>Ga0209702_10002871_pt1 | contig 28662 bp, 26 predicted proteins | sample FRY01_FD_187210 | JGI IMG/M metagenome (GOLD analysis project Ga0209702, IMG submission 187210) | Freshwater microbial communities from Lake Fryxell liftoff mats and glacier meltwater in Antarctica - FRY-01 (SPAdes) (version 2) | ecosystem: Environmental > Aquatic > Freshwater > Ice > Glacier... | reverse complement strand
TTAAAATTTCACAACCATTTTATCGCACCAAGTGGTTTATACTTTTCTTGATTCTATTTGTTGTGTTGATTAACATTTTTGTCATAATGCGGCAAAAAAGTTTTGATGGAGGAAATTTCTTCCGCACAAAAGACACTTTAGTAGAATTAAATTTAACACCTTCAATAATACTATTTGGGTTTATTGCTGACGTAATAACCAACTATATTGCACCCTTGATAGATGATACGATACCAATGCATATTGGATTAACTTCCATTGCTGGTTTTATTATGCTATCACTTTATTTGCTGTCAAAGAATGCACAACGGAGTGGGCAAACATCTTATTATCGCTACTATCTAATGATTGGCTATACAGTTGTTATGTTGCACTTTCTAATTGGATCTTATTACTCCTCTTTGCACCCTTACCACATCTATGGAGTTGTTCTAATATGTACTTTATCTCCTTATATATTTGAGCGTTTGAAATATGTTGTGATCCACGATCTTATCCTATTAATCATCTGTTGTGCTTTAGCCTTATTCTTAAATGAAACTATTTATAATCGCTACTTATTTTTAATTGCCATTATTGTCGCTGTTTGCTTTACCATCTTCATAACTTATTTGCGGTATGATTCCTTAGAAAAACTAATCTTTATTTCAGGTGTTGTGAATAAAGGCAATGTTCAAGTTATCGCCTTCAATGATGAGGGAACAATAACTTATGTAAGTGAAAATATCTCCAACATCATCAGTTTAGAACACCATGAACTTTTAAATCAAAAAATATCAATTCTAAACAATTATCTTCCGGAAGAAGGTAATTATAGACAAATTGATTTGACTACTCAATTTTTTGACGGTCAAAAATATTTAGCACCTCACATAAAAGAAAATGGTGACTTGACTTGGGTTGAATGGTCATGTAAGGTGTTTTCTAAAAATGTTAAAGTCATTTTAGGTCAGAATGTTTCGGATCGAATGGAATTAGAAACTACTTATGAATTATTGGTTGAAAATGCCGAAGACCTTATTTATCAATGTGATATAAATGGCAACTTTCAATTTTTGAACCAACAATGTTTTGAAAAACTTGGGTATTCAAAAGAAGAAATGGAAGGAAAAATGTCCATTGATTTTATAGTTTCAGCGTATCAAGAGAAGGTTCGGGAATTCTATAGAGAACATTTTGAACAACGAAAAACAAGCTCATATTTTGAGTTCCCTATTCGTACAAAACATGGAGAAACCTTATGGGTAGGTCAGCATGTTACCACCTTATTTAAACAAGATGTTAAAAAACATGTGAACGGTTTTCTAGCCTTAGCACGTGATATAACCTTAAAAAGAGAACAAGAAGAAATAATTCGCGACCAAAGGGATGATATTACCTCAAGTATCACCTATGCAAAACGAATCCAAGATAACTTATTGCCAAATGAAGTGTCATTCAGTGCTTCCTTCGATGAATATTTCTTGTTATATGAACCCAAAGACATTGTATCAGGTGATTTCTATTGGATGCATCGTATCGATGGCTGCACCATTGTAGCTTTGGGAGATTGCGCGGGTCATGGAGTTCCAGGTGCTTTTATGACATTATTAGGAATCAATATACTAAACAGTACAGTATTAGAGAATAGAGTAATCGAACCATCTCATATTTTAAATGAAATGGATAAAAAATTGACGACTGCTTTACACGGTCAAATTGGTAGTGAAGACATAAACGATGGGATGGAAATTACTATTTGTGTATTTGATCATCGTGCTGGTACACTCTCTTTTGCATGTGCAGGTTCTCGTTTCCTGATTTATGAAAATGGCTCATTCAACATGTATAAAGGCGATATAAAACACGTTGGCGACAATAGCTTGAAAGAATTCAAAGGGTATATCAGTCACAGTCTTCCTTTTAATGATGAAAGCATTGTTTATTTGTTTACAGATGGTTTTCAAGATCAATTTGGAGGAACAAAAAATAAAAAATTCTCGTTCCGTCGACTCCTTGAATTATTCGAAAGCAATATTCGACTGCCATTAACTGATCAAAAACAAATGATCCATGACGAATTTGTTATTTGGAAACAACAATTTGAGCAAACTGATGATGTAACAATCATCTCACTTAAGAAGCTAAAAAAATAATTTTTTTCTTTTTTTACTTATTTCTATTTCTTTTTTTTACACGTTAAAACTAGCGCAGATAAAGGTTACAAACATTTTGTATGCGTCAGAAATAAAAAAAATATTTTTGTTTAATCTTTTTTTTAATTCGTTAAACATTTTTTGTTTAACTTTACAGAAGAAACATTAAACAAAAGCAAGATGTCTACAATAGAATTCAATGAAGCACTAATTGGTATGGAGAACAATCTCCATTCATTTGCAATGAGTTTTACGCGTAATAAAGAAGATGCGCAAGATTTAACGCAAGAGACAATGATGAAAGCAATCACGTATAGAAATTATTACACGCCTCAAACTAACTTTAAGGCATGGGTATTTACTATTATGCGAAATATTTTTATCAATCAATACCGAAGAAAAGTGAAGTCAGGTCAAATATTTGATCATTCAAAAGAATTATATTTACTCAATAATTCAGGTAACACAAACTTTTCGCCAATGAATGAGATTTCGCAAGGTGAAATTAACAAACAAATAGCTAAATTAGAGGATGATTACAAGACTCCTTTCCTTTTGCATTTTGAAGGATTTAAGTACAAAGAAATAGCTGATCGTTTAAGTATTCCGATCGGAACAGTAAAGAGTAGAATTTTTATTGCCCGCAAGAAACTTATGGATTGTTTGCCTGATTATAATTATTCAGTGAACTAATGAGTAAAAAAGTAACCATTTTAGGCGCCGGAATCTCTGGCTTATCGTCAGCAAGTTTTTTAGCGAAAGCGGGTTACGATGTAACTATATTAGAAAAAAACTCAACTATTGGCGGAAGAGCTCGTCAATTTGAAGTCGACGGTTTTGTTTTCGATATGGGTCCTAGTTGGTATTGGATGCCTGATGTGTTCGAACGCTTTTATGAACAATTTGGACATACGACGGCTGATTTTTATGAATTAATTCGACTTGATCCTTCATACCAAGTTTTTTGGAATGACAAAACACAAACGAATATTCCAGCAAACTCTGAAGAACTCTTTAAATGGTTTGAAGAAATGGAACCCGGTAGTTCTTCAAAACTGAAGACATTTTTAAAAGACGCAGAGTATAAATATACCGTGGGAATGCAAGACCTTGTTTTTAGACCCGGATTAAAGCTAAGCGAATTTGCAGATATGCGCGTTATAAAAGGCTTGTTCAAAATGCACCTTGTAACTTCCTTCTCTAAATACATTAGACGCTATTTTAAAAATGAAAAGATTCTCTCTTTACTAGAGTTTCCTGTTCTTTTTCTTGGTGCTACCCCTGAAGAAACCCCAGCCCTTTATTCATTGATGAATTATGCTGATATTTCTCTAGGCACTTGGTATCCTATGGGAGGAATGTATAAATTTGTTGAAGCTTTTGAGAAAATTGCCATTGAACAAGGCGTGAAAATCGTTACAAATCAAGAAGTAATTGGTTTTGAATACAATGGAAAAAGCATTACCCATGCTGTTACTAAAGATAAAAAATGGGAAACAGATGTATTAATCTCTGGTGCCGACTATCAACATACTGATAAAAAATTATTACAAAACAATTCAAACTACACTGATAAATATTGGGAAAGTAGAACAATTGCACCTTCGAGTTTGCTGTTTTATTTGGGCATTGATAAAAAAATAGATGGTTTAGAGCACCATAATTTATTCTTTGATGAATCTTTTGCAAAGCATGCTCAAGAAATCTACAAAGAGCCTAAATGGCCAACTGCACCCTTGTTTTATGCATGTGTTCCATCCAAGTCTGACCCATCTGTTGCACCAGAAGGTAAAGAAAATTTGTTTTTACTAATTCCGATTGCTCCAGACTTGAAAAATGATTCTGAAGAAACCAGAGAAATCTATTTTAACATGCTAATGGATCGTCTGGAAAAACGCTGTGGAACTTCTATCCGTGAGCATATTGTTTACAAGAAAAGTTATTGCATAACTGACTTTAAAAATGATTATCATGCTTTTAAAGGAAATGCATACGGCTTAGCTAACACACTGCGTCAAACGGCTCTTTTGAAGCCATCATTGATGAATAAAAAATTGAACAATATGTTTTATACAGGTCAATTGACAGTGCCAGGACCAGGTGTTCCACCATCTATCATTTCAGGTGAAGTAGTGGCCAAAGAAGTTATAAAAAGGTTTAAATTAACTTAATCAAAACCTTTACGCTATTTGTTTGTTTAAAAAAAATAAAAGTTACTGAATGAAACAATTATTTGACGATATATCCCATGAAATGAGTGAACTTACCACCAAAAGGTATAGTACATCTTTCTCGTTAGGTATTTCTTTTCTGCATAAAAATTTGCAAAAGCCGATTTATGCAGTATATGGATTTGTGCGTTTCGCAGATGAAATTGTTGATTCATTTCACAACTATCCAAAAGCGGCCTTATTGGAAGATTTCAAACGGCAAACATACTTAGCAATTGAGCAAGGTGTTTCACTTAATCCGATTTTAAATAGTTTTCAGTGGGCAGTTAATCACTATTCCATTCCTTTAGAATTGATTGAGACCTTTCTTCAAAGTATGGAAATGGACTTAGATAAAACCAATTATGACCCGACTAAATACGAGCAATATATCTTAGGTTCCGCAGAAGTGGTTGGACTTATGTGTCTAAAAATATTTGTTCATGGAAATGAAGAGGAATATGCGCGCTTGAAACCCGCTGCGATGAAACTTGGTTCAGCCTTCCAAAAAATCAATTTTCTTAGAGATTTAAAAACTGATTTTAATGAATTAGGTAGAACTTATTTTCCAGGTATTGATTTAAATGAATTTAACGCAACTGTTAAGAACGAAATTGAAAGAGATATAGAAAAGGATTTTAAAGCAGGATATGAAGGAATCAAACAATTACCAAAAAACTCACGATTTGGCGTTTACATGGCTTATGTTTACTACTACAAACTTTTTGCAAAAATAAAATCAACTTCGGCAAACGCCATTTTAAACGAGCGTATTCGAATTCCCAATAACAAAAAATATCGCCTGTTTTTAACTTCTTATGTTCGTCATAATCTTAATCTAATATAAGTGGAATCGAATCTATACACAGATGTAATTCTAGTCGATAGTCAAGATAATGAAATTGGTCGAATGGAAAAATTGGAAGCACATCAAAAAGGCATCCTTCATCGTGCATTCTCCGTTTTTATTTTTAATAATCAAAATGAATTACTTTTACAACGAAGAGCTTTTGGTAAGTATCATTCTGAAGGACTTTGGACGAACACGTGTTGCAGCCATCCCGTTCCAGGTGAGCGTATTTTAGATGCAGCAAAACGACGATTAAAAGAAGAAATGGAACTGGAATGCTCTCTTCAATCATCTTTTTCATTTATTTACAAAGCCAAATTAGACAATAATTTAACCGAAAACGAATTAGATCATGTAGTCATTGGTTTTAGTGATGAAACACCACATATCAACCCTTCAGAGGCGATTGCCTTCAAATGGCAAAAATTGGAAGATATCGTTACTGACATTAAAAATCATCCAAATCATTACACCGCATGGTTTAAAATAATTCTGACTGAACATTTATCTATTTTAACATCCCATTTATTTCATGAAAGTTTGTCGAAGAATCACCTTTAATTCAGCTCATCGTCTTTTCAATGCATCTTGGTCAGATGAAAAGAATCTTGAGGTATTTGGAAAGTGTAGCAATCCAAATTATCACGGTCACAATTATGTACTTGAAACATGGATTGAAGGACCAATTGATCAAGAAACTGGCTATGTGATTGATTTGAAAAAGTTGAAACACATCCTAAACGATGAGATTTCAGAACGTTTCGATCACCGAAATTTAAATCTTGATTGCCCTGAATTCGAACAACTTAAACCTTCAGCAGAAAATATAGCAGCTGTAATCTGGAATATTCTTCGTCTTAAAATCAATGCTGAATTTGGATTAAGTGTCAAACTCTGGGAAACTGAAAACAATGTCGTTGAATACAACGGTATATGACATCCATTTTTTGGCACCGAAGAGATCTAAGAATACATGATAATGCTGGCTTGTACAAAGCGTTGAAAGCTGAAAAGGCAGTTCAGCCGATATTTATTTTTGATAAAGCAATACTCGATAAACTTCCGTCAGACGACCAACGTATTATTTTTATTCACCAAGAAATAGTGCACTTAAAGGCAGAATATAGAAAATTAGGGGCTGACTTAATGGTTTTCTATGGTGAACCATTGACCATTTTTCAGGAATTAGTTTCTCAAAATAGCTTCAAAAAAATATATACGAATAGAGATTATGAACCTTATGCTCTTGAACGTGACAAAGCAGTCTACGATTTCCTTCTGGACAAAAACATCGCGTTCTCTGGATCAAAAGACCATGTTATTTTTGAGAAGAATGAAGTGCTCAAAGCCGATGCGTCACCCTATACTATTTTCACACCTTATTCACGCAAATGGAAAGAAAAATTAAATGAAAAACCAACTGATTTTTACCTTTCCACTTATCCGACTGAGAAATATTTAGACCATCTCGTTAAATCAACCCTCACTTCCATTCCTTCATTAGAGGATCTCGGATTTGATAGTACCAAAACAGTAGATTTTCCAAGTCAAAATTTCCCAAGAAAGATCATTTCCACTTACAATGAAACACGTGATATTCCTTCCGTTTTAGGGACGAGTCGCCTCAGTTTACATTTGCGGTTTGGTACAATTAGTATTCGTGAACTTGCTCGAGAAGCTAAGAAATACAATGAAACTTATTTGAACGAACTTATTTGGCGTGATTTCTATCAAATGATTATTTTTCATTTTCCACATTCCGTAAAAAACTCATTCAAAAAACAATATGATTTAATTGAGTGGGAGCACAATGAAAACCATTTCAATGCATGGTGTGAAGGTCAAACTGGTTATCCGCTTGTAGATGCAGGAATGCGAGAATTAAATGCGACTGGTTTCATGCATAATCGCGTAAGAATGGTTGTTGCCAGTTTTTTAACCAAACATTTATTGATTGATTGGAGATTGGGCGAAACCTATTTTGCAGAAAAATTGCTCGACTTTGAATTAGCAAGCAACATCGGCGGTTGGCAATGGGCAGCTGGAAGTGGTTGCGATGCAGCTCCTTATTTCCGTGTGTTTAACCCGACGAGTCAGCAAGAGAAATTTGACAAACATTTTGAATACATTAAAAAATGGGTTCCAGAATTTGGCACTTCGCTTTATCCAGCGCCCATCATAGATCATAAATTTGCACGTGAACGCGTGTTAGAGAGATACAAACAAGCACTAAAACCCGCATAATGTCATTAAAAGTAGGAGATCTTTGTCCAAAATTTAGTTTATATGATCAGCATGGTGAATTAATTCACATTCAAGACCGCATTGGATTGAAAAATTGCGTTGTTTACTTTTATCCCAAAGACGATACAGCAGGCTGTACAAAAGAAGCATGTACTTTTCAAAGCAATCTTCACTCATTCGATGAGTTAAATTGTGAAGTTTTCGGAATTTCAACGGACAGTATTGCTTCTCACAAAGCATTCGCTTTGAAATACCAATTGAAATTCAAATTGCTTTCAGATCCAAATAAAATTGTTCGAAATTCTTTTGGAGTTCCTGGAAGTTTATTTGGCTTGATCCCTGGAAGAGTTACTTATATAATTGACAAAAAAGGAGTGGTTAGAGGCATCTACAATTCACTTCAAGATCCGGTTGGACATATCACTAAGGCAATTGAAACACTGAAAACCTTAGGTTAACAAAACATGATTTTAATTCTGTTTTTCGCTATCAATTAATCTTAACTTGGTAGGAAATAAGAGAAGATTATGAAAGGATTTAAAATTGGGATTGAAAAAGCGACAGTAGAAAATAACAATTTTCGTAAAGTGCTTTATACATCTAAACACAGTCAATTAGTGCTGATGAGCTTGCTTCCTAATGAAGCTATTGGATCTGAAATTCATGCTGACAACGATCAATTCTTTCGATTTGAATCTGGCGCAGGAGAAGTGCATATTGATGCAGAGATTTATGTGGTGAAAGATGGTGACGCAATTGTTGTTCCAGCAGGTGCAAAACATAACATTATCAATACTTCAGGTACTGTTTCACTCAAGATGTACACCATCTATTCTCCACCACATCACAAGGATGGAATTGTTCGAGCGACAAAACAAGAAGCTATTGATATTGAAGAGGAATATGAAGGTGTAACTACTGAATAAGGAAATAGTGGAAGAAATGTTCACTATTTAAACAATTCTTCCACTGTTTTAAATCGATATGCAAAAATTTCTTCTAGTTTCTTTTCGACCACAATAGGGTGTGCTAAGCGACCAAGGAAACCAAAAGGCAATTCATACGAAACAATATCTGTCATTTCTACGCCTCCTTCTACTTCTTTAAAATGGTGTTCGTGGTGCCAAATTTTGTAAGGACCTTTTCGTTGTTCATCCACAAAAAATTCATTTTCCTTCACATGTGTGATTTCCGTGATCCATTTCACAGGAAGATTCATGAGCGGACGAACAGTGTATTCGATCATTAAACCTTCATACATCTTTTCTGGAATTTCCAATAGTACATCAAATCCCATATAGGCAGGTGTTATTTTTTTCAAATTCTTAGGCGACGAAAAGAAATCCCAACAGGTTTTTAAATCTGTTTTAACAAATTGTGTTCGTTTGAGTTGATACATACTATGAGTTTATTATAAAACAAGTCTCGATACAAAAATGTTTAAGTGAACCAATTGTTTTTTCTACTTATATATCTACGAAAAAACAGCTGTATTAAAAATAAAATTTAACTATCAATTTTCTTTACAAGATCTCTTAACCTACATCAAGGCTTTCAGCCTTTGTTCCAACTTTTCTTTGTCTCAACATTTTCAAACTAACAATTAAAAGAAAATAACCTGGAAACAAATTGATCAGTAGTCATTAAGCACAACGAAAAGACTAGAATTAGCGGCCAATTTCGGAGGGATAGTCGTTGATCCTTATGACCAAACGAAAGTAGGTTTAAGTATCTCAGGAAAAATAAAACGAAGTGAGTTTGGCTTGAAGTGGAACGCAATTACTGAGGCTGGAAGTAGTGTAGTAAGTGATGAAATAAAATTAAATGCAGAAGTACAATTGATTGAACAATAATCAAGTTTCATTGTTTTGAAGGTAATAGTAGTAATGGTTAGGTTATATTGGGCAAGTGAATTTATTTCATTTGCCCTTTTTTATGCATTGAAAACTACCAAATTACGCTGAATTAACTAAATTTGGTTCATGGCTCCTAACAAACTACTATTTTATTTTATTATACTTTTTGCGCTAAACTGTCAAGCTCAAACTGAAAAAATAGATTCATTGAACCTGGAGCTTTCAACAGTTCAGTATGACTCTTCTCGAACTGTTCTTTTGCTTCAAATAGCCAAAGAATACAAATCTATTGAACGATTAAAAACCTATGAATTTGCGCATAAAGCTCTCCTAGCAGCCGAGAAACATAATCAAAAGGCACGAATGGGTGAATGCTTCAATTACCTTGGTGATTTATATTGGTATTCAGGCGATTACAAAACTAGTTCAGTCTATTATTTTAAAGGACTAAAAATTTATGAATCTATTCATCATAAAGCAGGTATTGCAAAATGCTACCGAAATATTGGATGGATCTATCAAGGACAAGAGAATTATAATCTAGCAATTCAGTATCACGCTGGTGCGTTAAAAATAAATAAAGATCTCAATGACCAAGCTAGCTTAATTGCAAATCAAGATGATTTAAGTATTGTATATCGACTGATGAAAAACTACACTAAATCATTGGAATACTGTAATCTAACCATTTTAACAAGTCAAAAACTGAATTCGTCTGAAGGTTTAGCATCTGGTTATGGAAATCTTGCCTCTGTTTATTCTAAAATGGGTAGAAATGAAGAAGCAATTACCAATTTTGAAATTGCAAATGAACTTAACAAAAAGAACAATAAAATTTACAATTTAGCAGAAGGACATAACGGTTTAGCAGAATGTTTTTTAGCTATCCAAAATTATACGAATGCTATCGAAAATGCCCAAAAAGCCCTAGATATTTCACTCGAAAATAAATTCAATAAAATAACTGCGGACTCTTATGAAAAATTGGCTCGAGCCTATTCTAAAACCAATGAATACAATAAAGCATACAATTATATGTCGCTCTATACTGAAGCGAAAGATTCTTCCTACAATGAAATAAATGCACAACAAATCAATGAGATGTCAGCAAAATATGAATTTGAAAAGAAGGAATTTCAAATCAAATCATTGGAGTCAGAAAAATCGCTGAGTGCACAAAAACTTGAACAAGAAAAGCGTTTTAAGTTGTACTTAATCTTGTTTTTAATCGTCATTGCCATTTTCTCCCTTTCTTTAATTAGGAATATTCGATTGAAAAAGAAAACCAATCAATCGTTGACCGATGCTTACCAGCAAATTGAAATCAAAAACAAGGATATCACTGATAGTATCAACTATTCAAAACGAATCCAAAATGCTATTTTACCATCTGAAGCACTAAAATTCGCCCTATTTAAAGATATTTTCATTTCTTTTCATCCCAAAGATATTGTTAGTGGTGATTTCTATTGGTACACTGAAAAAAATGGAGTAAAATTAATCGCTGCTTGTGATTGTACTGGTCACGGCGTTCCAGGAGCATTGATGAGTATGATTGGAACAAATTTTCTAAACCAAATTGTCAACGAAAAAGAAATTACAACTCCAGATCTCATCCTAAAACAGCTAAACTTTGAAATTAAAAAAGCACTGAAACAGGATGACATTACACTTGAAACGAAAGATGGAATGGATATCGCATTAGTGACTTTGAACAAGCAAAATGAGTTAGAATATGCTGGTGCGAATCGTCCACTTTGGATTGTTCGGGAAAACGAACTCATTGAAATCAAGGCGAATAAATTTTCAATTGGTGGACTCCAACATGAAATAGAACCCCTTTTTGAAAAACACCTTTTTCAAACCCAACCAAATGACTGCATTTATATTTTTACAGATGGTTTTGTCGATCAATTTGGTGGTGACCTTGGGAAGAAGTTTATGTCTAAAAAATTAAAAGAAACGTTGTTGCAAATCAATTCATTACCGATGGATAAGCAATCGGAACAACTTAAAAACATTTTTATCTCTTGGAAAGGGAAACATGAGCAAATCGATGACGTTTTAGTAATTGGCTTTAGAATTAGCTGAGGGCTATTTTGAGAAAACAGCACCGAAAAAAGTTCAATTGAAGCGCGGACGAGGAAGTCAATCCAAAACGTTTGATACACATGTTTCCTATAAATCTGAGAAGAAAGTCACAAAAACTATTCTGAAATGGGTACATGTCATATTAGGCAATGCAAAACGGAATTTATTAGGAGTTTATCACATGATATCCAATGACTATACTCAAAACTATCTCAACGAATTTTGCTATCGACTAAATCGACGATACTTCGGTGAAAATCTCTTTAATCGAATGGTTATTGCAGTTGTTGGAAATTAGTGGTACGTTTGGGACTAGTCAATATTTATTTTTATAATTTCAATACTGCTCTTTTCTTGGAAATGGCAGACCGGAAACTGGTTAGTATGGTCTTATTCAGGTGAAGGATTCGATTTTTTTCATCCTCCAATATTTAGTGCTTTATTTAGTTTTCGTATTGGATTATTTTTACATACTCCAGTATTAATTATTTCAGTAATTGGTTGGTTTTTTTGGTTTAAGCATAACCGTTTTCAAGCAATTTGGTGGGTATTTTATGCTCTTCTAAATTTTTATGTTATAATTTCATGGTGGTGCTGGGATTATGAGTCAGCTTTCGGAAATCGGCCTTTTACGGAACATATTATATTTTTGATTTTACCTATATTCTTTATTAATCAAGAATACCGGAAATTTGTGGTACCAGCAATCTGCATTTTTGCATTTATTGGTGCTATTCGAATATATACATATTCAATCGGTATGATATCTGATCAACGTTTCACAAAAGATAATTATTTTAAAAGTCTTACTTTTTGGGACGAAAATAATTACGACCGATGGTTTTTCTCAAGAGCCTGCGAGCCTCACGGTGATATTGAAAATTCTTGGGAATTACTTTCTCTGCAAAAAGAAATCGAGGTGACAAAGGAAAGTGAATTCATTTTAACTGCTGAATTTGAATTTCCAAAAAAGCGTATGGGTGAAAGGTATTTTGTAAAAGCCACATTTGATAAACGCATCTATAGCAAAGAACGCTTTAAAAATGTTTTCCTGGTTATTGATGCATATAGCAATAGATTAAATCATAGATATTATAAAGCCATGAACTTATATAATGACATAGAAGAAGGACGTGATGAATGGAAAACTTTAGTTTTTGAATCACAAGCATATGATTATCTGGAAGAATACGATCACCTTAAAGTTTATATCTGGAACTCAGGTAAACATCACTTTAAACTTAGAAATGTTCGTTTAGTTGTTCAATCATTTAAATAATTGAATGCTTGAAAAAATCTTAGACAACTAGGTAAATGATGTACTTTAGAATTAGCTAAATTCACTTGATACTGAAGGTGAAAAAGTTAATCGAAGCAGACGGAATTTCTACTGCTATTTTCTTTTTGACTTCCACTACTTTTATATTTTTTGATTCAATCACCACATCTTTTTTCATGGTGCTTATCGCATCCATTGATGACGATGTAAAACTTTTTTGTTCAATTAATTGAATACGCTTGCCATTCGCAAGGTTGTCAAAATTAAATTCCATAGAATTACTTTCCTTTTCTGAAACATTAATGATGGCCACAACAACTTGACTACCATCATCGGATATTGTTGCCGTTACATCTAGACATTTAGGTGTCTCTTTGTTTTCATTTGAGAATACTTCAATCGGTAAGTAATTACTTTTTGATAAATGGCGATAAGCGTGCAAAGGAGTGTAAATGGTCTGCTTGTAAGACCCTTCATGTGTTGTCATAATTGGCGCAAGAACATTCACCGTTTGCGCCCAAGTTGCAAATCCAATGATGTCAGCATTTCGTTGAAACATGTTTAAAAATTTTGCCACAACCAATGCATGTGCCCAGTTATAATCGTATTCCATTTGGTAATCCCCTCGTCCCTTGTTCGATTTCATGTCCCAAATACTCCATTCGTCAATTGCTAAAGTCAACTTATCCTGACGTGAAGGAAAACGGTACCAATGGGAGAAATCAGTCACTTCATTAGGTGCTGCACTAAGCACAATACGCAATGAATCTAAACTTTTCGAATACATATCAACGCTTTTTAGAAGTGTTTTATAACTATCATCCCAAGGCATAGAAAAGAAATGAACCGATAAAAAATCAATCGCAGGATGCATTTCTTTGACTACTTCTCTGCTCCATGATAAATCTTCAGCACTTCCAACAACTGCAATTTTGATACTTGTATCTTGCAATTTCATGAGCTTTAAAAAATGCCAACTGTCTTTAATGTAATCGTTAACATCTTGATGGATTCCAGCATCGGGCTCAGCATATTCTTCATTTCCAAGTCCCCAGTACTTTACGTTGAATGGCTCGGTATAACCGTGTGAACGTCTAAGATTTGCCCAATAAGTATCTTCTGTACTGTTACAATATTCTACCCATTCAGCAGCAGACATTGGTGTATCCGTTGCCATATTTACAACCAAAAATGGTTCTGCACCAATCAATCGACAGTATTTAATAAATTCCGCTGTTCCAAAATGATTATCAATTGTACCCCCCCAAATCAAGTTTTTACGCGTTGGACGCACTGCCGTATCCCCTATTCCATCTTTCCAATTGTAGATTTTTGTAACCGTTCCACCTGGGAAACGCATTATAGGAATATCAAGCGCTTTCACACTTTGTAATACATCTTTCCGAAATCCATTTTCATCTGATAAAGGGGAACCTTCCTCATAAATACCACCATCAATGCATCTCCCCAGATATTCGATAAACTGACCATACATCAAGGGCGAAATCGCCGTTTTCTCTTGTTGCAGATTAATCGATATCGAAGATTCCTTCTGACCAAACAGCTGAAATGAGAGAAAAACGAATACCAATAATTTATAATTCATTGCTCGAAAAACTCGGTAACCTTCAGTCATAATTCATAATTCTGCATTCATTTTACATAGTCCTGTTTCAACACCAACATATACTGATCATTGTCTAATTTTACATATCCTTGTTCGTAGCAAAAATAATAATTTGAACCTTTCTGTGTCGTATAAATATTTGTAAAGTAGTGAAAATTAAAGCCTTCTTCAGCTAAACGAATTCCATCAACAGTTATTTTCCCTTTTGGATTCAGTTGCTCTAAAATTCTTCGGTTCTTTCTTAAAATATTATTGATCCGACGCACGTAATTATTTGCATCTTCATGCAGGCGGTTGTTGTGTGTATTTCGACAATAATCAGCGCAAAATTTCTGATCTTTCCGACCTTTTAAACTGTCTCCACACTCTTTGCAAACTCTCTTTTCCATCAGTGAAAATCAAATGATTAGTACAAAGCAATGTTAACAATATTTAACAGCAAAATCAAGTGTTCAAGTGCAAACTTTAACAACTTTGTATATTCATCGATTATCAACATGACAGAAGAAACAAATCAACCGAGCAATCCTGCGGAGGCATTGCGCATATTAAGTGAAAAAATTCAGCTCGAAGCCGCTATTATTAGTCAACTTCGCGAAGAAATTGCTAAAATAATCGTTGGTCAAACATATATGATTGATCGCTTATTAATTGCATTGCTTGCAGATGGGCATGTTTTACTCGAAGGTGTGCCTGGTTTAGCGAAAACTCTTGCAATCAAAACCCTCGCTCAGGCAATCGATGTAGACTTTAGTCGTGTTCAATTTACGCCTGATTTATTACCTGCCGATGTAACAGGAACCTTGATTTACAATCAGAAATCAGAACAATTTTCCATAAAGAAGGGACCGATTTTCGCCAATTTCATTTTGGCCGATGAGATCAACCGTGCGCCTGCGAAAGTGCAAAGTGCATTACTTGAAGCGATGCAAGAACGACAAGTAACAATCGGTGATGAAACACATAATTTACCAATTCCCTTTCTAGTTTTGGCGACACAAAACCCGATTGAACAAGAAGGCACTTATCCATTGCCAGAAGCACAAGTTGATCGATTCATGTTAAAGGTTTTTCTTGACTATCCTTCAAAAGAGGAAGAAAAAATGATTATTCGTACAAATATTCGTCAAGGCGGATTACCAGCATGTAAAAAAGTAATGTCATCTTCGGATATTTTGCGTGCTAGAGACTTGGTTCGACAGATCTATTTAGATGAAAAAATCGAACAATACATTGTAGATCTAGTTTTTGCTACACGTACGCCAGAACCTTATGGTTTAGGTTTTCTTAGCCCAATGATTAGCTATGGTTGTTCGCCAAGGGCAAGTATAAATTTAGCACTGGCAGCAAAAGCTTATGCATTTCTTCAAGGAAGAGCATTTGTCGTTCCTGAAGATGTTCGTGCAATCGCTCCTGATGTTATGCGACACCGTTTAGGTTTAACTTATGAAGCCGAAGCCGAAAACATCACCGCAACCGATGTTGTGAACAAAATCATTCAGCGAGTAGAAGTGCCTTAATTCTCACCTTTTGGAGACTAGCGAATTAATAAAGAAAATCCGTCGTTTGGAAATCAAGACGAAAGGTCTGACCAAACACATCTTTTCTGGCGAATACCATTCCGCCTTTAAAGGGCGAGGTATGGCTTTTAGTGAAGTTCGTGATTACACAATTGGTGATGAGGTTAGAACAATTGATTGGAATGTTACCGCTCGCTATTCCACTCCTTATGTGAAAGTTTTTGAGGAAGAACGTGAGCTGACCGTCATGCTCATCATCGACGTGTCGGGCTCTTCTGCTTTTGGTTCACAAGATCGAAGTAAAAAAGATGTTGCTTTGGAAGTCGCTGCTTTATTGGCATTTTCAGCCATTGCTAACAATGATAAAGTCGGAGCACTTTTCATTTCAGATAAAGTGGAGCGCTATATTACTCCAGAAAAAGGTAAGCAACATGCCTTGGTTATTTTAAGAGAATTAATTGAATTTAAACCTACTAGTCAAGCAACTAATTTGACTGAAGGATTGAAATTCTTTCGAAATACGCAAAAAAAACGCACAATCAGTTTTGTGATTTCCGATTTTATTGATGAAAATAATTTCATGGATGCCTTGCGGTTGACAAGAAAGCGTCACGATTTAATTGCGATTAAAATTTCCGATCATGCCGAAAAAGAGCTTCCAAATGCCGGTTTTATTCGCTTTTTCAATGCGGAAACAGGTGAAACTTCATGGGTAAATTCAGGCTCTGAAGAAGTGAGAAATCAATTTGAAGCGCTCTTTAACGAACGTGAAAAAGCAATTACAACAAACTTTAAACGATCAGGAATTGACTGCGTTTCCTTAACAACTCAATCTGATTTTATTCCACCTCTTGTGCAACTTTTCAAACGTCGCTCATGAGGTTGGTACTCCTAAATAGCTTTTTATTGCTTGCTTTGTTTTCTTTTGGTCAACAAACGAAGGTGGTATTATCAAAAAGTAAAATTAAGATTGGAGAAGTTTCACTGTTGAAATTAAGTGTCGAAATGCCCCTTTCTGCGAGTTATTTGTTCAGCCCTCAAAAAATGATTATTCCATCTAGGATAAAAGCAGAGAATGGAACACTTGCTACCGAAGTTTCAGAGGAAATTGAAATTTTAGCTGATTTTACAGATACTGTTATTTTAAAAGGCCAATCAAAAATCTGGGAAGGTAGTTATTCAATTACGGCATGGAACGCGGGTGATTTCATTTTATCAGGCAACAAAATTGTGATAGATGATTCTACCTTTGAATTTCCAACAGTTGAATTAATCGTTCAGCTTGTTGAAGAAAAAAAAGGGAAGGAAATTTATGGCATTCATGAGTCATTTTCTGAAATACCTTCTGAACCTTTTCATCTGAGTGCTTGGTTAAAAGAATATTGGTGGATTGTTACAATTCTGGCGGGCATTGGTCTTTTCTTCCTTTACAAATACATTCAAAAAAGGCAAAACTATATGCCCGTACTTCCAAAAGTACCTTCATTAAAAGAACGATCCTTAATGGCAATTGATGGTCTTGAAAAAGAACGCATGTGGGAAAAGAACAAACTAAAAGAACATTACATCGAATTGTCTTACATTCTTCGATCGTATTTGTCATCCCGCTATGAACTCAACTTATTAGAAAACACAACAAATAGCGCTCAACAATTATTAAAACTCAAAGGTTTGCATGTTGAAACCATTGGAACAATTGGAACGGTGCTGAACCAATCAGATATGGTTAAATTTGCCCAATCCGAGCCAGAAGAACTCGTTGTTTTAAAAGTTTCACAACTTGTGCGCCAAATTATTGCTGAAACAAGTCCTTTAGAATTTGACAATGTTGAGTAACTGGAACATACGCATTTGGGAATATGATTTCCTACATCCATTTTGGTTGTGGCTGCTTTTTCTTGTTCCTGTTTATCTGTTCATTGCAATCAAAAATGAAAGAAAAAACTCTGGACAATGGAAGTTTACAGGCAGCAGCTCCGATCAAAAATCCTTGGGATCAAAATGGATAATTTTCATTCGTCAAGGAATAATTTTGCTAAATGCAGCAGTTTTGTCACTCGTTTTACTGGCTATGGCTAAGCCCTTTCATTGGGCTGGATTTGAAGATATTGATGAAAATTACAAAAATGGAATTGACATAATTTTAGCGATGGATGTTTCCATGTCGATGCTTGCTATGGATTTTGAACCAAATCGCTTGGAAGCATCGAAACGGGTTGCAAAGGAATTTGTGGATGGAAGACGTGGTGATCGCATTGGATTGGTGGTTTATGCTGGAGAAGCTTACACGGCTTGCCCAGCAACTTTAGATTACACTATTCTCAAAAAACAAATAGATCAAATAAATGGTGAAAATATAGAGCCAGGAACTGCCATTGGAACAGGATTAGGAACTGCAGTTACGCGACTCAGAAGCGACAGTATTGCATCAAAAGTAATCATACTCTTAACCGATGGAAGTAATAATTTTGGCGAACTTGATCCTTTGACCGCAGCAGAACTAGCGAGGGCGAAGAACATTCGAGTTTATACTATTGGTGTAGGAAGTAATGGCCAAGCTCTTACTCCAGTGATTACGCCATTCGGCGTTCGCTATGAAAACATGGAGGTCGAAATCGACGAAATGACCTTAATAAAAATTGCTGAAATCACGAATGGTAAATTCTTTCGAGCTACTGATGAGAAAAGTTTATCAGGAATTTACAAAGAAATTGATTTACTAGAAAAACGGAAAATGCTCGATCAACAATATAAAACAGAACCACCTGCTAATCCAACTGCTTTTATAAATTGGGCAGTTTTGCTAGCCTTCCTTTCTTGGGGAACACGTAGGGCATTATTCAAATGGGATGAATAAAACAGAATTCACATACCGTACAAAGTCGATTCTTATTGGAATCATTGTTTGGGAACTCATTTTTTGGTTGCTAACAGGATTCTTGTTTTTCCTTTTGGGAATAATTGGTTCAGCAGGTGTCCAAAAAATTGGCTTTAGTCAAGCAGAAAATTTATACTTATTGATCTTGCTTTTTCCCGTTATCGGATTTTATTTTTATAGTTTGATGACTTCAAACCGCTTAACTAATGGCACCTCATCAAGACTTCAACAATTAATCTTTCAACCAGTGAATTCAGTCAAAAGTTTCTTGCTGTTTTTCTTTTATAGAAATGCTTTCGTTTTACTGATATTTGCGCTTGCCCAGCCCGTCTATGGAACACGAAAAGCTGCAGGTACCATCGAAAGCTTAGAATTAGTTATTTGTTTAGATGTTTCAAACTCAATGAATACAAAGGATATCTCAGCTGATTTATCCAGACTTCAAATTGCAAAAAGAGCTTTAAATCAATTCATTAATAACCTTCATGGAGAAAAAATAGGTGTTTGTATTTTCGCTGGCGGTGCCTTCGTTCAGTTGCCTATAACAAGTGACTACAGTGCTGCAAAACTTTTCGTGAATGATATAGAAACAGAGATGGTTTCTAATCAAGGAACAAATATCGACGCCGCTATATCCACTTCAATGGATATGTTCTCAAAAGATAAAACATCCAAAGGGATTATTATGGTTACTGATGGTGAGAACCACGAAGAAGATCCGAATACTGTATTAAGCGAATTAAAAGAAAAAGGAATCAAATTAAGTGTGCTTGGTTTAGGCACAACAAATGGTGGCCCTGTACCTGTGAATCCATATCGACCAGAGTTGGGATATAAGAAAAATGCGGTTGGATCAACTGTCGTTTCACGAATCAATCCTTCTTTTATTCGTTCAATCGCAGCAAAAGGTGGCGGTTCTGCAATTATTAGTTCTGATGAATTTCCTGACTTATCGCAACTCTTAACACAAATTAACCAAATTAAACGAACTAAAGTCCGAGATTTGCAGTTCGATATGAAAGAGAACCGATATCAGTACCCTTTATTTTTAGGATTACTTTTTTGGATGCTCTATTTATCAATGAATGTTTGGAATTTTAATTTTTCAAAAAAATCATAAAATGAAGAATTGCTTGTTTTTACTAATAGCTTTTATCGCCTTCGGAGCCAATGCTCAGGATTGGAGAGATTCGCTTTCGGTTGCACGCAAGGCTTATCAAAATAAAGAATATAGCAAAGCTTTTCGCTATTACCAATCAGCGCAAAAGAAAGCACCAAAATCTGTGAACTTGTCAGATGAAATGGCTCAATCAGCATACAAAGCAAGGGATTTTAAATCGGCTGAATCTATTTACAGACAAAGTGCTTCAGAAAAAAAATCACCTGATGAACGCTCAAGATCATATCACAACCTAGGAAATTCTCAAATGAAAAACAAAGATTATCAAGGAGCAATTGATTCATATAAACAAGCATTGAGAAACAATCCAAGTGATGATAAAACTCGCTATAATTTGTCTGAAGCTATACGTCGTTTGAAAGACGAACAAAAAAAACAGGACGAAAACCAGGACAAAAATCAACAAGACAAAAAAGATCAAAAAGATCAGCAAAATAAAGAAGGCCAACCTAAAGATCAGCAAGGTAAGAATGACCAGCAAAAACCAGGTGAGTCAAAAAACAACCAGGGCAAAAATGAGGGTAAACCTGGCAATCCATCAAAACTTCCAAACAAGTCAGTGGATCGAATGCTCGATAATTTAATGAAGCAAGAAGCGGCAACTAAACGAAAAATTGGCGGTAATCAAGGAAATAAAACCACAACAAATTCAGGGAAAGATTGGTAATGAAATTAGTTCTTCTACATATTACCCTTTTTCTTTCTGCTTTGTCATGTCTTGGCCAGAAACCTATGGTTTTGCTAGACGTAAGTCCTAAAGATGGTGAAGTTGGAGAGATCCTTACAATTACAATAAAGTCAAATGTACAAGGTGAATTAGATATTGAAATGCCTTCAGGTTTCGTTCATGGCTACAACGTTTTGAATGGAATGGAACAAGAAATGGATTATAATACAGGTAAACTTGTTACCTATTATTACATGTCCCAAACTGGCGCGATGAATAAGGAAGGAAATTTCACTTTTGGTCCAGCCTATATTAAAAAAGGAAATAAGGTTTATCGTTCTAACAAAGTCACGGTAAATATTAAAAAGGAACGACAAGAAAACTATACTGAAACAACTATCACAGCTAAACAATTACGTCAACCAGCATTTGGAATAATCGAAACTTCCAAATCATCCATTTACGAAGGTGAACCATTAATTGTTAATGCAAAAATCTATTCTCGGTTTAGGCCTACAGAATTAGAAAATTATGAAAGTTATTCGCTTTTTGGCGTGGTTGATAAACACGATATTGGAAATGCACAACGCATTTTTTATGAAGAAATTAAAATAAAAGGAATCACACTTAATACTTTTACGCATGATAAAAAAGTTGTTTTTCCTACAGGAACGGGCAAGACAACTATTGAATCATTTAAATTGATTTTGCGTCGAAATTTTGAAAGCATTCCGCTAACCTCGGCCGAAGCTAATTTTGAAATCAAACCCTTGCCTAGTAATGCACCAAAGAATTTCACGGGAGGTGTTGGAACATTCTCAATTACACGAAAAATTGGTCAAGGAAATCTTAAACAAGGTGATGTTTTCACTATGGTAATAGAAGTCACAGGAATAGGGAATTTACATAATATCCATGAACCAAAATTGAATTTATCCAAAGGATTTATTCTTTATGGTGATCCAATCGTCAAAGAAGATTTCATATTCAGTGCACGGGGTGCCGAAGGAAAAATCACTTATGAATTCAATGTGCAGGTCACAAAATTTGGTGAATTAAATTTAGCTAGTACCTCAATGTCATATTTTGACCCTTCAAAAGAAGCATATATCACTGTTCAAACGGAAGAAAACAAGTTGGAAGTCGAAAAAAACGACAAATTCAATATTACGGTGACAACAAAAACAGAAAACGAAACAAATCAAGCGAAAGAAGAACTAATTTCACTTAGACCGAATGATTCGACAGATTCTCCGCAATCTTTATATGGCACAAAAACATTCTGGATTGTCTTTAGCTCCCCCTTATGCCTAGCATTCCTGCTTGGTTTGTGGTTCAAACAAAAGAAAGAAAAAGAAGTAATTGAAGGAGCCGTTCAAAAAGCAAAGTCAACACAAAAGGATATAGAATTAATCTTCGATGAGGCAATTCTTTCCGCGAAAATGGGAGATCATTCTACTAGTTATCGAATTATAGAAAAAGGTCTTCAGATGGCGATTGCTGCATTTCTTCAATCTGAGCAACTCGTTTTAACCAATAGAACTGAGTTAACTCAGCAACTTGCGGAACGGTCAATTCCAAACGAAAACATTCAATATTTAATTCAACTTTTAGATCGATGCGAGTATGTACGTTTTGGTTTTGGCGAGGCAGCAGATAGCACTGCAACAATTGATGAAGCTAAATGTTGGGTTTCTAAAAATTTACGTGGATGATTAGGTTATCTATTTCTTTCATTTTTATTCTCTCGTTCCTTTACAATTCATTGGCGCAAGATTCTTTCGAAAAAGGATTAAATTTGGCGCAATCAAAAAAATACACACTTGCGATTCGTGAATTCAAATCAGTTCTCGAAAAAAAACCTGCGAACGAATCAGCATTATTTAATTTGGGTAATTGCTATGTGTACAACAAAGAAAATGGCAAAGCCATCTTGTATTTGGAAAAGTACTTGAAATTAAACCCTTCTGACGAAGTAGCAATGACGAAAATTGATCATGCCTATTTACAATTAGGGATGAACAAAACATGGAAATCTGCTTATTCAACAACAGAAATTCTTATTTATCAAGTTGGCCCGAATACCTGGGTAATTTTATCTATTGTTTTGAGCCTAATTATGTCATGGACTATCTTCCGCAACTTTGTTAGATCTAGAAAAAATACCTTGGCCATTCTCCTGCTCGAATTTATCCTTGCGATTATATGTCTTTACAGTGCTTTTGCTTCCAAGCAATATATTGAACAAGATCGTTTTGCTATCGTAACGGATAAATCAATTCCTATTTTTGCCAATGACCTTGGAGAACTCACTCAAAATACCTTAAGCGAAGGGACGAGGGTGGAATTTATTTCGTTTACCAAAACAAGTATCATCGTACGTTTGGAAAACGGTAAAACAGCTTTGATAAAAGCTAAAGATGTTGAATTCATTTAAGGAAACAGCGAATTCAAGCGATTGTCCTTTGTTTTCCTTAATTTTGCACCAATGACTGACACTAAGATAAATATTCGAAATCTATCACAAGCAGAAATCAAGAAACACTTGGAAGATATGGGGGAAAAAGGCTTCCGTTCAAAGCAAGTGTTTGAATGGTTGTGGAAAAAAGATGCTGCAAGTTTCGAAGAAATGTCAAGTCTGGGGAAAGAACTTCGGACACAATTAGAATCCCGATTTTTCATTGACCATATTCAATTAGATGATCAACAAATCAGTTCTGATAAAACCATTAAGTGTGCTTTTTCAGTTGGTGACAACAAAGTAGTCGAAGGTGTTCTAATTCCAACAACCTCTAGAACCACCGCTTGTATTTCGTCTCAAGTAGGCTGTAGTTTGTCATGTACCTTTTGTGCAACTGGACGCTTGAAATTAATGCGGAATTTAACTGCAGGAGAAATTGTAGACCAAGTCGTTTATTTAAAAAATCAAGCAGAAGGTCGTTATAATAAACCATTGACAAATATTGTTTATATGGGAATGGGCGAACCGCTGCTCAATTACAAAAATGTGCTTCGTTCGGTTGAATTAATCACTTCTGAAGAAGGATTAGGCATGTCGCCAAAACGTATTACCGTTTCTACTGCTGGTATCGCTAAAATGATTCGCAAGTTAGGTGATGACGAAGTGAAATTTAACTTAGCACTTTCTTTGCACGCTGCGAATGACAAAAAACGCAGTCATATTATGGAAATCAACGACTCAAATAATTTAGCAGAATTAGCAGATGCTTTGCGTTATTTTCACAAAAAAACTGATTCAAGGGTTACTTTTGAATACATCATTTTCAAAGATTTCAATGATAAAATTGAAGATGCCCAAGAATTAGCCGACTTTGCGAAATGTGTTCCATGTAAGATTAATATTATTGAATACAATCCAATCGACGATAGTGAATTCGAGCAAGCCGATAAAAACAAAGTAGACGCCTTTGCAGCCTATATTGAATCGAAAAATTTGGTTGTAAACGTGCGCAGAAGTCGAGGAAAAGACATTGATGCAGCTTGTGGGCAATTGGCGAACAAAAACAAAGCAATTCTAAAAGAAATGAGAGTTTTGAAGTAAATTTTCTACCATTCAAATAGTCATTTATACCCTTCCATCAAAAAAAGTAAACATTGCCTCTTTTTTCTTTCTGTTGCCTAAGCAATCTTGTATATTTGTATTATGTTGACCGTAAAAGAAATGATGAAACCAATTGAACCGGAAATTGCCGAGTTTGAAGTGCGTTTTCGTCAAAGTATGAAGTCAAAAGTGGCCTTACTTGATAAGGTAACCCATTATATCATTCGTAGAAAAGGGAAGCAAATGCGACCTATGTTCATTTTCTTAACAGCAAAAATGCTTGGAAAAGTAAGTGATCAAACCTATGATGCTGCTTCGCTAGTTGAACTTTTACACACTGCAACCCTTGTACATGATGATGTCGTTGATGATGCCAACGAACGTCGAGGATTTTTCTCTATCAATGCGCTTTGGAAAAACAAAGTAGCTGTCTTGGTGGGCGATTACATGTTATCAAGAGTACTTTTGCTTTCAATCGAAAAGAACAATGTTCGCATGTTAGAAATCATAGCACGAGCTGTCCGTGAAATGAGTGAAGGCGAATTGCTACAAATCGAAAAAGCGCGAAAATTAGATATCACCGAAGAAATATATTTTGAAGTAATCAGGCAAAAAACTGCATCTTTAATTGCTACCTGTTGCGAATCTGCAGCAGTATCTGTTGACCGTGAAGATTTTGCTCCAGCGATGAGGCAATTCGGCGAATTAGTTGGATTGGCTTTTCAAATCAAGGATGACATTTTTGACTATGGTGCTCCAGGAAACATCGGTAAACCAACAGGGATAGATATTCGCGAACGGAAAATGACGCTTCCCTTAATTCATGCCTTGAACACTTGTTCGATCGAAGTAAAAAGAGAATTAATCAACATTGTAAAAAATCACAATGAAGATCCGAAGAAGGTTGACCGTGCAATCGAATTAGTTATTGCTGCTGGCGGAATCGAATATGCACATGCTAAAATGATGGTGCTGGCGAATCAAGCACTTCAATTACTCGAACCTATACCTGATTCTGAAGCAAAAAGAGCAATAATCGGCCTAGTAGAATATACCACTCAACGCGAAAAATAAAATCAAATGAAATATCTTATCCTCTTTGTACTTTGTATTGGAATGTATGCTTGTTCATCAAATGATGAAGTAGATTCGGCTAAGAAACCTGTAGCAGAGCAGTTAGTTGAAATCAAAGATGGTATTTATACCGAATGGTACCCTGGAAAAAAGCAAATTAAATACCGTGGCGCCCAAGACGATTTAAATCGCCGTGATGGTAAATGGATGTTCTATTCTGAAACAGGACTTGAATTGTCTTTTACAATGTATAAGAATGGATTAAAAGAAGGTTTTACCGTTGTAAAGTATCCCAACGGTGTGCTGCGTTACAGAGGAGAGTACCAAAATGATAAGATGGTTGGTGTTTGGACGACTTATGATGAAAAAGGCAAAGTAGCAACAGAAAAAGATTACAGTTATCCGACAAACTAATGTCTAAAATTCCACCACATATTATTGACGACATCATGCAAGCTTCTCGAATTGAGGAAGTTATTGGCGAATTCGTTAGTTTGAAACGTGCTGGTTCAAGTTTAAAAGGTTTAAGTCCATTTACGGATGAGAAAACACCTTCATTTGTTGTCTCTCCAGCCAAACAAATTTTTAAGTGTTTTTCAACTGGTAAGGGTGGAACTGTGGTCAGTTTTCTCATGGAAAAGGAGCATTTTTCCTATCCCGAAGCACTTCGCTGGTTGGCAGACCGCTATGGCATTCAACTTCCAGAAGAAAAACCCGCAAGCGCTGAAGAACTTGCATCAATTACTGAGAGAGAAAGTTTAAATATTATAAATGATTTTGCAAGGGACCATTTCCAGCATAATTTACTTGAATCTGAGGAGGGAAAAGCCGTTGCACTTTCTTATTTCGAAGAACGAGGATTTCGAAGAGATATCATTCAAAAATTTCAACTAGGATATTGCCTTAATACAGGCAACGATTTTACCACAAATGCTCTTGCAAAAGGATATAAATTAGAATATTTAGAAAAAGTTGGACTCGTTAAATCTAAAGATGATCGTCATTTTGACTTTTTTCGAGGTAGGGTAATGTTCCCTATTCACAGTGTAACGGGTCGCGTATTAGGTTTTGGTGGTCGTACGCTTTTTACAGATAAAAAAGTTGCGAAATATTTTAATTCACCCGAAAGTATCATCTACAATAAGAGTGAAATCTTATATGGTTTGTATTATTCGAAAGGTGATATTATTAAATATGACAACTGTTTTTTATGCGAAGGATACACAGATGTAATTAGCATGTATCAAGCAGGGATTCAGAATGTAGTTTCTTCTTCTGGCACTTCCTTAACGAAAGAACAAATCAAATTAATTCGACGATATACTTCAAACATCACTATTTTATATGATGGAGATGCTGCAGGTATCAAAGCTTCATTCAGAGGAATCGATTTGATTTTGGAAGAAGGTATGAATGTGAAAGTTGTACTCTTTCCAGATGGAGAAGATCCTGATTCCTATTCTAAAAAAGCAAGCTCAACCGAACTAGACAATTACATCAAAGAGCACACGCAGGATTTTATTTCTTTCAAGGCCAGCATCCTAATGAAAGATGGTGAAGATGATCCACTTAAAAGAGCCGAGTTAATTCGAGAAATTGTGCACTCCGTTGCCCTAATTCCAGATCAAATTACACGCACGGTTTACCAACAACAAATCGCACAAACATTTGGGATTGGAGAACATATCGTTACGAATGAGTTAAACAAACTTCGAAAGAATGTTTTAGCTAAACAAATGAACACTCCTGAAATCAATGAAATTCCATTGGAAATTGAAATGGATCCGGGTGTTCAAAGTCTACCACTTAAAAAACCAAGTGTTCCGCCTAGTGAAGTTTCCTTGATCAGAATAATGGTAAAATATGGTGTTAACGAAGTACAAACCTCACAACATACTGAAGGAGTAGAAATAAAAATAAAAACAAGTGTTTTGGAACTTGTCTGTCATGAACTGGACAAAGATGAATTGTATTTTTCGCATCCACTTTTTGCTAAAATTCATCAACTTTTCGTCGAAGGTTTAACTGAAAAGACCTTGTATCCATCGAGTTTTTTGAAGAAACAAGAAGACCAAGAAATTGTGCAATTCGTATCTGATTTAGAATCTGTTAATCATGAGATAAGTCACAATTGGCTGGTAGAACATAACATTAGTACACGTTCAGAAAGTGATGACCTCGAAGGCACAGTAATGCAAGCAATTTATGGTTTTAAAGCAATGAAAATTGAAGATCGTATTGATGAAATCCGCTTGCGTTTTAATGAAGAAAATTTGGAAACAGAAATAATGATGGATCTCTTAGCGGAACAGATGGCTTATGAGAATGCTAAAATGAAAATCGCTGAAAAATTAGGGCGAATTATCCTACGATAAAATGTTGAGTTATACCTTATTTAATCTCGGTCCTTACCACGTCTGTCTTTGGAATATCATATTCCTGAGCATCATTTTTATAACGGCGATTCTCCTTCGGCGAATTATCCATAAATCTCTAAAGCGCTACTTAAAAAATGCAAATATTCGTGTTGAAGGCAGAAGAGTTACTTGGCTAAAATTACTAAGTCAAAGTGTCTATTTACTGGCAACTTATATTGCTGTTTTAAGCTTCAACATCAACAACGATGATGTTACTTTCGGCGATTTCCTGAATTTTAACTTAATTGAATCAAAGAAATTTACCATTAGTTTTTACCACATTATTATAATTGTTTTCATTTTCTTCCTAGCAAGAGTTGCATTAAATCTATCCATACTCTTCATCTCTAGGAAATTTAGATCGAATAAAAACTTTAATCCTGGATCAGAATTTATTTATATTCAAATAGCCAAATATGTCATCTATGTATTTGCGATTATCTCGAGCTTAAAGGCACTAGAAATTGATGTTTCGTTGCTAGTTACAAGTTCTGTTGGTTTATTTGTTGGTCTTGGACTTGGACTTCAAGACGTTTTTAAAGATATGATTTCAGGGATTGTTTTACTAGTAGAAAGCAATGTGCGCGTAGGGGACGTAATAGAAATATCGAATGGAGGGAAAACAGAAGCAATTGTTGCTAAAATATTAAAAATAAATGTTCGCACTACTCATATCGAAACGCGTGATGGAAACGTACTTATTATTCCAAATGCCAAGTTAACTCAAGAATTTGTTGAAAACTGGACTCATGGAACAAATCTTTCTCGTTTTCGAATAGCTATAAATGTTGCTTATGGCACGAACACTGAAGTTGTAACAAGACTATTAAAACAAGCAGCACTAAACCATCCAAAAGTCAAGAAAACAGAACCTGTTATTGTCCGTCTGGCAAATTTCGGTGATAGTGCACTTGAAATGGAGTTGATATTTTGGGCCGACCAAAGTTGGGATATTCAAAATTACAAATCAGAAATACGTTTTGAAGTAGATCGACTCTTCAGAGAATATAACATCACCATACCTTTCCCACAGCGTGATATACATGTTGTAAATAGAGAACAACACTATTTT
>Ga0209702_10002869_pt1 | contig 28668 bp, 27 predicted proteins | sample FRY01_FD_187210 | JGI IMG/M metagenome (GOLD analysis project Ga0209702, IMG submission 187210) | Freshwater microbial communities from Lake Fryxell liftoff mats and glacier meltwater in Antarctica - FRY-01 (SPAdes) (version 2) | ecosystem: Environmental > Aquatic > Freshwater > Ice > Glacier... | reverse complement strand
AAACCTATGCTTCCATTTGTGAGGCATATATCCTGCTTTTATCTTTTTATATTCCATTAGTTCTTGTTCTGAAACACCATTCTCTTCCATTTCACTAATCAATAAATCAAAAGCATAATTAAAAGACTTTCTAACTGCCATGTACCCAGCAACCTCTTTAGTATCTAATCCTTTTCTATGTAATTCACTTGCAGAGTATTCTGTTACATTTTCATCACCAAGCATAAGTACTGTATTTACTCTTTTTAGACTATCACCTTTCAATATAGAGTAAGGAGTAAGTATTTTTGTTATTTTATTATCTAAAACAGATTTTTTCATTCTCCTTTGATCACCAATACGCATTACCACATCAGCTTCAGCAAATTGTACTTTATCTTTAAGGTATATGTCTCTTGATTGAGCAAGGAGTTTATCTAACCAATTTATGTCTTTCATTCGCAAGTCAATACTGTAATCTTTGCTTATTTCACCGAGTTTTTTTAGGTCTTCTGATATATTTTTACCGACTGTATCCATTTCTTTTAATATCAAATTACCCTCAAAATCATACGGAGATTCATCAATATCTTCTTCAAGAGATGGGTATTCTTTTTTAAACACTACGGAAGATTCATCTACTTTATTAAAAGTACCACCAGAAAGCATATCTCCTGCCATTTGGATTATGTCTTTCAATTTCATTCCTAGTACTAATTCTGGATTATTATTAAACTTAGTATTTGTTATTCCTAGACCAGTAAGAAAATTTTGAATTGCCTGTTTCAATAGGTTCTTTATTTTTGTAACAATAGACATTGGTCGTTTTTTGTATTCTTCCATAGCAAGAGCAAAAGATTCTTCAATACGAGAGTCTTCGTTTGTTATATCTTTTCTTTTGTTTACAACTTCTTTGTAGTATTTAGAATTTTTTAGTTCTCTTGAAAGTTCTGTTGTTAGTTCTTTATTTTGATTATTAAGTGCGCGCCATACAATATGTCCTGATTCATGGAATACTACCTCACTTGATAGATATTGTGGATTAAGAAAGATATTTGTTCCGTCTGTAAAGCCATATATTCTACCTGAAGTATCAGTAAGTTTAGATATTTCTGTTAGTTTAGAATCAAATTCATTTTGGTCTGTTACTATTTTTAGTCCGAGAGACTGTTCAATATTTGCGATAAGTTCCGGAGATATTGGTGTTGATTCTTGTATGTCGCCCTTTTTGAATTTAAATATACGATCAATAATAAAATTGTCGTCAAGTTCACCTTGTTCTCTTAGTGCTTGTGCGTCCTCAACCGCCATTTCAACAAGCATTTCTTTGTTTTTTGGTATATCCAACTTCAACAAAATAAGGTGATAGAATTGATTATTTGTTATTTCACCTTTACGATACAATTCAGTTTCATTAACCAATTCTATTTCTCTTTTGAAAGCAATTTTGTTTTTTGCTTTAAGTTCCTCTATTTTTAGTTTTTTTAATTCTTTTATTTCTTCATCTGTTCTTTCTTCAAGAAAACCAATAACTTCCTCTACTTCACCCATTTGTTGTGGAATTGTCTTTCTTTTCTTCTCGTATTCTCTTTGTTCATCAGTAAACTTTTCTAAAATAGAATCAAAAGTACTCTCTATACCTTCTATCTTAGAATTAATTTCTGCCAACTCTGTCTCAAGTTTTATAATATAGTCATTAATATCAGTTACATTGCTTTCTGCCATTTTTGTTTCCATACGATCAACCTTAGTTTTTGCTTTTATGAGTTCTTTCTTGTATTCTTTTATCTCGTCTTTTGACAAATTTTTGTCCTTTAATTGATTTGTGTAGTATTTTACATCACTTTTCGCTGTAGAAAGTTCATTATTGATTTTATTATACAAGATAACTTCTTCCTCAAGAAGGATACCTTTTTTGCTCAATTCTCTTGTGTTCAACTTTATCTGCATTGTTGTCTTATCTTTTGGATTAGTAAGAAGTGCTATTTTCTTTTCTGCTGGATCTACTTCACCAACATCAAATACACTTCCCCCTGTGTAAGAGAAAATATCATTTATTCTACTTCCTTTTTCTTCATGCTTATTGTATATAGTTACATCTCCTGAGTTTTCAACAAGAGGATATACCTCAATTATCGTACTTCTTTTGTTACCTTGTCTCCATATACGCCCTCCAACTTGCAAAATCTCCGTAGGATTCCAACCTAGAGCAAGTATAACAGTAGCAAAGCCATTCTTTTGCAAGTCTATACCTTCCTTTGTCTGATCTCCACCAATAAGAAGTTTTATCTCTCCACTGTTGAATTTTTCTATAATCAAATCCTTTTCTCCATCTTTCATTTTTCCAGATATTACTCCTATTTCTGAAAGTTCATATCCAACTTCTTTTGCTATTCTTTCCACAATAATATGGTGGTAATCAACACCATATTTTCCAAAATACAAGAAAGAGCCAAAGTCTTTTGTCTTAGGATTGTTTCTTATTGTTTTTATTCCCTCTAAACTGTATTTAATTTTTGGAGATTGATTTATTATTTCTTCTGCTAGTGCGTCCTCTGTCTTAAAAGTTTTTAATAGACTTTTAACCATAAACCCGTCCGGTGTAGCAATATTTCCACTTTTATTTCTAGGTAATTCAAAACCAAACTTATCCGCCATAAATTCTTTTATAAAGAAAGGAGATACACTATTGGAAACAGAATAGGTAGAAGCCTTCAAGAAAGCACCTTTCTCAGTGTCGTCTTCTGATCCTTCATTTTCTTTAAACATTTTATCTCCGTCCTCTGATCCATCAGTTTCGTCTATTGAACCTATTGAATTATCAACACCAAGAAGTACTTGTATCTTCACAAGATTGTCTTCCTGCATATCACTCATTTTTAAGTGTGGTGTAAGTACCTTTTTATCTGGTCGGATCAGTGTAGGGTCTGTTTGGTAGTCAATAAACTCACGAACAAGAGTTTGTAGAGATAGGATATTATTAAAAGATTTCATCTTTGAAGTATTTACCCATGTTCCATCTAATCTTCTGTCATCTTCTGATACAAAATTAGAATAAGACGAGAAAAAATCATTTATATTCAAAATTCTCATTTCCTTCATTCTGTCTCGACCAATAAGAGATAGTATGTTGTATACCTCTGTTGCATGATTTTCAAAAGCTGTTGCACTTGCTAAAAATACATTTCCACCAGCATTTCTCTTTTGAATATATTGCGTTATAAGGAATAATTGCTGTGCTTGTTTTGATGGTGTTCCACCAATGACATTTCCATATCTTTTACCTGATTTACTTTTTTTGCCTTTTTGTTTGATTATTTCACCATCTGCGTTTACAGTATCTTCTACTTCCGGCTTTGCGCCTTGAAATATCTTCCTAAAATTATGTACTTCATCAACTGAAATATGGTCAATACCTAAATCAGAAATCATTACATCTGTAACATACTTTTGTGCTGAACCTACTATACCTAACATAGAACCACCAAATTGTTCTCCAGCTCGTGAAGTTTTTGTATCTTCTGTCCATAATGCGTCATGTAAATCACGCGCAGATTCTTCTACTTCTGATTCTGTAAGTCCAAGACGAAGTAATCCTTTATGTGTAATAACAGTAATTTCTCCGTCTTTGATCCATTCTTTCATATCTAATCCCCTTTCTTTTTTCAGTTTTCTTACTACATTAGCTTGTAGTCCATGAAAATTATTGATTGTAAGGGTAGGGAACATTTCATGTAGTGTATGTATCCAAACAGGGTTAAGAGTTGATTCCGGTACTGTAATAAAAGCTCTTTTAGCATTACCTTTTTGCATATTTATAACAGTAGCTATTGCTATTCCATGAGTTTTTCCAACACCTACACCCCAACCCAATAAACCAGTACGTTTGTTTACCAAAAAACTAATACCATTCTTTTGTGTCGGAGACATCTCAAATAATTCTCCTCTAAACTTTTCGGCCATATTATCTACACTGATAGGCAAACGAGAATAATCTATCAAAACCATAGAGTTCTTTTCTTTGTTGTATGTATCTTCAATTAGTTTTTGTGATTCTATTCCAAGTTCATTTTTAATAAAGTTATTAAAAATACGATGGGTATCACTCATTATTTCACCAGTTATTGATTTAGTATCCTTTCTTGCCCTAAAATTGTTTATATACCTTATTATATCTGTCGCTTCAACAAATGGAGAGAAAGACACATTTCCTTTTACTGAAACGAATACCTCAAATGCTTTTAAAAGACTTAATTCAACATCTTGTCCGAAACGCTTGAAGGTTACTCTTGTCTTAATCAAATTCCTATCCATTGGCTCAAATGATATTTCTTTAATAGAAACAGTTTTTGGAATACTCTTTTCAATTCCTGTAAGTTGTTTGTTGTACTGATCTTCTCCTAAAAGTGCTATAATTTTATCTTTATTTTCTTTTAATATAGTAAGTTTTTCTCTTACATTCTCCGCAAAATATACTGCGTCTGGGTAGTATTTACCTTCCTCGTAGTTAAGATATGGCATTTCTTCTGGGCTAACATTTGTTATATTCATATTTCTACTTAAACGAGATAACATATTCTTTTCTATTGGATTTATATCTGCACGACTTGAAATATATTGTGTTGGTATAACGAGTTCTTGCGCGTTCTCTTTTGGAAGTATTCTGTAAACATCTGGTACATTTTTATTATTTACCTTTCTAACCGCAGTGGTTTTCTTTTTTCCTGTTTCTGTTTCTGTTTCTGTTTTAGATTCAAGAGTATGTGTAGGGAATTGCTTTATCTTCTTATTAAGAGATTCTATTGCGTCTTCTAGTGATCCAGTTACATAGCTTTCCATGTTTCCGAATTTATCTTTTCTTAGATCTGTTTTTCCGAGTACATTATCCTTTGTCATAATACCTCTAAAATACCTATCGTGAGAAAGAGTTGTCTCTCTTAAAATAGAAGAAATTTTGTCTTGTGCTTTTTTCTTTTTGAATACAACAATATCAGTACCAATGCTTGTATCTTCAAAGATATTTTCTGGTAGTCTAAAAGCATATTCTAGTGTACCTAGTTCAGAGATAGCTTTCTTTCCTTTTGATCCAGCTTTCTTTAAAAATGATGAATTAACAACATAGACTAGGAATCCACCCTCATTTGTCATATCAAGTCCGCGCTTGATAAAGTACTCCTCTTGACGATTTATACTACTTTCTTCTCCTTTGCCTTTCATAAAACCTGCTCTTACTCCAAAAGGCGGATTACCAATAACCACATCATATTGTTTCGGTGTGAGTTTCTTGTTTGTGGTTTTGTCAAAAAATAGCTCTTGGAAGTCTCCAATAGTAATATTGCTATCTGGATTAAGTATTTGAGCAATAGTACCTGATACTAAAGATATTTCTGCTCCGTCTATATTCAAACTTGCTGGTGCGTCTGAAATAATAGCTCCTATCCCTGCGCTTGGTTCAAAAGCTGTTTCTGCGTTAGGGATTAGTTTATTTACTATATTCCACATAGAAAATACCACACTTCTTGGTGTGTAATACTCGTTGAGCAAACCTGCTCCTTCTGCTCCCACTGATTCCTTACCTCCTGCGCCGGAATACAAAGACATTAATTCAAGTTCTGAATATGTATATATATCTGGGCTTGTTGAATAGTCCTTACTCTCTAGCAAAGATTCTATTTCCTCGTTTATACGCTGTCGTTCTTTCTTACTTAACTTTTTAGATCGATCTCGTGTAAGTCCGTCTCCAGATTCCTCAGGCACATTTGCTCGGTCATTCCCGGATATTTGGCCATCAGACTCTCCACTGCTGTCTGTATCATCTTCTTCGGATAAGAAGCTAGTGTTGGGTATTTTTGAGATGTTATTTCTATCATATGCCTCAATATTATCCTCTTCTACTTTCTTGTCAATAGTTTTACTTTCCTTTTCAGCAATCTCTTTTTTCTTCTGTTCTGTAATAGCAGTAAGACGATCATTTTCTATTTGTATATACTCTTTTGTTTTAGGAATCAAGTGTTCTTCTACAAATTTTTTATTCCAAGCTTCTGGATTCTCTCCATTAGGTAATTTTCCATTTTCTAAATAAAATTTATACTCATTTAAGTTTTCATTTAATTTTTTTATTTTTGCATTAGTAACAACCGGCTCTTCTGTATCTTTTGAAACAGGAGTTTCAACTTCTTTATCTGCTTGAGTCATTTCTTCCTTACTCTCTTTCTTCGCTAGTTCATCTGCGTACTCTGTACGGAGTTGGGAGGTTGTTTTGATGTTCTTAGCGTCAAAGACAAATAATTGTTTTCCGTCACTACTTTGAATAGCATCGAAACCTTTTGCTTTTATTCTAGCAATTTCAGTAGGGTAGTATTCTGGTTGCTCTATTATTCTATTATTGTCTAACCCTGAAAAACTATCAGTGCCTTTCTGTATTTTGTAAACTTTCTTTGGATTTGCTCTCGCTTCTGTAACTATACTTTTCCCACCACGATATTCTGCAAAGTCAGCGTGGTTTTGAGCCATTCTTTTTTCTGATGTTAGAAATACGCCACCCCTACCTTTATCTTTAAAAATCTCAATATCTGAACCACCTCCGTGATACAAAGGCGTTCCCTGTCCCTCCATAAACTCCTCCACTGTCAAACCTTCATCTACTGCTTTTTTAGCAGGTGTATCTTCAATATCTTCAATATCTTCAGTATCTTCAATATCTTCTACTTCTTCTTTTATTGTAGGAATAAGATTTTCCAATTCTGCTGTTATAGCTTCATCACTAAGATCTTCAAGAGATTGTATATCTTGTTTTGGTTCCTCACCGGATATTTGAGATTCCATTTCAATTTCAATCTCATCTTTTGCTTGTTTTATATATTCAATAATATCTTTACCTATATTTTGAGCTTCACTTTCTGGTACCCCTTGTTTTTTAAGAGCTTTATATACTTCTTGAACACTTGATACTGTACCACCGACAATACCTCCAACAAGAAAAGTTCTACCTTTTCCTTTCAAAAGATTATCAACAAGTATTTTTATTTGTTCTGGTTTTGACTTTCCTTGTAGTTTTTTCTGTAATTCTCCAGTACCAAATTTTGTAACAGAATCAATCCAAAGATCTTGTGAGTATTCTTGCATACCTTCACTAGTAAACTTTGTTACGATATTGAAAATTGCACCTTTTTTAAAATTAGTGAAAAGTATATCCAAACCAATAGTTTCAAGCATTGCAGATCCTATTGCAGACCAAGAAGCAAGCACCATAGCTTTTTCTTCTATTTCTTCACTAGACATTTCTGGATTGTTTTCTTTGAGTAATATTTTAGCTTCTGGATATGTAGACGATCCTTCCATTACACCAAGTGTTGTACCTGCTATTTTCTTATTTTTAGTTATAAAGAAAAGTCCCATTGCGGTAGCCATAGATCCCAAACCACTACCAACATCATAAAGTAAAGAACCAATCTTATCATCAGCAATATCAAGGTCTTCTAGTCTTGCACCTGCTTTTGATTCAATTTTATCTATATAGTCTTCTTGTCTTTTTATAAAATTACCTAGTTTTGCTACTCTATCTTTTTTAGAAACAAATTTAGTAATAAGATCCAGATTAGGATTCACTCCATATTTGTCTAGTCTTGCTTTGTCTTCTTCATTTCCTGATGGAACAAATGGTATTTCACCTCTCCTAAGGCTTTCAGAAGCAATTTGTAGTAATGTCGCACCTGTTTTTGGTATTCCAGTTCTAAAAAACTCAACAAAACCTGTCTTTAATGCTTCTAATTTCTTTGGGAAAAAAGTATCAGCAACTTTAATAACAATAGGCATTGAAGAAGGATATAGTTTTAATTGTATCGGCATTGTTTCAATAGCTTTTTCAAGAGATATAGTTTCTTTAATTTCTGTTTTTTTAATTTCTGTTTTTTTTATAGGTGTTTCCTTTGTTTGTTTTGTCCAATCATCAAATGACTCTACGGATTTTGAAGAAGACTTTGGTAAAGCCTGTGGTTTTTGTGTCTTTATTTTGTCTTTTTTCTTCCAATCATCAAATGATTCAACTGACATATAGTTATTTTATATATTTAAGTAGTAATTTAACTGCTTCATCTGAAAATGAATTTCCTGATATTATATCTTCTATACTAACACCTTCTTTGAGTTTTTCTTGTATGTAGATAATTCTGTCGGAGTTTATTCCAACTTCACTGAGTTTCCTTGTTCTTCTTGTATTCATTTTTAGTGTTTGAGTACCTTCTCCAAGTGAAGCATTATCTCCAAAACCTTCTTCTCCAAAACCTTCATCATCAAAACCTCCTTCATCTTTACCTTTACCTTTACTTTTTTCTTTTTCAAGTAATGTGTGATACCTCTCCAAAGAAGAAACAAGAGAAAGCATAGGTATATTGTATTTCTGTGATACTGCGTTAAGATACTGTTCTTTGTCGGTTGCTGATAACTTATTTATAGTAGAATAGATAGTTTGTGATACATTGTCCGCTATTCCTGTTTCCATTTCTAGTGTGTCAAAAATAGCTTTTAATTGTTCTTGCTTTTCTTTCTTTATTTCCTTTACTCTTTCCATTGTTTCTTTCAAAACAGAAAGGTTTTGTTCTTGTTGCGCTGTTTCTGCGTCAAGAATAGCTTTCTTTTCTTCTCGATCAAGCTCTGAAAGTTTTTGCATTTTCTGATTTTCTGCTTCTTGCACACTACCCATGAGTAAGTCTGGTGTAGATTGTGCTTGATTGGTTTGTATTCCTAGTAATTGTAATCCTCTTTTATACTTATCAAATTGCTGTGAGATATTGTTTTGTTGATTCATCTTAGAAGCCTGAATTGAGGCTATAAGAGATTTTGTTGCAAGACTAGCAGTCTTACTCATTTCATCTAGTAAACCTGCGTATTTGTCATATTTAGCAACATTATCCACTGTTATTTCTACTCCTCCTCCAGTTGTATTGTTTTGAGTATTACCCATTGACTGTAATCCGGTTAATGCTTTTGTCAGATCAGAAGAATAATTACTAAATTCTTTATTGGCCATATTAGAAGTCATAACTGTTTGATTTGTTTTTCCAAAAGAAGCTCCTGCTTGTGTCTTTGTTCCATATATTCCGTCTACAACAAGAGGTGTCCACCCAGAAGCTCCTTGATTCTGTGTGTTGAGTTGGCTCTGAAAATTAGCAACAGATTCTCCTGATGTTCCAAATGTTGGCGCTTGTCCTTGTTGTAGTGGTGTGTAATTCATATAGTTTTTATTTTACTAATACACTCGTTGAGTTTTTAATAATATATCCTTCAAGTGTAGAACCAGTATTTAATCCTGTTTGGTTACTATCAACTCCGTTGATAAGAACCTGTACAGTGCCTCCTATTGTTTGAGTATCTTGTACGATACCTATTTGATTATCAGACATACCCTCTATGCAGTGTCGTTCGTTAGTTCCTTCAAGCATTGTTAGGTTGAAGTACCCTGTATTATCAGTAATTAAATATCTACTTGTTCTATTATCTAAAGACAAATCAGAAACACCTGTCATAACAGTATCAATAGTTAATGTTACTCCTGTTATTTTTATGAGTTTAAGTAGACCACTACCACCAGAAGAATCATGAAATAATACTTCTGTTGCTGATAATACAGTAGCAGACCTAGATGTTTGTGAAATACTTGTCAATTCATTACCGAAAGTAGGTGTTGTCCCTGCTATTGTTGCACACATAGCATTTGAAAGGCTACCAGTACCATTAGCGAAAATAATAACCATAACATTATCTGTTGGGTTAAGAATTATAGTCGTTAATGAAGAGTTACTAATACCTGAGCTAGTTGTGAATAATACTCCAAATGTAATAACTGTACCTGATACAGTTGCTATTTGTCCGGAAAGGTTAGTGTTTGTCTTAGTAGCAACACAAAACTTATCTGTTGCTACTTTTCCAATACCAAAACCAAGTTCTTCAATCGCAACATCTCTTTGTACTACTGCTCCTATTGTTGCCACTGTACCTGTAAATGTATAAACAACTGTTCCTAAATCAGTACCTGTATTATTCACCCAAGTCATTACTCCCTTATCTATATCTAATTGAGTCATATCAAATGCAATTACTGTTCCTGCTGTCATTGTCGCTACTGTTGCAGGAGATCCAAGAGCTATAACTAATCCGGACACTGTTCCTGCTACTAATTGTATCTGGTCAGTGTTTGTTGCTGTTTTATAAGAAACACAAAACTTATCAACATCTAAAATATGAATACCATAATTTGATTGACTATCTAATGTGTGGTCGTTAGTAATAAGTACAGGTGTTCCGTAAGTATATAGAGTATCTAGGTTACTTCTGTTTGCTGTTGCAACAACAACATATAAATCTCCGGTAATATCCTCTTGAGATAACATAATAACTTTATTGTCTGCAATAGGTAGTATCACAAAAATAGAAGTACTGTATTGGTTAGTAATACCTGTTAATACATGACTGTAATAAGGTGCGTTATTTCTAGCTACTGCGTTTGGTACTATATTTGATACTCCGACAACTTCACCAATAGTTAAATCTTCTGAAGCTGTCATTTGAATTATTATTCCGTCATTCAGTGAAGATATTTTTTCAACGACAATAGCTTCTGCTGTGTAACTATCTCCGACATCACCTAATTCTATTGTAATTTCCAAGTCTTGAAGGATTGTACTGTCCACCGCTGATACTGTAACAGGACTAGGGAATGTTGATTGAGCGTCTTCTCTTTCAAATAGTGTTTGTCCTTTTTGAGCATTGGTAGCTCCGTCTGCCAAGATAATTCCTGATAATATCTGGTTTGAACCACCTGCAATAGCTAATACTGTTGTTGATATTGTAGTACCACCATATTTTACTCGTAGACTTGCTATTGCTGTAACTACTGTATCAAGTAGCATTACACTAAACCTGATACCATTATTTATTCCAAGTGTTCCTGCTGGGATAGGTACAGAGAATAATACAGTTTCGGCAACCGTACCTGTAACAGTTACTTCCGTTGTATCAATAGCTAGTTTTGTACCACCACCTGATCCCCCTGGAACAGACAAGTCATAAGATATTTTTTCGTTAGCTCCTGGATTTTGTATAGTTTTAGCTATAGCAACAGAAGAGTCTGCTGATACTATTTCTAGTTTACTATCAAGAAAGTTTGGTGTTGTATCTGTAGCGGTAGCTCCTACAAACTCGTCTCCACCTCCTCCTGGAATTTCTACTTCTACTTCATTCGGAGATGTCTGTGTTACTATAACACCTGGCCCTACAAAGTTTATTTTTACAACATTTGAGTCTATTGTTATTCCTTCGTCTTCCACAACAAGAGCTTGAGTTGCTGAAGTGATACCTTTAATTTCAATAGCACAAAGAGTCCAATCAGTATTCTGTGTAATTGCGTAGTCTATTGTTACAGCGTCTGGAGATGTTCCAGCAATTTCATAAGAAGAAGCTCCTTGTCTTGTATCTTCATTAGAGAATATAGACCAATTCAAGACCTGATTAGCCCCTTGTATTAAGAGTATCGGAGTGAGATCGGTAGAAAGACCGTCTACTATAACAGAGTTGTCAAAAAGAGTATTTATAACGAGTGTTGGTATAAGACTTGTTCCAATAGATGAACCTAGTGTTCCCACTGGAGTAGTTTGGTCTACACCTGTCCAGCTTTCTGCTCCTCCTGAAATATAAGAATTGGCCGAGAATGTAACAATGATATTGTGAGTACCTACTGAAGGCGCTGTAAGTGTCCATATTTCCATACGAGTACCATTTATTTCATTTGCTACCCTGAAAGTTAAAGCAACACCATTGTAAGTAAGAGATGTTATTGTTTTTCCTTCTTCCATTGATACTTGAACAGTAAGAAGTCTATCTGAACCAAGACAAGTATGAACCCAAGTTAGGCTCGGTACTTGTGTATCTCCTGAAGTAGCCGAGGTTACACTATCCGGTACAGGGGTAGAAGTTCCATCACCTGTGATTAGTACATCAGCTTGAAAAGGATCAGTTGCATTTTGTGTTACTTGAACACCATTTCCTTTAAAATTGATTGAGTGAATAGGGTCTACAACAATAGCACCTTCTTCTTTTACATCAATAGGCGGTGAGAATACTGTATTTGCCTGACAAGTTCTTATAAGAGTAAGGTTATATGGAGTATTGTTTGAGATAATTACCTTGCTATTTGCGTCATGGTTAGACATAAGAGAAGCAACATGAGTTCCGGGAGTTTTAAAATCAAGTCCTCTTTGTGTTACAGCAAATAAATCCATTTCAATAACACCGGAAGGAAGTACTTGCCAAGATCCTGTACTCGTATCTAGTGTTGCGTTTTCTTCAAAGTTTCCGTTTGCTTTCTTTTTTCCTTCGTCAAATACAAATGGTATTTTACCTCCACAAGTACCAACATCTCCAACTTGCACTGGTGTTCCATTAGGATAAGCGAAAGAACCTTTTTTAAGATAAAATTTTGTTTCTCCTATAAGAAAAGGTAGCTCTAGGTACATATCTTGTACTTGAATAGGTGAATCACAATCAATACATATTCCTGTTGTTACTACTGGATCTGCTCCTGATGATGGGATATAAAAGTATAGTTTTACGAGAAACGAGTCAATATAAATATCTCCATTAGCCATAAGATTCATCTTCATATTGCTTATTTGTTCCATTGTGAAAGAAGAAGCAAAGAGATAGTTAGATCCACCTATTACTATTTCTGACATGGCCTGCGTAAGTGTCGTTACTGGTGTTGTGTAAGGATAAAAATTATCATTTCCATTTGAGTTATCATAAAAAGAGACTTCTAAATCTATTGCAGGTACTGTTTGCGCGCCTCTATAACCAACAATCTTCATTTCAATACCTGTTACGATTGCATTTTGAGGTATTGATACACCATTATATAAAAAGTTATAACCACCAAGAGTAACATCAGAGGCTACTCCTCCGTTTACATTTGAGTTTGCGACATCTCCGTCTACTAGAAAAAGATTGGCAGTGTTATTCCATGTGTTATCTGTTACTTGTCCATTTTGAGAAAGATAAGCAGGTAAGATAAATTGTGTTGATACTATTGTGTTTACAGGTGGCATATAGATATATTATATATTAAATTGATAATTCATTGTTTTTTGATAAATTGTTTGGGTTTACTAATTTGTTATTCGCTTGGTTTGCGTGTATTGCGTTCATTCCCATTGATAGTAATGACCATGTGTGAGATTTTGCGCTACAAGTTAAACCTAAACTAATCAAATAATACATTAAATTCGGTGCATATCCTTTGAATATCTCTTGAAAGTGATCACTTTCTACTGAATTATCAGAACCAAAGGAATGAGAACCAAAGGATCCTTTTCCGAATGGTGCATTGCTGGTACTAAGACAAACTATCGGTGATACTTCATGTGGATAAATACCCCCACAACCATTTACTCCTAGATAGACACTATGTATAAGTTGTGGATTACCTTGTATATATCCTTCTATGAATGAGTTATTTGAATTTTTAAGAGACCAACGACTTGTAACAGGTGTTATGGAAGTCCTAATTGATACTTCATATACTTCTCCATTGTCTCCTCCTGTATTTGTAAACATTGTGAATGTTCTGTTTCTTATGTTTGAGTGTGCTACTAGAGTACTTCCTATTACTGAAAGTACTCCCATTTCCGCAAACTTTTTTGGTGGTTGCCAATATTCTCTTAAAGTATCATAACAAAGCATGGTTCCTTGCTCCGGTGAAGATATATATATTTTTTCTTGATTGTATTTAATTCTTCCACCAATAAAGTTACATAGTGTAAAGTCATCTCTAACAAGATCTGAAAGATTCCTTGTTTGTGGTTTTTCAATAAGTTCTTCTCTACCTAGTGTTTGTAATTCTTTTTCTATCGTTATATATACGAGTTTATCTGCTATGTTTTCAATAAGATATGGGTACAACACTTTGTTTGCTCCTGCTTGTTTAAGTGGTTCAAGAATTACTGATTCGGATTGCAAATCTGAAGATAGTATTGTTGAGACAATACCCCATTCACCATACGAACAATTAACATAAAGATCTTGTTCCTGTACTCCCATTGTCCAAAAGTTAGACGGAAGTCTGTATTTATATCCTTCTCCAGGCTTTCTTACAGGTAGACTGTAATAAAAATATACCCAAGCTCTATCAATACCTTGTTCCACAAAAATATCCCAATAATCACCAATTTTATGGCCTGTATCCTCAACAAACTTAATTCTTATACCTTCTTGCAATGTCTGGTTGCCTCCTGTGATAGAAACACCTGTTGCAATAGGATCTGCGCTATCTATCTGCCACTGAAAAGTATCTGGCTGTGCCGGTACTGCTGGCTTGTTTTGAATTACCAAAGTAAAATAATCTCCAACATTGTTACCTCCTATTTGAGAAGTAGTGAATTGAAGACCATCATATGGAACAACTAATTGGTTACCAGTAAGAGCAAATTGTAATACTCCACTTGGAAGCATACCTACCAAACCTGTTACTTGCACAAAGTCTTTATAAAAAAATGCACTATTGGAATAAGTCAAAGCAACAACAATAGGACTTGTTACTCCTGATGATTGACCTGTGAATGTTTCCCCTGTAATTGGATTACCTGATAGTCTGTGAGTATGTATTGCTCCGGCACCTGTTAGATCTACAACAGTCAATAGCGCACCTGAAGTATTACCGATAATAATTTCTCCTGTCGTATACGCTGGTATAACACCTCCAAAAAATGTAACAATTAAATCAGAAATAATAACCATACTATAGAAATGTGCGTCTGTGTTTCCACTATCATAAGCAGAAGTATCCCAAAATGAAGTGTTATTACCTGTACCAATAAATGCTTGTTGTTCTGTTTGTACTGCTGGTACTTCTGGAGTTAAAGAATCAATCGTTACTCTGAAAGTTTTTGAACCTTGTCCGGTATAATTTGCATTATTAGAAAGCACTAGATCATTTTGAGTAGCTTGCGCGAAAATTATACTTTGTGTACTAGAACGATTATAAGCATTAGATTGGAATAATTCACGACTTGTCCAGTTACCATAAAACATATAGCCTTTTTTGTTACTGCTACATACATCAAAAGGAATAGGTGATTCATCTGTTTCAATAAGAGAAGTAGCTATATCCCCAATAACTGCTATTGGTGGTACGGTAAGAGTTATAACAGAAGTGTCCAATTCTGTTGGATCAGTGAGTTGATATGACACACCATTTACAACAACAAAAGCGTCTGTGTTTATATCTTCTGAAAAACCTAATGATCTCCATGTTGTTGTTGAATCAATAGAAAGTGTGTTTCCAGCAATACTTACAATGACTGCTATACCTCCTGTCCATGAATAGACTTCACCTTTTACCGGATTACTTGTATCTCTATATCCATTTACCCATATAAGTCTTGGTAGATTCTTACTAATAGAAGGGTCTATATTAGTTTCAAACCAATCATCAAAATAGTATTCGTGTCTTCCTCTTGGTAAAGGGTTTACATTTTCTGTTATCTGTTGAAAATTAAATACTGGAACAACATTTGCATTTGCTGTTGCACCAGAAGTTAGACCTATTATTTGTTCACTGGCCTGGAATATACCTACAATATCAGTAAGAAACATAACTGTACTTGAAATTGAGCTTATTTTTGCTGTTGCGCCTGACTCTTGTCCTGCTATATATTCTCCTACTTGAAAAGCACCACCAATTATAGCGAAGACAATGTGCGTAGTTTGAAAGCCTGCTTCTATTACATCTCGTAAATTGGTATCAAGTGAAGCAAATACTCGTACTTCCATTTCAATTCCTCCCATATTTTTAAACTTTTCTTTGTTTCCTATGATTCCTGTGTTCTCTGTAAAGTCTTGACCTATCAAAGTCTTTCCTAAATCCGGAACAATTCTATCAAATAGAGGTACTGAGCAATTAAAACTAGGGTAAGAAAGATATTGAAAAGGTACAGTTGTCGGATCTTGAAAATGAACATAACCCTTAAAATCTTTAAAAAGTAAGCTTGGTTGATCTATTAATGTTTTTAGTAAGTCATTTGACATAGTTTTTAATATATTTTTCCTCCAAATCCGTACATAGTGTCATCACTGTATCCATCATATATATTTCCAAAAATATGAGAACTATCTTGTGTTAATAATGCTTCTGATGGGTGTTCTTTAAAATATGTTTGATAAGCATAAGCGAGTTGGTTTTGTATTCCGTCTACATCAGACTCTGCTCCCATAGAATTACCGTACAGCTCTTTTTGAGCCGATAGCGTGGTTTCCCATAGTAAAATGTTGTATGTGTCGTCTTCTGCTACTATTATGTCTCCTAGCCCATCTCCTACCTTTTTCCATGTCTTTGTAATTGGATCGATAAGACAATAAGAAGAATTGTAGACAATCTCATATACCATTCCTTTTCTTGAAAGGATATTGTCCATATTACAGTTAGGAATAGCTTGGCCATTAGTAGTGAAATCAAATCGTATATATTTAAGTGCTTTAGGGTTTGGTGTTCCAATAGTAGACATAGAATTGAACATATACTTCACTAGGTTCCAGTTAAGTGTCCATTGGTTGCTATCATGTGGGTTTGCTACTGTTGATTGATACAAATCAGTAAGTAAATCATCTGTGTTTGATCCAAGAGTTATCCTTACTGAAGTGATATTTTGAGGTATAGGAAAATTAAACCAAGTAAAGACTGCTCCTTTTGCTCTGAAATCATCAAGATCAAAGTCTTCTAGTGTAAAGTTTTCTATATAACCAGAAGTTCCTGATGAATCAATATCAAACTTTATTGATCCACTCCCAATAACATGAAGCAATTTATCTTCACGAACATTTATTACATTCCCTCCTGTGTTCCATGTACCATTATCAGAAAGAGAATCACAATTATGGATAAGTTTATACCCTATTCCGTTTGTTTCCTGTGTATCACATTCATTTTGATTAAGATTTTGTGCAATACCAAGAGGATTAAGTATTTTTGCGTATTTTATACCATTTTCATATCCAATATACATAGAGTTATTCGCTGTATTTCTTTTTTGGTCAAATCGTCTTCGTGTTACGAGTTCAAGAGGTTGATTCATAGTATCAACATTACGATAACCGGATAATAGTCCAATTTCTATAACATCTTTATACTTTATATCTTCTGGAATAGCATATCTATCAACATTAGGATAAAGAGCCTGTTCAAGGTACCCTTTTCTTATCAATTCTGCTGGTCGTATCTTTCCAATCATTGATCTACGTCCTTTGTCCACAACAGAATAAAAGTCTTGAAGACCAGAAACACCCCCTCCATGTAAATTAGAATCTAAATCTTTTTGAAGTTGGAATAAGGTGTAAAATTGCATAAATTATTTGAGCTTTGATTCTATTCTTATAAGTGTACTGTTACCAATTTCTATTTTATCAGTTAGTCGTATCATAGATTGTTCCATTCTTTCCTGACTTCTTATGATTTCTGGTATTTCATGTTGAAAGTGATTCTCCAATAGTACTGTATTTTGTTCTGTCAATTGTGTTATAGACGATTTTAATTGAATTATATCTGTTTCTATTACTGGGTACTTTGTTTTTTGTGTACCTCTAATGGAATTGATGACATCTTTACCTTTCACAAGTTGAAACACCACAACAACAAGCAATGCTATTACTCCGAGTGGTGATATTTCTTTTGCGAAAAGTAGTATAGTCTCCATAAGATTAACTAATTGTTATTAAATCTATCTCTGTATTGATACTTTGTTTAGATACTTCGTTTTGTAAAGTCAATAAATGATTACGAACCTTTGAATTAGCTGTCGCAAATATCTTTTCTATGATAAATGCTTTAGGTTCTACACCAAGTCCTACATTCCACCCTTCAACAGTAGCCCAATTAGTAACAAACTCTGCACTGTTAGATCCCTCAATGTTAAATGTAAATGTTTGCATATATATATATTAATTAAATTATAAGACTTCGTAAGAATAAATGTATGACCATAACCTTGAATTGACATCTGATGGTACCCATTCAAAATTTGCTTGATCATTTGCTGTATTTGCCACTATAAGTAAATTTTCTCTAACACCTTGATTTCCAACACCTGAACAATCACTTGATATTGCTAGATTACTAGGGACAGGGAGAGACATTCTAACAGAAGCTGCCAAAGAAGATGTGATAGGATCTAAAGTTATTGTTCCTGATACTGTAACAACATTACCTACACGAAGCCATTGAGCTTTTTGTGGTGTTGCTGTTAATACATTAGCAATAATTACTGCTGTTGGTGTATATGTACCTGAACGAATATCTTGTTGTGTTGCTGATCCTTGTGCTGTGAGGTTATTGTGTACTTTAAAAGCACGAATGTTACAATTACCGTCAAATTCTACTGAAGTTTGCAATGATTGCTCGGTTGTTCCTGGCGCACCTACTGAAGGTACTGCTATTTTTACTCCACTACCGACTGCGTTTCCTGTACCAATTCCACCAGCAATGATCATTGCATTACCTATTGCATTGGTTCCGGTTATTGCTGAAGGTCGTATTCTACTATCTGCAAGGGAGACACTTGTCAATCCTCTACCTAAAAACAAATCATTAAGTGGAAATGTATCGCTTCCAAGTGAAGTATACAAAGAAGTTGTACTTATATGTAAAGGAATTGCTAAAGACAACAATTCTGCTCCGTCATATAGCATAGGTGTCCATACACTAGCAGGACTTGCTACTGTTGGAAATCTGAATAACAAATCGTTTGAGGTTATTACAAGTTTATCAACACCTGTTGATATTCCGAATAAAGCAGAACCATTTGTTGATGATAAAACAAATGAAGATGATACTGCGTTAGATACTAATTGCAAACTAGCGAGACTAGCACCATAAAGTGAAGTAATCAATCTATTGAATGTTGAACCATTAGGTATTACAAGAAATCCAGCGTCTGATTCTAGTGTCCCTGTAAGAGAAGTATAAAGTACTTCAAAAGCACTAGATCCAGTAATAGCTTCACCAATAGCCATACCACCACCTCCACCCCCTGTATTTGTATTTGTTCGTCCCATAAGTTTATATATTGTCTGCTACCGTAATAAAAGCGTCCACTGTGTCTATACTTCTGGATACTGAAATCCACCCAACAAAGTTTGTATTAACTTCTCCTATTTTAGTACCTGCTACAGCCAAAGTTGTAACATATGAGTTAGCCACTGTTTCATCTGCGATCACAATCGGCGCGTAAGAATTACCTATTGTTGAAGGTGCTGAAAAGTCTACAGGTTCTCCTGATGGATTACCTGCACTTGGATTAAAGTCTTTTGTTGCCAATACTTGAATATTTCCGGTACCTACTGCTGTGATTTCAATGTGTCTAAAATCTCCTACAAATATTGGTTGTGATAGATTACTTGTCCAAACTATTGGATATTTTAATATTGTTCTTTGTGCTGACATGATATTTTAAAAATAAATTGATAATTTTATAATAATCCTTATCTTGTAGCCCTTATAAGAGCTACAAGTAAGAACGATTAAGCCAATGTTACACCGACATAATCAATCACTCTCCAACCTGTACCAGACCACTGAAGTACGGCATAGTCGTTTACTGTGTTGAAAGTTATTGTTGTAAAGCCTAATGTTGATGTTGGTGTCAATATACCAGTATCTGCTCCACCAGCTTCCGCAACATAGGAAATCTTTTTAGTATGTCCCAGATTTGATCCGCCTGCAAGAGTTAGAGCATCTCCTGTACCTGTTGAAGTAAAGCGTGTTTGATATGAATTTAAAGCGATAGCTCCTGCTCCAGACAATAGTTGTGGTTCCAAAACAGCAATAAAGTTAGCAACAACATTACCACCTGAATCAACAAGACCACCATCACCATAAATGATAGCATTACCACCTATTGCTACTACGGCAGTTTCTCCAGTATTATTTATTCTTACATCACCTGTCATTGCGACACCTTCTGCTGTGTTAGTTACATCTCCAACGAATATAAATTCATCGTTTAGAGGCACTATTGCTCCAGAATCTAATACAGTCCATACAGGTACTGCTGTTGTTCCAGTGTTTACATAAAGTAATCCTGATATCATGTTTTGTATCAAAGATCCTTTTATGTATTTTCCTGCTGTTGTTGATGGCGCACCTGTTGTATTCTTTTGTCCACAAGTAATTAAACCATCTTCGTTAAGTCCAACATTTACCAATGCAGTACTCCATTCAACTGTTCTTTTATAATTTATAAACATAAATGTTGTTAAATTAAGCTAATAAAGGACTAAGACTAGATAACCGGCATAGAAGCAATAATTCCTCGTCCTGAAAGAGTAGCGTAGTTTTCTGTTCCACGAACTCCCCATGACCAGTTATCATTGTGTCGATCTTCTCCGTTATTACCAGCAGAAGGCATAGTAATCAGACGAGCAGGTTCCCAAGTAACACAATATGCTTGCCATCGTTCTCCTCCTGATCCTTCAAAAGCTCCAATTCCCCACCATAGACGTTTTGAAGTGTCTGGGTTTCCATTGACATCAGAAGCAAGAAGACTAAGTCGTAGTGCTTGATATTTAGATCTGTATGGGTTCATAACTCCAGCGTTAGCTTGTACCGGATCTGAAATAGATTTAAGAAATTGCATAATATCATTCTCCAGTGTTGTATTATCTGCGTGCCAAATATGAGAAAACTTCATTCTCTTTTGCTTTCCGAAGTTATCAAGAATGTTTGTGATTGACAAAAATTCTGCTGATTCCAATGCTGATTTAGAGAATTGAGGGTTTCCAGTAACAATGTTTGAGTAAGTTGCACCAGTAAACGCTAGAAAATGAGCTGAATTGAATAGTGAAAGTCCATCTCCAGTAGAAGTATCTCGTTCAAATCCGTCCATATCTATATAGTTAGTACCTGCTCCGAAAGTTAGCATATGAGTTTTATCAAGGTTCATACGATTAGGTACATTTGTAGACATTGCTTGTACTGTTTGCGCAACAATATCAATCCATTGTGCGGTTGTTCGTGCCTTATATGTAATATCGTATTCTTTTCCGTATCGGTACCAAGACACTTGCTTGTGATAACCTATACCGAATAGACCTTTTGTAGCACTTGCTCCTTCCGGCATAGCGTTTGCGTATGTTGAGAAGTCTTGTTCGTTTACTTGAATTGAGTCTCCTTGTCCATATCCTACACTTTTCTTTATATAAAGAGGTGAAGCGTCCATTGGTACATCAGATAATCTTTCCGCAAATTTCTTTTGTATGAGATTTGAAATCTCTGGAAAAGTAAAAGTTGCTTCTATTGATCCTGAATTACCCGGATTAGGGTTTTGTGTGTTCATAGTTTTTTATAAAATTAAAATAATAAAATATTAACTTACAAGAGCTGGTCGTACTACGACTGTGCTTGCGTCAATAAAAGTGTCCAAAATGAATTGTGTTCCTACGCCTGAGACATCAAGTCCAGCAGAACCAGCGCCAATATCATATACAAGACCGACCATAGCTGAAGTAGCTGTGCCTGTTACCACCTTCATAACGAATTTAAATTCAATTCTTGTTCGTTGGTAAGGTTTAAGAGTGTTTTCTGCGTAATCATCATCACCAGAAGTAACATCTGTTAGAATTTGTCCTAACACTTCTTCTGTTGGTGCAAGTGGCTTGAAAAATCCGAGTCCATTATAAGAAATAAACTGACCAGACTCAAATGCTTGTGAATTAAGCTTTGGTGCGTAATCAATATCTTCCCATTTTGTCATTAAATAAGGTTTCATGTTTTGTTTGTAGCTAAAATAATAAAAAAAGACCAAACTGCTAACTGCTGTTTAGTCCGGCTATTTGGTTTACTGAAGGGAGCTACCCTACAAAATTGGAGTATATTTTTATCTTACTGAAGTGATATACAACACTACACACTTGAATTATACAATAAATAATTGAAAAGAAAAAGTAATTGTCAACTGTGGATAACTACAATACTGAATAAGGATCAAAATTTTTATATTTATTTTGATATTCTTGTTCACGAGATAGAGCCTTTTTGTCTTTTATGGATATATCAACAAAATTACGCATTTGATATGCTATCGCACACGCTATCAGCAAGTCAAAATGCCTTGTGGTAAGTCTTACGTCTTCTTCTCCGTCCATAAGGTCATCTCGTGTATATGAACGAGCCTCAGCGATTAAACGCTTGCAATTCAATCTTAAATGCCCTCGTTCTACTGCTTTAGCTAGATCAAACATCATGTTTGGTTTATTTACTCCATTAGTGAGCCACCCATACTCATATAATACTTTCTTTTTCTCTCCCATGATCTTAACTCTTGTTGCTTTTGGTTGTGTCCGGAATATCTTTTTCTTAGAGTATATTTGTTTTAATCTTCCAATCGTTGAATGTCCATGATTATTCTTTTCTATTGCTATTAGACATTCTCCAAACCTTTCTCCTTGTCTTGCTATTTCATCTCCAAAAATATCTGGTTTTATTTCATTATTGTCATATGTTGCTACTACTTGCGCCGGAACAGAATCAAAATCAATAAAAACAGAAGAAGAGCTATCTAATCCTACACCTCCTGCTACGTCCATACCTCCTGCATATCTACTGTCTGGCCTATAATTATGGAAAATCCTCATTCCTGCTATTTCTCTTATTGGTGCGAGTGCTATTTGTTGGTCTATTTCATTTCTATCAAAAATAATATCAAAACCTGCGCTTGGTTCGCACATTCTCTCCCCTTCAAAGTCATCATCAGTCTCTTTCATAATATTAATAGCTTCAATAGGATATTGTTCTGGCCAATTACTCTCTCCGTAATTATTCAAAATAGGAACAATAAGCACAAATTTCCTTGTGCTTGTTCTCGTAATGAGTTGGTGTACATTTCCTCTTTCTGAAATATAGTTGCAAGTGTAAATACAAGATCCACCTACTTGTAGTCCTGTACGAGCTTCTTCAATGTTATCCCATATTGATTTTGTAACCACTGCCGATCTTAGTGTTTTTCTGTTTTCTATATCATTAAACCAAATTAAGTCTGGTCTATACTCGTCTTGCTTACTTCCTCGTTGTTCTGTTCCCACTGTTCCTGCTAAGAATTTTACTCCTGTTGAGGTTGAGAAAGCGTCTCTCTTTTCTTCTTTCTTGAATACTGTTCGAGTGAATACACTACCATATACACTTTGTATTCTAGGGTGTACAAGTCTGTTGTATATTCCTGTTACAGTGGCCACTGCGTTCTTTATGTCTGCGGATAGTATCTTTACATATCTTCTGAGGTGATCTTGGTCGTTGAGTGTCGTGAATGTAAGGAATATTTCTGTTTTTACATCTTTACCGGCTCCACGAAAGGCTACATTAACGAAATACTCCAGTTCTTTTCCCCTATATGCTTTTATATTGTTTCTATTGATTTCTTCATGGAACCATGCGTCTTCACTAGCAAAATATGTCGGAAAGAAAAACCTTGCCCATATATTAAACTTAAACAATATCTGGTCGTCTGTATTGTCCTTGTTAAAACAGAATAAGGCGCGTAATTCTTCTGGCTTATTTCTTTGTAGTATTTTGTCTATCATTTTTCTTACTTAAAAAATTACTTATCTTTTTATCATAGAGTATTTTCATTTCATCTGGTATTAGAGATTGTCCTCCAGCTCCAGACAATTCTTGTCTTTCACTCCACTTGTCTTTGTGTAGTCTTGTTAATGTAAACTTTGTTGCGTCCCATTGTAAATTCTTGTTTTCTTTATCAGAAAGTGTATTACTAAGGTTTTGTGTCGCTTTTTTAATGAGGCTTGCGTCTTTTAGCATTTCATCTAGCCATTCCGGCATTTCAGAAAAGAGATTTTCAGAGTATTTTTTTCCATACCCAACTTTTAATCCTGTTTTTTTTGCATTTGCGAAGGTTGGGCTTTTAGGATCTAAATATGCTAGTAAGAAGGCTTCTTGTCTAGGATCAAGAAATTTGTTTGTGTTTTTTATTTTTCGTAACATAATAAATAAACTATACCACAAAAACAAGAAAAACCCCTTTACAGGGGGATTTCTTGACGAAAATAAGAACAGACTGTCTACTTGTTGGTAGCCTGATCAAAGGTTTCCCAACACAAATAGTATATCATACTTCTGTGTTTCCATATAATTATTATCTTTTCTGTTTCCTCATACCTATTCTTTATCTGTTAAGTTTGTTTACATCTTTTATTGAATGTAAACAAAGTTGCTAGATTTGTTTATGTGTCTAGGGAGGAGAGGGCTATAATTTTTGTTTTTGCATCACCAGTATCTTCCTCATAAGAATAAAACATCTCTGGATCATCAAGTGGTTTCATTGGGTTTCTGAGTTCAATACCATAAAACCATTCAGACCTAAATTGAGCGGAAAATATAATGCCCTGTAAAACAGTCTGAACTTCATCTTCCACCTTGTATTTAACACAAACCACTTCGCCTATTTTATATTTTGGATTTTTGAATTGTATTATTTTCATATTTCTTTATTCTTTATCTGATAATGGTTTGTCTAAAGAGGCGAGGGATTTTACAAGCTCTGACTGGTAAGTAAACAATTCTGCCAACAGTCTTTCTTTTGCTTCTTTTTCAGTAGAGCCAAATGCTGTCATACTCATTTCGCCACCATAACCTAGCCCCGAATTATCCCATTGATAATCAAAATCAGCAGTAGCTTCAAAACTCTGGTCTTTCTCTTTCTTGTCGTCTGTTATTGTAATTTTAATTTGATTCATAGTTATTCTTTATCTGTCACTAGCTTCTCATTCTCATAAAGCACCTTCTCAAAAATATCTAGGATATACTGTGCCTCATATAACTGACCTTCTGCGTATTCAATACTTTCCTTACCTGCTTTTTGCTTTACAAAAGAATCCCTCCTGATTTCAAGTGATACAACTATGGATTTTAGAAAGTCGTGTATTTGTTTTAGTTTCATATATCTTTATTCTTTATCTGTTAATTTGTCTAGGGAGGAGGAGAGGAGTAAGTCTATCTTCATAATCCCTGCTTGGTCTTTAAGGAAATACTCAATACTACACCCTACATAATCATCTTGTATTTGTTTCCATAGGTATCGCATTATCCTCTCCCTCTCTTCTGCTAGTGCTTGTTGGATTGATTCAGAAAGGAATGGCTTAATGCTTTTTTTAATTTCAATCACTAGGCAGTTCTTATCGTGTAAATGACCCCTGCAATTTTCAGAATGAAATTTTGGGTGTTTATTGGTAAATCTATTAAAAAACTCCTCAAACTCCTCTAATATTTTTTCTATGTTGTTCATAGTGTTTAGTGTTTTTCAAAATGATGGGCTGTTAACAGCAGGAAAGCCCCTACTGCAACTTTCCAATCAGTTAATGTTAGTAAAGTCAGCGATAAAACATAAAGTGTGGTGTATATTATTATTCTTTGCTTCTTTTTCATATATCTTTATTATTATTATTAATCTTCTGTGTAACCCAATCTCCATTTACATTTATAGTCTTCACTATAACAGGCTCGTATAATCTTCGAGCTGTTGCGTACCCTTCTTCAAATGATGCTTCGTTAAATTCTTTTTTGTCTTTGTTTTCCATAGGTTTAATTCTTAGTAATTATTTCTACTTGATTTTTGAATTCTTCATATGCTTTTTTTCTTCTATCTCCTGCAAAAAAACCTAACCTTTCAGTAAAATCTTTTAATATTTTTTTGATAAATTCTTCTCTGTCTTGTTTTATTTTTTCAAATACCTCTTTTTGTAATTCTGCTTTATCTAAATCCCACGTATTTTCAAAATATTCATTAGCAAAAGCATCACTTATTTTATTTATGATATTTTCTTTAACTCTAGATTTTATACTATCTTGCAAGTTTTTGTCTAGCTTTATAATATCTACAAGTATTACGTTTAAGTCTAATTCTAATTTATTTTCTTTGTTCATAATGTATATCTATTTTAATTTATAATGTTTCCATACTTGTCCTAATATTATCACTGTATTCCTCACATAATTCGCAAGCACAATCTGTTTTATGTATTTTATTTTCCGCTAGACTCTGTATTCGTTCTATTGTTGTTTCGTGGTTCATATGTTTTTTATGATGATTTTATAAAAGTTACCCAGTGAGTTTTTTGAAGTTTTCCGGACGGATGGCCAAACAAGGGAGAAACAGGCGTAAGTTCAAGAATTGATTTTAGTGGTATATCGTATTCGTTCCATTTGAATATTAATATGCCATCTTTTTTTAAAACCCTAAAACATTCTGAAAATCCTGCCCTTATATCTTCTTTCCAGTTATCTTTATTAAGTACCCCATACTTCTTGGCCATCCAACTTGTTTTACCCAGTGATGTCATATGTGGTGGATCAAACACAACCAAATTATACTGTTCATCTGCAATATTTAGCTTTCTAAAATCCATAACCATATCTGGTTTTATCGACAATTTTCTTCCATCGCATAAAGTATCTTCAAGCTCTCTATTATCTAAAAAAAGTACATTTGGGTTATCTTTATCAAACCAAAACATTCGTGATCCACAACATACGTCTAAAACATTTACCCTATCCATATTATTTTAATCCCTTTAAGTGTTCTAATAATTTCAACCATTCTTGTTTATCCATCTCCATTCCGTAGTCGTCACATTCTTCAATATCTCTAATCATCACACCGATTGTTTGCTCCGATAGTTCTACTTTCATGAGAGTGTCTATTGTGTCTGATACTATGTAACTTCTTCTTCCGAGTGCATATCGTAGTGCTGATATGTATATGTTTTGTAGGTTTGTCATATTATTAAATTAAATTAAAATTCTTTTTTTTACTTGCTCATAAACACGGTAAAATTCTTCTTCTGAGATTTCGCTATAAATATCTCCTATTTGATCTGCGTGACAGTAGGATTTTGTTGTTCTGTTTATTTCCTCGAACATAACCCTACCATCATAGTGTCGTATTTCTATTGTTATCACATCAAATTCTCTGTCGTCTGTTCTTGCAATATGTTTGAAGTATGTTAGATACTGTTGAGAGTTTTTACTTTTCAAATTATTAACTCCATAGCACTTCCCCACAGCTTTATCGTATAAATGACTTTTTGATTTCTTCCATTCAATTTCTTCTAAACGATAAATTTCCTTTTGTATTTCTTTTTTCTTTTGCTCTAGTTGTTTTTTGTTCATATTATTCTTGAATTAACTTATACCTATATTCTCCCACTGTGATTATTTCTTCTGGCTTTGGGGTGTATAGTGGTCGGATGTCTTCGATGTGTTCTACACTAATATCCCAACAATTTGAATAGTCTTTTTCTACTGCGGTATTTAACATAAACTTATTATCATACCAACGATACCCAAACACTTCACACCAGTTTAAGTTCCACAAAACCATATCACCTCTACCCACGAGCCTGCCCTTGTATTCGATAGGGGTTAGGATTTGTAAATCTTTTTTGTTGAAGTACCAATAGTCTGACTTGTCTTTGTCGTACACGCCTATTAACCCTTCTCTATCTTCACCTTTAATTACTTCTAAATCTTCTCCAATCATTGCTTTTGTTGCTTTATTTGGAAAATGCGTACTATCCATTACTCGCACCATTGTTTTGATATTGTTTATGTCTTCTAGTGATTTTATTATCATAGTTTGTTTACATCTTATTTATAATATATACAAAGTCGGTAGTTTGTATCTATGATGGACTAAAAACCTAGATACGGCTTACACGATGAACAAAATGGTTTTTCTTGAAATTTCATACATCGCTCAAATAATTTATCACCCACACTTTTTATTACTTCTTCTTCTGTTTTAATAATACCATTTTCATTTTTATTATAAGGATTTACTGTCTGCCTTTCTTTTATAACTCTCTGTTTTTTCTTTCCACAATCAGAACAAGTGAAATTTAATGTTTTCTTTGATCCTATTGGTTCAAAATTTATTATTGTCATATATTTTTAATTTATTAACTCCCCTATAAACGTCTTTGTTTCTTCTGGTGTGTTTAGTTTCATAGTTTGTTTACATCTTATTTATAATATATACAAAGTCGGTAGTTTGTATCTATCTTATGTAATTTTTAAGTGAAGAATAAAGACCCATTGCTTGTATCGTTTCATCTCTTAAACTATCTGCACCACAGTCATTGTAACTAACATTTTCTTTTAATCTTTCTAAAAGTTCCTGTGCCATCTCTTTTTTACTTAACTGTAATAAAGCTATTTTTCCTGCCTCTTTACCACTAGGAAGTTTTACTTCTCTTTTTGGTACTTGGTCAAATGACATTTTGTCCATATTTATTTCAAGCAATATCACGTTAGTTATAACATCACACAGAGCGTCAAATGAACGGTTATTGGTTAGTGCTACAGGGTCTGTTATTTCTTTTAACTTTATTCTAAAATCTTTACAAAATTGTTTATATATTTCTTCTTTCATATATTTCTTAACTTATTAACTCCCCTATAAACGTTTTTGTTTCTTCTGACTGGTCGTTGAAGTTGTCTTTGGATAGGTTCCAAGTTGAATATATAGTTTCATCTGTTCCATCCACCATGTTGCCCTCATAAGATACATAAAAATTATTATCTGATACTTTATGTATTGCCAATAAAATTACTGCTAGTGTGATAGGTTTGCCGAGGATTTTACTTAC
>Ga0209702_10002865_pt1 | contig 28696 bp, 28 predicted proteins | sample FRY01_FD_187210 | JGI IMG/M metagenome (GOLD analysis project Ga0209702, IMG submission 187210) | Freshwater microbial communities from Lake Fryxell liftoff mats and glacier meltwater in Antarctica - FRY-01 (SPAdes) (version 2) | ecosystem: Environmental > Aquatic > Freshwater > Ice > Glacier... | reverse complement strand
TTCCAGCGACGGCTGACCAGACAGCAGCCGAACCGTTGCAATTCGCTGGTCCGGGGAAAGATCATCAATCTCAGATAGCCAGGCCAGATAGTGGTGATGGTCCATGCGCGCCTCCTGCGTTCACGTTTCGTTCTATTGCATTGGAGAGTGCATAGCTAATGCGAATTGAGCCTTGAAGAACCTACGAGCCGCTGCAAGGTCACGGCGTTCAGAGAGCATGAAATTAAGGGTTTGGCCGTTCCGATCGACCGCGCGGTAGAGGTAGGTCCACATACCTTTGACCTTTATGTAAGTTTCGTCCATCCGCCAAGAATTCCCCGTGGCCCGCTTGCGGGCTTGAGCGTTCGCGGCGATTAATGGTGAGAATTTCACCACCCATCGGTTTAGGGTGGCGTGATCAACGGTGACGCCCCGCTCAGCCATGATCTCCTCAAGGTCTCGATAGGACACGGCGTAACGGACGTAGAAAAACACAGCGTGCAGGACCACGGCCTTGGGGTAGTGCACGCCTTTGAAATCAATCGCCATTCCGCTCAACTCGCATACTCGTTTGCCTCGCAAGTACTCTGCAGCATCTGATGGCCGTCTAGAAGCTCAAAAGTTTGCGACAGAGCCTCCTCCGAGACTTCCGATCAGTTGCAGTTGGCGCTGGAGACGACCGAGATCGCCATCGCCGGAGCTATGCTTGAATTTGGGTGACGCGCATCATCAGGCGGCGGGTGTTTTGGCGTCGTCTGTCACTGCGACGCCGTCGGTGAATTTGATTCCTTCGATGACTTTTGGCAACTGGTTTCTACCCTCCAGGCAGAGCCATTTCTTCGAAGCAGCCTGAATGAGGGTGAACACCATCAGTTTCGCAGTTTTCTGCGACAGCGCCCCCTTGGTGCACGCTGTTCTGTGCCGAACTGTCGCAATCGAGGGCATGAACGCAAGAGAGTGATACTTGGTTGGGAGCTTCGGCCAAGAGTTCGGGCTTCTGACAGATGGGATGGCGACGCTCGCGACGGCGTTCGGCGACCTCTCCCTGAGCGGTCAATATCCGATACATCGTGCGGACCCCGCAAAGGCAGGTGCCTTCGTCGAGCAAGGAGGCAAAGTCTTCTGTGGGCGTCTGATCGGCGAAGCAGGGTGCGCATAGATGGGCAAGCAACTGATTCTGTTCACTTTTCGGCAAGGCTTGCGGTAACGGCGCGCGCGGCTTTACAGCGCGTGGCGGGGCTGTCAGCGCCGCGCGGTGCCACAAAACGCTCGCCCGCGACACCGCCAGAGCGGCACAGACAGCCGTCGTCAGCCCGTGGCCCGCAGGCAGGGCGACCACAGCGGTCATGATGTGCCGCCGCGCCCGGACGTCTGCTCGATCTCGTCCAGCAGTAACGCCACTTTTTTTGGATGGCGATGATCGCCCCGGCCTGAACCTGGCGGCGGCGCAAGGCGGCATTTTCACGATTGGCCTCGGCCAGTTCAGCCTGCAAAGGCTTCACTGCAGCCATCGCAGGCCCGCGCGGTCGTGATTGGCAACGCCCCCAACACGCCTGCCGCGCGCTGTCGCCGCCAATCGGTCAGCGCCGAGGAACAAAGCCCCTCCCGCCGCAAAATGGCTGAAACCGTACCTGTATGAGCACATGGTCCGTTTCATCCAGAATGCGCAGTTTGTATTTTGCGCTGAAAGTGCGCCGCTTCGAGGTCGTCGTCGGTTCAGCCGTCGGGACGCTCGGCGCAGCGACGACGCGAACGGGTCGGATCGCAGGCGAAATCTCAGATCCGGAATCCGGTGAAGGCAGCATATGTGAAGGCATTACCATTGGATCGTTCTCCTGCGTCCTCAAGTGTAAACTTCAACCGGTTGGATGTCTCACTCTGATTGGCGCGGAGGGGCGCCCATGCCGTCATCACGCTCACGGCGCGGGCTGGCATCGACCGGGAGGCGACCTCGTCGTTCCCGACAACATCAGCCTGCTGCCTTCGCCGCCATATTCACCGGAGCTGAATCCGTTCGAGAACATCTGGCAATACAGCCGCCAGAACTATCTCGCCAACCGCGTCTTTGACACCTATGGTGCCACCCTCGATGCCTGCTGCGAAGCCTTGAATGCGCTCGTCGGGCTGCCCGATACCCTACGGTCCATTGCAACGAGGGACTGGGCAAGAGATGTCAGCGCATAAGGCGGTTGGTATTATTGGCGGCGGGGACCGCCAATTTATCCAGGCACCGCCAAGTGGCTATTACTTACGCCACGTTTTCCCAGTGGCTGCCAGGGATCGCCTGGACCAGCCTTCTGGTATAATCCTGCTGCGGTGCGCGGAAGATGCGGGCCGGAGGGCCGGATTCCACCACCTCGCCGCGATGCATCACCAGCACTTCGTCGCAGATCTGGCTCGCCACCCTCAGATCGTGCGTGATGAACACAAGTGCAAGCTGGCGTTCTTGCTGCACCCGGGCCAGCAGCTCCAGAATTTGTGCCTGAATCGAAACGTCCAGTGCCGAAACCGCTTCGTCAGCCACGATCACATCGGGGTCAAACATCAGGGCGCGGGCAATGCCGATGCGCTGGCGCTGCCCGCCAGAGAATTCGTGCGGGAAACGGTCATAGGCTGCGGCGTCCAGCTCCACTTGCGCGAGAATGTCTTGCGCCTTTTGACGCGCCTCCGCCCGGTCCAGTCCCTGCGCCACCGGTCCGACCGTCAGGGACGACCCGACCGTCCGGCGCGGGTTTAGCGAGGCATAGGGGTCTTGAAACACCATCTGAATGCGCGGGCGCAGCGGACGCATCTGCGCCTCGGTCATCGGCAGGATGTCGTGCCCGTCAAGCAAGATGCGCCCGGCGTCCGCGTCGATCAGCTTCATCAGCATCCGACCCAACGAAGATTTCCCCGAGCCACTTTCGCCCACCACGCCCAGCGTTTGCCCGCGCCGAAGGGTGAAGCTGACGTTGCGGACCGCATGGACGGTGCGCTTGCGGCCGAAAAAACCGCCAGGGGTGTGATAGGTCTTTTCCAACCCATCGACCTGAAGCATCACCTGCGTCGCCTCTTCCGGCGCGCGGTCGGCCTCGCGCAGGCGCGGGACTGCAGCGATCAGGCGTTGGGTATAGGGGTGGACGGGTGCGGTCAGCACCTGTGCGGTCAGACCGTCTTCGACCAGCAACCCTTTTTCCATCACAATGACCCGGTCGGCAATGTCGGCCACCACACCGAAATCATGGGTGATGAAGATCACGCTCATGCCCTTGCGGCGCTGGATGCTGCGGATCAGGGCAAGGATCTGGGCTTGGGTTGTCACGTCCAGCGCTGTCGTCGGCTCGTCCGCGATCAGCACCACGGGGTCAAGCGCCAGGGCAATGGCGATCATGACGCGTTGCCGCTGTCCGCCCGACAGCCGGAACGGGTATTGATGCTGCAAAAGCGGCGGGTCAGGCAGGCCCACCTCGGTCAGCAGGTCCAGCACTTTGGCCGTGCGGGCGGTGCGGTCTTGCCAGCCATGGGCCCCCAGAACCTCGTCGACCTGCGCGCCAATGGTCATCAGCGGGTTCAGCGCAGACAGCGGGTCCTGAAAGATCATCGACAACGATTTGCCGCGCAGCGCCCGGCGCGCCTTTTCCGGCATGGTCAGAAGGTCCGCGCCTTTGAACAGGATCTGTCCTGCCGACGCCCGCATTGCTGGAGACAGGAGTCCCATGATGGCGCTGGCCGTGACCGACTTGCCAGACCCGGACTCGCCTATGATGCACAGGATCTCGCCCCGGTTCAGATCGAAGGACACCCCGTCGATGGCGTGCAGCCGCTCCATCTCCTTGGGCAAACTGACAGTCAGGTTTCGCACCGATAGGACGGGGGCGTCTGTCATGGGGATCTCCTGTCAGGGCTTTGGCACGACGGTGGCCAGCTTGCGGAACGGGCTCAGCACATGCAACCAGGGGGCGACGCCCCTGGGCACCCGCACAATGCAGCCGGGACCGATCTTTTGTGGCTCTGCGCCGCCAAGGCTGCACATCGCCTCGCCCTCCAGAACGACAAACGTCTCTTCAAGGTCGCGCGGCGGGTAGGCGTAGATGCCCGGCTCGGCGATCCAGACTGCCACTTTGGTGGACGTCTCGGGCCTGCCCTCGTCCTCCCAGATCAGGCGGCGAAAGGACTTGGCTTTGCCATCCTCGGCCATCATGCCGGGGGTAAGGGAGGTATCGGTGGAGATATGGGTGATGAGGGTCATGGGGCTTTCCGTGTTGAAGTCAGGCATGGGGTGGCAATTTCGCGCTGGAGCGGATCGAGGCCAGCCGGTCGGTCAGCCGCATCTGGCGCAGCTTCAGGGCCGGGGCAACCGCCATCCACAGCGGCGCCTGTTGCAGCGGCTCTACCCGCAGATCCAGATCCGCCTCCGGCACGCCAAGCGCCCAGTCCGACAGGATGCCGCCCAGCATGGTTCCGGTCGGCACCCCGCGCCCCGACAGGCCGGTCAGCGCCACGACGCCGGGGGCCAGCCCATAAAGCCGGGGAACGGTGCGCTGCTGCATGTCCAATTCACCGAACCACAGATAATCCCAGCGGATGTCCTCGCGGATTTGCGGATGCAGCCAGCGCAGCCGGTCGGTCAGCACCTGCTTTGTATAGCCAAGATCGCGCCCGCGCCGTCCCATCGGGAACATCGAAGCGACGATGCGACCCTCGGCGTTGTATTTGTAAACATAGATATCGCCGCGCCCGTCGTGGATTGTGGTATTGCGCGGCAAGACGCTGGCCCGGATTTCCGGCGAAAGCGGCTGTGTAGCGGCGACAAACACCCGCTGAATGCGGAAACTGCGGTCCAGCTTTGGCCAGCCGCCAACGGTATAGGCGCCGGTCGCAAAAATCACCTTGTCGGCCCGCACCGTACCTTCGGCCGTCTTTACGTCCCAGCCCGTCCCGCCGCGTTCGCAGCCGGTCACGGCAGACCGGGTGTGAACGATCCCGCCCTCCTGCATCACCGCACGGCCAAGACCACGGGCGTATCCCAGTGGGTTCAGATGGCCCGCCTCTTCATGCAGCCAGCCGCCATAAAAGCGCGGACTGCCGGTCAGGGCCTGCACCTCGTCGCGGTCCAACGTCCGGGTCCGCGCGCCCACCTCGTTGTAACTGCGGGCCTTCTCCTCGATCATGCCGATCTGGTCGGGGCGCAGCGCGCCCATGACATAGCCGTGCTGCACCCATTCGCAGCTGATCTGATAATCGCGGATCATCTGACCGGCGCGGTCATTCGCGCGGGTCTGGCGTCGGATCAGCCGGTCGGCCCAAGGTTGCCCCAGCATCCGGCGCAGATCATCAAGACCGTAGTGGGTGAAGGTCGGCGTGCAATGTCCGGCATTGCGACCCGACCCGCCAAAGCCGATCTCCTCGCGTTCCAAAAGCACAACCCGTGCGCCGGCCTTGGCCAGGTCCAGCGCTGTCGTCAGCCCGGTATAACCGCCGCCGACCACGCAGACATCGGCCTGCACATCTCCCCGCAACGGCTCGGTCGGGGTGGCGGGGGGGGCCGTGTCAAACCACAGCGTCCCTTCGAAAGGGGAAAATTTTGTCATCCCGTCACCTCTGATCCGATCGGGCATCAAGCGCATCGCGCAGCCCGTCCCCGATGAAGTTGAACCCGGCAACCGCCATGGTGATCGCGATGCCCGGCACAATCGCGAGCCATGGCGCCTTGTCGAGGTATTGCTGCGCGCCGTTCAGCATGTTGCCCCAACTGGGCAGGGGCGGCTGAATGCCATACCCGAGAAAGCTGATATAGGCCTCCAGCAAGATGGCGCGTGCAACCGTCAGGGTTGCAGCGACAATGATCGGGCCGATGACATTGGGCAGCAACTCGCGGAACATGATCTGTGATCTGGGCAGACCCACCATCCGAGCGGCCAGCACAAAGTCGCGGTCGCGCAAGGAACGGACTTCGGCCTCGACGATACGAGCGACCTCCATCCAACTGGTGACGGCGATGATGATGGTGATCATGATCGGGCTGGGATTGACGAAGGCGGCCAGTGCCAGCAGCAGAAAGATCGACGGGAACGAAAGGAAGGCATCGACCACGCGCATCAGCGCCGCCCCAAGCCAGCCGCCAGTATACCCCGCGACAATGCCGACCACCGTCCCGACCACGGTCGACATGACCATCGCAAAGAAGCCGACCAGCAATGAAATTTGCCCGGCATGAAACAGGCGCGCGGCGATGTCACGGCCCAATGGATCCGTGCCGAAAATATGCGCCCCGGTTCCGGGCGGTGAAAACCGCGCGCGCAGATCAATGAACAGCTCGTCAAAGGGCAGCAGATGCGGCCCGACAAAACAGGCAAGCATAAGCCCGACTATCAGGAACACTCCCACCATGGCCAAACGGTTTTTCACAAAGCGGCGCGCGCTGCGCGAACGCCACCAGCGCGCGCGCGATTTGGAAGGATCGGAAACGGCAGTTGCGTTCATGCGAGACCCTCTTTCAGTCAAGACGGATGCGCGGATCGACGAGTGCCACCAGAATATCGGCCGCAAGGTTGCCAATCAGCACAAGCACGGCCGAAAACATCAGCAGACCCATGACGACCGGATAGTCGTTGTAGCCAAGGCTATCCAGAAACAGCCGGCCCATTCCGGGCCAAGTGAACACTGTTTCGGTGACCAAAGCGCCGCCCAGCAGCGTCGGAAGCTGCAAACCGGCAAGCGTGATCATCGGCACAAGTGCATTGCCGACGATGTGCTTCATAAGCACCCTGCGCGGGGCGAGACCCTTTGCCTTGGCGGTGCGCACAAAGTCCTGGCTCATCACGTCAAGTGTCGCGCTGCGCATATAGCGGCTCCAGACCGCCACATTGACCAGCGCCAGAACCACGCTTGGCATGATCAGGTGGATGGCATAGTCGCCCACCGATCCATCGCCCACCGTGTACATGTTGCCCGCCGGAAGCCAGCCAAGCCCGACCGAGAACACGAAAATCGCAATCAGGCCAAACCAGAAGGTCGGGATCGACAGGGTAACCATCGCACCGATAGTTGTGATGTAGTCAAACAGCGACCCCTGCCGGATGGCACTGTGAATGCCAATCCACGTGCCAATCATCACGGCCAAAACGGTCGAACTGCCCATCAGCAACAAGGTGGCGAACAAATGCCCGCGGATGATCTCCAGCACCGGTCGGCCGTCCCGATAGGATTTTCCCCAGTCGCCCTGCAGCAGGTTCCAGAACCAGTCCAGATACTGAATCGGCAGCGGCCGGTTCAGGCCCATCTGCTCCGATATGCGATCCAGCGCCTCTTTGGTCATGCCCGGCGTCAGCGTGTATTGCGACAACGGCCCGCCCGGAGCGAGGTTCAGCACCATAAAGCCGATCAGCGAAACCAGGAACAAAAGGATGACACTTTGCCAAAGGCGCACCAAAAGGTATCGGAGCATGTGGCGCCTCCACTATGAAACTACGGTGATCCGCAGCCCCTGACCATGCCGGCAAGGGGCTGGGCAAGGGGCGCGCCGCGCTGACGCGGCACGCAGGTGATGTCCTGTCAGACCCAGCGCCAGCTACGAACGTTCCAGGTGTCGATGCGATTGTTGATGTTGGCCTCATAGCCTTCAACGCCCTGTTTCCAGCCGCGAATGGTAGCATACTGGAAAATCGGCAGGAACGGCAGATCGGCGCGCATGATCTCCTGGATTTTCAGATAGACCGGGCGGCGTTCTGCCGGGGTGACCAATTCACCTCCCTGTTTCAGCAAGGCATCGATTTCGGGGTTCTGATATACCCAGGTATTCTGACCAGACCCGCCTTTTGCTGCAGAGGAGGTGGACATGAAGTAGTCCGAAGTGTCCGGGTCAGGCCCGGTCAACGTGTTAAGACCAACCACGACCGAGTCGAACTGCGACAGCATCCAGTAATCCCCCCACATCACCGCCGGCGGCAGGTTCGAGATGGTCATCTCTACCCCAATGTCCTTGAACGACTGCTGGAAGAACTGCTGCGCCTGTTCGCGCAGGTGGTTGCCAGAGGTGGTCGAGTTGGTAAAGGCCAGCCGCACGCCATCCTTTTCCCGCACACCATTGGCGCCCGGCATCCAGCCCGCCTCGTCCAGCAACGCCTTGGCCTTTCCGGGGTCATAGTCGTGTTTCGGCAGGTCTGCGTTGAAATAGTAGGACTCCTTGGGCATATATGTCTCTGTCGGCGAGGGCACGCCGTAGTAAAGCGCATCGATGATCGCCTGCTTGTCCAGCGCATGATAAAGCGCCTGACGCACCTTGAGGTCCTGAAACTGCGGACGTTCCATGTTGAACGTCAGCGACTCGAACGTGGCAGTGCCAAAAATCCGCACGTCCTTGCCTTCCAGGCTCTTCGCTTCCTCATAGTTGTCGGGCGTGATCCATTGCAGGCCCACAACGTCGATATCGCCGGTCTTGAACTGAGTATAAAGCACGGTCAGATCGGGGATGTATTTGATGACTAGCCGTTCCAGATAGGGGCCATCACCGAAATACGCGTCATTCGCCACCAATTCGATATGGTCGCCCGCCCAGGGCTGTTCAGTTCTTTCATTTATAAGCCAATCTGGCGATGTGGCTGATGCCGCCGAGGGCGTTGGCGTAGCGGTCTTGGCTGATTGAACGCTTCTGATTGACGCGCAGGATATTGGCGGCAAAGCTGCGGAGGCGGGCGAAGATGCCGGGGTTGGTGCGGATGCGCGATCTGTCTTCGTCGAGTGTGACATCGCGCAGATGGTGGTTGCTGTTTTCGATGCGCCAGTGGTCGCGGATGGCTTGGCCTGCCTGGTCGGCGTTGATAGGTCGGCTGGACAGGTAAAAGCTGGTTTCGCGTGTGTTTTTCCACTGTCTGGTCGCAGGCTGGAATGTCTGAACTCTTCGCTCGACGCGGATGATGACGGCGATCAGGCCGCGCCATTCGGTGCTGGTGCTGGTGCTGGTGCTGGTGCCGGTGCTGGTGATGATGTTGCTGGCGTCGAAGATCGTGACGGATCGGGTTTCGTGGCGGTTGCGTTGGCCTACATCACTGGTCTGACACTGGCTGAGCGGGGCGGCCGTGGCGACGCCGGCATGGACTTGCCGGCACAATGATTTCTGGTTTGCTTTCAGCTGGACGATCAGGTGGATGCCTTTGGCGCGGGCGGCTTCAAATGTTTTTTTGGGCGTGCAAGGCGTCGAGCGTGACGATCCGCCCGGCGACATCAATTTCGGCCAAAAGCTGCTGTGCGGCGGGGATTTCGTTCGATTTTGCGTCAATTTCGATATGTGCAAGGATCAGCATCGTGTCCGCCGCAAAGGCGCTGAGCACCTGCCTGGCGGCGCTGTCGTGAAAGGCATCGAAGCTGCCCCGCAAGGTTTTTCCGTCGATTGCCAGAACGCGGCAACCTGCCGTTTGCTTCGTTTTGCCATCAAGATCGGCAGCATGGGCTCGAAACGCCGCCTCAACTGCGTGCGGGGCAAGGCCAATCAGAATGGAGCGGAGCGAGGTGTGCGCTGGCGCTCGTTTCCAGCTCAGACCAAAGGCCCCCGATAGGAATTGGCTCCCGTCACGATGGCGAGGATCGAAAACAGCAACACATGGATCAGCGCGTAACGCTTGCCTTCAGCCCGGCGGGGATCTGGCACGGCCTCCAGCCGCTTCAATATTGGAGCAAACGACTTCATTCCGGCAACCCTCTCATGCCTGTTGATGGTCGCTTGCCTCTGATTCACAGTTTCATCGGTTTGGGAATCCCCCGCGCATCACCCGCGCCAAAAATCAGCAGAAATAGCCTCTCATGCGAAGCCCAAAACCCCTACGGGACAATCACAGCGACAGCCTCAAATCATCAGAACTGAACAGCCCTGGGAGTCATCGAGTGAAAGAGTTTAACTGTCACTTTTTTTGCCATTCCAATCAGATCAGTTGAAACAAATCCTCCATTGTAGAGCACGGGTAATTCAGTATAGCTAATTTTCCCATCCATTACTCTCTGCAGAAATTGTTTTGACTTTCTGATTTCGTAACCGCGGTGAGCACTTATACTGATATTTCCGTAGTATGCCGCGCTAGTCCCTGGCCAGCTATAGCTACAGCCATTTGAACGGATAGCTTTTACTCCTGTCTCCTCGATCAACTGATTAACCAACTTCAGAGTCCCTGGCAGGATGCCGTCGTCGTCACCTAGCACCGTAAGCCATCCATCTGAGACATGGTTCAGTGCGAATTCCCAGTTTTCGCTCATAGAAACTCTTTGGCCTGTATTGATATAATGTATCCTGGGGTCCTTTAATGCCTCCACTTTCTCTTTTGTTTGATCCTGACTGGCATTGTCGGAAACAAGTACCCGAAAATTCTCGTAATCTTGCGAAAGTGCAGTTTTGATCGCGTGCATCAAGGTATCAGATCTCTCTCTGGTTGGTATAACTATAGTAAAGAAGATACCGTTTTTTAATTTATTCATTGAGACTCCAACCAGAATATCGAATTGCATAAAGCCTGTTTTGTGTCTTATATTTGAACTTGGTATTTTTCACTACAGATAACACCGGCTGTAAGCGCGACGGCGAAGCCATCCGCTATGCGATCGCCGACAAAAAAGTTGATTTAGGTACTTTTCTCGAGGTGGCTTCATTGAGGTTGCATTCTATTGATGAGAGCGCTTGTATAATCTATCTACTATTGAACGAGGTAGGTTGTAGGCAATCCATCCTGTACCCGTAGTCACTGTTGTTAAGAAGCACGCGACTTTATGCTGAAACGGCAAAGGCGATTTATAGACGATATGGAGAAGCGCGCAGCTAACACTCGTGAATCCAAGAAGGCGGTCCATGCCTCCAAGCATTTTTTGTTCCTCGTGATAAAGTGATTTACTGTGTCGAACATATATCTTGAGTGGCATTGAAATCGATGCAACTGGTCCGATAATGGCGATCTGCGCCAGAAATGGAATTTCACTAGAGAACGCATATCGACCCAAATCTCGATAATTTAATTCGACTTCTGCTATTTCTCTGCGCCTAAACATACCGTATATTGCAAAAAAAATATTAGACGTGGGATTTCTGAAGTAGCGAAGTCTAATTTTCTGCCAATTTTTTTTTACTTCTTCAATACGTATATCATTTAGTTTTGACTCATACATTAAATTGCCATCGCCATCTTGATTCTTAACATCCGACATTACCCCTAAGATCTGTGGATTCTCGTCCAGCGTTTGCGCCAAATGCGATAGAAAATCCATTTCCTGGCTGTCATCGGCGGCAGCCCACAAGAAGTATTCTCCTATTGCTTCGTCCCGAACAAATTGAAAATTTGCGGCAGCCCCGCGATTCCGTGGCTGGCGAATATAACGAATCCTGCGATCTTTCAAGGCATACTCTTGGCAGATCGCCTCGGTTCCATCTGTAGAGGAGTTGTCAGATATAATCAGTTCAAAGTCTGAAAAGGTTTGTACCAGCAACGAGTCCAGGGCCACACGGATGAACTGTTCACCATTATATACCGGCATACCTATGCTAATTTTCGGATAATTTGGCTTTTTGGATTCATTGTATGCGGTTTCATTGGCCATGATCTATTTTCCGTTGATTCCAATAATAACGTAGGTGGCCAAGCACCTTGCGCCGCGTTCGGGTGGCTGCGGACAGGGATAGGGTTAACGTCAGACCGGCGGCCAATGCCAGCAGGAGCGAGTCTGCCCCGGGGCCGGTGTAGTCCTTTGGCCAGAGCATTGCGAGCAGGCTGGCACCAAAGAGTCCGGCACCAAGCGGCATCAGAACATCTTGGCCATACCAGCGCCATTTCTCGGCTGTCAGAATGCGCCGATACATGAAGTGAACGCCGATGGTCAGGTAGCCGGCATTGAGACACACCCACACCCAGGCCGCGCCCTCGGCGCCAAACCGGGGCGTTACCCATAGAATTGCCGGGACGATCAGCAGAACTGCGATGATGTTGATGCGTATCGTCAGGCCCGTCCAGCCATGTGCCAACTGGGTCAGGTAGGGAATATGCATCAGCCCGTTGAGCAGGTTGCCGAGCATCAGCAAAGTCAGCAAGGGCGAAACGCGCGTTGCCAGATCGGCATCCTGGGTCCAGAGCCGCAGGAAAGTCTCGGCGAACAGCATCAGCACGATCGCAGCGCTGCCGGCGATGACGCTCACCAGTTGCGCGCCGTTGTGGTAGGTATCTACCAGCACGGCCCGGTCATTCTGCGCATGCAATTCGCATAACCGGGGGTAGAATGCCTGGGTGATGGGTGAGACCAGCATGTACAATGCGCCAGCGACGACTGCCGCAAGAGTGTAGTATCCGAAATCGCTTAGTCCAAGAAGGTTAGAAAGCAGGATCTTGTCGACCTGGGTCAGGAGCGACGCCAGAAACGTGATCCCCAGCATGCCGCCTGCGAAGCGCCAGACTCCACGCAAAGCATCGAGAGAGAACCTGCCGGTCCGCGCGGCCCGCGGCAAAGTCCGGTAGGTCGTCGCCGCCAGAATGGCAACTGTCGCGATGGAGACCAGCCCTTGCCAGATAAAGAATGCCTGAAGCGTCGGAGCTATCCAGACCAGCACTCCCACAGCGCCGAAGCCGCGCAAAGTCGCCATGGTGCTGTTCACGACATTCAACAATACCTGCCGCTGCAGTCCAACGATTGCGCTGCGATACACGCCCTCGACAAAGCGAAGGGCCGTGACCAGGCCCATGATGCCAAAGGCTTGGGCCACAACAGAAACAGGCAGATCCTCGGCCTTCAGCCACGAGGTGGCGATCCAGGTGGAGCCCATGGCGATGCCGGCTGCCATCAGCACGGCGATGCCTGCGGCAATAATCTCGATACTGCGCAGCAGATCGCGTATGGATTCCGTGCTGCGGGTACCGCCGGTGAAGCGGGCCATCTCGCGGCCCAGAGTGGGCGTCATGCCCATGTCGAGCAGCCCGAACCAAGCCTGCAGAACAGCATAGAGTCCGATCAGCCCGTAGGCTTCGATCCCCAGATACCTGATGTACAAGGGGATGAATGCCAGCCCCATCAGGGCCACCCAGCCCTGCCCGAGGTAATTGGCAATCAGGTTGCGCCGCAGCATGAATTGGCTATTTCACCCGCCGCAAATAACCGCGCGGGGCGACACTGATCAGAAGCTTTGCATCCATCTCATTGTCGATCTCGAAGGCGTCGGTGGTTGCCAGATAGGTATCTACCGCCGTCATCGGATTATCTCCCGGTCCCCAGGAACGGTCGGGGTACATCGATTTTGGCATGTTCTCGATCAACGTGTCAAAGACCACACAATAGCTGCCGATGGCGGTCAGCGGCGCATAGGCCTCCAGTTCGGCGAGCACGTGGTCATGGGTATGGTTGCTGTCGAGAAAGACCATGACACGCTTGGCATCTCCGACTGCCGCCGCGACCTGAGCGACGATGGCCGGATCAATGGATGACCCTTGGATCATCGTAATCCGCCCTGCCATCGGATGCGCCTCGATCGCGGCGCGGTTATGGGCGCGGATGTCGATATCCACCCCCACCACGCGGCGTCTGGGCTGTGCCGGGTCCAGAGTCTCGCCTGCCTCGGTCGCATCACACAGATCGAGCAGCGCCAACAGCGAAGCCGACAGGATCAGCGAACCGCCATGCGCGATGCCGGTTTCCACGATCACATCAGGGCGGACCCGCCAGACGAGTTCCTGAATCGCCACCATATCCTGCGGATACTGGATGATCGGGCGGCCCAGCCAGAAAAAGTTATAGGAATACCGCGCATCGACGGTGTGGTTCAGAAAGATTGCGGCAGCTTCGGCCAGCGGCGCATTATCCGGGGCCGCCGCCAGGCGGGTAGTCATTTCGGTTTCAAATTCGGTCATAGACTCATTCCTTTACAGTCAAACATGGGGCCGGCAAGCGCGCGGACTTCTGCCAGGTAATTGGGATTCATCACGAAGATCCGGGTGCGGGGCGGCAAATTGTTTAGTCCCTCGGCGGGCGATTGCACCCGCAACCCGGTAGCAGGCAGATAGCGGCCCTGCTTGGCTGGGTTGATGTCGATTACCCGGTCCACCGGAAACCCGGCGCGTTCACGCAGCAGCGAAAAGATTACACCTTTCGACGCTCCGCCCCAGACCACTACAGGACCTTGATCGACAGCGCTTTCCATCCGCAGGCGGTCAGTCATGTCGGTTGGAAAGGACACCGCGTCATCTGGGTCGCGGCGGGGCGCACGCAGGGTGGCAAGATCGGCTACGACGGTCAGATATTGCCCGCCAAAGGCGCGGGCAGAATGGATGATCCGGCCAAATATCCGGTCGAAATCGGTCAGGCGAAAGTAGTTTACATGCTCATAAAAAATGTCGAACCAAGCCCGGTTGTCACAGATCCAGTCCAGACAGGGCACTTCGATGTAGATCAGGCCGCGATGGCCGTTCGCCGCCGCCAGACGGTGCAGAAACGCCACCGGGTCGGGAATGTGTTCCAGCACATGACGCAGGATCAGCCCCTCGCCCGCGATGCCCAGATCTTCTGTGAAATAGACTCGCTCGACCAAGGGGTTGCTGCCCTCGTAAGTCGGGTCATACCCCACCACGTCGACGCCCCGCGCCAGCAGCAGTTCCAAAAACGTGCCCTTGCCGCAGCCCACTTCGACCAGCCCGGCACGGCCCATCGTGGCCTCGACCAGATTGGCCACGCTGGCCAGATGCGCGCGAAACAGTGTGCTGACACCCTGTTCGTTCTGATATGCTGCGTCATAATCCATCACCCCGGGGCGAAATGCGGCATTGCGAACCAGCCCGGTCGCCATATCCTCGACCAGCCGCATGTCGCCCCTTGGGCAATCGCGCCCCTCTTCCCGACTGCCATACATGCGGTTCTGAAAGACCGGTAGCGCATCCTGGGTGTAAAGTGTGCGAAGAGAGTCGGTCATGGGGTGGCTCCAGTGCGGGTCATAAAGGGTATGCCCCGGATTTCGGGTGGTTCGTTCGGACGATCGGGCAGCGCACCAAAGCGCAACAGATGCCGGGTCCCGGTCGGGGCTGCGATGCTGTGGGCCAGATCGGCCAGCGTCTGCTTTTGTCCCGAACAGATATTCACGGCGTCCCTGGTCTGCCCCAGAGCCAGTTCTGCGATCTGACGGCCTGCTTCGCCGACCTCCAGATAATCGCGGATCTGTGTTCCGCTACTGAGCGCTGCGTCCTCGCCCGCCGCCAGCCGCGCACGGATATGGGGAACGAAACGGCGGGGATCTTCGCCCTCGCCATGCAGATAAAAGAGCCGCGCCCATGCAAAGGAGAGATCCGCCTGCGCGAAAGCGCGCGAGAGTGCCAGATAAAGCCCGGCCTTGGCTGCGCCGTAAGGTGTCATAGGCGTAAGGACGGAATCCGGGGCCAGCGGCATCGGCGCGTTCAAGTCATATTCAAAACACGTGCCCAGCCCCACAAAACGGGGAATTCTGGCCTCTATCGCCGCCCTTGCAAGGATCAGACTGCCCGCAACTGCATCGAGATTGCGCAGAGAGGTAACATAGGCGCCGTGTTCTACATACCAGGCCGCGTGAATCACACCGTCAACACCGTCCAATGCGCGGTCCCAGAAGCTACGCGGCTCGGCGAAGAGATCCATTGTAGGGACGACATCGTCAACGCCGCCGGGCAACGGGCGGTTGCCGCGATCGGTCGCACGGACCGTCACCCCCCGTTCGACCAGCGCAGTGGCCACCTGGCGCCCGACAAAGCCCGACGCCCCGGTGAGCAGGAATCTCATGCTGCACTCAACGCGAGCTGTGGTACGGCGGTGACAAAGCGGGTGCCAAGGGCAGCCAGCGGTGCCAGCTGCGCGCGCACCTCGGCCGCGATATTCCAGGGCAGGATCACCAGGTAATCCGGCCGGTGTGTGTTCAGCGCTGATGGGGCAAGGATCGGAATATGGCTGCCGGGCATCAGTTTTCCCTGTTTTGAAGGAGCCGCGTCGCAGACGAAGGGCAGCAGGTCCGGCTTGATCCCGGCATAGTTCATCAGCGTATTACCCTTTGCCGCGGCGCCATAGGCCGCGACGGTTTTGCCATCGCGCCTGGCATCCAGCAAAAAGCCCAGAAACGCGTTCTTGATCGCATCGGCGCGTTGCTGGAAACCTTCATAAAAGACTGCGGTGTCCATCCCTCTTGCGCGTTCCTCGGTCAAGAGCGTGGCGACGCTGAGGCTCTCCTCATATGCGGCATCAGCGTGGCAGCCATAGATGCGCAATGACCCGCCATGCGTGGGCAGTTCCTCGACATCAAAAATCCGCAGGCCGGCCTTTGCGAAAATGCGCTGCGCTGTGAGCAGCGAAAGATAGGAGAAATGTTCGTGGTAGACCGTGTCGAACTGGCCGAACTCCACAAGCCGCATCAGATGCGGAAACTCCAGCGTCACCACGCCCTGCCGGTTCAGAACAATCGCCAGACCTTCGGTGAAGTCATTGATATCGGGTACATGGGCATAGACATTATTGCCTGCGACCAGATCGGCCCCCTTTCCCTGTGCCACCAGTTCGCGCGCCAGCGCCGCGCCAAAAAAGCGGCGCAGCGTGGGCACGCCGATTGCCTCGGCAGCATCGGCGGTGCTGTCAGTCGGTTCGATTCCAAGACAGGGAATACCGGCTGCAACAAAGTTTTGCAGAAGATACCCGTCATTCGATGCCACCTCAATCACATGCGAGGCGGCATCGAGGCCGAAACGCGCGGTGACCGTCACGCAATAGGCGCGGGCATGGGCCAGCCAGCCTTTGGAGGTTGAAGAAAAATAGGCATAGTCGTGCGTAAATACCTCATCCGCTGCGGTGTAATCTTCGGTCTGGACCAGCCAGCAATCATCGCAGACCCGCAACCTGAGGGGATAGGTAACTTCGGCGCGAGACAAATCTTCGGGCGCCAGATAGGAGTTGGAGGGCGGCTGGAAGCCAAGGTCGAGGAACTGCCGCATCAGCGGCGCGGCGCAATGGCGGCAAATCATGGGGTGATCCCTTTGATGTCGCTCAGGGGTGGCAGCGCCTGGTCGCGGGGTGATTGCAGCGTCACCGGCAGGGGCCAGTCGATTGCCAGATCACGGTCATGCGCATTCACCCCACCCTCGCAACCCGCATTATAGGCAGCGCTGTGCAGATAGAGCATTTCTACATCATCGCTCAAGGTCTGAAAGCCATGGGCGAAACCCTCGGGAATGATGAGCGCGTTGTGGCTCGCTCCCGAAAGCTCCAGTCCGAACCAGCGTCCGAAACTGGCCGAATCTGCGCGCAGATCGACCGCCACGTCATAGACCACGCCGCGCAGGCAGGTGACATATTTGCATTCGGCTGCGGGGGCATGCTGGAAATGCATCCCCCGCAGCGTACCTTTTGTCGCAGTTACCGTGCGATTGATCTGGGCAATCGGGCGCTGACCCCAGAGGGGACCCAGATCTTCGCTGCAGAAGAGCCGCTCCAGAAACCCCCGCTCATCGCCCAGCGGGGCGCGGGTCAGGGCGCAGCACCCCGCAAGCGGCGTAGGCTCGACAATGAAACGCGCGCTCATACGGCTTCGTATGCCACTATCTGCGACAGCGACAGCGCGGCCAGGTTCGCGCCTTCGCGCCAGGCCAGATGCCAGTCCAGCGTACGCGAGAGCGCTTCTTCGATCTGCCACCGCGTGCGCCAGCCAAGCCGGGCCCGGGCCTTGGCGCTATCCAGCGCGAGGCTCTGCGCCTCATGTAGTTGCACGTCACTGGCCAGTTCCCAACCTGCGCCCGCGATACGCGCGCAGAGCCTGTCAACGATGTCGCTCACGCTTGCGATATCCTGCGGCCCGGGGCCAAAATTCCAGGCCTCAGCCAGAGTTGTGCCCTGATCTACCAGCGCCTCCGCCAGAGTGAGATAACCAGAAAGCGGCTCAAGTACATGCTGCCAAGGCCGCGTCGCATTCGGTGAGCGCAGCACCAGCGTTTCGCCCCGGTCAAGCGAGCGCAGGAAATCTGGAATCAGCCGGTCCGCCGCCCAGTCGCCGCCACCTATGACATTGCCCGCCCGCGCACTGGCCAGTGCGATGCCTGCCTGTGCCAGAAACGCGCGGCGATAGGAGGCGGTGATGATTTCCGCACAGGCCTTGCTGGCCGAATAGGGATCATGGCCACCAAGCGCCTCATCTTCGCGGTAGGGCCAGAGCCATTCGCGGTTCTCATAGCATTTGTCGGTGGTCACATTTACCATGGCGCGGATAGAGGGACAGGCTCTTGCTGCCTCGAACAGGTTGACGAGGCCCATGACATTGACCGAATAGGTCTCTACCGGATCGCGGTAGGAGGCCCGTACCAGCGGTTGTGCTGCCAGATGCAGCACGATCTCGGGGCGGGCCGCGGTGATTGCGGCGCGTAGTACATCCGCATCGCGGATATCGGCCAGACACTCGCCAGAGAGTTGCTTGGCAACGCCCGTTGCGGTGTAGAAGCTCGGGCCGGCAGGCGCGGGCAGGGCATAGCCATGGACATCGGCACCCATATCGGCCAGCCACAGGGCCAGCCAACCGCCCTTGAAGCCGGTATGACCGGTCAGAAACACCCGCCGACCGGCCCAGAATCCGCGATTCATTCCCAGACCTTCCAAGGGGCCTTGCCTGAGGCCCAAAGCTCCTCAAGCAGGGTCTTTTCGCGCAATGTGTCCATCGGCTGCCAGAATCCATCATGCTGGAATGCCATGAGCTCCCCTTCGGTCGCCAGACGGATCAGCGGCGCGGCTTCCCATGAGGTTGCATCACCCGCGATATAGTCGATGCAAGCGGGCGAGAGGATGAAGAACCCGCCATTGATCAGCGCCCCGTCACCGCGCGGCTTTTCCGCAAAGCCCGCTACGTTGTTGCCGCTCAATTGCAGCGCGCCATAGCGGCCCGGCGGCTGTACAGCAGTGACGGTTGCAAGCTTTCCATGGGCATGGTGAAAGGCGATCTCGGCGGTGATATCGAGATCAGCCAACCCGTCACCATAGGTGAAGCAAAAGGCGTCTTCCCCGGCCAGATACTTGGCCACCTGCCTGAGCCGCCCGCCCGTCATCGTCGCCTCGCCCGTGTCAACCAGCGTCACGCGCCAGGGTTCTGCCTTGCGATGGTGCACCTCCATCCGGTTTTCTGACATGTCGAAGGTCACATCCGACATGTGCAGAAAGTAATTGGCGAAGTACTCCTTGATCACATACCCCTTGTAGCCACAGCAGATGATGAAATCCGTCACACCGTGGGCGGAATAGGTCTTCATGATGTGCCACAGGATCGGCTGCCCTCCGATCTCGACCATCGGTTTGGGGCGCAGGTGTGTTTCCTCGGAAATACGGGTTCCCAAGCCACCGGCAAGGATGACAGCTTTCATGGCTTTTACGGCTCGACTCTGAAATAGGTTGGGTGAATCATCGTTTTATCGCTCTGCAGGAGTGATGGGCGCTATTGCACAAAAAACCTGGCGACGCCACCTCCCCGGCCCGGACACGGCGTGGATTTTCTTCGCACCCATTGGCACGGGGCATCGTAGAGCCCCGGGTCAGAGCCGTAAATCTTCCGTGCTGCGAAACCAGTCATAGGTGGCGGCGAGCCCCTGTTGCAGCGGGATCTGCGCGCGCCAGCCCATTGCGGCCAGCCGCGAGACATCCATCAGTTTGCGCAGCGTGCCATCGGGTTTGGTCGCGTCAAAGCTGATCCGGCCCTTGAAGCCGGTGACCGCAGCCAGCATTGCGGCGAGACCCGCGATGCTCACATCGCTGCCGGTGCCTACGTTGATATGGCTGAGCATCGGGTCGGTATTGGCGCGGTAGGTGTCCAGCGGCAGATCGCAGACAAAAAGCGAGGCTGCGGCCATGTCATCGACATGCAGGAATTCGCGCATCGGTTTGCCCGATCCCCAGATCACCACCTCGTCACGCCCCTCCTGCACTGCTTCGTGAAAGCGGCGCATCAGGGCGGGCATGACATGGGCATTCTGCGGGTGGAAATTATCGCCGGGACCATAAAGATTAGTCGGCATCACCGAGCGGTAATCGGTGCCGTATTGCCGGTTATAGCTCTCGCAAAGCTTGATCGCGGCGATCTTGGCGATGGCATAGGGTTCGTTGGTGGGCTCCAGCGGGCCGGTCAGCAGCGCAGCCTCGGTCATCGGCTGGGGGGCGGCGCGCGGATAGATGCAGGAGGAGCCCAGTTGCAGCAGGCGGGTGACGCCCGCGGCATGGGATTGATGGATCACATTGGCGGCGATCATCAGGTTTTCGTAGATGAACTGCGCGGGATAGGTGTTGTTGGCATGAATGCCGCCGACCTTGGCGGCCGCCAGGATCACCAGATCGGGGCGCGCGCTTGCCATGAAATCGCGCACCTGCGCCTGATCGGTGAGGTCAAGCGCGGCACTGGTCCGGGTGATCAGTTCATCCTGCTCGCGCGCCTGCAATTGCCGCAGGATCGCACTCCCCACCATGCCGCGATGGCCCGCGATGTAGATCTTCACAGCACTACCCTTCGAGGCTGACAGGCAGATCGAGCCCATGCGTCTTGAGCAGGGCGTGGCGGCGGGCGGCCAGATGGTCATTGGCCACCATCTCGGCGCACATCTCGCGCGCGGTGATCTTCGGCTCCCAGCCCAGTTGCTGTTTCGCCTTGGCCGGATTGCCCAGCAATGTCTCGACCTCGGCGGGGCGGAAATAGCGCGGGTCGATCCGCATCACCACCTGCCCCGGTGCCACATGCGGCGCGAGGCTGCCGGTGACGCTGGCCACCACCGCGACCTCATCGACGCCGCTGCCTTCAAAGCGCAGAGCGATGCCCAGTTCCTCGCCGGTCCAGGTGATGAATTCGCGCACCGAATATTGCACACCGGTGGCGATGACGTAATCCTCGGGCACATCCTGTTGCAGCATCAGCCACTGCATGCGGACGTAATCCTTGGCATGGCCCCAGTCGCGCAAGCTGTCGATATTGCCCATGTAGAGACAGGGTTCGAGCCCGAGTGCGATATTGGCAAGGCTGCGGGTGATCTTGCGGGTGACGAAAGTCTCGCCCCGGCGCGGGCTCTCGTGGTTGAAGAGGATGCCGTTGCAGGCGAACATGCCGTAGGCCTCGCGGTAGTTCACCGTGATCCAATAGGCATACATCTTGGCCACGCCGTAGGGGCTGCGCGGATGGAAGGGTGTGGTTTCGGTCTGCGGGGTTTCGCGCACCAGACCGTAAAGCTCGGATGTGGAGGCCTGATAGAAGCGGGTCTTTTTCTCCAGCCCGAGAAAGCGGATCGCCTCGAGCAGCCGCAATGTGCCGATCGCATCGACATCGGCGGTATATTCGGGCGCCTCGAAACTGACCGCGACATGGGATTGCGCGCCAAGGTTATAAACCTCGTCGGGCTGCACTTCGGAAATGATCCGGGTCAGGTTGGAACTGTCGGTCAGATCGCCGTAATAGAGCCTGAAACGGCCTTCCTTGAGATGTGGATCCTCGTAGATGTGATCGACGCGCGCCGTGTTGAACAGCGAGGCGCGGCGTTTGATGCCGTAGACCTCATAGCCTTTTTCGAGCAGGAATTCGGCCAGATAAGAGCCGTCCTGGCCCGTGATCCCGGTGATGAGGGCTTTTTTCATATGTGGTCTTTCACGCTTTTCCCGTGGGTGGGTTTACTCTGAGTAGAATACCAGTTGGTCAGGGTCTGGCTGCTTGAATTCAGTCAGCAATGTCTTTGACAGACCGTCCTGGATGCGTACCGGCGCCTGAAACCCCGCCACACCATATGCAGATGACAAAAAACAGGTGTTGGATGTGAATTTGCGTACCCGGATCGCACTGATCGGCAAAGAGCGGTTGGCAACACGGGCAACCAGATCGGCAACATGTCCCAGCGCCATCCCAAACCAGAGCGGCAAACGCACTCCGACAGCGGGTTTGCCCCGCAGGTCGCCGCGCACCTGGGCCACGAGCGTGTTCATGTCGAAGTCCGGCTTGTCGACATAGTTGTGCAGATGAATGCCGGGCTGAAGGCGCAGGCAACACAGAAGGAAGGCCGCGACATTATCGACGAATGCCATCGACTTCCGGTTGCGACCATTGCCGATCATGACGAAGAATCCCGAGTTGATCTGGCGCAGCAGGTTATACACATTCCCACGATTGCCGGGACCAAAGACAACCGTGGGCCGAACAATGGCAAGCATGCGCCGCTCCGGATCCCGTTGCTGCCAGGCAATCAATACCTGCTCTGCCTCGAGTTTCGTCCGGCCATAATCATTGAACGGTGCAATCTTTCCGTCTTCGCCGGTATCGGGAGGCGCAAAGCCATAGACCGCGACCGAACTGGTAAAGACGATCTGTTCCACACCCTTGGCTTCTGCAACCTTGACGATGTTACGGGTGCCTTCGACATTGACCTTGTCGTAGCGCGACACGGGCCGCACATCATCACGATGCTCGGCCGCCAGATGCACAATGGCGCTGCCCTCGGCCACGGGCAGCAAGGCCGCAAGATCACAGATATCCACCTGATGTGACTGCAACGGAAAGCTCGCGCTTGGCACTTTGTCGATGATGCGAAACGCGTTTGAGCCTTCGCTGAGCAGCCTGCAGAACTGCGTACCGATAAAGCCGCTCCCCCCGGAAACGATGATACTCATGGGGTTTCTCCGGACAGTGACAACGGTCCATATAATCCGACCGGTGCCGCCGTATAAGGGTCACTGCCGATAAACATATTCCATGACCTTCCGAGGATACTTTGACAGTATTTTCAGGTAGTTCGTTGCTATCCCATTTTCCCTGCAGGCCCGGATGACCTCTCTGTTGATCGTCAGTTTTGCACCCAGTCCGCCAGTGCTCAACCCACCGTCCTGCATGTGCACGATGATCTGCGGAAGATAGGTTGCACGCAGGCCATCATCCCGAAATATCCGCGCGACATACTCGAAGTCTGCCGCGATCCGGTAGTCCGTCTTATACATTCCGTAGCGCGCAAAGACGTCTTTGCGCAGAAAAAGTGTCGTGTGAGCCGGCATCCAGCCCCAGCCAAGCCGGTCAGGCCGAAAATAGTGCGATCTATATGTGCGAATAAGATTATCCGGCGCCCCTGCCCGGAAATAAGCCGCATCGGCATAGACTGCATCCAACCCTGACGCTGCGAACTGATCGGCCACCAAAGACAGCACGCCCGGATGCGCAAAATGATCGTCGGAATGCAGCAATCCGACCAGATCGCCGGTGGCGCGCATCACGCCTTTGTTGATGGCATCATAAAGTCCGGCATCCGGCTCGCTTACCAAGGTGATCTGCGGGCTGTCGAAACTGCGGACAATCTCGCAGGTCCGGTCGCGCGAGGCGCCGTCGATGACGACGAGTTCCTTGTCGGCGTGGTCCTGCGCCAGAAAGGAAGCGATGGCGGTGCCGATGGTGGCGGCGCTGTTGTAGCAGGCCATGATGGTTGAAATCTTCATGCTGAGTTACTTCAAGACCCTGATTGCAGCCAAAGGTGCCGTCAAACAGGTGTCCGCCCCGCGCGATTGCACTGAGGCGCTACATGCGGGCGGCAAGACCTGTACTGAAACTTTGCGACCCAAAAGATACTCCGCAGGATGGCCTGGTGATGGCCTTCTAGAGGCAGAGGAACGGGGACAGCAACAGCGGTTTGGTGTTGCGGCGATATTGGGGCGGTATTGCAACGGTGCAAAGCCGACAAAACTTCATCCGCCGGAGGTGCCGCGCGTGATCCGGCCCTGTACCCAGGCGAGATAGGCTTTTTCGGGGACGGCCAGCCGGGGCCGTCCGGTGGCGGCCCAGAAGCCGCGCCATTCCGCCTCGAGCGCATAGGCATCCCAGCCCGGTGCCAGTGCGCGCACGGCGGCGACGGTGTCGGGGCCAAAGAGTGGACCGGCGGTGCCGGGATCCTCGATTACGCTGCGCCGCGTCACGCGGATGATATCGCCGGGATCCTCGGACAGGCTGTAATCGGGCAGCGCATCGGTGGCGATCATCCGGCGCAGCGCGGCGCGGAATACCCGTACCGGCGCATCCGACCCGGCCTTGGCATGCAAAAGCGGCAGGCCGATGCGCCATTCGCGCTGTGCGCCGCAATGTTTGCGCGCCAGTTCATAGACCCGGCGCTCCAGCGGTTTGCGCAGACCGAAATAATCGCGGCTGAGCGTGAGCACGGATTGTGACATCACCGCGCGAAAGAGCCATTCGCTCAGCGTGACGGTGACGCTGATCATTCGGCCGCCGCGGCTCTTGCGCGCAATCTCCCAGGCTTCGATCAGGCCGAAACCGCTGGTCGTCTCGACCCCGCCCATCGCCAGATTGGTGGTGATGCGGGTGCCTGCGAGCCGCTCGAAACTTTCGCGCAGGCGCAGATAGCTGTCGCCGCCGGTATCGCGGCGGGTGGCCACCAGCAGGTCATGCGCGGTAAGCCGCAGGGTCCGGCTGATCGCGCGGCCCGCGTTCAGCGCCGCCATCAACTGGCTGATGCAATAGATCAGGATATCCTTGTCATGGATCGTGGCGCGCCCGCGCACCGAAGGCGTCACCGTGACGGCCATGCCGTTATGCGCATAATGGCGCACGCGCAGATCGGGCCTTGTCGCGAGCGAGAACATCGGATGTTCCATGCTGCCCAAGTCGTCCTTGGGACTGGCATCGAAGATGTCGCAGACAAAGAAATCGCGCATCTGGACTGGCGCACCGAAAGCTGTGGGGCGGGTTGCGGGGATCACGTCAGACGCCTGCACAACGCGCTACGCACCGGTAATTCATGCCATGCACTGGCCTGTCGCATTATCCCTGCCCTCAACCGCACCCCGTATTCACTTCGGGGTTTCAGTGACATCACCCTAAAGTTATCCACAGGATGCGTCCAGTGCCATGACGCAGGCCCGCGCTGGCGCAACGGCGGATCAGAGTCGCCAGATCGGCGGATCGGAATCGCATGAACGGAGGATCAGAGTCGCACAGAATTAAAAAAATCGCTGAAAAGATCGTGATTTCATGGCGTTGCAAATTGGCGATAATCCTTTAACACTCTGATAACAGATTCATAACTCGGATTTGCTGGGCCACTGTGGCCGCAGAGACGCTGCAAGCGGCGGATTTGCTGAGAAAAGCAGAAAGAAACCCTGTCCAGATGCAGGATTTTCTTTCATATGCCACGTTTCATGGTACTTTGAAAAAAACATGGCATATAGGGGATATGATGAGCAGTCAGCCGCACCCGCCCTATTTCCGGATCAACCCCGATCAGGCGCTGGCCGATCTGGATGCGCCGACCACGACCACCGGTTTTGCCGCGATTGCGCGGGCCTGCGAGGCGGGGCGTGACGATCTGGCCTCGCGCGGGCTGGGGGCGGATGGGCGGCGGCAGTTGCGGCTGTTTTCGACCTGGGAGATCACCCGCTATCTGATCCCGGTGGCATCTGCGCATTTCCGCCGCGTGCTGAAAGCGCATCCCGATCTGCCGCAGGGCCGCTCCGAAACCGAGGGCGGGGCGAAGTGGTTTACCATGGACGAGGTGCTGCGGCTGCGGGCGCATTTCGGGTCGGAGGGATCGAAGGCCAAGGAATATCTGCCCTATCGCCCGGCGGGATTACCGGCAAAGCTGGTGGCGGTGGCGAATTTCAAAGGCGGGGTCGGCAAGACCAGCACGGCGGCGCATCTGGCGATGTCCGCCGCACTGGACGGCTACAAGGTGCTGGTGATCGATCTGGATAGCCAGGGTTCGATGACCTCGATCTTTGGTGGCAGGGTCGCGGATGAATGGAGCACCGTGTTTCCGCTGCTGGCGCGGCATTATGCGAGCCATCTGCAGGCCGAGAACCGTCGCAGGCTTGATCGCGGTGATGCGCCGGTGCCGCTGGATGAGACATTGACCGAGGCGCTGGGGATCAAGGCCGGGAGCCTGATCCAGAGCACGCATTGGCCCAATATCGATCTGATCGGTGCGCAACTGAACCTTTATTGGGCCGAGTTTCAGGTGCCGGTCTGGCGGATGCAGGGGCGCGGCTGGAAGCTGTGGGATGCGCTGACCGACATATTGGCGCAGGATGGCGTGCTCGACCGCTATGACCTGATATTTCTCGATACGCCACCGGCGCTGGGATATCTGACGATCAACGGGCTGGCGGCGGCGGATATATTGCTGGTGCCGACCGGCGCCTCGTTTCTGGAATTCGATTCCACGGGGCGGTTTTTCGACATGCTGCATACGACGTTCCGCTCGATCGAAGACGGAGAGAATCTGGCGGCGCGCGCGCTGGGGCGGCCCGAGATGGCATTTCAATGGGATGCGGTGCGCACCATCGTTACCCGCTATGACGGGGCACAACAGGCGGAATTGGCGGGGCTGATGCAGGCCTATCTAGGGCGCAATCTGTCGCCGCACCGGCAGGATTTTACCGCGCTGATCGGGCAGGCGGGCGAGCAGGTGCAGGGCATCTATGAGGCGGATTATCGCAATTTCAACCGCGAGACCTATGCCCGTGGGCGCGAGACATTTGATGCGACCTATGCCGCGTTCAAGACCCTGTTGCTGGGGATATGGCGGCGTGACGAGTTGGCGGCGCGGACCGCGGCAGAATGAAAAGGCTCTGATCATGGCAAAACGCAGACGTCTGGAACCGGCGCGGATCGACCCGGAAGCGGGGACCGGGATTGCGACACCGGGCGGGCTTGGCACGGCGAGCATGTTTCCCCCTGCCCCGAATCTGGCTCCAAATCTGGCCCCGAATCTGGGACCGGCCAGCCTGCCGCTGCGCGCGCCCCGCCCCGCGCCGATTGCCGATGTCGCGGGCGATGCTGCGGCCACGGCCGCCTTTGCCGAGGTGGCGCAGAGTCTGACGGAGGCGCGTCGCGAGGGTCGTCTGATCCAGCGCCTGCCGCTGGATGCGATCGATGTCACCTATCTGGTGCGTGACCGGATGGTGGTGGCCGAGGATGAGATGCAGACCCTGTGCGAGAGTCTGCGTCTGCGCGGGCAGCAGGCGGCGATCGAAGTGACCGAGATTGATCCCGGTCCGGACGGTGCGCCGCGCTGGGGTTTGATTTCGGGCTGGCGCCGGTTGAGTGCCCTGCGGCGGTTGCGGGAGCAGGCTGACTCTGATGAGAAGGTAAAATTCGACACTATCCTTGCCATATCGCGGCAAAGGGATGATGCGGCGGATGCTTATCTGGCGATGGTCGAAGAGAATGAGATCCGGGTCGGGCTGAGCTATTACGAGCGCGCCCGGATCGTGGCGCGCGCGGTGGACCGGGGGGTGTTTCGGACTGACCGGCTGGCGCTGTCGGCGTTGTTTCAGAGCGCCTCGCGCCCGAAACGTTCCAAAATCGGGAGCTTTCTGCGGATCGTGCGGGCGCTGGATCATGCGTTGCGGTTTCCGGCAACGCTGGCCGAGCGTGCGGGGCTGGCGTTGGCGGCGGCACTGGATGTGGATCAGACACTGGGACAGAGACTGATCGGCGCATTAGAGTCTGATCCGCCTGCCGATGCAGCGGCAGAAGCCCGTCTGATTGCTCAGGTGATTGCGGGGCCAAAGCCGGTGGTTACAAAGCCGGTGGAGGAGGTGCTGCGCCCCGGTCTGCGGCTGACCACCTATCCCGATGGGCGCCTCGCGATGTCAGGTGCTGCGCTGGCGGAGCCGGGGTTTGTGGACCGGTTGCGCGACTGGCTGCGCGACACCAGAACTTAACATAATACGTTTCGCGCGCGAAACATGCGCGATAGGTTCAGGCAACAGGTTCAGGCGACCCCGGCGCGCAGGCAATCGTGGATGCGCAGCACACCCACCGGGCGGCGGTCGGCGTCGATCACCACCAGCGCCATGACCTTGTTCTCGGTCATGATCCGCATCGCCTCGGCGGCGAGCATGTCGGGGGGGACGGTCTTGGGATGCCGCGTTGCCACCTGACCGGCGGTCCGCGCCATCAGATCGCCGATGTTGCGCCGCAGGTCGCCATCCGAGATCACGCCCATCAGCGCGCCATCCTGCACGACGCAGGCGATGCCAAAGCCCTTGTTGGTCATTTCGATCAGCGTCTCTCCCATCGGACTGTCGGCCGCGACCAGCGGGGTTTCGGCGCCGCCGTGCATGAGTTGCGCCACGGTGGCCAGTTGCGCGCCAAGTTTGCCGCCCGGATGAAAGGTGCGGAACTGTTCGCGCAGAAAGCCGCGCTGTTCCATCACGGCGACGGCCAGCGCATCGCCCAAGGCGAGGGTGAGCGTGGTCGAGGTGGTGGGCACGATGCCGATATTGCAGGCCTCGGGGGCTGTGGGCAACAAGAGGCGCAGATCGGCGGCGCGCATCAGCGCGGAGTCTGCCACGCTGCTGATCCCGATCAGGGGGATGGCAAAGCGGCGGGCATGGCCGATCAGGTCGCGCAATTCGGCAGTCTCGCCCGAGTTGGAGACGAGGATGCAGATGTCATCGGGGGTGACCATGCCCAGATCACCATGGCTCGCCTCTGCCGGATGCACGAAGAGCGATGGCGTGCCGGTACTGGCGAGGGTCGAGGCGATCTTGCGTGCGATATGGCCGGATTTGCCGATGCCCGACACCGCCACCCTGCCCTTTGAGCGCAGGATCAGGGCCACGGCAGGCCCGAAATCAGGCGGGATCGCCTGCGCCATGGCGAGCACGGCCTGCGCTTCGGTCTGCAGCACGCGGCGCGCTGTGGCGAGGCTTTGAGCCTCGGCCGGGCCCGGTTCAAAGTCGGTGGGATTGTCGGTGGGATTGTCGGTGGGATCAGGTGTCA
>Ga0209702_10002858_pt1 | contig 28753 bp, 20 predicted proteins | sample FRY01_FD_187210 | JGI IMG/M metagenome (GOLD analysis project Ga0209702, IMG submission 187210) | Freshwater microbial communities from Lake Fryxell liftoff mats and glacier meltwater in Antarctica - FRY-01 (SPAdes) (version 2) | ecosystem: Environmental > Aquatic > Freshwater > Ice > Glacier... | reverse complement strand
CATCGCACGAAAACATCATCGACCACTGCTGCGAAGCTTGGAACAAGCTCATCGATCAACCGTCGCGCATCATGACCATAGGTCGGCGCCAATGGGCACATGAGTTGTGATTAATGCAGGTTGGTATAAGGGCTGATTGTCGCAGCATTATCCCGGGCCAGCGCATATTTGTCGCAGAATGTCGCAGGATCGAACGTCCGTTCATCTGGGCGTAAATTTACCGGTGCCGGTGCCGTGTACCCTCGCCAGCAGTAATGAAAACTGCCTCCGCCTGATCGGGCACATCTGCCGTATGCCAGACACCCGGAGGATTGATCACATATTGGCCGGGGCCGATGGTTGCGCGAACTTCCTGCCAGTGAAGGGCGGCTGGGTTTCGGCGCTGGCGCCCAAACCCAGATGTATCCAATTATCATGCAGATCGGTCGCACCGTCCGTCATCCACCGGTCATCAGAAACGCGTTGAGCTTATTGCCGTCAGGATCACGGAAATAGCCGGCGTAAAACCCGTCCCCGCGCGCGCCCGGGGCACCTTCATCGCTGCCGCCATTGGCCAGCGCGATGTCATACAGGCGCTGAACCTGCTCCTCGCTGTCCGCTTGCAAGGCCACCATCACGCCATTGCCAACCGTCGCGGCCTCTCCGTCGAATGCCTTGGTCGCGGCAATACCGGGCGCGCCGCCTGCCTTGCCCCACGCGATGAATGTGTCGAATTCCATCATCCGCCCCACGCCCATTTCAGCGGCGATGGCATCGTAGAATTTGGCTGAGCGCGGCAGATCATTGCTGCCGACAGTTACGTATCCGATCATAGTTTTGTTCCTCCATCTGCGAGCCCAAAACGACTCGCCTCTGCTGGAACATTACTAGAACATAAATTGGCCGACAAGTTTGAGAATTATAGTGGTTGGCAGCCCGCTTCCACCCATTCGCGCACGCCGTCATTTTCCGCTCCACCCAATTGCGGCAGCAGAACTTCGCGAACTTGAGCGTGATAGGTGTTCCACCATGCGATCTCTTCCGGTGTCAGCAGGCTGACATCGACCATGCTGCTATCGATTGGCACAAAGGTAAGCGTTTCGAAGCCAAAGTAATCGCCTTCCGCGCCCGCGATTTCGCGCGGTTCGACCAGCACCAGATTTTCGATCCTGATGCCGAATTCACCCGCTTTGTAATACCCCGGCTCGTTGGACAGGAACATGCCCGCCTGCAACGGTTCGCCTGTCCCGGCCTGTCCGCCGCCTGATTTGGCAATCCGCTGCGGCCCCTCGTGGACCATTAGAAAGCTGCCGACACCGTGGCCCGTTCCGTGCGCATAATCGACACCAGCCTGCCACAGGAACTGGCGGGCAAAGGCGTCTAGCTGGCTGCCTGCGGTATTTTCCGGGAACACCGCCAACGCAATCGCGATATGGCCCTTGAGCACACGGGTATAACGGTCCTTTATCTCGGCAGATGGCTCGCCTGGATTGATCCAGACGGTGCGGGTAATATCGGTGGTCCCGTCGAGGTATTGTCCGCCGGAATCGCACAGATAGACGCTGCCCGGCGCGATCGGGATATTGCTGTCTTCATCCACCCGGTAATGCGGCAGGGCGGCATGTGGCCCGGCGGCAGAGATTGTGTCGAAGGACAATTCCTTCAGCAAGCCGGTCTGCTCCCGAAAATCGCGCAATTTGGCGGCGGCGGACAGCTCGGTCACATCGCCCTTGGGGGCTGTTTCCGACAACCAGTGGAGGAATTTGGACACAGCCACCCCGTCGCGCGCCTGCGCGTCGCGGTGGCCCTGTTGCTCGACCGAGTTTTTCACTGCCTTGGGCAGCAAGGCGGGATCGCGTGCAGCAATCACGCTGGCTCCGGCGTCGTCTAGAGTCTGGAAAATTGCCGCCACACCGCTGTCGGGATCGACCGCGATCTTCTTGCCGGACAAATGCTTCAACGCATCTTCGAATTCACTGCGAGGACGGATAGTGACGGCATTGCCCAGATGCCGCGCGACCTTCGGAGTGATCTTCTCTGGCGCAATGAACAATTCCGCCGTGCCGTCTGCATGGGCCAATACATAGGACAGCGCGACCGGTGTGCGGTCCACATCAGCGCCGCGGATGTTCAGCATCCATGCGATGGAATCGAGCGCGCCGATCACCGCGCCGTCCAGTCCTTCGGATTTCAGCCAGTCCGCCACCCATTCGCGCTTTTCGGCGCTGGATTGTCCGGCATGCTGGTCATCATGGACCATGACTGCAGCATCAGAGGGTTCAGGCTGATCTTCCCAAACTGCATCAACCGGATTGGCTGAGACTGCGACAAGTTCCGCGCCAATTTTCGCTAGAGCGGCGGAAACGTTGTTGGCCCAGCTGCGGGTATGCAGCCAAGCGTCATAGCCGATCCGCGCACCGGGCTGGGCATTGGCGGCGATCCACGCGCCGATGCTTTCGTGCGGGATCTGGCAATAGTCGTATAGCTGGCCGTCCACCTGATCGCGGACCTGAACCGTATAGCGCCCATCCACGAACATCGCGGCCTTATGGCCCAGTACGGCCGCGCTGCCGGCGGATCCGCCAAAACCGGTCAGCCACGCCAGCCGCTGGGCATATGCGCCGACATATTCGGACATATGCTCATCCGAAATCGGGACCACAAAGCCGTCCAGCCCCTGCCGTTTCAATTCCTCGCGCAAGGCGGAGAGGCGGGCTTCGTGAGTGAGCATAAGCATAAGTGCGGTCCTGATTTGGCTTTTGCGATTTTACGGCTACTGATAGACAACATAGTTTCAACAGCACCCGGTTACCACCCGGCACGATTTTTCAACAGGAACATCCTGTATGTATTTCGCCAATACCGCTGCGCTTGCTCTGGCGGCAGCCCTTGCTGGCGCGCCGCTGGCTGCGCCGCGCAGGATGTCCGCCCAATCGAGGATTCCAAGAGTTTGACTGAAGCAACTCCACTTTCGGCCCCGGCGGCCGACCAGCGTGACCATTCCTACAGCCATCACGGGATCACTATTTCCGATCCCTATCACTGGCTGAAAGATCAATCCTATCCGGTGGTCGATGACGTTGATGTGCTTGAATATCTCAAGGCCGAAAACGCTTATTTCGAGCAGCAAATGGCTCCGCGTCAAAAGCTGGTCGATACTTTGTTCGAGGAACTGAAAGGCCGGGTGAAGGAAGACGACAGCTCCGTCCCGCAGAAGGATGGTGATTGGCTGTACTGGACCGAGTTTACCGAGGGTAAGGAGTACCGCCAGTGGTACCGCCAGCCGGTTGCTGGCTCAGTTACCGAAGCAGACAAGCAGTTGATGCTGGATGAAAACCAGTTGGCGGATGGCAAGGAATACTTCCGCTTGGGGGCGTTTTCGGTCAGCAAGAATGGCCAATATCTCGCCTATTCTTTCGATGATAGCGGCGCGGAACGTTACACCGGACGGATCAAGGATTTGCAGACCGGCGAACTGCTGGACGATGTCATTCCTGAAATACGCACCGGTTTGACTTGGGCTGCCAATGACACGGTGCTGATTTACGGCAAGGCCAACGCCAATTGGCGGGTCGACAATGCCCGGCTCCACCGCGTCGGCACATCGGCTGATGGCGACGTCGAAATTTACCGCGAGGAAGACGAAGGTTTCTCGGTGGGTACTGGCCTGTCTGCGCAGGACGACTGGTTGATTATCGACGCAGGCGATAATGAAACCAGCGAAGTGCGATTGGTTCGCGCCGATGATCCTACTGGCGAGCAGATACTAATCCGCCCGCGTCAAAAAGGTGTCGAATATGATGTCGATATCAGGGACGGAAAAATCTTCATCCATACCAATGATGATCACGTCAATTTCCGGCTGGCTACGGCGCCGATTGATGCACCCGCACAATGGACCGAATTGATCGCCGGATCGGACGAGTTTTACCTGACCGGGGTAGAGCTGTTCAAGGATTTCTACATCACGGAAGGGCGCTTGAGCGGTCTCGATCAAGTGCAGCTCCGGTCATACAATAATGCCGCAAATATCACGCCGATTGCATTTCCCGAGGCGAGCTATTCCGCCGGTCTGTCCAACAATCCGGAATATGACGTCAGCAAATTGCGGCTGACCTATGAAAGCATGGTCACGCCGGATTCGGTCTATGATTATCATTTGTCAGACGCGAAGCTGGAATTGCTTAAGCAGCAGGAAATTCCCTCCGGCTATGATGCCTCGCTTTACCGAACGGAACGCGTGATGATCACCGCCCGTGACGGGGCTCAGGTGCCGGTCAGCGTGGTAATGCACAAAGACCGCGACGCGATGAACGGCTGGGCTGGCGGCCCGCTGCATCTCTATGCCTACGGGGCCTACGGTTACGCGGTTCCGCCGGGCTTCTCCAGCAGCCGCCTCAGCCTGCTGGACCGCGGCATGGCCTATGCCATCGCGCATATTCGCGGCGGCGATGATCTGGGGCGCAATTGGTATCTGCAAGGCAAGCTCAACGCGCGGACCAACACGTTCGGCGATTTCGTTGACGCGGCCAAGGGACTGGCGGCCAAGGGTTACACCAAGGAAGGTCATATCAGCGCGTCTGGCGGGTCAGCAGGCGGCGAGTTGATGGGGGTGGTGGTCAACACCGATCCGCAGCTGTGGAAGGCCGTGGTGGCGGACGTGCCATTTGTCGATGTGCTCAGCACCATGCTGGACACCAGCCTGCCGCTGACGCCGGGCGAATGGCCGGAATGGGGCAACCCTATCGAGAGCAAGCAGGCCTTTGCTTACATCCTCAGCTACAGCCCCTATGATCAGGTTATCGCACAGGATTATCCGCCGATGCTGATCACTGCCGGACTGAACGATCCGCGCGTGACCTATTGGGAACCGGCCAAATGGACTGCCAAATTGCGCAAGCTTAAGACGGACGACAATGAATTGCTGCTCAAGACCAATATGGGCGCTGGCCATGGCGGTAAGTCGGGCCGCTTCACATCCCTATACGAAGCGGCAGAGGAATTTGCGTTTTTGCTGAGCCATCACGGGATTGATGAGTGAGCAACCGTTTCACAAAGACCTTCACCGCCGCGCCGGAACACATCGACGTGATGGGCCATGTAAACAATGCGGTGTGGGTCCAGTGGATACAGGATATGGCGACTGAACACTGGAATGCGGCCGCACGGCCGGAGGACAGGGGTGCGTTTGTCTGGCTCGTGATCCGGCACGAGATCGATTATCGCGGCAATATCGCTGCGGCTGAAAGTGTGACGGGCGAGACCTGGATACCCGACGGCGCGCGCGGTGCGAAATCCGTCCGGCGGGTTGATTTCACTGATGCTGCAGGCAAGGTGATCGTTTCCGCCAACACCACCTGGGCGATGCTCGACCGCGAAAGTGGTCGCTTGGCGCGCGTGCGGCCTGACATCATGACGCCATTCGCGCAGGATTGATTACTGTCAGGCGGAGGTTGAATTGCCCGGCCGCGGCCTTTTGCGCCGTTCGGGGAACGCCATCACCCGTTCAAATATCGAACGATTACGCCCTGCTTGCTTGGCTTCATACAGCAGCCGATCGGCGCGGACGTACAATTCGTTGAAGGTCGCCTGTTCGTAGGCTCTTTCCGGTAACTCGATCAGCCCCATGCTGGCGGTTACCATCCGGTCGAGGCCCGGAACCTCTGACGACACCCGGGTCGGGATCGCCATCCGCCGCCGTTCGGCGCGGCTGACTGCATCTTTACCGCGCAGCAACAGCACAAATTCCTCGCCGCCAAGCCGTATGGCCATGACGTCTTCATCTGGTTCGAATGCATGGGCAACCGCGCGCAGCACATCGTCGCCCACTGCATGGCCGTGGCTGTCGTTCACTGATTTGAACCTATCGAGATCGATCAGCGCGAAGGTATCAAATCCCTTCCTTCGCAATTCGGCAAAGCATGGTTCGATTGCCCGGCGGTTCATCAAGCCGGTCAGCGGATCTCGTTCGGACAAAGCTTCGGATATACGGGCTTCCGACACGGCCTGATCCCGCTCGAGGCGGATGTTCATGAACCTGTCGGCCACGCCTAGTGCGGTCGCGATACATTCCACCGCGATGCCAAAATGAAACAGACCATTGGCATCTGTTTGGTGCAATTCGGGCACGAAATAGCTGACCACTCGCGCTGTTCCGGCAAGGAATAACGGTGCCCAACCAACCAGCTGAAACCATACCGCACGGCTGCCGCGCCGAATTGCATGACAGATTACCATTGCGAACAGGGGCAACATCATTGCGGAGCCGAGATAGAACAAGTCCGAGGAATAGCGGCCAAGGCTTTCAATTGCGCTGGCATGGACCACGGTAATGAAGCCTGCCCAGACCGCGCCAAGGAAGAGAGCCTTGCGTAACTGCGGCGGCAGTTTGTCAGGTTCGATAAAGTTCGCCGCAAACATACTAGCTGAAACGATCATACCGCCCAGGGACAAGACCGTCCCGGCCCGGGTCTGGTCCATGTTGAGATCAATGATCGCGGTATAAAAGCCTGCAGTGAGCACGATCTGGATCAGGGCGCAGACGGAAAGGGATAAATGCCAGAGCAAGAATGGCTCCCGCAAAATCCGGTAGAACGCCAGGTTGAATGCCAGCGGCATCATGATCATCCCGCACAGCACGGCTAGAAATAGCAAAAGAGCTCGTTCATCTGGTGCCTCTCCGGGCAACTCATCCACCAGGCTCAGATGATCAAAGACGATTTGCTGCCCGGCCCCTTCGAAGCCGATATAGATAAAACGGGGCTGCTCGGTGACTGGCGGGAGTTCGGCGGCATATTGGAAGTCAGGCAGGCCGGGCTGTACATCGTTGAAGCCGTAATGGCGTTGACGCATTGATCCGTCGCGGTCTTCCGCCAAGCTGCTGACCCGCTTGAATGTGGCGCTTCGGCCAACAAGATAGCGAGGTAATTTTGCTGTCCTAGCACCAGCTTCCCCGCTGATGTCCATCCGCAATACAGTGCGTTCTTGCGACAGATCAAAACGGCTTTCTGTGCAATTCCACTCAGCGTTCGAAGCTGCTAATTGGGCTAGGCTGCGATCAGCAGAACCGCTCACAGAACATATCGATGGCGCGTTTGTTGTCGATGCTTGGGCGGCTGTAACGGCAAGGGCCGCGCAGACAAGCGCGAGTAGCCAACCCGTGACCGATAGAATGCTATTCCGCGCCATTGGCAACGGTTAACGCAATTAGCTTAGCCCAAAGTTAAATTATCGCACGATATTAAAGTATTGCCTGCTCAATGGGAAGGTTTTGGTAACCAAGTTCGTCAGCCACGGCAGCATAGGTTACCTGTCCAGCATGCACATTCAGTCCATCGGCCAGATACGGATTTTGCTGCATAGCTTGTTTCCAGCCCAATCTTGCTATCCTCAGGGCATGGGGCAGGGTCACGTTGTTTAGTGCATAAGTACTCGTCCGCGCCACTGCGCCGGGCATGTTGGCCACACAATAATGCACGATCCCATCAACGATATAGGTTGGATCTGCATGGGTGGTGGCGTGGCTGGTTTCGAAACAACCGCCTTGATCTATGGCGACATCCACCAACACCGCGCCGGGCCTCATCAGCGACAGCATTTCGCGGGTTATCAGCTTGGGCGCAGCAGCGCCGGGGATTAGGACGGCGCCAATCACCAGATCAGCCTCGCGGATGGAATCTTCCAAATTGGCTTTGTTGGAAAAACGGGTGCTGGCGCGGTTTTCGAAGAATGTTCCGACCTTGTCGAGCACCTCGGGATCGCGGTCCATGATGGTCACTTGCCCGCCCAGACCAACGGCCATTTGCGCTGCGTTAAAACCGACCACGCCGCCGCCTATCACCACAACTTTGCCCGGCATCACGCCCGGAACGCCGCCCAGCAATACGCCGCGCCCGCCATGCGCCTTTTCCAGCGCGGTGGCGCCGGCCTGAATGCTCATCCGTCCGGCCACCTGGCTCATCGGTTTCAGCAAGGGCAAAGTGCCGCCGGGCCCGGTAACTGTCTCATAGGCAATGGCGGTTACGCCCGATTTGACCAAATCCGCAGTTTGTTCCGGATCGGGCGCAAGGTGTAGATAAGTATAGAGGACTTGCCCCTCGCGCAGCTTGGCGCGCTCCACCGCCTGCGGTTCCTTGACCTTCACCACCATTTCGCATTCGGCAAAAATCGAGTCGGGCCCGTCTGTGATTTCGGCCCCGGCAGCGCGATATTCATCGTCGGTTGCGCCGATCCCCATGCCCGCACCGGTTTCCACCCATACTTCATGGCCGTTGACGGTCAGTTCCTTGACACTTTCGGGGGTCAAACCGACCCGGTATTCGTGGTTCTTGATTTCTTTGGGGCAGCCGACGCGCATGGGATGTCTCCTTTGGAAGGGTCGTTACAATTGAAACGATCTCGCCGCAACAACAGCCCACGAAATTGCGCGCTGGAAACGCCGCCGATCCAAAGCTAGGGGCGGTCCCATGCAATTCAACATGGAAACACTCACCCCGGCAGAGCGATACAAGCTGCTCGTCAACACCATCACCCCGCGCCCGATTGCGTGGGTTGTCACCCGCGACGCGCAGGGCCGCCGCAACGCTGCACCCTATAGCTTCTTCAACGCAATGGGCGCGGACCCGGCGCTGGTTGTGGTCGGCATGGGCGCTGACGGTGTCCGGCAGGGCGAGCTGCAGAAGGACAGCCTGCGCGCGATCCGGGAAACCGGTGAGTTTACTATTGCTCTGGTCTGCGAAGCGGACGCGGAAAAGATGGTTCTGACTGCCACCGATGCGCCCGCAGGAGTGGACGAGCTGGAATTGGCAGGCATCGAAACGCGCCCGGCGAGCAAGATCGCCGCGCCGCTTATCGCCTCCTCACCCGTCAACTTCGAATGTAAATTGTGGCAGTTTATCGAGACGGAAAAAGACGGCGGGCCCGGTGGCGGGATCGTGCTGGGTGAAGTCCTCGCGATGCATATCGACGACCGTGTTTTGAGTCAGGAAGACGGCAAGCTACGGCTCGACGCCCCCGCGATGAACCTGCTCGGCCGCGCCCACGGCGCAGGCTGGTACTGGCGCGGCAGCGATCAGGTAAAGATCGACCGTGTGGGGTGGGGGGAAGGCGCTAAAGGCGGATGACCGCTAACGACTCAGCTGGCGAGATTCTCACCGACCGAGCGCCGATACAAGTGCCATGTTGCGTGCCCAAGCACTGGCAGAACGAATAGAAGTCCTAAGAAGAATGGCAGCATGGCGACGAACAAAGAGGCCGCAATAACGATGGCCCAGACAACCAAGACAAACGTATTTGTTCGCACCGCTGCCAAGCTTGTGAATATGGCTGTGAGAAAATCAACTTCACGGTCAACTAACATCGGCAGGCTGATGACCGTGATCGAATAGAATGCGAATGCGATCAGGCCGCCCACTGCTCCGCCCACCAGCAACATCATGATGCCTGCTTGGGTGCGAAACAACTCAAGCGATTCTGCTCCGATCCCCGATTCCGCCAGGAAGATCGCAAAAATTCCGTGTGCTATCATGATCCAGAATCCAAAGGCGACGAACAAGATGACGCCCATACTGAGTATCTGTTCGTCACCGCGTCCCCACATTGCACCGAGGATAGCTCGCCAAGTCATCGCTAGTCTTGCCTCGCGGCGACGGCTGACTTCATATAGGCCCACGGCGGCAAAAGGGGCGAGCAATGGAAACCCAGCCGCAGCTGCAATCAGCCATACAACTTCGCCTCGGATGAACAGGACAAAATAGAGAAAGCCTCCTACAGCTACATAGATTGCGGCGAAGAACAGCCCGTATGCCGGATGCGCTTTAAAATCACCCCAGCCCGCTGCAAGAGCGGCGCCAAGGTCGCCTAGCTTAAGGTTGTGTTTGACTGTGCTCGGCGCGCTCTTGGCCGGTGCATCTTTGTTCATGACACGTCCTCCTGATTTGAGCTTTGGAGGATTGTGCAATAGGTCCTGAAGTTCAGCAAGTTTTGTTATCCTGCTATCCGCTCAACCTGCTTTTCACTTTATTCGCCATGAAGAGACCCTGCCGTGCACCCTGAAATTCCATATCTGAGGGAAGCGATCATCTTTCTGGTTGCGGCTGGTTTGATAATTCCTCTGGTGCGTAAGTTTGGCATCAGTCCGGTCCTCGGTTTCCTTTTTGTGGGATTGCTCATCGGTCCGCACGGTGCCGGCCAGTTGGTCGGGCAAGCGCCCGTTCTGGAATATATCATTTTCGATGACCTGGAAGGGGTCAGAAGGTTCGCGGAATTAGGGGTCATATTTCTCCTGTTCACGATTGGACTGGAGCTTTCAGCTGCCCAACTCTGGGCCATGCGAAGGCTGGTATTCGGATTGGGGGCCGCGCAAGTAATCGTCACTGGGCTGGCAATCGGCGCCATCGCTTATCTGTTCGGAAATTCGCTGGTCGCAGCGGCAATATATGGGCTTTGTCTGGCGCTTTCATCCACGGCCTTGGTCATGCAGCTACTGACCGAAAACCGCCGGCTCAGCACACCGCCCGGACGAAGCAGTTTTGGGATATTGCTGCTTCAGGATCTGGCCGTAGTACCGATCCTGTTCTTTGTCGGCTTTGCTGGAGCCAGCGTCGAAGGATCACTTGCCTGGGCAGCTGTTTTTGCCATTGGGCAGGCATTATTCGTCATCGCCGCAATATTTCTGACTGGCCGCGTGATTGTTCGGCCCTTTCTGAAATTTGTAAGCAGTGCGTCTAGCCGAGAGGTGTTCATGGCAGCCGTTCTGCTGCTGGTTTTGGCCACTGCTGCCCTTACCGCTTGGGCAGGGCTGTCGATGGCGCTTGGAGCGTTCCTGGCCGGCCTGCTGTTTGCCGGGACCGAATATCGCCACCAGATCGCGAGCGATATCGAGCCATTCAAGGGTCTGCTTCTGGGCCTGTTCTTCATATCGGTTGGCATGAGCCTGGATATGGCTGCGGTGTGGGATGATATTGGATGGGTGGCGCTGTCTGTCATTGGATTGATAACGCTAAAATCCATGATAATATTTGGCCTCGCCAAGGCCTTCCGCTTGTCCACTGCGGTGGCAGCAGAAACATCGATATTGATGAGCCAAGGCGGGGAATTTGCCTTTGTGGTGATCGCATCCGCGCTTTCATTTGCCCTGCTGGATCCGGTTGTTGCCCAGTTCATGCTGATGGTGGTCATTGTCACAATGTTCCTGACGCCGGCCCTTGCAGCGATAGGGCGCCGCGTAGGCGCGCGGGTTGGAGCAGCCAGTTCTGAAAATCCCGATCTGGCTGTGACATCAGGCGGGAGCCAGACGGTCATCATTGGCGGCTTCGGACGAGTTGGGAGGATGTTGGCACAATTACTGGAAGGACAGCGAATACCGTTTATTGCGGTCGACAATGATCCTGAACTGGTTGCTAAGCACCGCAGAAAAGGAATGCCGATCTATTTTGGCGATGCTGGCCAACCTGATTTTCTCCGGCATTTGGGAATCGAAAATGCCGCGGCCTTTGCCACCACCATGGATGCGCCCGAAACCGCAGAACATGTAATAAGGGCGATCCACCAGGCATGGCCGCATGTCCCGATCATCGCCCGCGCGCGCGATGTGGACCATGCGCTGGTGTTACGTAGTTCCGGAGCCAGAAGCGCGATCCCTGAAACGATGGAGGCCAGCCTTGAGCTGTGCGAGCAGTTGCTGACGGGGATCGGATTTCCCGAAGATGTCGCCCGCACAGTGGTGGATGATCAGCGCATCTGGCAATTGGATTCGATGGCCAGCGAAAGGGACAGCTCACATTAGGGCGGCTAAAGCAGCTAGAGCGGATTCCCGTCTCGATCGCGGTAAATCTCGCGCCGTCCGACGTGATTTGCGGGGCCGACCAGGCCCTCGGCTTCCATCCGTTCGATCCATTTGGCAGCGGTGTTGTAGCCGACGCCCATCTGGCGTTGCAGCCAGCTGCCGCTCGCCTTCTGGCTTTCGAATACTGACTGGCAGGCCTGGCGGTATTTGCGCTCGTCCGGATCGTCGCTGGCGGTCAGTTCATCATCGAAGCTGAAGCCGCCGTCTTCCGGTTCTTCGGTGACCGCATCAATATAATCGGGCTTGCCCTGCGCGCGCCAGTGGCTAGCGACCCGTTCCACTTCCTCGTCCGATACGAACGGCCCGTGGACCCGGACCATCGAACCGGTATTGGGCTTATACAGCATGTCGCCCTTGCCCAGCAGCTGTTCGCTGCCCTGCTCGCCCAGAATGGTACGGCTGTCGATCCGGCTGGTGACCTTGAAGCTGATCCGCGTGGGCAGATTAGCCTTGATCACACCGGTGATGACATCGACCGACGGGCGCTGGGTAGCCATGATCAGATGGATCCCGGCGGCACGTGATTTCTGGCTCAGGCGCTGGATCAGCACCTCGATTTCCTTGCCAATCGTGACCATCAAATCGGCCAGTTCATCAACGATGAGAACGATCTGCGGCAACGGTTCGTAATCAAGCTGTTCTTCTTCGAACATCTCCTCACCCGTGTCCGGATCGAAGCCGATACCGACCCGGCGGCCCAGCGGTTTACCCTTGGCGATGGAGGTTTTGATCCGATCGTTAAAGCCGTCCAGATTACGCGCGCCGATGCTGCTCATCATCCGGTAACGGCGCTCCATTTCCTCGACCGCCCATTTCAGCGCACGGACCGATTTATGCGGCTCTGTAACCACTGGCGAAAGTAGATGCGGGATATCGTCGTAACTCTTCAGTTCCAGCACCTTGGGATCGATCAGGATCAACCGGCATTCAGCGGGTGTGAAGCGGTACAGCAGCGACAGCAGGATACAGTTGAGACCGACCGATTTGCCCGATCCGGTGGTGCCCGCGACCAGCAAATGGGGCATGGCGGCAAGATCGGCGACGATCGGCTCACCGGCAATATCCTTGCCCAGAATGATCGGCAGATTGCCGGTGGATTCGGCAAAGGCTGCGCAGGACATCAACTCCTTCAATACGACCATCTGGCGGTCAGCATTGGGCAATTCGATGCCCATCACCGTCTTGCCCGGGATGGGCGAAACGCGGGCGCTGACGGCGGACATGTTGCGGGCGATATCTTCCGCCAGGCCGATCACCCGGCTGGCCTTGATCCCAGGCGCGGGCTCCAGTTCGTACATGGTCACCACCGGGCCGGTGCGAACCGCGGTAATCTCGCCCTTCACATTGAAATCGTCGAGCACGGTTTCCAGCAGGCGAGCGTTACGTTCGAGCGCCATCTTGTCGAGTTTGGGGGCCTGATGAACCGGCGGTTCTTCGAGCAATTCGAGACCCGGCAATTCATATTTCGCGAACATGTCCCGCTGCTTGGACTTGGCCATCGCAGCCTTCTTTGGCGGAGCAGACGGATCGGTAATTTCTGGCACCCGGCGCGCAGGCTGAACAGTGAATGTTTCGTTCGGCTCGGCTCTATTGGCTTTTTCCTTCGGCTTGCGCTTTGGTAGGAATGAACTTTCCGTATCATCAGACGCGGGGCCGCGTTTCAGAAATGCTGGTAGGGTCAGCAATTGCGCCCAGTCGATTGCGAAGACTCGCGTGAGCAGAGTGGCTCCGCCGCCAAGGCATAGCAGCGCAAGGCCGAGGATGGTCCAGCCTTGCGTATTTTCTGGCAGACGCGCGGCCACGGCCTCGATAGCACCTGCGCCCAGCAGCCCGGTGATGCCGCCCAGCGATGCAGGCAGGGTCCCGCCTGGTCCGCCGAAAGCCAAGGCCAGCACTGTGGAAATCAAAGCCATTGCGGCGATCAGCATGGCCACTGGCTGCCACCAGCGCGTGTCAGCTTCGCGGTCCTCCTCCTCCACATCACGCCATAATTTGCGGGCGCCGATATATAGCAGCGGCAGCAACAGGATCGCGGTTAGGCCAAACAAGAGCAATACGCGCTCCGCCACCCATGCGCCGGGTCTGCCCAGCCAATTACCGATGTCTGTTCCAGCAGCCGCGGTTGAAAGGCTGGGGTCGGTGTGGGTGTAGCTCGCCAGTGACAGGCCGAGGAACAGCATCATGATCAGAAGCGCTGCAGCGCCGCCCATTTGCAAGGCACGGCGCAGCGAACGCCGGAATGCGGCGCGCCAATCTGTGGCAGAAGATTTCCCGATTGCGCGGGCGGCCATGGTGTTTCCCCAAATCACTTCGTGTACCCCTGCCCATTCCGGGCGAGTGTCATATCCGCATAATGCACCGGTCAGGACTCTTGCGTCAAGAATCCTTCGTCGAAGCGAGGCCATCAATCGCCGCCCAGCGGGGCCAATCCAGTTTTTTGGCGGTTTCTGGGTTCATTCCGCCCAATGCGATAACTGGCATTTCGGCTAACTCTGCCAGCTGGCGGAAGCGAGCGGGGCCTAGCGAAGCGGCGCCCGGGTGAGAACGGGTCGGGAAAACCGGCGATAGCAACACCGCATCTGCCTTGATCTGGTTGGCGGCCGCGATCTCGGCTTCGTTATGAACTGTGGCAAGGCGGATCAGACCGGGCGCATCAGCAAGTCGTTCGGGCGGGCCGTAGATTCCGTCTGCGCGCCATGCTTTGGCTGCTTCCGGGTCGGAGGACACTATTACCCAGTGGCCCATGCTGCGGGCCAGATCAGCAAGTTCGTCAAACCGCTTGCGTCTTGGAATGTCCGGCAAATGATAATGGCGGTAGATGAAACCCGAATTTCGCGGCAATTGGCGCAGGGCATCCGCTAGCGCCGCATCATTGCGCTCGTCGCTCAGCAGCCACAATTCTGGCAATACAGTGGCAGGATGGGTCTGGTTTCGCGTCACAGCCGCGCTATAGCGCGCAAATGACCGAAAATGCAGCCACCAGTCTCCAGAATGTCCGCGAGAAAATCGCCGCCGCCGCCAAAATCGCACAGCGCAAGGCGGAGGACATCACCTTGATTGCCATCAGCAAGACGCATCCGGCTGAGGATATTCTTCCATTGCTGGCGGCAGGACAGCGGGCATTCGGGGAAAACCGGGTGCAGGAAGCCCAGGGCAAATGGCCCGAATTGCGTGCGCAATTTCCCGATGTAGAGCTGCATCTGGTCGGGCAGCTTCAATCCAACAAAGCCGATGATGCTGTCGCTTTGTTCGACTGCATCCATTCGCTCGACCGGCCCAGTCTGCTGAAAGCCCTGGCCAAGGCAATGGACAAAGCGGATCGCCGCATACCCTGTTTCATTCAGGTCGATATTGGCGAGGAAGAGCAAAAGGGCGGCTGTGCGATTAGTGATCTGCCTGCCTTTATTGCGCAGGCCCGGGCCGCGAATATCCCGCTGGCCGGGCTGATGTGTGTACCGCCTGCCGGGATCGAACCGACACCGTTTTTTGCGCTGCTCGACAAGCTGGCGGCGGATAATGGGCTTGATGGCCTAAGCATGGGCATGAGCGGCGACTATCCCATAGCGGTGCAGCTGGGCGCAACGCATGTGCGCGTGGGGACCGCGTTGTTTGGTAGCCGCGGTTAAACAGTCGGTAGCAAGGCACAAAAAAGGGGGGCGCTTCCTTTCGGAAACGCCCCCCTTTTTGTTTGTTTAACCTAAGCGATCAATATTTGCCGCGCAGGGTAATCCCGTAGGTCCGTGGCTCGGCCAGAAACTGCGAGAAGATCTGACGACCACCGGGGTAATTTCCGGCATCGTTGAATGGTGCCGATCCGGTACCTGCCTGGAACGGCGAGTTGAACGCGACCTGGGCATAATTCTTGTCGAAGATATTCTGGCCCCAAAATTCAATCGACCATTTTTCGTCCGGGCCGCGCAGACCGACGCGGGCATTGAACAGCGCATAACCATCCTGTTCCTTCTGCGGGAACAGGTCGGAACCGGTGTTGTAATCGCTGGTCATACGGCCATCGACATAGACCAGACCGGTCAATCCGCTGGTGCCGATTTCCGGGGTCCAGGTCACGCTGCTGGTAACGGTCAATTCAGGCGCATTCGACAGATTGTCGCCCGGCAGTTTCCGCAGGGCGGGATCCAATGCGCCGCCAGTTACGTTACCGACCAGATCGTCACGGTATTTGGTGCGGGCGTAGGTCAGGCCTGCGGCAACGCGGAAGTTACGGGCCGGCGCCAGAGCCGATTCCAGCTCGAAACCTTCGGTGCGGACACCGTAGCTTACATCACCCGGGGCACATGTGCCCGTAGCGCCGCTGAGGTCGGTGTCTGAATCGGGGCCTCCGACCAGATTGTCGCAGCCATTGATCGTCTGCACGATAAACACCGATCCGTTAAAGGTGTTCAGCTGGAAATTGGTGAAATCAGACCGGAACGCCGAAACGCTCAGGCTGAATGGACCAGTCGAATATTTGGCACCCAATTCGTAGCTGTCGACCAGCTCGGGATCGAATTGCAGACCGCCCACAAGCGCCTGTGCACCGCCTAGCGATGCGAAGGATACGATTGGCGATTTGAGGGCCGAACGGTCGAGGTTGAACCCGCCCGCCTTATACCCGCGCGAGAAGCTGGCATAGGTCAGCAAATCATCGGTCGGTTTCCATGACAGGATGGCGGTGCCGGTCCATTCGTCTTCGCTGCGGCTATCGTTGATCGACACGCCGTTGAGTTCGGCAGTCGCATTGCCTTGGCAGCTCAGGCCGATCAGTCCGCCTGAAACTGCTGCGAGTGCCGGAGTAGTCAGGAAGCCGCCTACGAGGTTCTGGACGGTCACACAGGCGGTGTTGTCATTGCCGAATGTAGCGTCGAAATCCTTCTTGTCATTGGTGTAACGCAGGCCAAGCGTCAGATCCACATTGTCGGTAAGGTGGACGATGTTATGGGTGAAGATCGCCCAATTGTTGTCCGTTTGCCGATACGTATCGAGCGTTGATCCACGGTCTTTGATACTCTCAAGCGCGTCCAGAGCGGCATAGATTGCCGGGGAAGCAGGGCCGAACGCAGCCGGCCGCGCGGCAAGGCAGCCCGGGGATGTCGGCGAATAGAGCGCAGCAAGTCCGCCGCCCGACCACAGGCGGCACGATGCAAAGCGGCCATAATCGTCGCCGAAGCGGATATTGTCGGTCACAGTCAGCTTTTCATTGGCGTAGAACCCGCCAACCAGCCAGTCGAGCTTGCCATCAAACGCTTCGCCTTGAAGGCGCAATTCTTGGGTGAAGGTATGGAATTGGCGGAACGCATCGTCGCTTTCGCCGCGATAAAGGATATCGACCGTACCGTAGTCCGTGTCAGATGCCTGACCCGAGCGATATTCACGATATGCGGTGATCGAGGTCAGCGTTGCACCGCCAAGATCATAATCGATCTGGCCGGAGAAGCCGTAATCCTTGGTCTGACCGGCATAGCTGCGGCCCGGGCTAACCGAAATTGTCCGGCCATAGCCCTGGTTAAATGCGCTTAGGTCTTGCCCCAGGTCATTCAGCACGTTGATGATGTTGTTACCATCGGTCTGTGGCCCCGTATTCGGAGACGGAAGGCCATTGGAAAGCGGCGTGGACAGCTCATTCAAATTGCCAATAAACGGATTAACCGAATTATCGACATAAGTTGCCGCGCAGCATTCCTCGTCGCGATATGTGTAATCGGCGATCAGCCGCACGGACAGTGCGTCACTGGGTTCAAACAGCAACTGGCCGCGAAGGAAATAGCGGTTGCGATTGTTCACGTCCGTATTGTTGGTCGTGTCCTGATAGAAACCGTCGCGCTTGACGTAAACACCGTCGAGGCGAGCGGCGATTGTGTCGCTGATCGGGCCGGTGACGCTGCCGGTAAAGCGCATGAAGTCGTAATTGCCATAGGTGGCTTCACCATTGGCCCCAAAATCGAATTTGGGCTTCTTAGAATAGATGCTGATCAGGCCCGCCGACGAGTTGCGACCGCCCAGCGTGCCCTGCGGCCCGCGCTGTACCTCGACGCGGTCAATCTCGCCCAGTTCATTCAGGCCGATGCCCGAGCGCGAGCGATAGACGCCGTCGATGAACACAGGAACCGAGCTTTCCAGGCCAGGGTTATCACCCACGGTGCCGATCCCGCGGATACGCGCCGAACCGTTGGCTTCCGAGCCGGTGGAGGAAACGAGCAGCGATGGGGCAACCTGATTGAGTTGGCGAATGTCATTCGCGCCGCTGTTTTGGAGCGTTTCCGCATTGACCGCTGAAATGGCGACGGGGACATCTGCAAGAAGCTGTTCGCGCCCTTGGGCGGTTACGATGATTATCGTGGAATCGTCCACTTCGGTTTCAGCGGGTGCGGACTGGTCCTGTGCCATCGAGGGCATCGCTGCCATTGACGCGATGGTTACGCAGGCGAGGGACGTGGTTGCGTGTAAGACGAATTTTTTCATTGTACTCTCCCAAAAACATTCGTTTTTATTATTTTTGTTATTGTTATGGCTGTCGCGACAACATTGCGCAGTGTCAGTTCTTAATCAAGACCTATTTCGAAGCCTGTTACAATCGAGCGTCAGGCATCTTCTAATTCCGCTTGCCGCCTGTCACTGGACGCATCGAGCAAAGCTTTCTCGATCGCCGTTAAACGGTCAATACTCGTGATCTTATTACCAAGAAGGTCGGTAACATAGAAATTATCTGCTGCCCGCTCACCATAAGACGTGATGTGTGCTGAATATACCACAAGTTGGCTTTCGAATAATGACCGCGCAAGCCGGTTGAGAAGCGCCGGACGGTCCCGCGCATTCACCTCGACAACAGTGTATTTATTGGATGCTTCATTGTCGAAAATCACCCGCGGCCGAACATCGAACGCGCCGGCGCGTGAGCGCGGCAATGGCCGCCGTGCCAATTGCGGTACCAATTCGATCCGGTTGGCCAGTGCATCGCCAATCGATCGTTTGATCCGGTCTATCTGACCCGGTTCGTAGAATGGTTTCCCCAACGGGTCCTGAATAAGAAAATTGTCGACCGCCCAGCCGTTGCGGGTAGTATGAATTCGCGCGTCAATGATATGCGCCCCGGCCAGATGAATGCCGCCCGCTATCCGGTAAAACAGGCCCGGATGGTCCGACGCAATTACACTGACCAAGGTTGCGCCGCGCTCTTCATCATATTCGCAGTGGATCGAAAGATCTTCCTCAAGCCCGCGCGCAACTGAATATTGCACCAGGTTCAGGGCGATGATCTTTTCCGATTCTGCGACCCAATAGGCATCATTGAAGTTCTGATCGTATTCGGTCACCAAATTGGCCTTGTCACCCAGCAACTTGGCGACAGTTTCCTTCATATAGGCGACCCGTTCTTTACGGCCGTGACGGACATGGCCGAGCCGCAGGCGTTCCTGCGCAGCGTCGGACAATTCGCCCAGCAATTGGCGCTTCCAACTGTTCCATACACCGGGGCCGACCGCGCGGATGTCGACTGCCGTCAACATCATCAAATGCCGCAAGCGCTCGACGCTCTGTACCTCAGCCACGAAGTTTTCAATCGTGACCGGATCGGTCAGGTCGCGCTTGAACGCAGTGGCGCTCATCAGCAGATGATGGCGTACCAGCCATGCGACCAGATCGGTTTCGTCCTGAGTAAGCCCAAATCTGGGGCACAGTTTTTCAGCAACATCGCCGCCCAATACGGAATGGTCACCGCCGCGCCCCTTGGCGATATCGTGCAGCAAGACCGCAACATAGGCGGCGCGGCGGGACGCAACCTTGTGGATCAGTTTGGTGGCGCGGGGATGATCCTCGCCCAGCTCGCCCCGTTCGATCCTGCTGAGCAAGCCAATGGCGCGGATCGTGTGTTCGTCGACCGTATAATGGTGATACATGTCGAATTGCATCTGGGCATTTACACGCCCGAAATCAGGCACGAATTTTCCGAATACGCCCGCCTCGTTCATCCACCGCAATACGGATTCGGGATCGTTGCGGCCTGACAGCAGGTCGAGGAACAATGCATTCGCCCGCGGGTCCTTGCGGATTTTGGCGGTGATCAGACCGGAATCGCGGTCTGCCTGCCGCATGGTTGCGGGATGCACGTCCAGCCCTTCGGCTTCGGCGATCTGGAATAATTCGATCAGACGGACCGGGTCCTCGGCAAACCAGCTATCGCCGGGCGCTTCAATCTTGCCGCCGTACACCCGGTAACCCTTGTGCATCCGTGCGCGAGCGGTGAATCCGGCCAGCAACCCGCGGCCGGGCCGACGCCGGGCGAATTGCTGGTCAATATGTTCAAGGAACACCGCTGTCAGGCTGCCGACCCGTTTGGCCTGCAGAAAATAGAACTGCATGAACCGTTCGACTGAACTTTTACCCGGGCGATCCGCGAAATTCATCCGCTGCGCCACTTGCCGCTGCAAATCGAATGTCAGGCGGTCTTCGGCGCGCCCGGTCAACATGTGCAAATGGCAGCGCACTGCAAGCATAAAGCTCTCTGCACGCCGGAAAGATCGGTATTCCAACCGTGTCAGTAAGCCCGCTTCAACGAGATCTTCGCCGCTGCGAACCTGATGGATATATTTTCCGATCCAATACAGCGTCTGCAGATCGCGCAGGCCGCCTTTGCCCTCTTTGACATTGGGTTCGACAACATAGCGGCTGTCACCCATCCGTTTGTGCCGGGCATTGCGCTCATCCAGCTTTTCCGAGACAAATTTGTGCTCTGTGCCGGCCACGACTTCGGCAATAAACCGTTGCCGGATTTCCTGATACAGATCGTCATCGCCCCACAAGAAGCGCCCTTCCAGCAAGGACGTGCAGATGGTCAGGTCTTCCTTCGCCAAGCGCACCATATCATCGGGCGTGCGGCTGGAATGGCCGACCTTCAGGCCTAGGTCCCACATAAAATAGAGGATCGCCTCGATCACCTGTTCGCACCACGGCGCGCGGCGAGTGGGGGTGAAGAAGGCGATATCGACGTCGGAATGGGGCGCCATTTCAGCCCGGCCATATCCGCCAACCGCCATGATAGCCAGCCGTTCTCCGGTGGACCGGTTGGCCGAAGGATAAACATCGCGCACGACGTGATCATGGATCAGGCGGACCAGCTGATCGATCAGAAAGGCCTGACCCGCGCAGCATTCATGACCAGCCGATGGCTTTTCATCCAGCCGCCGGGCTACTTCTGCCCGCCCGCCATCCAATGCGCTGCGTAGCAGGGCGACGATATCGGGCCGCGCCTCCGCGCCTTGGGCAGCAGCAAGCTCAGCAATAGCTGTTCCATTCGCGCGGCGATCGATGATCGCGCGTTGGTGGGGGATCCGGACTTTATTCACCTGACTTCAAAATCCCCGCTGTTTTGTTTGCCGCAACGCTTAACCGGGCTCCATCAACGCGGAATATTGTGCGCGCAAAGATTTCTTGTCGATTTTTTGGGTGCCAAGTCGTGGCAGTGCCTCGTGTGCTTGCCAGACATGGGCAGGCAGCTTGTAAGGCGCAAGGCTTCCATCGAGGAATTGGCAAAGTTCTTCGGGGGATAGTGATTTGCCGTCGCGAACCAGATAAATCACACCGACAATCTCGCCGAACCGCTCGTCCGGCAGGCCGAATACCGAACATTCGATCACGTCGGGATGAGCATATAATGCCTGTTCAACCTCGATGCAGGAGATATTCTCACCGCCGCGAATGATGATGTCTTTCTTGCGGTCGACGATGTACAGATAGCCGTCTTCGTCCACATATCCCAGATCGCCGCTGCGGAAATACCCGTCCTTGGTGAAGGCTTCCTCGGTTGCTTTGTCATTCTTCCAATAGCCGCGGAAATTGGCCACAGTACGCATACAAACCTCGCCGACCTGGCCCTGTGCCAATTTGTTGCCGTCATCATCCAGGATTGCCAGATCGACCATCGGGCGGCTGGCTTTGCCGGTGCTGCCCGGTTTGGCCAGGTAGTTTTCGTTGTAATTGCCGCAACCAACGCCGTTGGTTTCAGTCAGGCCGTACCCCAATAGCGGGAAGCTGTCCGGGAAGGATTCCTTGATCTTGGCAACATGATCAACCGGGCGCGGCGCGCCGCCAGCGGCAAAACTCTTGCAAGTGGACAGGTCAAAATCAGCCCGCTTGGAATGGGTGGCCATTTCGTAGCTCATCAGAGGCACGCCGACGAAATAACTCACTCGCTCTGCCTCGATCAGCCGCATGGCTTCGAGCGCGTCCCATTTGGGCATCATCACCAGTTTGCGGCCAATGGCGTAGCTCTGCAGGAACAGGGGCACTTCGCCGGTAACGTGGAACAAGGGTACTGCCACCAGCGCGCAGGGCTGTTCAGATGGAGGATTGCCTTGCTGGGTCAGCAAAATTGCCGCCATCGCAGTTTGGGCCACATAGCTAAGGGTCCCTGACACCACGCCGCGATGATCGGACCAGGCGCCCTTGGGAAATCCGGTGGAGCCTGAGGTGTAGAGAATGGAGGCCAGATCGTCTGGTCCCAGTTCGGGCAGCGGGGCAGCATCGCCTTGCGCCCACACATTGGCCAGGCCGGTTGATGGCGGGCCAACATGGTCGATGATAATCACTTGTGCGGAATGGTTGGTGCCTTCCAGCCGCTTGGCGCGCTGCGCATCGGCCAGCACCAGACTACATTCAGCCAGCTCGATACCAAATGCCAGCTCGTCACCGGTCCAGAAACCGTTAATCAGGGTCACGCAGCCGCCAGCCATGACCACGCCCATGTAGGCAACGATCCAATTGGCAGAATTGCGTGCCGCGATTCCAACGCGGTCGCCCTTTTTCACGCCGTGATTCGCGACCAGACCGGCGGCAACTGCGCGGGCCGCGGTATAGGTCTCGGCGAACGTCAACCGCATATCGCCATCGACCAAAAAGGTCAGATCGGCGTGTTCGTTACAATAATGCGCGAAATAATGTGCCAGACTTGGCGGAGCGTTCTTGAACGCAGGCAGCTGATGGCCAAACTGTTCATACGGAACGGTTTCAAAGGGTTGTCCTGGCTGCACCAATGCATCCATGATGGAATTTAGCGCGCGATCCAGTTCCGTTGCCATCTAGTAGTATCTCCTAATCCCGATTATGCTGCACACCTTGTGTCGGCGGACTCGTCGTTATCAATTCATGTGCAGCACAGGCTTTAACCTGCCGCTGCTCTATGCCAAAAGCCGCTGAGACCAGACGTTTGGTACCCTCATGTGATTCTGGTTACTTAAGGGGTAAGCTTCTTGCTGTCACTACTCGCGTTATCGGTCGCATCCGATCCAATTCAATGGGCTGAATTGGGCCTCAAGCCCGGTATCGAAATCGGCTCATTCATGTTGCGCTACTATTCGCTTGCCTATCTGGGCGGCTTATTATTCGCCTATTGGCATATGTCCAAAATGCTGATCGCGCCGGGCGCGCCGATGGCTCAGCGGCATTGGGAAGATCTCTTCTTTTATTGCACCTTAGGGATCATTTTGGGCGGGCGGCTGGGTTATGCAGCTTTCTACGATCCATCCCTATTCACCACCTTCGAAGCAGATAGCTTTGTAAGCTACCGCTTGCTGCGATTGTGGGATGGCGGGATGAGTTTCCACGGCGGTCTGATGGGCGTGCTGGCGGCGATTGCCTTTGTCACTTGGCGCGGGCAGCTGAATTTCCTGCGGGTGTGTGACTATATTGCCGTCAATGTGCCGGTTGGGATGATGCTTGGCCGGCTGGCAAATTTCGTGAACGGCGAATTATGGGGTCGGACAACAGATGTGTCCTGGGCGATGGTGTTCCCCGGCGGCGGCCCATTGGCGCGCCATCCCTCGCAATTGTATCAGGCCGCGCTGGAAGGTGCGATCTTGCTGGCCATCCTGCTGTTTTTGTTCTGGCGGACCCGTGCGCGATACCGCCCCGGTTTGCTGGTCGGGGTGTTCACCACCGGCATTTCACTTGGCCGGTTCATCGCGGAGTTTTTCCGTGAGCCGGATGCGCAACTGGCCGATTTTGCCCGTGAAAGCGGCCTTTCCATGGGCCAATGGTTGACCATCCCGTTGATCTTTTTGGGCATTTTCATCATGGTCCGCGCCCTGATCCGCAAACCGCTCGGCGGGGGCACCAATCAGGGTAATCCAGCTGCAGCATGAACGAACCGCCTAAAAGCCTGGCGGACATTTTTCGCCGGTTGATCCGCACCAATGGTCCGATTTCGCTGTCCCAGTTCATGGGGGAAAGCAATGCGCGCTATTATTCGGGCAAGGATCCACTGGGCGCGGATGGTGATTTCGTGACAGCGCCGGAAATCAGTCAGATGTTTGGCGAATTGATTGGCCTGTGGCTGGCCGATATGTGGATGAACGCGGGCCGCCCGGATCCGGTCTATTATGTGGAAATGGGCCCGGGCCGCGGGACGCTGGCGAAGGATGTGCTGCGTAGCGCCAAACGATACGGGCTGGAGCCGGCGGTACATCTGGTTGAGGGGTCGCCCGCATTGCGCGATATTCAGCGGGAGACGTTGGGCAGCGTCACGTTCCATGATGATCTGTCGAGCGTACCGACCGATGCGCCGATGCTGCTGGTGGCGAATGAATTTCTTGATGCCTTGCCGATCCGCCAACTGGTCCGCTCCGCCGACGGCTGGCGTGAACGCATGATTAGTCTGGAGGGCGATAATTTCACCTTCACAGTGGGCAATCAACCGATGGACAGCGCTGTCCCCCGCGACTGGCGCTCGGCGACACAGGGCACCTTGATCGAAACCAGCCCTGGCGCTGCTGCGGTGATGCAGGAAGTGGTCACCCGCTTGGCGGAGCAAGGCGGCGCGGCGCTGCTGATTGATTATGGCCATAGCGAATTGCGCGGCGGTTCAACGCTGCAGGCGGTACGCAGCCACCAGAAAGTTGATCCTTTGGCCATGCCGGGTGAAGCTGATCTTACCGCTCATGTTGATTTTGAAACCCTGGCCCGGATTGCCCGGTTACACGATATTCGGCTGCTGGGCACGGTGCCGCAGGGGCAATGGCTGACCGCGCTCGGGATCGATATGCGGGCGGAAGCTTTGGCCAAGATGGCGCCGCAATATGCCGTGCAATTGCAACAGGACAAGAACCGGCTGGTCGCAGATGACCAGATGGGATTGCTGTTCAAGGTGATGGGGCTGGCGTCTTCCAACTGGCCCGGCGGCAACGGTTTCGGAGACGATTAAGGCGGCGGTTCAGCGGCAATTTTGTTCGCCAGTTCCCGGGCCGCTTCGGCTGGTGATTTTTTGTCTTCCAGCCGGTCGACTGCGAAATTTGCCTCACGCATATCCTCGACCGAAATTGCCCCAACCAGCGGCATCAGGGCCTGCACCAGCCGCTGATCCTGCGCGGTTTCCGGCGATATCAGCACCAGCGCATCATAGGATGGGAACGCGCCGCGCGTATCCTCCAGCACTCGCAGCCTGTCCGCCGCGACCCGCCCGTCGGACGTATAGGCGGAGATTACATCCGCTTCGCCGCCGGTCAGCGCATCATACATAAATGTGCTGGTGAAATTGCGTTGGCGGTCGAATTTGAGGCCGTACGCTTCACGCACTGCGATCCATTCGGGCCGCTCGAAAAACTCCACATCGCCGCCGATGGTCAGGCGCGGGGCCTGCCGGGCGAGGTCGTCCATCGTCTCAATGCCCAGCTGCGCCGCGCGGTCTTCGCGCATTGCCAGCGCATAGGCGTTTTCAAATCCGAGCCGCCCCAGCACCAGCGTCCCGCTTGTCTCGCGTTCCCACTTGACCAGTTGATTATACATCGCCTCGCGTCCCGGATTGTCTTCGCGCTTTAGCTGATTCGTCCACAATGTGCCGGTATAATCGATCGAAATATCGATTGCCCCGCTGGTCAATGCCTCATGGACCACCGCTGATCCCAGACCGTTGCGATATTCGACTGAATAGCCAGCATTCTCCAGCCGCTGGCCGATCAGTCGGGCAAGGATATATTGTTCCGAAAAATTCTTGGCCCCGATCACGATGGAGTTTTCGTCATTTGGCCGCTGGGCATATCCGGCGGCGGCAATGCCAGCCAGCGCCAGCACCATCCAGCCCCATACCATCCAGCGTTTGCGCTGGGCAAAGCCGCGCTCGATCGTTCCGAGCAGCGCATCGGCTATCATCGCGAGGGCGGCGGAGGCAATGCAACCGGCCAGCACCAGCGCCCAGTTCTGGGTCTGCAAACCGGCAAAGATCGGATCACCCAGACTGGGTTGTCCGATGGTGGTCGACAGCGTGGCTGCGCCGATGGTCCACACCGCTGCGGTGCGGATGCCGGCCATAATATAAGGTGCGGCCAGCGGCGCCTCGACCAATCGCAATTTCTGCCACCCGGTCATGCCGACGCCGTCCGCAGCCTCCAGCACACCGCCCGCCATTTGTTCGCGCGCGGTGACGGTGTTGCGCAGGATCGGAAGCAATGCATACAGCGCCAGCGCGAGCAATGCGGGTAGGAAGCCAAGGGTCGGCAACCCATCGCCAAATACAGCGCGCAGCGACAGCAGGATCGGGAAAAACAACGCTAGCAATGCCAGCGCCGGGATGGTCTGGATCAGACTGGCAAATCCCAGCACAATCCGCGCCACAGACGGCGACCGGCTGGCCCATACAGCCAGCGGCAGGGCGACCGAAATGCCTAGCGCAAGGGCCGACGCGGCCAGCAAGATATGGGCGGACAATTTATCGCCCAGTCCGGCCATGATGGTTAGAATTTCGTTCATCGAGCTGCGCCAATATCGGGCGCCAACTTAGCCAATGCGCGGGCCTGTTCACGCGGCACCGCGACCAGTGCCTGGGCAATGTCGCCGCCCTTGCCTGCCAGCAGAGCTTGCGGGGTTTCGTCGGCCACGATCTGTCCGCTGTCCATCACCAGCACCCGGTCTGCCAGCAGTAAAGCCTCGGCCATATCATGCGTGACCATGATGGTGGTCAGGCCCAGTCGGCCGTGCAATGCGCGTACGCTTTTGCCCAATCCATCGCGGGTTACCGGGTCAAGCGCGCCAAATGGTTCGTCCATCAACAGCAAATGCGGGTCGCCCGCCAATGCCCGCGCCACGCCGATCCGTTGGCGCTGTCCGCCGGACAATTCATGCGGCATCCGCTGCGCATATTCCGGTTCCAGTTCCACCAGTTCGAGCAGTTCGGAGATGCGGCTTGTCGTTGCTTTTACGCCGGCCAATCGGGGGCCAATGCCGATATTTTCTGCCACGGTCATATGCGGGAACAGGCCAACGCCCTGAAACACATAGCCCATCCGGCGGCGCAGGGCCGCAGGCGGCGCATCGCGCACGTCGCTGCCTTCGAATATTACTCTTCCGCCATCGGGATCGCCCAACCGGTTGACCATTTTGAGCAGGGTGGATTTGCCTGAACCCGATGCGCCGACTAATGCAACAAAACTATCCTGAGTGATGACACAATTGGTCGCGCTTACTGCAACGGTGCCAGCAAAGCTCTTGGAGACATTTTCAAATCGAAGCAGCGGGGCAGGGTCTTGATCCATCGCCCGCCGTTCTATGGTGTGTTGCCCATAAGGTCAAAGCCCCGAACGGGCCGCTATAGTGACGAAAGGGGTATTGTCAGCCGCGCCACAAATCCTTCACCGCGCATTTCGCGCAGCACTTCGCCGCGCAATTGGCCGGTGATGGTCATTTCAACCAGCCGCGTGCCAAAACCGGTACCGGATGGTTCTATCGGCTGCCCTGTTTCGAGTTTAGGGCCGCCGCTTTCACGCCATTCAATGATCGCGCATTCTTCATTCCCAGCGCTGTTTTTGCCGCGTTTGACCGAAACATTGACCTTGCCTTCACGCACAGAGAACGCGCCATACTTCGCTGCATTGGTCGCAAATTCATGGCACACCAGCGCCAGAGGAGTGGCGGATTTGACCCCGATCATGACTTCATCACCATGGACCGTCACGCGGTTCTGCCCAGCGTCGGCATAGGGCTTCATCAGCACTTCCAGCAGGCCGTGGAGGCTGCCGCCCTTGTCGTTATCGATGGGCCTGACGAAATCATGTGCTAGGCTCAAGGCGCGAATTTTGCTGCTCATTTCTTCGGCGAACACTTCCGCCTCGGGTCGAGCGCGTGACGTTAGTGAAATCAGTCCGGAGACGACCGCGAAAATGTTCTTGATCCGGGGGACAATTCCTGGGCCAACAGGTGGCGCCCTTCCGACTGGCGGTGGGCTTCGTCGACATCGGTGATCGTGCCGCACCAGAGCTTTTCAGATTCTTCCTCTGGTGAAATCGCTACCGCACGGACCAGCACCCACCGATAATGGCAATAGTATACTTGACAAAGCAGGATGAAATGGACATTGATTCGGAGCGTGACGGGCCGGTTGAAATTACGCCCGCTATGGTCGAGGACTTTCTTGGTCAGGTAGGCGGGGTAATTGATTGGGATTCTCTGCCCTACGAAAGGCAAACTCTAGGAGGGTTGCTTTTGCAGGCCGCCCGTCAGACTTTGCTTTTTCCAGATCGGTGTTTGCGGAGAGAATGAAGATCGCAGCATGACTTGTTAGATCAATGACAGCGTCGATAGAGTCAGGCGTCATCTCGGTCCTGCATTCAAGTGATAAAATGACCCCCTCTCTGGATTGGGGCCTCTTGAGTTTTACGCGCTTGTCTATTTGTGCTGCCGTGGGTTGATTGAAGTCCCATCCATCATGCACAATTCTATTTCGCTTCGGACAAAGGGAGTTTGCCATCCAATTGGTGGCTTCAATCAGGGTGTTTTTCCACGCATCAGGCATTGATGTGGTCATGCCCAAGGTTTTGATAAGTGTAAGGGCACCTCGAACAATGGCGATTTTGGCCTGAGGTGGGCCGCTTGACGGGGTGACGTCCGTCCGGAGGCGTCGCTTTGGGTCCCTTCGGTCGTTTGACACCCTGTTTTGGTGCCATTTGCGGTTGA
>Ga0209702_10002856_pt1 | contig 28788 bp, 17 predicted proteins | sample FRY01_FD_187210 | JGI IMG/M metagenome (GOLD analysis project Ga0209702, IMG submission 187210) | Freshwater microbial communities from Lake Fryxell liftoff mats and glacier meltwater in Antarctica - FRY-01 (SPAdes) (version 2) | ecosystem: Environmental > Aquatic > Freshwater > Ice > Glacier... | reverse complement strand
GACGTAGTGCCAAAGCTTCTTCAGCCTGTTCAAAGGAGGTGAGCTTGCCACCGGCGGCGGGAATGCGAAAGACGACGCTAACTTCGATTTCGTCGGTGGCTTGAATGGTCGTGATACTCAACTGCATCCGCACTCTATACCCAGCCTATTTACACGGTACAGTTATAATTATAATAAAACATCATTCCGGCGATGCACCCCATCTCGTCCTGCCCGAGTTCGAACTGACTCGCTGGGAAATGCTCAATGCGCATCCCGGCTGGCTCTTCAAGCCAGGCGAGCGCTTCAATGGCACGCAACTCCTGCGCGGCGAACCCGGCTCCGCTCCTTGATCTTCATTTCATTTTCGTGCCCACAACCGACCTGATCGCCGATCTCGAATGGCGCGGCCTGCTTAAGCAGTGCAGCGACCTCGAAGCCCTCAAACAAGCCCTCCACACGCAGCAGACCTTTTACTGCGGCTTTGATCCCACCGCCGACAGCTTGCACATCGGCAACCTGCTTCCGCTCATAGCCCTGCGACGCGTGCAGCAGCATGGACACAAAGCCATCGCCATCGCCATCGTCGGCGGCGGCACTGGCTTGATCGGTGACCCCAGCGGCAAGGCCAACGAGCGCACGCTCAACACACCCGAGATCGTCGCTGAATTCGTGAAGCGCATCGAAGTGCAGATCCGCAGCATCCTCGTTCCCGAGCAAACCATCATCGAAGACAACGCCTCCTGGATCTGCAAACTCAGCGCCGTGGAATTGCTGCGCGGTGTGGGCAAGCATTTCACCATCGCGTGGATGCTCGCGAAGGAATCCGTCAGCGCCCGTCTCGAAACCGGCATCTCGTTCACCGAGTTCACCTACATGATTCTGCAGTCGTATGACTTCGTCGTGCTCAATGAGCGCCACGGATGCACCGTGCAGATCGGCGGCAGCGACCAGTGGGGCAACATGACCGCTGGCATCGACCTCGTGCGCAAACTGCGCGGCCAGCAGACCTTCGTGGTCACCTTCCCGCTCATCACCACGAGTTCCGGCAAAAAATTCGGCAAGTCCGAAGCCGGTGCCATCTGGATGGACCCAACGAAGACCAGCCCGTATGCCTTTTACCAGTTCTGGGTCAATTCCGAAGACCCCGACGTGCCGCGTTTCCTACGCCAGTTCACGCTGCTCACGCATAGAGAGATCGAAGCCATCGAAGCCGAGCACAATGCCCACCCTGAACTCCGCAGCGGCCACAAACGACTCGCCGCCGAAGTCACCCGCATGGTTCACGGTGAAAATGAACTGCAAAAAGTCATCCTCGCCTCGCAGGCGCTCTTTGGTGGAGCCGATCTCGCTACCGCCGATGTTAGCACGCTCATCGAAGCCACCGCATCTGCACCGACGATGATAGTCGATCTCGCCAACATCACCCTCGTGGCCGATCTCCTCGTCACCCTCGGTCTCGCAACCTCCAAAGGCGATGCAGGCCGCTTGATGAAAGGCGGCGGCTTCTACATCAACAATCAACAAGTGGATGCCAGCTCCGTGCCCACCTTGACCGCCGATCACTTCCTCGGCGGCCGTCTCTGCATCCTGCGCAAAGGCAAAAAGAGCTACGCGACGGTGCGTGTGGCTGGGGCTTGATCCGCCTCAGCGACCCGGAAAATCCTCCACAAACTGCTCCACGACCAGCTTCAGCTCCGGTGGCGGTGGCAGGCCGATCGCTTCAGCTCGCGCGCCATCCACCTGCTGCGGCCAGTTGCTGACGATGCCTTGAATGCGTGCATCAAATGCATCCACAATGGCACCCAGCTTGATGCCGCGCTCGGCAGCCACTTCGTTGATGACTTTCTCCGCGATCTGCGGCCTCACGCGATGGGCGGGCAGCACATAGGCGCGGTCTGTGCCGAGTTTCTCCTCTGAAACTTCGCTCAAGGCAATGAGCGACTCGATCACGGTGCGGTAACCCGTCATCGGATGCGGCTGATCACGGCGGATCGGCAGCAGGCAGGGCTCGCCATTCAGTGGCTCGCGGAACATGCCACTGGCCCAGCTAGAAGCGGCAGCATTTGGCTTGCCGGGTCGCACGATCACAGTCGGCAGGCGGACGCAGCGTCCGTCGAAGTGGCCTTTGCGTGTGTGATCATTCACCAGCATCTCGCAGATCGCTTTCGTCATGCCGTAGGTGGTTTGGGGGAGCTGTTTGGTCGTGTCGGACATCATTTGCGACATATCGATACCACCGTAGCAGGCGACGCTGCTGGCGAAGATGACGCGGGGCCTGCCTTCCGCTTTTCGCGCTGCTTCAAACACGTTGCGACCGCCATCCAGATTCACCCGCATCGCATCATCGAAGCGCTCCTCACACTCGCCGCTGACCATGGAGGCGAGATGAAAGATGGCATCTACCTGACTGCCGATGGTGCTGAAAACGGTGTCGCGATCACTGACGTCGGCTTGCACCTGCTTCACGCGCGGGTCGTCGATGGGGCGATGAAAGGCTGCATCAAGCAAGATGACTTCGGAGACTGGTTTGCCATCCAGCGAGCTACGTTGGAGGATCTTTTGTGCGAGTTGATGACCGAGGAAGCCGCCGCCGCCGGTGATGATGATTTTCATAAAGGTTAGCCATCAAAGGAGCTACCTCAGGGAATGCAATTCCTGATTCGTAGAAGGTGAGGTTTGAAACAAAGGCTGGCTTTTTGCAGATCGAGTCAGCATGATCCCGATTCTCGAAGCATTCATGAGCGATTCACTCGACAACTTCATCCACGATGCCTTGCAGGAGCTTGATGGCGTGGAGCCGCCGACGGTGATCACCGCTGATCCACAGTTGGCAGTGGGTGGCATGGGCGTGCTGCCGGGTCATGCGGTGGAGGGTTTTATCGCTCGCGGTGGCATGGGGGCGGTCTATCGGGCGCGGCAGCAGGCGCTGGAGCGGGAGGTGGCTGTGAAGGTGATGACGCGGCTGGTGGACACACCGGAGATGACGGCGCGCTTCCGGCGTGAGGCGCTGGTGCTGGGGATGCTCGCACATCCGAACATCGTGCCGGTCTATGACATCGGCACGGATGATGAAGGCCATCTGTACTACACGATGAAGTTGGTGAAGGGCCGGACGCTGCAAGCAATCTTGCATGACCTGCTTCGCTATGAGTCTGAGGTGCTGCGTGAGTACACGCTGGATCGGCTACTGCTTATTTTCCAAAAAGTGTGTGATGCGGTGGCCTTCGCCCATAGCAAGGGTGTGCTGCACCGTGACCTGAAGCCGGAGAATGTGATGGTCGGTGAGTTCGGTGAGGTGCTGGTGATGGACTGGGGGCTGGCAAGAAGACTGGAGAGGGAGACTGGGAGACAAGGAGATGGGGAGACCTCCGCATCTGACGTCTCATTGCCTCTCAGTCTCCCTGACACATTGTCTCTTCAAACCCTGCAAGGTTCCGTGATGGGCACGCCGCAATACATGTCGCCAGAACAGGCGATGGGGCAGATTGATGAGCTGGATGAGCGCTCAGACATCTTCTCTCTCGGCGGTATTCTATACGCTATCCTTACGCTGAGGCCGCCGGTGGAGGGGAAGACGCTGGAGGAGGTTTTGAGCAAAGTGATGTCCGCTGAGATCACCGCACCCACAGCCCTACAAGGCGCGGCGAGCAAAGCTAAGACCACTAAAAAAGCCGATGTGCTGGATGCGCAGCTCATCAAGACGCTGCCCCACACGCCGAGTGGTCGCGTGCCGGCGGCCCTGTCCTCGGTCGTGATGAAGGCTCTGCGGCTGGAGAAGGTGCGGCGCTACCAAAGCGTCGCTGATCTGGGCACCGACATTGAGTCGTATCAGGGCGGCTTTGCCACCAGTGCGGAGCAGGCGGGTGCGCTGAAGCAGCTCAAGCTGCTGATGCTGCGGCATAAGATGGTCACGGGCGCGCTGGCGGCGATGCTGGTCATCAGCACGCTCTTTGTGATCAAGGTCATGGCCAGTGAGCGCACGGCGCGTGCCTCCGAGGCGGTGGCGATTCAGCGGGAAGCGGAGACGCGGCGGGCACTGGCGCGCTCGGCCATCAGCCTTGCGGAGGCGGCATTACGCGAGGGCGACGGACCTGCGACACGGCGGGCGCTGGATGAAGTGCCTGAAGATCTGCGTGACCCGACGTGGCGGTATTTGGTGCAGCAGTCGGACAGCTCCATCGCCCAGCTGGGCATGATCTACGGAGCGTTCCCGCATCCGCAGCAGCCCGGTGTTTTTGCTGTGGTGCACTGGGTTGAGGGCTTCCGTCTGCTGGATGTGCGCACGCAGAAAACGCTGCGGAAGTTTGACAGCGCTCCTGCCAGCAAAGCATGGGGCTATAATCAATGTATCGCCATGTCGCCAGACGCTGAGCGCATCGCGGTGGTGCGGCGTAGCAAGGACGCCGCCTGGATTGAGGTTTATCAGGTGGGGAGCGGTGCGCTGATTTCCCAAATGAAAACCGGCATCACCGAGAAGGTGGCGTTCAGTCCGGATGGGCGGCGGCTGGTTCGGCGCAGCACATTTATAAAAGCCCGAATCTGATCCACCTCTGGGACGTGGAAACGGGGGCGAAGATCTGGACCCACGCTGTCGGACAGGTGGTGCTGGAGGCGGTATTCACACCGAACGGCCAGCAAATTCTCGCGCTCACGCGTGGCACGCCTCCTGAACTGATCAATGCCACGGATGGCTCGCTCATGAGCTGCCCGACTCCGCATCTGTCCAACGCTTGCGCCATGCGTCCGGACGGCGCACTCATCGCCACAGGAGATGAGTTGGGCATGATCAAGGGCACCGATCTCAAGAACGGGCAGGTGGTGTTTCAGGCGCGGTCGAATGTGAGCAAGATCACGAATCTGGCCTTCACCAGCGATGGCATGCGCCTGATCTCGATTTCGATCTTGAAGGATGGGCGGCAGGATATTCGCCTGTGGGATGCGCAGACGGGCATCCCCGTGCAGTCTCTGCTAGGTGGCCAGGGAGACGCGCAGAGAGTCACGGTGCATCCGCTGTCAGGGGAAATGCTGGTGGAAGGCAGGGCGGCCCGCGTCTGGAGTCTGGGCGGCGAACGGTGGAGCATGCGCAACAGCGCAAGCTGGGCGTGTCTCGCTTTCTGGGGCTTGGATGACCTGCTCTTTGCACCGGGGAAAAAGTCGAGTGCGACCCTGCTACGTCTGGCCGGGGACCCTCCGGTGCCCATCGAGGTAGAGCCTGCGGTGACGTATGGTTTTGCGTCAATCAGTGCGGACGGAAGGGTCGCTGCGGTGGGGGGGGGCTTCTGGCAGCGCGTCGCTGACCATGCTGCGGAAGACGGGCGACAAGATCGAGCCGATTGGGCAACTGGTCCCCCGCCTGTCGCATACGCTGCCAAGGGTGAGTCCTACGGGGAAGCACGTGGCGCTGGCGATATACCGGCAGGAGCAAATGGTGGTTCTGGAGACTGCCACGGGCAAGGAGCTTATGTTTTTGGACAAGGGCTTCAATCACTACGCTGATTTCGTGTGGCTCAGCGACAATCAGCTGCTCGGACTCGCCACCGGCAAGGCTCGCCGTGGCCTCAAAGAATCCGAGCAGAAGCTCGTGCTTTGGGATGTGACGACGAAGGAGATCCTCAAATCGGTCACCAGCAGCGCCGTGCTAGACGTCATCGCTCTGGCCCCTGACGGGAGGACCTTTGCCGCCGCCGGGCCGGACAAGCGGGTGCATTTTTATAACACGGACACGCTGGCGGAAATGCGGGAGTTTCGTGCGCACGAAGGCACCATTACTGTACTGGACTGGCATCCTACGCGGCGCATCCTTGCCACGGGTTCGGAGGATCTGACGCTGCGACTGTGGGACATGAACACGGGCCAGCGCATCGCCGAGCTGCGCGGCCCGCTGGCCACTCCGCACACCCTAGCCTTCAGCCCCAGTGGCAGTCGCCTCGGCTGTGCCTCGCTGGACGGCACCACACGCCTCTGGGAAATGAACTTCAAGCAAGATGATGGCGTTTCTATATCCCCAGTCGTCAAGCGAGAGAAACCGCCGCCTCCGACCGCGCCTATTACCGCCCCCGCCACTGCTGGCCCAGCCCCAGCCGTCTCCATCCCAGCCAAAGGAAAGTGGGAGCTCCTCCTCGCGTCTCTCGTGGCTGAGAAGGTCGAAAAAGACACGAACGGCTGGCGGCTTGAAAAAGGATCTCTGCACACGCACAATGGTCCTCCGACAGTCCTGCCCTTGATCCCAATCGCCGAAGGTGAGAGCTATGAAGTGAAGGTTCGGCTGACGCGGAAGGGATTGCGGCATGTGTTCGTGGTCGGCCTGCCTGTGGGTGATCGGATGGTGGGATTTGAGCTTGATGGCCTGAACGGAGATGAACACTACACGGGTCTCAATCACGTGGATGGCAAGCGCGGCTCACGCCTGCCCGGCTCTCTCAAAGGCGTGCAGATTGCGGACGAGTCGGCGCATGATTTACTGATCCGAGTGCAACCCTCTGGTCCCACTGCAACCATCACTGCCACGCTCGACGGCAAAGCGATTTATAGCTGGAGCGGCCCCATCGCCAGTCTGGACATCGAGAAGCACTGGTCCCCAGGCCCCGGCATGATGGGCATCGGTGCTCTGTCCGATGAGTGGACCGTGAGTGAGCTGAGGGTGAGGAAAGGATGAAACCCAGAATGAAGACCGCTGTTCGGGTGCTTATCAGTCTCGCTCGCTTCAGTCCCAATGGACGTCTGCTGGCCGTGGACGGACAGGAGCGCACATCGCGCGTTTTTGATCTAACTGCCTATTTTAAACCCACTGCCACACCGCCGCTGAAGCGCAGCGAATGACGCATCGGGTTTGGCGGTCATTCGCCATTTGCATCCTGCCGGACTCACACCACGATGCCCGAGTGGAAGACATCGACCTCTCAACGCATCCCAATGACGGCTACTTTAAAGCGGTCTTCTCCGACCCGAAGCATGCCGCCTTATTCTTCCAGTCCCATCTGCCGCGCGATATCGTCGAGCACGCGGAGTGGGCAACTCTGGCGCTCGTGCCTGGGTCGTTCGTGAAGCAGAGCCTTCAGCAGGCACACTCAGATTTGTTATTCACCGTGACTGTGAGCGGGCGTGAGACGCTGCTGTATTTACTCTTTGAACATCAGACCACCGTGGACCCGACGATGCCGCTGCGCGTGCTGGGTTACGTTTTGGAGATCCTGCAAACGTATCACAAGCAGAACGGGCTGCCGCTGCCGCCTGTTCTGCCCTTTGTCCTGCACCAGGGGCCGGAGCGTTGGACGGTTTCCCCTGAATTTTCTGATCTTTTCGACCTTCCCACAGATCTCGCTGCGGCGCTCCTGCCTTACCTGCCAAAGTTCCGACATGCGCTGCTCGATCTCTCACAATCCGACCCGGCTCGCGATGAAACGCACGATGAACTACGACTGGTGATGCAGCTCATGAAGCTAGCGCGGACAAAGGATGTCGCAGGTTTCCTCAAATGGTTTAACACCGAAGCACAGCGCCGAGGCTGGCAGGTCTCCCAAAGTTTGATTTTGCTGAGCTACACCTATGTGCTGCACGCAGATACGGCGATTGACCTGGACCAGATCGCCCGTAGTTTGGAACACACCACGCAACATAAAGAACCGATTATGTCACTCGCTCAAAGACTCAAAGCTGAAGGCCGTATTGAGGCCCTCAACGAAGGAATTCTCCTCGGAGCAGCACGGACAAAAGTTCAGATGCTGGAGCGGATGTTGCAGCAGCCTGTCACCTCGGAAGAAGCCATCGCGGCGCTGAGTCTCGTAGAGCTTGAGCAGCGCTTTATCGAGCTCGACGCTGAATACGCTGAGCGCTTCAAGAGCCGCTAGCAGTAGCGCCTCGGCCTTCTTGATCCGCTTCGTGTCTTCGGCAGTTGGCTTCGCTGGCGAAGTCTTTCTCACGGCGATGTTCATCGATGAAGCCCAGCGCTTTCTTTGCCATAACAGGGTCTTTTGATTTCCACGCCTCGTCGGCGCACCGCTCCGCCTGCTGAGTCAAGGCAGCAGCGAGCACGTTACAGCCTTCCCGATAGTAGCGGTGGCTTTCGGAGAAGACTTTCTTTGAAGCAGCCAGCGAGTCGCGGGCGCGCTGGATCTGCATGTCCCACTGCCCACGCGCTGCTGCCATGCGGGAGAGCGCGGCGTAGGCGTGATCCGCGACCGGGCTTCCATTCGGATGAAACTTCTCCCCCTGCCGCAACGACTCCAGCAGCAGCGGCTCGGCCTCGTCCCAGCGCTTCACGCGGCACAGCTCCACGCCCAGATTGTCCATGCACAGCATCACATCAGGGTGCTCAGGGCCATGCTGCTTTTTCAGTGCTTCGAGCTTTTCATAATTCACCGAGATGGATTCGTCGTGCCTGTTGGTGTTGTGCAGCACCGCTTCGAGCGCGCGCGGTGCATTACTCAGCCGTTCATCGGCTGGATGCTTCCGCCACAGGATGATCGCCTGCCGTGCAGGCACCTCGCTTTCTTTCGCACGGCCAGATTTGATCAGTATCCAGGCTACCAAAGCGTGCGCTCCACCCGTGCGAGGATCGTCTTCACCTGCCAAGCGCTGCCACATTGCCAGCCCTTCGCGCGCTAAGGACTCCGCCTCCTTCATGCGCCCCGTCGTCTCTGTAGCGGAGGCATGATCCATGAGCGCCGTGGCGAGCTCGGCATGATCTCCGGCATGGATTTCCCGACGCAGGCGCAGTTGCTCAGCGGTCTGCTTCGTCGCCAATTCATACTCGTCGATGTCCTCATACGTCTGGCCGATGACACCACGCAGTTCTGCCTGCACCGATGGGTAGGCCCGTAGCTCTGTGCCGATGCGCTCCGCCGTCTTATCCAGGATCTCGCGCATCATCGTCGTGTCACGCCCGAGAGCCTTCGTGACCCCTGCCTGCGTCAGGATGTCCTTCATGAATTTCGACACCTGCTGGCTTTTTACCAGCGCCTGCTTCTGCTTGAAATACATCCACGTCGTGGTGGTGATGCCTCCGATCAGCACGAGCACGATGGCCGCCGCCGCACCCACCGCGAGCTTGTTCCGCTGCGTGAAGCGCGTGAGAAAATACCACGTCGTCGGCGGGCACGCCATCACCGGCTGCTGGCACAAGAAGCGCTGCACGTCCTCTGCCAGCGCATTCGCGGAATCGTAGCGGCGTGCGCGGTCTTCCTCCAGCGACTTCATGACGATCCAGTCGAGATCGCCTTTGACCAGGCCGATGAGCTTTGGCCCTTCAACGCGCTGCGTTACACCGAGACTGCGCAGTTGCTCGGCAGTGAGTGATTTGATACGCGTGCTGGGCTTCTGCGCATCGCGTTCATGTTTCACTCGGCCATCGCTGCCGATTTCAAAGGGCACCTGACCGGTTAGCAGTTCATATAAGACGACGCCCAAGCTGTAGATGTCCGTGCGTGTGTCGAGGTCCATCCCTGGCAGGGATTGCTCTGGGCTCATGTAGGCGGGCGTGCCCATGAGGCGATCCAAGCTTGTGACCAGGGTGTTTTCCGTCAGCCGTTCGTCTCCTGTGGCTTTCGCGATGCCGAAGTCGATCACCTTTGGAACAGGCTTCCCATCCACTAGCGTCACCAGCAGGTTCGAGGGCTTCAGATCGCGGTGAATGATGCCTTTCTGATGCGCGTGCTGCACGGCGCGGCAGACATCGGCAAACAAGGTTAGCCGTTCTGGTAGTGACAGCGCGTGTTGATTGCAGTGCTTCGTGAGTGATGCGCCGCGCACGAGTTCCATGACAAAGTAAGGCCGTCCTGTCGGCGTCGCGCCCGCATCGAAGACTTTGGCGATGTTCGGATGATCCAGCACGGCGAGTGCCTGCCGCTCGGCGGAAAAGCGGGCGATGACTTCGCGCGTGTCCATGCCTGCCTTGATGATTTTCAGCGCCACTTCACGGCGCACCGGCTGGGACTGCTCCGCGCGCCAGACGATGCCGAAGCCGCCGACACCGAGTTCCTCGATCAGCTTATAGGGGCCGATGAGATCGCCTGCGCTCTCGCCATAACTCGTGAGAGCGGCGTCAAACTCACGCAGGGCATCATCCACAAAGATGTCGAGTGAGTCGGGCATGAGTTTCGGGCATTTAGGCAGAGCGCAGCACTTCGCGCATCCAGGCCAGTTCTTCGGCGATGTCTTCGGTGTTGACGACGGTCTTCGAGACTTCAGCTTCGAGTAAATCGCGGAATTTTTTTCGCAGGCGATGAACGAGCACGCGGACGGCGGGTTCCTTGGAGTTCAGCCGTTGGGCGAGTTCGGTGTAGGGCGCTGGAGTGTCGTCCCAGTCGAGGTACGGCTCGAATGTCTCGTAGTCGTAGCTGCGGCCATTTTTTTCAAAGGACTCACGCAGCTTCACGCGGACGGAGTCAAGCAGTTGCATGGCCCAGGCGCGGTCGTAGAGGCGTTCGGGATCACGCAGGTCGGCGGGCTCGTGGGCGTAGCGGTCATCGGCCTGAGTTTCATCGAGCGAGAGCACCGTGATACCACCGCCGCGCTTATCGGCATTGTCGTGGCGTTGCTGCTTGCTGATCAGGCGCTTCACCATGCCGATGAGGAAGGAGCGCAGTCTGCCACGCTCCTGCTGCACGGCTTGCAGGGACTCATCCGCCACGAGTCTTTGGAAAAGAGTCTGCGTTAGATCCTCCGCGTCTTCGGCATTGTGGCCGGTGCGGCGCAGGAAGGCATAAATGGGGTACCAGTAGCGTGCGCAGATGTCTTCCAGCGCCATCGCGGCGCGTTTTTTATCCGTGCCCTGCACGATCTGGACCAGCGTCAAGTGCGTCGTGGGGAAGTCGGATTCGTTCATCTTGATTTGCTTGGCCATAGGTGCGGTATAAAAAGCGCGCCATACGGGAAAAGAGCAAGAGCGGCTTTTTGAAGGTGCTGAATAAAAAAATATCGCAGGGTGTGTAACGCGGCAGCTGCTGTGGGTATAGGACGGGTGAAAACCTTTACGTTATGCGCTCGTCTCTCCTTTTCCTCGCTCTGTTAGGCCACATGGCTGGCTCTTTGAGCGCCTTTCCACCGGCTCCTTTTTACACGCTCTACGGCACGGTGCGGGATCAGGTGGGGCAGACGATCACGGCGGAAGGTGCGATGATCGTGCTGCTGAAGGGTGGGGTGGAGATCGGGAGAACGCTGATCGACTCCACCTCGCGACTGGATCAGAACTACGAGCTACGCATCCTCATCGACCAAAATCGCAGCGGTACGACTCTTTACAATGCCAAGGCGGTGCCTGCGCTGGGGCTGTTCAGTCTGGTGGTGGAGATGAATGGCGTGAAGTTTTATCCCATCGAGGTCAGTGGCAATCTCACGGCAGGGAAGGGGGGCGAGCAGGTGCGGCTGGATCTGAATCTGGGTGAGGATCTGGATGGCGATGGCCTGCCGGACATCTGGGAGATGTGGCAGCTTTATCAGGCAGGCTATTACCCTGATGAAAACGGCAACTGGCCGCTCCACCTCATCGACCGCAATGGTGATCTGGATAAAGATGGGCAGAGCAACTGGGATGAATACCTCGCAGGCACCTTTGCTGGCGATGCCACGGAGCGCTTCGCCCTGGAGATCAAAGAGAAGGCTGCGAATAGCGTGCGTTTCGAGTTCTACGGCATCACAGGGAAGACTTACAGCATCGAGCGCAGCACGGACGTGAAGACCTGGACACGCGTGCCTTTCTCCATCGGCACAGTGGCGGCAGGAGCACCTGCTTACAGCGCCACGCAGGCCAGCGTGCTCTCCGCCTTCACCACCCCGGCGGTGGGTGGGACCAGGGAGTTTTACCGGCTGACGGTGCGGTAGCCCAGATGATCCGACGAATCCGACTGATCTACTTTATGAAACGCAAACTTCTGTTCTTAACCCTCGGCGCTCTGCTTTGCGTCTCTTCCGCCTCTGCCCAATGGCTGCAAGAAACCTATGCGCTAAAAGGCGGCATGAATGCCATCTACCTCTCTGGTGAGGCAAAGGCGGACGCCATCGGCAATGTGGGCAATGGGCCGGCGGACATCATCGGAAACATCATGCCAGTGGCGGTCACGGAAGTGTGGCTGTGGAGCCCGAATCCGACGCAGGTGCAGTTCATCGAATCACCGCTGATCCCCAGCTCTGGCACGCCAGAATGGCAGGTGTGGAAGCGCGGCCTGCCAGCACAAAGTAATCTCAACCGCCTGCCCGGCCAGACTGCCTACCTCGTGCGGTGTACGGGCACGAGTTCCACGAATCATAGCGTGATCATCAAGCAGTCGCCTCAGCCACCAGCGAACTCATGGGTGCGCAATGGGGCAAACTTGCTCGGCTTTCCCAGTAAGGCGGGCAGCGGGGCCGCTACCTTCGCCACTTACTTCTCCACCTTCCCGGCTGCCATCGCGGCGAATACCAAAGTCTTCCAATATGTGGGTGGCGAACTGGGACCGAATAACCCGCAGCAGGTTTTTTCCACCGCACTGCTGGTGGACCGCACAAAGGCGTACTGGTTCTCCTCTGAGGTGGTGGGGAATTTCTATGCGCCTCTGGAAATGAGCCTCAGCACGAACAACGGCTTCGCTTTTGGCCGCACGGGTTCCGTCATCACCGCGCGTATCCGCAACCGCACCGGGGCCAATGTCACCGTCACGCTCACGCCGGCAGATAGCGTGGCCGCACCAGCGACACAGACCGCCATCACCGGATCGGTGCCGCTCGTGCTGCGCACCACGGGCACATTGGGGATCACTGAGACGGACATCAGCCTCGGCGCGCCGGTGGTGCAGGTCATTGGGGCCAATAGCAGTCTCGAGCTGAGCATCGGCATCAAAAGGTCACTCATGACGGCTGGCGGTGATGCGGCACTCTTTGGCTCCTTTTTGCGTGTGACGGACAGCGGCAATCTCATGGACGTGTACCTGCCCGTCAGTGCGCAGAAGTCCGTGTTGAGCGGCCTATGGGTGGGAGACATCTCCGTCACCAATGTCAGCAGCCAAGTCACCAACAGTGCCAAGGCCACCGCCACCGTCACCAACGGAGTCGTCACCAGTGTCGCCATCAAGGGCACGGGCGGCTTTGGCTACACCACACCGCCAGTGGTCACCATCGCTCCGCCAGTCACGCAGGTCACGGCCACGGCCACGGCCACAGCACTGAGCAATGGCAGCCAGATCGTCAGTATCACGCCCACTCTCAGTGGCACAGGCTACGTGGTGGCTCCCACCGTCACCGTCGCCCCGCCGACCGCGGGCACTACGGCGACAGCCACGGCAGTGATTCGGGGCGGGGCCGTCTCCAGCATCACTGTGGTCACGTCCGGCAGTGGCTACACGGCGAATCCCGTCATCACCCTCAGCGCTCCGCCGCAGGGCACACCGGCCACGGCCACGGCGGCAGTTGCCGGCGGTTCTGTCACCGGCGTCACCATCACGGCGGGTGGCAGCGGTTATGCCATCAGCTCGCCAGACGTCACCATCGCTGCGCCACCGCCGCTTATTGGCACCAGCACGCCGAGCCCGTTCACCCTGCGCACGCTGCTGCATGTGGCCAGTGACGTGCCGAAGACCACACGCCTGCTCTCCCAGGTCTTCCTCGGTGAGCTGGCGGCCACACCGGGGCAGATCAGCCTTTGCACCCAGGAGTCGTTGTTAAAGTCCACCGCTGGGGCCAAGGCGACCGCGCAGCGCCTCGTCGCCGCGCACTTGCCGCTGGATCTGGCTACTAGCACCGGCACGGGCAGTGTCGCCATTCCGGGCGCGCTCACCCGCACCATCACCCTTCCCTACACGGACCCGACGAATCCCTTCGTGCATCAGTACCACCCGGATCATGACAACAAAGCGCCGCGCGCACTGCCGAGTGACCCGCTTCTGGCCGCAGGCGTGGAGAGTTACACCGTCGCCCGCACCTGCACGTTCACCTTCACCACCCTGCCGCCCGGCAGCAGCACCACACCTTCTGGTTGGGGCAGCAGCGTCATCGGCGGCACCTACCGTGAGACCATCACTGGCCTGCACCGCCAGACCTTGCAGGTGGACGGCACCTTTGAGCTACGCCGCGCTTCCGAGGACGGCGTGCTGGTAGTGCCGTGACCAAAATCGGAAACTGAAAACTGATAACCAAAAACGCACCCGAAGACGCCCCCTGAATAACCCTTTCTGAAACGAACAACGCCATGAATAAGACCGCCTACCTCCTCGCCACACTGAGCCTCGTGCTCGGCTCACTGCACGCCCAGACCGTGCCGCCGTTCCTAAACTACCAGGGCCGTGTCACGGACTCCGGCGGCGGCGTCGGGCTTGGCAATGCCGCACCGGTGAACCGAAAGATCGTCTTCCGCATCTGGGACACCGCCTCCAGCGGCGGGGCTGCTCTTTCGGCTCCGAATACCTCCCCAAACCGGCTGTGGACAGAGGAGCAGACCGTCACCATCGCCAATGGGGACTTCAGCGTGCTGCTCGGGCAGGGCATCGCCGTCACAGGCACTCTCGCTGGTGAGTCGCGTCCGCCGCTGGACACCATCTTTACCAGCAGCGGCGTCAGCCGCTTCCTGGAAGTCATCGTGGATAGTGGGACTGACGGCATCACTGGTAGCGACTCACCCATCAGCCCGCGTCAGCAGCTCACCAGCACCGCCTATGCTTTCCGTGCACGCGCAGCGGACACCATTGCTGGATCATCGGATCTCACCATCAATCCCACCACTGCTGCCGTCACCGGCGGCAGTGTCCCGGCGAACTACGGCATCGGCTGGTATGGCACGGGCCGCACCTTCAATGGCACGGGCATAGATGGCCCCGTGCTTTACGGCGCTGCGGGTGGTGCGCTCGGCTCTGTGAATGGTGCCACTCAGGTGAATGCGCTGCGCTGGAATGCCGCCGGTCAGGTAGGCATCGGCAGCGCTACGCTCGCAGGTGCACTGGCGAATACCAAGCTCCTTCTGCAAGGAGACGACACTGGCGCACCGCCCGTTCAGTTCAATATCCGAGGCAATACAGACACCACCAAGCGCCTGCTCATCGGCTACAACACCACAGACAACTACGGGGCGATTCAGGCTTACAACGGTGCTTCCACCACCACGAATCTCCTGCTGAATCAAGCAGGTGGCAACGTCGGCATCGGCACCACCATCACGCCCGCAACAAAGCTGGAAGTCGGTGGCAGCATTTTGGCCCGGTCGGACGATGCGATGATTGCGGTGGACAGCAATGGTGAGGCCAGGCTGGGCATCGTGAAGAAGACTGGCATCAACCCAATGATTGCCGGCTCTTTAAACACGGCGATTCAGTTCGGCCACTCCAACCAGCTTAACCTGACCAACGTCGGTGGCGCGACATTCACCGAAAGGATGCGTATTAATCCCAATGGCAACGTCGGCATCGGCACCACTACCCCGAATCATCGACTCCAGGTTCATGGAAACATGATGCTGGGTACAGGTGCCCCCAATACCTCTTTTACGCCAATCGGAGACACACTTTATCTCGGTCAGTCACGCAAATTTCTCTCCACCACTCTTGGCACGGCTTTCAACGGCTCCACAGATTGGTTGAACCTGATGTGCCACAGCGGATCGGCAGGCATGCTTTTCGGCGGATCAACCTCGGATGCCACTCCGCATGTGAATCCATCGATATATATGGCTATCACAAACGGCGGCAACGTCGGCATCGGCACCACCTCACCCACACAGGCGAAGCTGGTGGTGAGCGGTGGAGGAAGCGGCTACAACCTCCCGGCGCACTTCAGCTTGAACTTCAACGGCACGAGCGCGGGCTCGCCAGCCAACGGCCTGAACGATCTCTCCCTGCTATGCAGCGGACGCGCGGTGGCCGCAACTTTCAGTGCGGCTTCTGATGAACGTATCAAGAACATTGATGGCATCACGGATGGTGCCGCCGACCTTGAGACGGTGCTCGCACTTCAAGTCACTGATTACCACTACATCGACGTCACTATGAATGCAGAGCGGCCACACAAAAAACTCATCGCCCAGCAGGTAGAAAAAGTTTTTCCCCAGGCCGTCTCCAAGCACACGGATGCGGTGCCTGACATCTACAAAAAAGCCGTGATTAAAGATGGCTGGATCATGCTGGCGACCAGTCTTAAAAAAGGTGAACGCGTGCGCATAATCGGCAACACCAGGGAGGTCGTCTCGGAAGTCATCGCCGTTGAGAAGGATAGATTTCGCGCTGCCTCGCACCCTGAAGGTGAAAGCGTTGTGGTCTTTGGTCGTGAGGTGAAGGACTTCCGCACCGTGGATTACGAAGCCATCTCCAGCTGAATGTCTCCGCCACGCAGCAGATCAAAAAGGAGAAAGATGCCGAGGTGAAGGCGCTGCATGACGAGAACGCCGATCTCAAAGCCAGGCTCGCCGCACAAGACAAGCGCCTCGCCGCGCTGGAAGCGAAGGACAAGGCCCGGGATGCCAAGCTGGCCGCTATTGAGAAGCTGCTGACCGGCGGCAGAGCGGCAGCGCAGCCCGTGTCTCTGAAGAAATCCTCCGCTGGTGGAGCTGAGTGAGTCCCAAGCTACCCGCCGCGATGAAGCCACACTCAGCAGCGACAAGAAAGTGGGACAGGGTTGCAACCTGTCCGCGCAGTCTCCTGGGCTGCGTTATGGCCCAAGATGATGCAGTGACTTCTGCCCGGGGAATTTCCAAGCAACGGGGACAAACAGGTTGCAAACCTGTTCCACTTTCTTGGCGTCACGCGCACTCGCCTGCGACAGTGAGGAGACCGGCCGCCAGTGATCAAGATATAAAAAAACGTGCTTACAGACGCAGCTCAATGAACCAGCCTGCTGCGGCCACAGCAGCCAGAGCTGACTTAGCCGTAACATCACGCAGTGCCTTAAGTTCTTCAGCGACCTTGGAGGGGATGCGCACCTCTACAAACTACTCATGCAACAAGTCCAAGCTGCCAATGATGGCGGGACTAGAAAGTGCCGAAGCATCACGCACCATGAGCATAGGCAAGAACAGCAGCCAGTTTGTTTTCACTGTAGTGACGAGCGATGCCACATGCTCCGATTTCCTGCCGAAAGTCGGGCTTCGTTATGCCCGCCAGTTCTGCGGCTCTACCCAGACTCAACAAATCACGAGCGAACAGCATGCTGGCGATTTTGAGCATCAAGAAACGCTGCTTTTGTGGCCCCGGCACGGGCACCGCGGCCAGCACATCATCCGGTATGTCCAGGGTCAAAGTCATGCCAGAGGCCACGCTCCTGCTCGTGATGCGTCAAGGCCGTAAACCACTTCCACTCATTCGTCCTTCTGAAATTGTCATTTGTTATGAAACGCTTCCTCCTTTTCACTCTCGGCTGCCTGCTGTTGACTCCAGCCGCACAGGCGCAGTTCGAACTCAAGGCCTCCAACTTCAACGGCCTCTACCAGGGTGCGCTGCCCGTCGGCAACAATCAGCTGACACTGCCGCAAAATCCTGCCGACAGTAACTTCCGCGCCGTAGGTCAGGCCGCAGGCGCCAGTGGCCCTATCGATAACACGCCGACCGAGCCCACGGGTGCGACACCAGCCTACCCCACGACTGATCATGCGGACCGCTACCCCTCCACGGGGGACAATACCATCGTGCTCACGCGCTCGACGGTGGGCAATATTTTCTCCTCAGGCGTGCCGCGTTACTTTCTGGGTGATCAGATCACCCCGCCGCTGGTGACGGGAGACGCCGTCACTCCCGCTCCTGCGAACTACTGGCGCATCAAGCCGCTGGGGTTTGGTGAGCCGATTACTACCTTCGTCGCAGCCAGTTTCGTCGTGGTGAACTCCAGTTCCACGGCCACGAGCGATGTCACCGTGGCCACCCCTGTGCCGCCAGCTCTAGTCAGCGGCTCTGCACTGCTCGGGCGCACCGTCGCCACCATCAATACGGGCACCGGAGCCATCACGCTCTCAGGCAATGCCTGTGAGACCCTTAGCTCCGCAACCTCGCGTCCCTTTGGCTCACTGCCTGCCCCCGTCACGCCCCTGGCACTGGGCAGTGTCACGGTCACAGCCAGCAGCACCAGCGGCACCCAGGTCACCACCTCGACCACCCACGCCGCGCTCATCGTCGGTGCCAGCCTGCTGGGGCAGCCGATCACCAATATCACTGGCACTGGCCCCTACATCATCACGCTCGCGGGTAATGCCAATCAAACCATCACCAGCGCTACCACCAGCCTCGTCACCCCGGCCACCTCTTATTATTACAGCCCACATGCAGAGAAGGTCTATGCCAACCAGCCAGGGCGCGTCAGCGTCACCTGGGTCTCACTGAACCTGACGAGCAATGGCGGCTACGAGACCTTGACGGAAGTCTTTGCGGTGTCCTCAAACACCAGCGCCCCAGTGCGTACCATCTTCTGGACCGAGGGCAGCTTTGACGGCCCAAAAGTGCAGATCAGGGACAGCCGCATTACCACCGTGAACCCCGCCTTCTACGGTGTGGTGCCGAAAGCGGTGGCGCAGGAAGTGCAGATCCCCGGTTACGATCCGCCGAGCCAGAACCTGACCACACTTTCCACAGACAAATACAACGGCATCGCCCAGCTCCATGCCTACAATGTGGAAGGGCGCATCTTCGTCGAGTATCTCGGGAACGTCAGGCTGGCAGGCGGCATCTATGAGCAGGTAGGTTATGACGTCGTGGACATTATCCGCACACCCGACGTCACCGAAGTCACCGTGAATCTCGGCAAAGAACTCCAGCCTCATAACAATGACGGCCTGCTACAGGCCAGCCCGGTCGTCAGCGGCAGTCAGAATGCGGCCAGCTACTACGGCACCCAGGTCCGCGCGAATGGCAGCGCGGCCTATTTTGCCGAGCGTGAGACCAGTGCGGCGAATCTGCCTGACGATGGCAATCCGGCCAGTGGTGATGCCTACAGCAAAGTTTCGCTCTATTGGTTAGAGACGGGTATCTTCAGCATCCAATGGCCGAAATTCCAAGACCGCTACTGGCAGCGCTGGTCACCGAACCTCAGCGACTACGCCCATTACACGGTGGAAGACACTGGCAGCACGACCGCCACAGGCGTGCCCTTCACTGGTGGCACGCTGCCGCAGATCATCTTCCAAGACGACCCCGCGCAGGCAGAGGCCAGCATCGACTTAGCCACCCAGCGCCTCATCGTCAGCTTCAATCCCACCAGCACGGACAAGCGTAACCGCTCCCTGCTGAAGTTCAGCAGCAGCGGTAAGATCTGGTATGTGAATCTCTACACCCAGGCAGAGACACGCAGCACCCAGCTCAGCTCCGCCAGCACCACGGCCAGCAGCATCACCACCGTCACGGTCAGCAGCACGGCAGGGCTAGAGGTGGGCATGGTCGTCACCGGCACGGGCATCAGCGGCACCGCCACCATCACCAGCATCCTCAGCAGCACGCAGTTCATCCTTTCTGCCACTATCCCCAATGCCACGAACCTGCTGAACTACACTGTCCAGGCAGATACGCTCCAGCCCATCATCAACGCGCCTGCAACCGTCGGCACGCGCCTGACGCCGCCAGCAGGGCATGAAAACGCGGGCTACATCGTCAGCGGACTGCACTATTACCCGGCGGGATATTTGAATCCCTTCACCGTTGGTTTCGTGGCCGCTAACATGGGTGCCATCATCCCGGTGAATGCACTCACTGGTGCCAACACACTCACCGTGCGCTGGTTCAGGAAAATCACCGCGCCGAGCGCCGACTTCCAGAACCTCTATGTGCCAGGGAAGACCGGCAGCTACGACGTCAGTTACCCCGCCAGCACCACGCCGCAGATCGTCATCGCTCAAGGGGTCGGCACAGATGATCTCGATGCGCCAAGGGCCGCAGGCAGCGTCTATTATCAAAACACGCCCGGCATCGGCTACAACCCGAACGAAGAGCACGCCTTCATGCTCGGTGGCCGCGCCTACGCACTGCGGGATGACCTGAATATCACCGCCACCACCTCACAGGCCTTTGTCCTGCTCGCCTACACGGACCCCACGGATAGCCGCCCCGCCATCCATGCCTACAAAGTGCGCCGCGTTTATGATCAGGATGGTGATGGCATCAAAGACCCTGGCGACAGCCTCTTCGACTACACCGCCACTGCTGGCACACTGCTCATCAAGCCGTATCCACTACCCCTACTGCCGCAGCCCTTTGAAGGCACTGGCATCAACCGCACCTCGAAAGACATCGAGATCTCCGGCACGAACAACGCGGCAAACGCCACCGTGGTGAATGAGCAACCCTACAAAGGCTTCACCTTTAAAGACCGCAAAGGCTTCACCTGGATCCATCGCGGCCCGCATGATGTCGGCTCACCCACACTCCAGATGCGGCTCTACTACCTCGCCAGAGAGGGCGCAGGCTTTTTCGTCCCCGGCACCGGTGAGGTGCCCACAGACACCATGCTGCCCTTCCTCCGCGCTGCTGGCCGCAGCGGCCAGCAGATGACTCTCGGGAACATCGACAAAGACGAAGCCGATGAACCACTGACCATCATCTACCGCCCGACCTGGCCCACAGATGCCCCTGAACTCGGCGTCGGCGAGACCCTCACGCTACCTAAATTTGGCCTGCCTCAAGTGCGCGGTCAGGCCAGTGCGGAGGTGCTTTACCAGCAGTCCATCGCCAAAGCAGCGACCAATACCCTGCGCACCAAAAACAGCGTCACCCTGCATGACCCCACGCATGAAAAAACCGTCGCCATCAAGCCCGCCCCGGTCTCGCTCGACAAGCTGCCCACGGATCTAAAAACCAGCGACTACCAGGGGAAGACCTATTTCCAGGGCCTGCCGCCGCATTTGCAAAACCGTTTCTATTTTGACCCCCTGCGCGGCACGAACGGCACGCTCATACTCAAAGGCGAATTTCACGATGAAATCGCCGGGGAAGACTACCTGGATCTCAATGTGCTCAGCAGCGGAGACATCACCCTCATTAAAGATTTGATCAAGACGGGCAAGACGGGCAAAACCAGCTGGGATAACGCCATCGACGAGATCATCAAGGGCCGCAAAATACAGTATGTCTATAACCAAGGCACCGATGCCTGGGATGTCATTACCACCCAAAACACTGCCGCAGATTACAACAAGCTCACCACCGTCACCGACTCAAACTCCGTCGTCGATAGTTACGCGCTCACCGCCACCGGCCAGGGCAGCGGCTACGTCACCCTCGTCTTCGGCAATGGTGGCAACCCCGAGCGCCAGCCTGCCGGCGATCCCGTCAGCGTGCAGGTCATTAAAGTGGCAAACGAACTTTACGTCGGCGACCTGAAGGTCGTCTCTTCCAGCAACCCACTGGATGAAAAAGTCACCCTCCGCCACAGCGGTGACTTCGCCGCGAAGCCTGAAGACTATGATTTCGAATGGCGCTGGGCCACCGGTGCTGCCAGTGCTCCCTCCACCTACGTCTATAGCATGAAGCGCGTGCTGGGAGATCCCACCGCCACGCCTGCCAGTGACGAATGGGTCATCGTCACCGTTCCCAATAGTGTGAAGCCAAGCGCCGATCAGTTCACCTTTGCGGGGAGCGCCGTGGCCCCGGGAACTCGCAATGTCGTGCCCACCACGTACAAGCTGAACAGCCAGGGCCAGCCCACCACCACGCCGCTCATTTCCTTTACGCTCACCCCGACCGCCATAAGCGGCAGCACCGTCACCGTGGGCTCCACGGCGGATCTCCTCCCCGGTATGCCGGTCTCTGGAAATCTTGCCGGCATCGCCACCGTCATCAGCATCACCAATGCCACCCAGTTCGTGCTCAGCCAAAATCCTGTGGACCTCTTACAGCTCTACTTTTCCCCCGCTACCTATACCGCTAGAGACTTCAGCGAAGGCTTCCCCAGCCTCTTCCTGAAATCCAGTGTCGGTCTCGACTTCAGCAGTGCCAGCTACCCTGCTGGTGTGCCCGCCACCATTGTCTTCAGTGCAAATCTCGGGCCGCTAGACGGCTGCGTGCTCTATGTGAATGGCACCCCCGCAGTCGCCCATAAAGCCCCCACGCCACGCTTCACCCTCACCGAGGCCAGCACCGACCTCACCACCACCGGCCTGAGCAAGCAGTTCAGTATTCCCGCCAGCTTCTTCAAAGCTGGACCCAACACCATTGAGGTCGCCGTTTACTCCGGTGCCCAGCCAAACACCTTCTCCGCGCTCGACTTCAGCATTGAGGCTGCACAGGAGGCCGAAGTCGTCACCACCGGCAGCACCTGGACTGCGGCCGCATTCCCCTTCAGTGCGGACCAAGCGAACACCAACTTCGCCACCATCAGCAGCGACGACAAATACCCTTTTGGCGGCCCGAGCTTCGTCCTCAACGACCGCTGGTTCACCATGCGCTACAAGACCAAGACCGGCACCGGCAACGTGCTGGGTGATGGTGTCTATTCCCGCTGGATGCCGCCACAGTTCGTCGAAGGCTGGGTGAAGCGTGTGCTTGCCGCTATCAACCCCTTTGAGCAGCGCGTGAAGGATCTCTACAACAACTCCGTGAACACTGATGTCAGCGTCATCACACAAGCCGGCACACGCTGGGAGGGAGACATCGCCCTCACCATGAGCAACATCAACAGCGTCGGCCTGATCGAGATTTACGAGACCGTGCTGAACCGCGCCAAGGATATGAGCATCAATGCCAACACCAATGATCCTGACGCCAACAACGCCCTCACCCTAGCCGCAGGCTACCTCAATGATCTTTACACACTCGTCGGCAATGAAGCCTATGCGGATGCCGCCAATCCCACCATCTCCCTCGATGACCAGACCAGTGTCACTGAAGTCAACACCAGCCGCTTCTCCTTTGAAGGGCAGGTCAGCAGCTCACTCGACGAAGAGTTGGCTCTGCTGCGCGGACGTGATGACTTCGTAAGCCCCGGCGTCGCCACGGCCCCCGCATACAATCGCCTCTACTGGAACTATACCCGTGGCATCAACAGCGGTGAAGTCCTCTATGCCGTGAACTACAACATCAAAGAAAAAGTCGGCAGCAGCACCGCCAATGGCGTCATTGATGAAGCCGATGCCTACCGCATGTTCCCCCAGGGTCACGGTGATGCCTATGGCCACTACCTCACCGCCCTCACTGGCTACTACAAGCTGCTGACCAATCCCAACTTCACTTGGACCCCACGCGCGGAAGCCGTCACCGTGCTCGGTCAGGCTGTCACCGTCGATTTCCAGGACGAGCGTAAATTTGCCGCCGCCGCAGGCAATACCGCCCGCACCGCGCAGCAGGTCGTCGCCCTCGCCTATCGCAAAAATTACAAGGACGATCCTGCCGCAGGCTGGACGCATTACCGCGACAGCAAAGGCATGAATACCCAGACCAACACCACCAGTCGTCAGGGGCTCGACGAATGGGTCAGCCGCAGCACTCAGGGTGCCTTCTTCAACTGGGTCGTCGGTAATGCCCTCGTCCCCGATGTGGATGCGAACCATGATGGCGTGCAGAAAATCGACCGCACCACCATCCCCGAACTCCCCGAGCTGGCCGCTGTAGGAGAGACCTTCCAAACCACCGCCGACAATGCCAGCGCCCGCCTCAATCCCCTCGGCCTCAGCCCTGGAGCCATCGCCTTTGACATCTCTCCCGCCGCGCTTCAGGGCGGCCAGTCCCACTACGAGCAGGTCTATGAGCGCTCCCTGCGCACTCTCGTCAATGCTGCCGGAGCCTTTAATCAAGCTGGCCGCATGACCCGCTCCCTGCGCAATCAGCAAAACCAGATCGACGACTACAATACCGTCATCGTCCAGCAGGAGAGAAGCTATGTGAACCAGCTCATCGACATCTATGGCGCGCCTTACTCCGACGAGATCGGCGCAGGCAAGCTCTATGCCCAAGGCTACGAAGGCCCCGATCTCGTTCATTGGTACATCGTCGATCGTCCCACCGATCTCGTGGACGCCAGCAAGACCTTCACCTTCACCATCAGTGAGGCGAAAGAGATCAACTACTTCACTGGCAACTCCATTCAAAACATCATTGATGGCTATACCAACGGCACCACTGCCGATACAAAAACCATCTCTGCCAAGCCCTCACAGTTCGTCCAATACAGCGATGTCTGGAAGACCGGAGGTCTGGGCTCACGCGCAGAAACCGGTGCCCTGCAAAATGCCCTGCATGACGCCCACGCCAGCTACCTCACCCTCCGCACCGCCTTCACAGGCTACCGCAAAACCTACGTGCAAATGAAGCACCTCGAGTCCGTCTTTGCTGACCTTGTGGCCACTCACAAAAGCCAAAATGACGAACTAGGCACCAAACAGGCCGCCATCCTCGACCTAGAGCGCCTCGTCCGTGACCGCGAGATCACTGCGGCTGCCTTTGATGACATCGCCGACATTTCCTCACTGCTAGGTGATGCCATTGCCGAATACTTCCCGAAAACGGTTGGATTAGCCACTGATGTCACATCACCAGCCCGAGGGACCGCCAAGCTCGTGGGTGCCGTCGGTGCCACGATTGCCAAGACCATCGCCCTCTCCACCCGTGCCTCAGCACGCGTGCAGCAGACGAATATCGTCGAACAGGAGCAGCAACTCGTCGCTACCATGCAGGCGCTCGGCTTCAAGCATGAGGAAGTGCAGCTCGCCTATGAATACGGCATTCTCTACAACGAAAGATCCACCGACGCCACTGAGGCGATGGAACTCCTGCTCACTCAACAGCGCGCCCTTGAGGAAGTGCGCAACGTCATCGCCCTTGGCAGCCGCATCCTCGCCGAGCGTGAAGTCTTCCGTCAGCGTGCCGCCTCCATCATCCAGGGCTACCGCACCAAGGACCTCACCTTCCGCCTCTTCCGCAATGAAGCCCTGGAGCAGTATCGCAGCCTCTTTGACCTCGCTAGCCGCTACACCTACCTCGCCGCAAAGAGCTACGACTACGAGACCGGACTGCTCGGCAGCACCCAGGGTCAGACCGTCTTCCGCGACATCGTCGCCGCGCGTTCCCTCGGCGATGTTTCCGCAGACAGCCCACTGACCACCGTCAGCACCCTTGGCGACAGCGGACTCGCTGGTATGATGGCGAAACTGAACGCCGACTTCTCCGTCGCCAAAGGCCGCCTCGGCATCAACAACCCGGATCAATACGGCACCGTCTTCTCCCTGCGCACCGAGCTTTTCCGCCTGCTCAATGACAACACCATGACCGCTGATGACGATGCCTGGAGGCAGACCTTGGAGCAGCACTTCGTCACCAATGTCATGACTGACTCCGACGTCGCCACCTACTGCCGCAACATCAAAAAGCCCGATGGCACGCCCGTCCCAGGCATCGTCATTCCCTTCAGCACCGCCATCCTCCATGCGAAAAACTTCTTCGGCCTCGACCTCGCCGCTGGAGACCACGCCTACACGCCTAGCAGCTTCGCCACGAAGATTAACAGCGTCGGCATCGCCCTGCCCGGCTATGTCGGCATGGACAGTTATGCCGCAGGAAACATGGGCTCGGGAGCCCCCGCCAGTGGTGCTACGAATGCCCTCAGCGCCACTCCTTACTGCTACCTCATCCCCTGCGGTCAGGATTTCATGCTCGCCCCGCCGCTGGGAGACACCAACACCCTCCGCACCTGGACGGTGCATGATCAGGCCCTGCCACTGCCCTACAACCTGGGAGCCACCGCCTTTAACAGCACCCAGTTCTTCAATGCCAACGGCACCCTCAGCGAGCAGCCCTGGATCTTGCGGAAACATCAGGCCTTCCGTCCCGTCGCCGATCCCACCTTCTTTTATGGCAGCGTCCCCGCCGAATTTACCAACACGCGCCTCATCGGTAGAAGCGTCTGGAACAGCCAGTGGAAGATCGTCATCCCCGCATACACCCTCCTATCCAACGAGCAAACCGCCCTCGACCGCTTCGCCGCTAGCGTGAAGGACGTGCAGCTCTTCCTGCGCACCTACAGCCACTCAGGGAACTGATGAAAGCGCTGCTCATTCTCTTCACCATCGCTCTCCTAGCAGTCATCGGCTGGCGTTTGGCCTCACCCAAGGCTGATCCGACCGATCTGTCTGATCTGTCAGACCAGAAAGTCCCGCCGACCTCCACCGTCACCGATCCTGCTGCGGTCTTTCAAAAAGCCTTCTGGAAACGCCCCACCTCAGAGGACAGCATCCTCCACGCCGAGCGCCGTGAGTGGCTGGACAAAAACGGCCTCTCCAAGTGGCAGTGGTTCATCGCCGTAAAGCCCAGTCCCGCCTTGGTGGACCACCTCATCATCAACAACGCCTTCATGCTCGCCGCCTCGCGTAGCGGCGGGCGTCAGCACGCCGAGGCTCCCGAATGGTTCTCCACTGAAGCTCCCCAAACCTTCACCAACCCCTCCGGCACCTTCCGCATCCTCTGGGACAAAGAAAACAACCTCCTCCACGCCACCGACAGCGGCTCAGGCTTCCGCCCCGGTGCCCCCGAGCCCGCGCGAGCCGTCACCACCATCCAGCCCGCAGGCCGCCTGTCCACCACGCCACCGCCACGCCCATGACACACACATTCCACCATCGAGCCTCGCCCCTCGCGTTCCGCGTATGTCTGACATCCTTCATTCTGATTTCGTCATTCGTCGTTTCATTTGCCGCCGTCCCCCAACTCATCAATCACCAGGGCCGCATGGCCGTGAATGGCACCAACTTTGAAGGCAGCGGCCAGTTCAAATTTGCTCTGGTCAATGCGGACAGCACCACCACCTACTGGAGCAACGACGGCACCAGCACCGCAGGCTCGCAGCCGACAGCCGCCGTCTCGCTCACGGTCACGAAAGGACTCTACGCCGTCCTTCTCGGCGACACCGGCATGACCACGCTGCCCACCAGCGTCTTCGATAACGCCGACGTGCGCCTCCGCGTCTGGTTCAATGACGGCGCGAACGGCTTCCAGCAGATCACCCCCGACCAGCGCCGCGCCGCCGCGCCCTACGCCCTGAACGCTGCCAGTGCCGATCAAGTGCTGCTCAGTGATGTCATCGCCCCGCCGATCAAACCCGTCGTCGCTTGGGGAAATAACAGCAATGGCCAGACCACCGTGCCGAGCACGCTGAGCAATGCCAACACCGCTGCCATCGCCGCCGGTGGCACCGTCAGTGTCGCCTTGCTGAAAACCGGCTCCGTGGTGCAATGGGGAGCAGGCACGGCAGTTCCAGGCGGCCTAACCAACGTCACTGCCATCTCAGCTGGTGAATCGCACCGCCTCGCCCGCAAGAGCGATGGCACCGTCACCGCCTGGGGTGACAACACCTATGGTCAAAGCACCGTCCCTGGCGGACTCACCACGGCCACTGCCATCGCCGCCGGAGAGAAACACAGCCTCGCTTTGCGCGCCAATGGCACCGTGCTGGCCTGGGGTGACAACAGCTTCGGTCAAACCACCATCCCAGGCACAGCCACGAACGTCACCGCCATCGCCGCTGGCAATGATCACTGCCTTGCCCTGAAAGCCGATGGCACTGTCGTCGCCTGGGGCCGCGACGAGACTGGGCAGGCCACCGTCCCTGGTGGCTTGACCAACATCGTCGCCATCGCCGCCGGAGCCTACCACAGCCTCGCCGTGAAGAGCGATGGCACCGTCGTCGCCTGGGGTTGGGACATTGGCGGTCAATGCACTGTCCCCTTCGGATTGACTGGCGTCAGTCGCGTCGCCGCTGGTTACGCCTTCAGCATGGCTTTGAAAAACGACGGCACACTCATCGCCTGGGGCGACAACACCGACGGCCAGACCACGGTCCCTTCCACCGCCACGCAGATCACCCACATCGCCGCCGGCACGTCTCACGCGCTCGCCTTGCGCGCCGACCTCATTCCCGCGCAAGTCGCCCGCCTCGATCAAGACAACGTCTTCTCCGGCAAGCTCGGCATCAATCGCACACCCGCCGCCAACGCGCTCGAAGTCGAAGGCCAGGCCAGCAAAACGACCGCAGGCAACTGGGCCGCGAACTCCGACCGCCGCATTAAGGAGAAAGTGCAGCCGCTCACGGGCGCGCTCGAAAAACTCGACCGCGTGCGCCTCGTGGACTTCAAATACACCGACGCATACCGCGCCGCGCACCCTGGCATCGCCGACAAACGCTACCTCAACGTCATCGCGCAGGAGTTCGCCGAGGTCTTTCCCGATCACGTGCAAAGCAGCGGCGAAAAGCTCCCCGATGTCAGCGAGATCCTGCAAGTGGACACCTACCCGCTGACGATTTACTCCGCCGCTGCCGTGCAGGAACTGCATCGCGAGAATGAAGCGCTCAAAAGGCAGCTCGCCGAGCAGGAGCAGCGGCTGCGCAAACTCGAAGCTGCTTTGACCAAGTGAAACTGCACATCCTGCTGCTGTCGATCTTCGTGGTGCCTGCCTTTGCAGGCAGCTACACGCTTTCGCCACAGGCCAACGACCACGGCGGCCTGCGCGGCACCAGCACGCACTACACCGCCGACTTCTCCGCCATGCCCGGCGGCGCAGGCAGCTCCACCAGCTACATCGACCGCAGCGGCTACGCCGGGCAGCTTGGCGACGTGATCGCCACCGCCATCTATCTAGAGCCTGTCCCAAAGGCGGGTGTTTTTCAATCGGGGCGTTTTCCGCGAACTTGCGGAGATTTTCGAGCGGCATGATGGCCTTCTCTTGGCTGCTTGACGACCTCTTCGCGGCTCTTTGATGGTCGCGGCGGTCTTTTTTCGCTTTTTCTCTCCTCTCGCGGGCATGGCTCCGCCTCTTGGTTTGCTTCTTTCCTCCAGCGATGGTCTTTTGCAGATGCTCAGGCGGCTGCTCTCGGCTCAGCCTTTCTCTCTTTGCTCCACTGTGCCTTTTCCGGCTTGGTTTTGTTTGGCTTGGCGGCGATGTCTCTTGGCAGGCGCGC
>Ga0209702_10002855_pt1 | contig 28792 bp, 21 predicted proteins | sample FRY01_FD_187210 | JGI IMG/M metagenome (GOLD analysis project Ga0209702, IMG submission 187210) | Freshwater microbial communities from Lake Fryxell liftoff mats and glacier meltwater in Antarctica - FRY-01 (SPAdes) (version 2) | ecosystem: Environmental > Aquatic > Freshwater > Ice > Glacier... | reverse complement strand
GACTTAATACTGACCGTTTTGGAAAAACTAGTAGAATCAATTGATATTGAATATATTACCTGCCAAATAATATCAAATATTGAAGATTTTGGATTAATAACAAATACTCATGAATTTAAATATCAAGATGTTGCATAAAACTACTCTGGTGCGAAACTTGAGTAATGAATTATAATTACAACGTGCTGTGAGGGTTATTTATAAGTCGGAAGGACTGTTATTATTATAGTTAAAATTAGTATGTTATGGTAAATAACCCCGAAGGGGTGACATAATCCTCTACAAATTAAAGGTACTCAATTAAATCCAGAATTCATCAGTCCACACCTCACAAGATTGTTTCCCAAAGTGAACTTCTTCCAATAGTTTTAATTCCTCCTTTGATGCCACTTCTTGAATGGCATTAAATAAGACTCGTTCTTCAAAGCGAATATGGTCGTTGAGTAGGCTTTCGATCTGGGATAAGGTATCTGTATCTGCTTCATTTTGTTCAAACATAGTCCTGAGTTGCCCGTGCTCATCCAGTGCTTGTTCTACCAGATGATTATCTTTTCCAAGAATGGGGAAAATATATTTCTCTTCGGTTTCAAAATGGGTGAGAAGATGGGTTTTCCAAAACCAGTCGCAGTAGTTTTTGATGCGCTGAGAGTCCACGTTTAAGGCAAATCCTTTTTTAATTTTCCAACTTAATAAGAGTCCTTGATGGTGCTCGCGGCTCCATGGTTGCAGTGCCTCATGTCTTTTGATGGGTTTGTTCATTTTTCTAGGTTGTTTTTAAAGATACGGGTTTTTGTCGAAACGGGTAAACAATTCTAACAATTCGCGTCCGAGGTTTTCATTAATCTTCCCTTTTCTGTTTTGGTTATTGCTCAAATAAGTCAACATGGCATTGGAGTACATCATTTCCTTTACCAAGGTTTTATAGTTTCCAAAGGAATGTGTATTTATAGTGCTGTAATGCTCAAAAATGAAATATGGTATTTTGATTGTCTGGTAGGTAGACACAAAGTGATTTGACCAGAACAGGTTCATCTTTTCGTGTAAAGGGAATTCAGATTCATAGATGCGCTGCAGCCACCAGGATTTTAAATCCAGCCCAAATCGAAAAAAATCTTGTGTTATTGCCTTTTTGTCAGATGAATCCCTTTTCATATCACGGAAGTTTTTCAATTCAACAAGTGTTTTAGGCGTTTCTTTAATGGATGGAGGCACTTCAGGGGTATCAGAGAATGCAAGAGATTTTTTCAAGAATTGTTCAATTCCTAAATTTGCAATAGGTTCTGCCTGCTTACTGCTAAAACCTAGTCGTAATGACCAAAGATGCTCTCTTTTCATCTGTTTTTGACTTTGCTATATTGGACATAGAAAACCTTTGAAGGTTTAAATACCCATGAAAATTTAACAATGCTAAAAGATGCAAAACTATTTAAATAAGCCTCGCTTTAACAAAATGTAATCGCCCACTACCAAGTTATTTCGGTATACATTGTAACTATTCTGGAATACTTTATACTTAGTTCTATGGATGCTAAATCTTGGAGATTGAAATAAATATAATTTCTAGGGACAACATAATGTTACTGATTTTTATGGTTTGTAACAAATATCTTTTTTTAAGCAATTTGAATGAATCTCAAAATAAGTGAATCATAGCAATGGCTATAGTTATGTTGATAAAGACTTCTAGAAAAGGGGAGATTTCAACTTTTCTAACTTGCGGATAGAAATTGTATGTGTTATTTAAAATATTGGTTTTTCTCCATTACCAAATGAATCTGTAGTGTAACAAGCATCCAAATAGACATCACAATTGGGCATGCGTTCTTTAAGGATAAAGGCTTTTTCTTCTATATTTTTTTCATCTTCCTCGGAAGAAACAAAAACCACTCTAAGACTTTGGTTGTTTAAATTTTCACATAGATCAGACAACGTGATTTTTGTTAAGGTAATGTTTAAACGTTCCAAATTTTTCATTTGGTTGAAGTAGGGGATGCTTGCTTTGGTTATTTTTTTATGCTCGCGTAAGGTAAGTTCTTTTAATTGCTGAATCTTGCTAATGTGGCCAACACCTTCGTCTGTTACCAACGTTCCTTTTAAATATATTTCAGGGATAACAGTTACTCGCTGGGTTAGGTAGAATAAATAATCATCATCATCTGTTGTATCTATAGAGGTAAGTCCTGGCATCTCATTGGGAATATCCTCTAGCTTCTCTATACGGAAATAGCGTTGCCAGAATTTTTTTTCTTCTTTGGAGAGTTTCATTTTAGTGGGTTATAGTTCGCTGCTTTATTCAACATATTACTTATAAATAAAGCTATTCTACATCAAAATAATAAATAGTTTCTGTATCTCTAGCAATTGGCAAACCGGTTGGGTCTAAAATCATTGCTTCTTGAATGTCTGCTTTTTCAAGAGAAGCGCCACTAAAAATCATTCTATACTTATTTTCATATTCTGTGAAATAACCAGCAGGATATGCATAATACCCATTAGGCAACAAAGTTTTTACAGGTTGCTGAAATCCCCAAGAAATTACTTTCTTGCCAAGGATAAAGGCGTTGTAGGCTTCTTCAAAAGTCATCATTGGTTTTTTTATAGATAAAATTATAGGTAATCCTACTGTTTAAAGTTTCAATACTTTTTTAAAAGCTTTATAAATTTCTGTTGTAGTTACATCGTTATCTACTTCATAATAGATGTTTATGTAATATTCATTTGTTGCATTTTTAAACAGCAACTTTGCGTTTAGAGGTATGTAAACAGTCTCATCACCATAGATTGCTGCGTTTTCCATACCCATAGGGTCCATACTTTCTATATCGTTAAAGTTAAATGTAACAGTGTGCGTTTCCTTTTTTTCTGCTGTGTTTGTGTCATATTCGTCATAGGTCAGCTCAAAAACCCGGTCGGTAAAAGTTGCTTTATAATTAGTGGTAACAATGTTATAGCCGTCAGAGTCGAAACCTGTTTTGAAATTGGCATAATAATCTTTTATAAATTCAATAGCAGCTTCCTCTGAAAAAGTAGTTTGTGCATTGCCAATGGCAGTTTGAAGGAAAAATATAAAAACAAAATAATTAAAACAGAGCTGTGTTTTCATCTTTATTGGTAAAATTAGTTACAGGTAACATCAAAATATTTAATTCTTCTTTTGTATTTTGAGGTGGAATTTGCCAACCAACTACGTCTGGATGCTACTGCTTTATCATAAGTATTGTAAACCCATGCACTCGTAATGCCAGAGGCGCCCAAAAGAGCTTTGAGTTTGTCTTTGATTACGAAATGTATATCAGTTCCGCAGGCATTCTTTGAAAGATTATAATTGTTTACGGTTTGCGTTTCCGATGGGTAATAGTTCAAAAATAACGAAATCATAATTTTAAAATCTTCAATAAATTTGGATAGATCCAATCTCTTGTATAAATGGTTTTGCATATAACCCATTTCTACAAGCATATTATTTTTTAGCTATTTTTCGAGCCATAGAGTTTCTACTTAGAGGAATTGTGATTTATCGATTTCACAAGATGAAAAGCGATTCGTTTGGCTTTTGGTTTTACAAATTGGTTTCTATCAGATTTCCGGTTGTAATTTGACATTCAGCAAGTACTTTAATCAAAGACATTTTCGTTTTCAAAAGTATCGTTTTTATTTTAATTAATTTTTGTTTTTTTGCTGTATTGGGCTAAAAAAAACTATTAATTTCTATTTTAGGTTTTTAGCCTGATTATTAAATTGCCTTTCTAAAACATTTTTTTTTAAACATTTATTAATTTTCAAATTTATATTATATATTTACTTCAATTATTTACTAATCAAAAATCTTAATGTATGAAAATTAAAAGAGTTTTTTTTAATGTTGTTTTGACTTTGTCAATGTTGGTCTTAACTATCAATTATAGCAATGCCCAGACTAAGGGGCAAGATGTAATTGGACAAAAAGTTGAAGCTTCAAGAGGAGTTAAATATGAACGTCCAACAGAAGATGTAGTAGCTCCAAAAGAGAATACTCGTGGAGGTGTTTGTTGCCTTGGTTTCGATAATTACACAGGATATTATCTTGATATATGGGTAGATGAAACATACCGTGGTCGCGTTGCTCCTTATGATTATGACGACTTATGTGTTGCTGGTGGTATTACTACATGGTATGCTGAAACGGCAGGTGGTACATACTATTGGAATGGTAGTGGAGATTGTGAAGGTAGCTTCAACATTAAATTAGGAAACTAGTAGTGTACTAGTGAAACAGAAAAGACGAAAATTATTTTATTTGTATAGAGATGCCTTTTTGGCATCTCTATTTACTTTCGGGGTATTGTTCCTTTTGAAAATTATACTTTTTAATGTAAGTTATCTCAACCCCATCTCAAAAGCATTGGAAGATTTTCAACTTACGGATTTATATTTTTCAAATCTCCAACAAGAAAATAACGATGTAAACAAAGAAATCGTTTTGGTAAATATTGGTTTCAATGACCGAAAGTCAATCGCCAATCAAATAAACACTATTCAAAAATACCACCCAAAAGTAATCGGTTTAGATGCTATTTTCTACCACCCAAAAGATTCACTATCTGACCAGCTATTGGCGCAAGCAATCCATCAATCAAGCAATATCGTACTAATCAACAAGCTAGAATACACTGATACTAGTAAAAAACTAATCCTGAACCAATCAGACCCTTTATTTAGTCAAAATACACCTCAGGGATTTTCTAATTTTTTAGCTAAAGAAAATCAAACCATTCGATATATAAAACCCAGCATAAACCTTAAAGGTGAAATTATTGAGTCATTTAGTACTCAAATTGTGCAACACTATTCAACTGAAGCTTACAAAGCATTTCAAAAGAGGGAGGGAAAAATAGAAGTAATCAATTTCAAGAATGAAAATTTTATAAAGTTGGATGTTGACGATTTAGAAAATCCAGCTTTAATTACTATTTTAAAAGATAAAATTGTTCTTTTAGGCTTTATGGGGAGCCACATAGGCGAATTAAATTTCGAAGATTTATACCTCACCCCACTCAATAAAAGTTTTGGTGGTCATTCCATACCGGATATGTACGGAATTGAAATTCACGCCAACATTATAAATATGATGCTTTCGCAAAAGTACATTCACGAATTTCCAAAATTCTGGAATTATCTAATAGCTTTCTTTCTGACTTTTTTAAATATGGTTCTATTTATGTATTTCAGTGTTCGTTATGTAAACTGGGCTTCGCATCTAATAAAAATCTGCCAGATTGTTTTATTTGCACTTTTGTTTTTTCTTTCGCTAATCACTTTTCATTATATTCAATTAAAAATTGAACCTTCGTTTTTGTTAGTTTCAGTCATTCTCGCAGCAGAGATTTTGGAGTTGTATACTGAAACCGTGCTTTGGATGAATAAAAAATGGGGATTTAAAACTTATTTTCATAAAAAGTAAAGAGCATGAAGATGTATATGTTGAATTTCAGTTTAGTGCTCTTTATCCAACTTATTACTATTAATACTTGGGCTCAAGATTTTTATGTTTATCATGTTACAGGGAAAGTTAATTATTCCGATCTAGCGAAGAAGAATGAACAAGTTTTCTATAATTACAAAATCCTACCTTCAACTGTTTTTAAACTCGAAGAAAAGTCAGAGCTAATTCTTCGTGACAAAGACTATAATTTACTTTTACTTAAAACGAAAGGAAATTATTCAGCCAATAATTTGATTGACCTATTTAAAAATAAAGGTAAAACAGAAAATTTTGCTAAATCAACAATAGAATTTATGTCGTCTGAGCTCCTTCGTTCTGATGAGGATATACGAGAATATGCTGACAATTACCTTAAACAAACAGGGGGTGTTTCACGCGGAAACTGTATAGAAGCATTAATGAAAATACCTATGAATGGGCAAGTTGTAAACGATTCTGTTCTTTCTTTTACATGGAAAGGATCTCCTTCTAACACAAGTTACGAATTCAAGATTACAGATGAATCATCAGATCCAAATAATGAAAAAATACTCTTTTATACTAAAGTCCAGGATGCTACTGAGTTATCTATTAAGGCTGATTCCTTGAGTTTTTTAAAAGAAAATCGAAGTTATTCTTGGTCCGTCAATCCTATTAAAGAACCTAATTGCGCACGGTTTAATTTTAAATATTCTTCCAAAGAAGAAATTAAAATCTTGAAAAAGTTGTTGATACAATCCACAGACGCTTCACAAATAATGTCCGATCAACTCGTTGAATTGGCAAGTTTATATGAAACTAATGGATTGATACAAGAAGCTATAGCTTGTTATGAGTTAGCATTCACTCTAACTGAAAATCAAGCTTTCTTGACTTTGGCAAAACTCGTTATTGCTCGCCATCAATAACAAAGAAGGAAATAAAATTCATTGAATCCAATCCTTATTTACTAGGAACTATCTCATAAGTAAACGTATAAATACCTATATTTTCAGCACTAACTATAGCATTTTTAGGTCCTCTCGTTTCATTAAAGGAATTTTGAAATAGTGACTCCAATGGATTACCATTTCCGCGCGACTGCCCTCTGGAAGAAATTACATTTGAAAGCGCCAAAGGTTCTTCACTTAAAATAAGTTTCAATACATCTATCCCATAAGGTGGTCCTATTTCAAAAACATTCATTACATCAGATTCATTAAAGCCTTTTACCTTAAACTCGGCAGCAGTTCGTCTGTTATCTGGATACAAAACAGCTAAATCATTATTAGGGAAAATATCTATCAGGCTATAATACATCGTCTTGCTTGAATTGTTTTTTATTTTTAAACGAACAAAAGTTCCTTCAGTCACTCTAAAAACTCCATCTTCACCCCTCAAAGTTTCTGGATCTAATTCTATAAAATCTTCATTACGAAAATTGTTTCGATTAGCACCATCTTTTATTTTTAAAGGAACGATGATAACCTCTGCCTTCATTTCTGGATTATCAAGATTCAAATCTCGTAAAAATAGAGCTTGGCTATAAGATACCATTTTAAGTAGCGCTTCACTAATTTCTTTTTCATTAATGGTTTTTCCTTGATAGCTAACTGGTTTTTCAAAAATTACAATATCAAATCTTGAAACAACACTAATTGTTGCCCCTCTGGAATTTCCTTTTCCTCCAATTTCCAACAATAAATCAGATTGATCATCTTTGGTGATTTCCAAAATCGGATATTCTTTTATTAGCTGCTGCACCACATCTGCATCTTTAGGTTCAGAAACTTTTACCTTTATTTTCAATTTTCGATCATCAAAGTTTTTTTCACGCACAAAACACCAGGTTAAAAGAGCACTATTTTTGTCCAACTTTCCTTCCGTTAATTCAACTTCTGCACTTGCTATTCGAGCTAAAACCACTTTTCCTACTGCAATTGACTTTACTTTACTTAAATCTCTGGTATCAGCTGGATAAAAAGCGACGATTGACCCCGTATTTAAAGACTGCAATTTGCCCGCGTTAATTTCTAAATGTGTATCATCTGTCCAATTCTTAACGCTTAAGTAATCAACTGCCCCTAATAGTTTACCTCCTAATATTTCCTGATCAATCACTCCTTCTACCTGGGGAGTCTGTTTAGGTGCAATTACGGCCATTTTGTTTTTTATGTTTTCAAATAGGGCACGATAACTTGTATTTTTGTCGGATTCAATTAGTGCTTTACTTATAACGTATGATAATGAACCATATCCAATGTTTTTATCTTCGTATTCGTAATTCAATTCATCTTGTCCTGAACCAAAGAAACAAACCATTCCAGCTTTATTCACTTCAGTTTCAATTAGCCCAAAACCCAACTCTTTATTTTCTCCTCTTGATGTTGAATTAGGAGGTGACCAACCCTCAGGCACATTCGGTTCTTTTGTTCCTCTTGCTTTACCTATCCCTCTTGTTCCCGTTCCAGAATGACAAGCATCGATCACAACCATCACATTTCCTGAGGAGCCTAATTTAATTCGCAGTTCATCCAAAATTTTACCTAATTCATCATCCCGTAGATGTTTATCTCCATTATAATTCTCTTTCTCACCAGTTGTAGAATTTAGTATCTTGTTTCGCATTGGGGCATCCACTGGAACCAAAGCTTCGTCTAAACCATCTATTTCTTCAGAACCATTATCGGCTATTTGTTGACCATGTCCTGAAAAATGAAAATAAACTACATCTCCTTTTTTTACCTTATTTATTAAATCATTTCGAATAGCATCCAAGATTCCATCTTTGGTAAGTCCATCTATATAAACATAGATATTCTTTTCAGAAAACCCTTTTACAACCAAAGATTGTTTAATAATTTCAACATCGTTTGCTGAACTAATATTGGTCCAACCAGTTTCTTTATTATAAGAACTCAAAGCAATGATTAAAGCATGCTTTTCAGCTAATACTGGTAAAGAGAAAAGTGAAACTAAAAGAAATAAAACGAGAGTTTTCATAAGTTTGAAAGTTAAAAGTTAATATCTAAAGGAATAATAATATAATAAGATCAAACCAGTGTCTTGTGTCTATTATTATAAAATCTTAATACCACAACATAGTTTGGAAAACATCATTCCTATCGCTAAAAAAGTGATTAATGGTTTGTGGTTCCTGTTTAAAGTTAGATTCTGATGTAATCATGTATTCAACACCTCCACGTAAACCATAAATTCGAAGTAAAGCACCCAAGTCAGAAAGCGTGGTAACTCTCCACAGGTCATCGCTGGCAACAGAACCTCCGCCAACCAAATAATAACCTGTACTTTGATTTGACATTCCTTTCGTATTTTGGGTGTAGATTTTAACTTGAGGGGAATTACTATCAACCAAAAGATTAGGAATCTTTTGTAGAACAGTAACTGCTAATTCTTCTAGATTCGCAGGTTTCAACTCTGTAGTTGTTACGCTCACCTCCTTAATTGTGGTTCCATTGGTCAAGGTTAACCTCACTTGTGAATTAGGCTTAATTTTTTCAAACTCACCAAAAGCTTCTTCCATGTTCCTAATTTCATTGGCGTTAACCTTAGTGAGGCCCCAACCAATATAGTTACTCAATTTAGTAGAAGCATCTGTTCCTTTTAAAAGACTGGAAAGAATAGGGGAATTATCAATTAAAGCGCCTGTAGTCAATCCTTGGCTTGTTTTAATTATTTGAGATCTTTGCTTAAACTCAACTCCCAAATATGCACGTGATAATTTCCCTTTCTCGATAATGTCACTCACTATTCTTTGAGCCAAAATAGGTTCCAATGAAAAGTTAATTTGTTGCATCAACAAGACAGAGCCATCTGGTGAATTAGCAAAGGCAATTTGAGAATTAATACCTACAACCTGACCCGACTCATTAATTAATGGTCCGCCACTATTTCCCCAAATTATGGTAGCTGTACTTTGAATAAATCCATATTTTCCAGTAACTCCATCACGTACACGGTTAACTGCACTTATTATTCCATCAGTTACGGTATAAGGATATTCACCCAAAGGATTTCCGATAGCATAAACTCTTGAAGCAATTTGAGGTATTTTGTTTGCAAAAACTAAACTGCTAAATTCTTTTCCAGGTGGGGTCACAAATTCCAAAACTGCAACATCATAAAAAGAATCACCACCTACAATTTTGACTTCATATTTTTTTCTGTTGTATGAATACACATATAGACTTCCCGATTCATCTGACGCACTTTCTACAACATGTGCATTAGTTACAATGTATTTCTTTCCGTTTTTTTCCACTACGAATCCTGAACCTGAACTAACAGCATTGGTCAGAACTAACGACTTGGCGTATGCCTCTTCCACTATAACACCACGAAATCCCATTAAAACTTTCCCTACAGGTAAGGTTTTCTCTACTGTTACGGTAACTACTGCACTAAGTGAGTTTTCAATTTGATCTGAAACACTTTGAGCATTTGAATTAATTGGTCCAAAAAGGCTAAAACAAATAAACAGTAAAATTACATTTTTCATAAAATTGATTTATGGAAATAATAAAAGAAATAAAAACAGGACCTTTTACAAAGTAAAAAATAATGTTTAAAGCGATAAAAATAATACTTTATATTTGATAAATGAAGATAGCAGGAAAGATACTTATTTTTAATACTTTAATATAATATAAATATATCTGGAATACACCATCTTAAGAAGTATAAAATGATTCTAAAATCTTTCATTACAAAAATAATTTATTATCTCTTTGTGTTTTTCTTGACTTTTTCAACAGTACAAGCACAAGAAGATTTCATAGAAACAAAGGAGCCTATAAGCTCTTTTGCAGTATCTAAGAACGATTCTATTCTCTCATTCATGTCGGGTCCATTATTATATTGGGTAGATATTGATAGAATGCAAGTTTTAAATAAATTCAACCTACAATTAGAAGATAATAATTTTAATTGGGAAGTTTTAAAACTTGCAAATAATAATGTTGTAATCCTAAAGAAAGTAGAATCCTATATTGCTTATAATAATAAAATGTTTGCTGACCGATATAGTTTTCGAGAATATCCTGATGACTCTATTGCTTTTTTTGATGTTAGCAAACAAAAAATAACATCAAAATTCTCAGGCAATACTTTTTATGATTTTACTAATACTGGATTTGTCGGCGCTATAAATGAATATAATAGTTATCCCGATGAGAATGGCGATATACAATATTTCCCAAAAAAAGGTGTATTATCGAATGGAGAAATTACAGTTGAATCTCCAGGAATTATTCGATTTATAAAATGTAATCCGATAAACAATGAATGTGCTTTTATCTATTTTAATTTTGATGAAAGACAAAATCAAATATTTACGTTTGAGGTTAGGAATTCAGAAACTCTCGAACTTATTCATAAAAAGGACTTTGATTCAAAGCTCATAAAGATTGATTGTTCAAGCGATGGAAAGGTATGGCAAATAATCTCGGAGATAAAAGCTAGTCAGCAATCCAGTCTTTTTCTAACTACAGAAAATCTCGAGAAAGTCAATGAATTTACTGAGGAGGAGAGTCTTGGACATTGGAAGAACAATAGCATCTATAAGAATAATCTATTTTATGTTCCGATAGATGGTGAAGTTCATATTTATAATGCTAAAACCTTTAAGACAGATTATCGGGTTTGGTCGAATATCACCAAGTTTTGGGATATAGCTGGCTTTTATCCAGTCAGTCAAGATGAGGTTTTGATTTTTAATAACACTACTAATGAACTAAATCCTAAAAATGGAATTCAAAAGTACTCTCTTTCCCAAGAGAAAATTTATGCTAAAGTGAATGAAGTTGAAGAAGAGGAGCAGTTGTTTGATCCAAATAAAATAGAATTCAGCACTAATTTTTTAAAGATCGATAACAGTAGTAAATCTTACAAAAGTTTTAACGATTGGTTACTAATACAATCTGAAGGGGAAATTGAATTTTGGGATAGAATAAATAGAAAAAAATGGAGAAACTTTCAATTAACCAAAGAGGCTCGTTTCTTTTTTGATGAAAAGCAAATGAGTGCCTTGATTTTTGAAGAAATACCATCAAAATCATCCAGTGATTTTAAAATGAGTTATTTGAACTTAAAAACCGGAACAATAAAATCAAAGCAATTCGATGATAATCCTAATTCATTTTTAGATAAAAAATGTGATTGTAAATTAATCGATACCAATGATTGGATTTGTACCGGATATAATACTTTATTTCGTGTGAATTCGAACGATTTAACCATTGAATCCTTTTATGATTTTGGTGGTGCTTTTAAATCCTTAAAAATTCATGATATCAATGAAGGTAAATTATTGATTTCAATAGAAAAGGATGAATCTGAAACGAGCCAGACAAGTAAATTGAATGAAGGATATCTAATTATAGATTTAAAAGATAAATCGATAAAAGAACTTGAAAATTCTAAAGAGTGGATAAACGCCTATCAGATAAATAACAGTTCATTGGCTTATGTAAATTCGACTGGTATTTTTGTTCGAAAAAATGGAAATGACACTAAAATTTATAACAATAAACCCTTAGAGGTTCTTTTTCTTAAAGATAACATTTGGTTCAAGGAAGATATGAATTTATGTCGTTTATCTTATGATGGAAACATTGAAAGAAATAAAACAACGTTTCTAATTTCAGAATTAAGTGGTAATGAAAATGAAATCCTCTTCTTAAATTCATATAAACCAGATTTAGTGAGCTATTTTACTAAGGATAAGTATTTTAAAGAATGGAAGCTGCCAATCTCTAAACCCTTAATTAATCCGATGCTAGAGGTAAGTGCCAACTCAGAAGGACAAATAATTTGGAAGAATGAACTTCTTTTAGATGTAAACAAGCTTTATTCAGAACATAGATTTAAACAATTTAGCAATGCTTATTTACTCCCAACAAAGCCGTATGTAATTTACCAAGAGTATAATTCAATTAACAAGGAATACAATTTGGTTATCGAAGATATCGCTAATGAAAATCAAGTTATTCAGAAAAGTAAAGGTCTAGAATCACTTCGCTTACCAAATATTATCATTTCGAATACTGAAGAAGAAGCTATTCTCTACACAGAGAAAGGGATGTTTGATAGCGAATCAAAATTTATTTGGTGGAATTTCGCAACGAACTCATTAAAAACTGAAAGATATGACTATTATATTTCTGGTAGAAAAATACCTAATTCAACAAACGTAAAATTTTCTTTTCCGGATGACAAAACTAAAACTTTTAGCATTGAACAAGGTGAGTGGGTTAAAGATGTTGATTTCCATTCAAATGAACAACTTCCTCAAATTGATTTTCAAAATGTTACATGGAAAGATAGTGAAGGTCGTGAAAAAACCTTTTATGCAAGAGAGTATTTAAGTAACACGATTTACTTGAAAAATAAAGATAAACTTTTTGCTGGTTCAGAAAATGGAAAGGTGTTTGTTTGGTCCTTAGATAATTCTTCCCCTTTAAAGAAAATAGCTACAGGCACAACAAATCCCATAGTAAGATTTATAGAACTTCCAGATAAATTGATTGCTGTTGATAAAAGTGGTTTTTTGCATTTTATAGATACTGAAACATTGGAATGGACAGTAAGTATTGGAGTTATAGAGACAGGTGATGAGAGTAAAGATAAAAATTTTGCTACTATCTGGTATACTTCAGATGGATATTATAGTGCTGAAAAAGCAGTTTTAAAGTATTTTAATTTTATACAAGGAGAAAAAACAATTCCTCTAAATAGTTATGATATTTACCTGAACCGCCCTGATAAGGTTATGGGTAAACTGGAAAAAAATCAAACGGAACTAATTAATGCCTTCACTGAAGTTTATCAAAAAAGATTAAAAAGACTTGGATTAACTGAGGGAATTAATATTTGGGAAATTGAAAAGCCCGAAATTATATTGAAAGCAGGATTTATTCCTCCTATTGTTACCCAAGAAAACACGTTGCAAATTCCCTTGCACTTTTCAGCTGACACAAAAACAGTTGAAATAAGAGATAACGGTGTCTTGATAAGTAATGATTCAGTAAATGGATATTTCATTGTAAAAACCATTGTTTTACATTCCGGAGAAAACACGATTTCAATCATTGCCAAAAACAAAGAAGGGATTGAAAGTACTCCGTTATCATTTCAAATTGATAATAAGCAACTACTGGAACCCAAAGTGTATTATATTGGAATCGGAGTTTCTGAGTATCAAGATACTTCTATGAATTTAAAATATGCCACAAAGGATGTGGATAAACTCGAAGATTATTTTAATGAAAGATACACATCCAATATTGAGGTACACACTTTTGTGAACGAAAATGTAACTCTTGAAAAACTACAGGAAATAAAAGAAATTTTAGCCAAAACTACTGTAAACGATAAAGTTATTATTTCATTTTCAGGACATGGTTTAATTAGCTCAGACAAAGATTTTATTTTTGCAGGTTATGATACTGACTTTTCCTTTCCTGACAAAAAAGGTATTCCCTTTTCATTTATTGAAAGATTAACAAAGGAAATACCAGCAAGGAAACGGCTTATTTTAGTTGATGCCTGCAACAGTGGGGCGCTTGATGAAGAGGAAACCGTAGTGTATGATTTAGATATAAACAGCAAAGAGCAAGGAGCAAAAGGAATGAAGCAGGTAAAAAGTACGATACAAGAAACTATTAATAGTTATGAGTTAATGCAGAGGCTTTTTTATGATTTCCAGAACAATGACGGCACCTATATCATTGCCGCTTCTGGAGGAAAAGAATATTCATATGAAGGCCCTGAATGGGAAAGTGGTGTTTTTACTTTTAGCCTAATTCAAACGCTACGTGAAAAGGGGTATGACAATAGCAAAGGAAACGTTGAGGTGCCGGTTTCAACACTTCAAAAGGAAGTATATAAAAAAGTAAAAGCTTTAACAGAAGGGAAGCAAAAACCTACAAGTAGGTCTGAAAACCCAGAATGGGATTGGAGTTTTTGATTCTTGTAAGCGATTTCATATTAACATTGTCCGTAAAACATTATTTATATCACTAAAAAAGTGATTAATGGTTAAGTAAGTTAACGTAAAGTCATTTTCAATTTAATAAACTACATTTATAGAAATAATTTCAAGGATATGACAAAACTTTCCCTTGTTTTTCTTCTCGTGTTTATGTTTTCAATGTCCCTGAAAGCACAAAATGCAATGGATTTATTCAATCAAGCTATTTCACAATATAATGAGCAACAATATTCTGATTCCAAAATAACCATTGTAGAGGCGATAACTAGAGCAAAATCAGAAAATTTGGAGGAAGAAAAATGGGTGAATATTCTGTTATGGAAATGTATCATCGAAGAAGAAATAGATATTAAACAAGCTATTACAAATTATTTATATCTATTGGAAGTATGTGCTAGTTCATTAGGTAAAGACCATTTATACTATGGTATTGGTTTAAACAACTTGGCATTGTTGTATAAAAGCAAGGGAGAATATTTCAAAGCCTTGCCCTTATATTTGGAAGCCCTTGAAAACGCCGAAAAGAGCCTAGGCAAAGATCATTCAGAATATGGTATTCATTTAAGCAACTTAGCAAGTTTGTATGAAAGCATGGATCAATACTTAAAAGCCTTGCCCTTGTATTTAGAAGCCCTTGAAAACGCCGAAAAGAGCCTAGGCAAAGATCATTCAGAATATGGAGCTTGTTTAATCAACTTGGCAGGATTGTATGAAAGGATAGGTGAATATGGCAAAGCCTTGCCATTGAACCTAGAAGCTCTTGAAAATACAGAAAAGAACCTTGGCAAAGACCATCTAACATATGGTGATATTTTAAACAACTTAGCAGTATTGTATATTAGCAAAGGTGAATATGCTAAAGCCTTGCCCTTATGTTTAGAAGCCCTTAAAAACACCGAAAAGAATCTTAGCAAAGACCATTCAGACTATGCTATTTGTTTAAGCACATTGGCGGGATTGTATGAAAGGATGGGTGAATATGCCAAAGCCTTGCCATTATACCAAGAGGCTCTGGAAAATACCGAAAAGAGTCTGGGTAAAGAACATCCAACCTATGGAATACGTTTAAGCAATTTAGCAGGATTGTACGAAAGCATGGGTCATTATGCCAAAGCCTTAGCGTTTTATCAAAATGGTATAGAAGCCAACAAACGCTTTTTAGCTAATAACATATTAGGTTTATCTGAGGATTCTAAAGCAAGTCTAATTGAGCAAAATCTCTTTTATACGGAGATTTTGCAAAGTTTAATTCTTCAATTTCCTGATTCAAAATCAAATAGTGTGACTAAGTCTTGGGAAGATATTTTATTTTACAAAGGACTCGTTTTGAAAAGCGGCAATTTGCTAAAACGAAAATTACAATCATCCAATGATACGGTAATAGTAAACTTGATAGCACAATTGGATCTATACCAAAATCTAGTAAATAAAGAATTGGCCAAACCCATTAGTAACCAAAGCCCATCACTCTCCGACTATCAAACCAAAGCCAATGCTGCTGATCGGCAACTATTGGCAAAATCACAAGACTTCAAACAATTAAAAGAAGGATTGTCAGCCAATTATGAAGACATAATTAAACATTTAAAACCAGGGGAAGCGGCAATTGAATTTACGCATTTTGATTTTCAGAGAAAGGTTTGGACCGATACCACCTATTATGCCGCCTATATAATTAGACCTGAATTAGCCAAACCCCAAATGGTTGTTTTATTTACCGAAAAAGAACTTTTGGATATTGTAGATATTTCCACGTCCAACGCATCAAGAATTAATACAAATTATCTAAAACGAGGACCTGTACCCGTTAGCAATAAGTTCTCAACTACCAACATGTATGATACGGTTTGGGAGAAACTTATCCCTTATTTAACGGATGTTACTACTATTTATCTTTCACCATCGGGGTATTTAAGCAAAGTATCCTTTGCAGCTATGCAAGATAGTGCAGGCCAATACGTAGGCGAAAAATACCAAATCAATTATATGTTAAGCCTTACCGATTTGTTGTTTGAAAAAACCACCACAGCACCTACTTCTTTTTTATTGGCAGGTGGCATCAATTATGAGTATGATGCAACAAATAAAACAGCAATTAAAGATGCATTTGACATAAGCGCTTCTGGACGAAGAGGATTGCGAGGGGATACTTGGACGTATTTGGAAGGCGCCAAAGTTGAATCCCAAAAAATTGAATCCCTTTTAAAGGCATCAAAAAAAAACACAATCTATTTTAGTGAAGAAAATGCAACTGAGAAAAATATTAAATTGGCCTTATTACAAAGTCCATCTGTTTGGCATATAGCAACCCATGGTTTTTATATTCCAATGAAAACAAATCACGAAGAAACTCTCAGTCAGAATGAAAATGTATATAAAGCCAATGAAGATCCCATGTATCGTTCTGGGTTACTACTAGCTGGTGGTAATTATGCTTGGGAAAAAGGAGGCAACCCTTATGAAGAAGAGGATGGTATTTTATTAGCTAAAGAAATTTCTACCATGAACCTTAGCAATACCCAACTCGTAGTGTTAAGCGCTTGTGAAACCGGCCTTGGTGACCTTAATGGCAGCGAAGGGGTGATGGGTTTACAAAGAGCATTAAAAATGGCAGGGGTTCAGTATCAAATAACTACTTTATGGCAGGTTCCCGATACCGAAACGGTGGAATTTATGGAGCTGTTTTATACGGATTGGATTTATGGAAACTCTATAGAACAATCATTTAATAAGGCTCAATTGACCATGAGCAAAAAATATCCTGATGACCCATATAAATGGGGAGCTTTTGTATTGTATCAATAATTTTATTTTAATTAATCGTATGAAGTACATCCTTTTTATTGTTATTTTATTGTATGCTAAGTTAGGCTTGGCCCAAGCTGTGGATTTTAATGTAAATGTGGGATTAGATCATATAGCAATAAATCAAAAATTCAATAACACGGTAGATTCTCCTTTTAATAGTGACTACTCCTATGCTGTATCGTCTAATGACAAAATGATAAGCGTTTGGGATACCCGAAATAAAATAATAACAAAAAATATACGCGTTACAGAAATAACCGCAGGACTTACTGAAGAATTTCCGAATGTTAGTTTTATAAGTACTCATTTTATTCCCAATTCATCACAGATGATGTACACAGTGTCCATGTGGAACGATAAAACAGAATCCCAAGCTTTCTGGATAGTATTTTATGATTATGTGGAAGATAAAGAGGTTAAAAAAATTTTATTTGATACATACTATGAGAATGTTATTTTTCTAAATGAACATGAACTGATTTTACAGCAGGGAGGGTTTTTTAAATATAGCCTCTCTATTTTTAAATACGACACCCGAACACAGGAAAAGGAATTTATACGCGAACATAGTTTTGATAAAGGATTAAACTATTTGCAATGGCAGCGAATCAATAAACAGCTTTATTATACATTAATAGGGAATCAAAAAGTCGGAATCTTTGATGTGGTAGCGGATTTTGAGCATGAAGAAATCAGCTATCCAGAAGGGCTGGATATTGAGACAAACTCAGTAGCGTCTGTACACGTAACAAAAGATTTATTGTATGTTGTTTTGAAAAACTCAAATAGGACTTCTATTACGCGGATAACCGATAATACAGTAGTAGCCAGTGATATTGCTACGGAAATATTAAATCAATTTCCGGTTGGAATTATTTTCAACAAAGATTCCAGTTCATTTCTGTATGAACAAGACGAACGAACTACTAAAAAAACCAAGATCATTATAAACGAGCATCATATTAAAAAAAAGGAATCAAAGGCCATAGGTGAGGTTTACAACACAAAAGATGCCATACTTAGCTTTTTATATACAAATCCACTTGTTACGACCGGATATGATGTAGATGAAATTGTCGCATTTCTAAACTTTCAAAAAACATGTAAAGCATTACTTAATGTTGGCCAAGAGTTTGGGCTGTACAAAAATTTTTGGGTATCAGCTTTTGACAATGGTACCTTGGGGGTGTATGATTTAGAAACTAGCAGTTATGAGATTTGGAACAATTTAGGTTTACCAAACTTGAAAGTTTCCGCTATGGAGTTTTATAAAAACAAGATTCTCCTCATCTATAGTGGGTATAATAAGGCCCACGTAATCGCTTTAGATTTAAAAGATAGGAAAATCACAAATAAAATTGAGATAAATGATGCCTATGGTATAAACAGTTTAAAGATAAGTGAAAAGGAAGATCTCGCCATTTTTGGGGTTAAACGTACACAGGCAGGAGATGAAGAAACACTTTTGTTGGATATGGAAAATTTTCGATTTAAACCAAAACACCTTTTTGAAGATTTCTACTATAATCAAGTGTACAGTACTGGTGATGGGAAATTGATTGCGGGATATAATGAAGAAGAAAGAACAACTCAGTTGTATGATAGGGAAACCCTGAAATTTATACGTTTGGAAGTAGGACTTATCGCCATTCACAAGAACAAGAAATACACGTTAGAATTCGAGATACAACCTACTCTTGTAAAGCAAGAGGAAACCTATAAAGATTGTCATGACTGTGAGGATGGCTTTAAAATTATACCGAGCAGGGAAGTATTGATAGATAGGCCCACAGGAAATTTCCTAATAACCAATTCACGAGGAAAAACAAAAAAAATAAAATTGATTCCAGATTTGAGTGACTTTTTATTCAATGATTGGGAGGCTGTTAAAATTACATGCGAAGGTCCAAATGTGCAATTTACTACGAATGGAAAAGAGCTTTTTAAAATTCAATTAAAAACAGGAAATTCTTCTGTGCAAAAAGAACCTTTGTCTAGTACAGAACTTCTATTACAAGGGTTGGATGACAAAAAAATAGTACTGAAAGGCTTTGGTTACAATAAAAGCACCTATACAGATTATTCTGAGGGAGAGGAATATGAGTTTACATATGGCAATGATTTATACTATGCTCCTGTCTACGATCCAAATAAGAACACATATTTAGAAGCTACATATAAAAATATTCCTTTTGACTACAAGTATCTACAGCCAACTATCATTGCACTCGTGAATTTGGGTCAAGATATATATCCTAAAACTGTAGGGATTATAGAGGACGATGAAAATGGATTTGGAGGATATGCAATGCCTCAACTTTTTGACAATGGAAATATTAATTATGAAAATGAAAACGATGAAAATCCAGATCCGAACAAAAATTCATTTTTCAGTTTCTTTAACGTATTTACAAAACAGGAATCATCCTTACATTTTGACAAGAACCCATTCGAGCAAGAGATTGTTTTTCACAATGTTGCCGGGCGTACATTTGTGAGTACTTCAACTGTAAAAAGGACGCAAGAGCTCAAACTTTTCACAGAAAACGATTCCGTTATATCTAGAGTCACCTCAGAGAACACATTTGGGAATTGGAAAGAAAAATACCACGATAGTCCGTATAAAACTATTCGTGACGATAATGGAATCAACCAAATTATTAATAGAGAAACGGGTAAAAGACTAGCGAGTGCATATTTTAATCTTAATAGTGACTTCTTTGTCTCCACAACAGATAATTATTACGTTGCGAACCAAGATATTTTTGAATATCTCTGGTTTTCTAGAAATAACAGGGTGTACCGCCCAGAACAATTCGATTTACAGTACAATAGGCCAGACTTAGTGTTGAGTGTATTAGGAATGGCTAAACAGGGTATTGTAGATGCCTATAAAACAATGTATCAAAAACGACTAAAAAAGTTTGGATTGAACCAAGACGCATTTAAAGATACCTTTCATGAACCAGAGCTGGCTATTATGGCTTCAAAATCGATTCCTACCATCACAAAAGAGAATCAGCTGTTGTTTAAAGTGGTACTTAAGGATACAGAAACAGACCTCAAACAACTTCAAGTGTGGAATAATGATGTTCCCATTAACGCTTCTTCTGATAGTGAGATTGACGATAGAACGAGGCAGAAAACTCTTAATGTTACCGTGCCCCTCATCAATGGCAGTAATAAAATTCAGGTTAGTGTATTGAATAATAAGGGGGCTGAAAGTAAAAAAGAAACACTTTTTGTGCAGAAAGTGGGCACAATTCAAAAACCAAATTTATATATACTGACCATAGGTGTGAGCGATTTTCAAGATAATGATTATGACCTCAAATATGCTGCAAAGGATGCATTGGATGTTGCTAATACCTTTAAGGAGTCTCAAGCCTTTCAAGAGGTTTTCACAAAAATACTTATCGATGATGCAGTTAGTGAAAAGACTATACTGGAGGCTGCTTCATTTTTCAACAGTGCTACTGTAGACGATGTGGTCATTCTCTTTGTGGCATCTCACGGTTTGCTCAATGCCGATTATCAGTACTTTCTCGCTACTCCAGAAATGAATTTTGAAAAACCGTCACAAGGTGGCATACCCTACGAAATTTTTGATGGTCTTTTGTCAGAAACGTCGTCACTTAAAAAGATCATACTGTTGGATGCCTGTCACAGTGGGGAAGTAGATGTAGATGAAGTGGAGGCAAACACCACGTTTTCGAATGCAAGTAATGATATCTCACATATTAAAGCAGTAAGAGGGGCAAAACCGATTGCTGCGAAGAAAAGCCTTAATGATATAACCAGTTTTAGCAAAAATCTTTTTGCAGATCTTAGACGGGGCAATGGCACAAATGTGATCTCCTCTGCTGGTGGCCTCGAACTGGCCTTTGAAGGGGATCAATGGAACAATGGCCTATTTACGTATTCGTTGTTACATGGTCTAAGGTCTGGTGAGGCAGATACAAACCAAGATGGGCAGGTGATGTTGAGTGAACTGCAAGAATATACCTTCAAACGCGTGTCAAAGTTATCGAAAGGACGGCAAACCCCAACATTCAGAATTCAAAATATCGCTGTGGATTATAGGATTTGGTAAAAAGACTACAGACATTAAGACTGTTGCAAAACACTCATCAATTAAATTCAGTTTTTGATAATTTTTTTTTAATCTTTCACCTAGGATTGCAACCAGCTTTAAAAAATCTGCACCAATCTTTGCCAATAGAATAAGTTCCGTTAAGGGTTTCTAATGTTTTCTTAATAAAAACAATCGTTTCTTCTTTAGACCATTTTTTTATCTTCCGCTTGGAAAGGGAATGTTATTGCTATCCACAAGCAAAAGATCAATAATCTTTTCAGGGGTTAGTCGGATTTAGTTTTATTTCTGAAATCCTCTTCTGCCTCCTTCTGAGTCGAAGCTTTATCTGGATCAGGTATTGTACATTTTAATCTTTCATTTTTCAACTTTGCCGCTAATACATCGACTGTCTTTTGATACAGTTTAATGTAATAATAAGTAATCTTCAAATCCACATCTTTCAACACGAGTTCTGAAGCAGCTAATTTCAATATTTTATAAGTGTATTTATCCGCAGTTTCCCACTCCATAAACAGTTTTTTCCTATCCAACAAATATTCCCCAGAAGTAGGTCGCTCCAACAATTTTGAGCGGTTATAAAAGGCGCGGTTGGACTGAAACTCAATGGCGCTTTGGTAAAACAGTTTCAAGAGTTCGGCAGCCTTTTCATTAAGTTGTTCCAGTTCATAAATATCCAAACGTTGCTCAGCATTAAGTTGCTTGTATAATCCGGCTTTTAAAACGTTGAGTAATTGTTCCTGTTCCCCATCATTGGAGGCGGAAAGGTTTTTATAGGAAATCTTTTCAAGTTTCCAGGTGCCAATAAGTTGCGTTGAGTTTTGTGAATAGCCAAGTAGTCCAAAAAAGAAAAGAAAAAGGAAGAGGGTTTGCTTTTCCATTATTTGTTAATTTTTTTAACAAAGTAAATGTAGATTATTTTTTAAAACAATACGCTACCCCTTAATGGGTATTTTTTGTGAATACTAAATCAAGCCCTTTAGAATACTTCCTTCAATTATTGAGAAGTATTTTTACAATGGGATTTGTTTAAAATTTTTTTCGGTGTTTTTTTACTGTCAAAGGACTAATAAATAATATTTCTGAAATTTCATTGTTGTTTTGTCCTTCAGAGATACGTTATATAATTTCAATTTCCCGTTTTACAAATAAGGTGTATGTATCATTTTCTGAAGTAATCTATATAAATATTGATATAGAAAGAGCCGTTTCTGATACTCAATAGAGAAAGTGTGTTATTATGTTTTCTGTCCGTCTTCCCAAATTAATTTTAACTTGTTAATTTCTATGCTCATAAATGAAATTTGTAAGCAGAATCTTTTGATTGGAAATGTACTACAAAACATTTTCACTTTAACGAAACTATTTTAATTTCTCTGTCGCTGATGTTTGTTCTAAAGTAATATATAGTGTACTTCTTGGTAATCTTGCATTAAAACTGAGTAGTAATAAAGAGATGGTTGAAGTGAGTAACTAGTTATTTATTATAAATTGTTTCTAAACAAATAAATATGTAACAGTTGGTTTGCTTTTGTAGCTTCATCGCGCCTCTGCCACAGGTACTTCTTGCGGTATTTTTGCCCCCGGTGCAATTGTGTGAAAGCGGGGAGCGGCGAGAATCACAACTAAGCGCCTGTACTATAATACCTCAAAATATGAACAATCTTTATTGTAAAAAACTCCAGAGCAATGCTATTTGAATCCATTCAAGTAACGTCCATAATCGTTTCCTGACATACCGCTAAAATAGGTGAGTTCGTACATTCAAGCGAAACCTCAGGCAATAAGTAAAATAAAATAAAATTACTTAAGCTAATTTCATTGTTTGGCTACATTTTTGCAGGTAATATTATAAAAAAAGCTATTATGACAATTATTATCTTCATCATCATATTATGGTATGGTGGTTTATTTTTTCAAACCTTTTTTCTTCATAGATATGCCGCGCATCAGACATTTACCATGTCTAAGGTTGCCGAAAGAATCACTTTTATTTTAACCTGGTTTTTCCAAGGCTCTAATTATTTAAGTGCCTACGGTTATGGTGTCATGCACAGAATGCACCACGCCTATGCAGATACCGAAGAAGACCCGCATTCACCTAAATATGACGCCAGTGTGTTCTCTATGATGTGGCGTACCAAAACTATTTACAGTGACATTAACAAACATAAGATTTTTGTGGAACCTAAATTTACCAAAAATGTTCCCCAATGGAAACGTTTTGATGCCTTTGCAAGTTCTTGGGTTTCTCGTTTGGCTTGGGGCGTGGGGTATGTTGCCTTCTTTATGTTTTTTGCAACGGCTTGGTGGCAATGGTTATTTTTACCCGTAGCGTTGTTTATGGCTCCCATTCACGGGGTGATTATTAATTGGTATGCGCATATCTATGGATATGTAAATTTTACCTCTAAGGACACCTCTAAAAACTTATTGCCTTTTGACTTTCTAATGATGGGGGAGGGCTACCACAACAACCACCATAAATATGCCAGTCGTTCTAACTTTGGTGGGGTGCGTTGGCACGAGGTTGACATCACATATCAAATTATGAAAGTGCTGGATATTGCAGGAATTATAAAACTAAAACCATCCCCTATTCTTGTAAGGCGAGACTAAAGCCATAAAATAGTATATAAAAAGAGCCGGGATATTTTATCCCGGCTCTTTTTAATGGTATTCCATGGAAGTATTATACCACATGAAACCCTTGTACCGCTTCTTCAATGTTGGTTTCTCCTGTGAGAATTTCAAACGATTGATTTTTAACAACGTCTGTTTCTAGACTTTTTACTAAGGTTCGCGCTACATCCCAACGAGGAATTTCTCCTTGTTCGTTTAGCTTGTGTCCTAATTTTATTTTTCCGAGGCCTTCGTTATTATTTAAAGCGCCGGGTCTCACGATACTAAAAGTAAGGCCGCTAATATCTAAATACTGATCTGCATTTTGTTTAGCTTGTAAATACTCTTTCAAATCTCCCTGCGGATTGTCAACTCCCATAGCACTTAGCATCACAAATTTGTTAACGCGTTCTTGCTTTGATGCATCAATCAATCTTTTTGCACCTTCTTGATCGATGTTGTGTACATCTTTCCCTCCAGAACCCGCTGCAAAGATTACTTTGTGTATTCCTTTGGTGGTATTTGAAACATCGTTTGCTAGGTCTCCCATCACAGTTTCAATGCCATTGGATTCAAATTGCGATTTTTGATCTTCCTTTCGAATCATCGCTACGGGTTGGTAGGTTCCAGATTCTTTTAATAATTGGACAACTTTTTTTCCGGTAGTGCCTGTGGCACCTGCCTACTAATACTTTTTCCATGTACCTAAGATACGATTCGTCCTGTGGATAGGCGTGGCTATTAACGCTCTTTAACGCACAGGATATAAAAATTTAGGAAGGTTTAACAGATTGTATTCTTTTGCTGTGGTATTTTAATTTTTAAGGTCTAAGGCGGTATTTTCAATTAGGGATTTTTTAGCAGAACCGTTTAGTTGTAATACAATAAAAGTTGCACAATAGGCAGCTTAACTTACTACTACTACTTAATGGAAATAATATAACTAACTGTTTAATGCGTTTTTATTTCAGATAGATGGTTTTAAAGTGTTCGCAGACAAGTATCATATTCTCCTCAAATTTATCATGGAAAGGTTCCATTTCTCTTGTATAATATGCTTTATGTACTTTTTTCCAATATGCTAAAGATGTATCTCCTTCTCCCTCAATTTTAGCAAATTCAGGTGTAATCTTATTGTATGGTACTTGTTCTATTTTTGTGGTTTCGATGATCGCTTTGGCATCTCCATTCCAATTGGTTACAATATATTGGTCTCCAATTTTTGGAAGGGGTGCATTGTTTTTTAGATACCACCACAAAGAAGTAGCAGTTGCCTTCTTAATTCCGTTGACGACTAATTCAGCACAAGCATCTGCATCCTTTTTATTGTCACAGAAATAGAAAGATATAGGAGTTTTTATATTTTCATTTTGAGGATTTTCATCAATGAAATCCTTCCATAAATTTTCAACCGATTCATGATTTTTCCTTTCCGCGATCATATAGTATTTACTTTTTTTTATTTTGACTACGCCTAAAATAGGTTGTTTTTTTTTATTTTATTTTTTAATTATGAAAAATGGAAATTTAAGGCGTGTATTTGATTTAAATTAAAAAAGGTTCTTTGATAAAATGCTATTCATTAATGATATGCATGCCATCGTGGGTTATTTCAATGGATTCCATAGCCGGTTCATTGGCATTTGCTTTTAAAGTGGACCATTCAATTTTTATTGGAAAGGCATTTTTAAGTTTCCATACAATAACAGGTTCATGTTCCTCATTTAATAAGGAGATATTTAAATCCCTACGTTCAATTTTATTGAGCTTGAGGGTATTCAAACAATTGTAAAACTCATTGTCACCTTGTTTAATGCCCCTTTTTAAAATAATATTATTATATTTTATCGCCCCGGGCATTTTAGCGGGGGAATATTCCGGGGAGGAGCCTTCCCTGTAATCAATGGGTTGCATCCCTATTGATAACCCCGATACTTCAGTGAAGCCAATTCTAGTGCCTCCCCATTCAACGTGAAAATGATTTGTGGTCAATAAATAATTGTTCATACAGCGTTTGATTTTTAATTTGACATTATTTATAAATTCTGTTACTGTGGTATTCATTGTTTTATCGTATTAATGGAAGCAATAAACCGCTTTACCGGTTGCTATTGACCGCAATACACCCATAGGGGTGTTTTTTTTTGTTTGGGGATTTTTAATAGGGGAGTATCCAAATATAAAATAATTTATTAAACTTGTTAAAATTTTCAGGGAAATACTTTACTTAGAGAGTTTTATGGGTTTCTTTATTTTTGAAAGTCAGAGGTTAGAAGTACGGAATTAGAAGTAAAAATAGTACAAAGTATTAAGTACAAAAATTGTGTGCCAATGACCAGATTTTTTCCACCATTGCTCTATTATCCTCCCACAATTCCTTTTAAAAACATCATTTTTAAAACCGCCACTCGAACAAGACTGGGAGAAATCTGGGAGAAAACACCTCTTTTTTAGCCAAATTGGGTCAAATGGTGTCATATTGGGTCAATTGGTGTCATGGGTATGGGGATGTGAAAATGGTTTATTTTTTTAGCAAATAATATGTAAAAATAAAACTCCATAAATCTATTTTTAAATTATCATAAAATAGCTTGTTAACAGAATCCAAATATAAACTCCACTTTCATTTAATAATCTTATTTTTAAAGAAAAATTGAATCTTGCAAACAAACTATTCTAATAGACGTGTAGTCGTTACCGGCCTGGGAGTTGTCGCTCCAAATGGAGTTGGTCTTCATGCATTTTCAGAAGCTGTTAAAACGGGCACTTCAGGAATACGGTTTTTTCCAGAACTGGAAGACTTGCGGTTTTCCTGCCAAATAGGAGGGATGCCCCAAATTTCTGAGGAGCTAAAGCGAAACTACTTCACCGATCTCCAGTTAAAAAACTTCAACAGCAGTGGTATTCTCTATGGCGTCATTGCCGGGATGGATGCTTGGAAACACGCGGGTCTCAACACTAATAAAGACAAACCCGATTTTGATGCCGGAACAATCTTTGGTGTGGGAACCTTAGGTGTGGACAAATACCGCGAAAGCATTCATTTAATCGATGCCGGAAAAACCCGTAGACTGGGAAGTACTTCGGTGCAACAGACTATGAGCAGTGGTGTGAGTGCTTATCTGGGCGGTATGTTGGGACTGGGGAATATCGTTACTTCTAATTCGTCTGCCTGCACCACCGGCACCGAAGCTATTGCCCTTGCTTATGAACGCATCAAAACCGGAAAGGCACAATGCATCCTAGCAGGCAGCACCAGCGACGGTGGTCCTTATGTCTGGGCGGGGTTTGATGCGATGCGCATTTTACCACACGGATTTAATGAGGATCCAAAAAAAGGTTCGCAGCCTTTGAGTGCTAACGCCTCAGGATTCGTTCCCGGTTGTGGGGCAGGTGCGCTGGTGTTGGAATCGCTGGAGAGTGCTGAATCACGCGGAGCCACTATTTATGCAGAGATTATCGGTGCGGCAATAAACAGTGGTGGTCAACGCAGTGGTGGAAGTATGACGGCACCAAATCCCATTGCGGTACAACGATGCATCACAGAAGCCTTGCAAAATGCCGGTATTTCCGGGAAAAATGTAGATGCTATAAATGGCCATCTCACGGCAACCACAAAAGATGCTGAGGAAATTGAAAACTGGTCCAGAGCCTTGGGGCGGGAGGGAAGTGACTTTCCATTTATCAATTCGCTAAAAGGCATGACAGGCCATTGCTTGAGCGCCAGCGGAAGTATCGAAGCCGTAGCTACTGTTTTACAATTGCACGAGAACTTTTTGTTTCCGAATATCAACTGTGAGGAAATCCACCCGGATATATTAAAAGTGATTGATGCGGAATCTATTCCGCGAATGCGAAAAAATATTGTTGTTAATACCATTGCAAAAGCGAGTTTTGGTTTTGGTGATGTAAATGCTTGCCTTATCTTTAAGAAAAAAATATAATGACCGAAAAAGAAATCTATACCAAACTGGAAAATATTATCAAAGACTATTTGCCTGAGGATGTTTCCAAAGAAAATATCAATCCCGATAGTGACCTCACAAAAGAATTAAACATCAATTCTTCCCATCTCGTGGATATTGTCCTCGATGTGGAAGATGTTTTTAACATCGCCCTAAGCAATGACGATATGGAACAATTGCGCACGGTTAAAGATGCCGTGCGGATTATTCAGGCAAAAAAGCAAACTTAAAATTGTTTCAGAAATGTTATTTTATTGATGAACTGCCGCGAACTTTGTACAGGGTTAAACAAATCTGTTTGCGTGTCATTAAATACAATGTAAATAAATGACAATGGCATATATTCCCAGCTAAAGCGAACATTCCACCTTCCTTGTTCAGTAAAACTGTTGAATTGGTAAAAGGTGGATAATTGCACTCTAGGGTTTAATGCTAACCTTACATTTGCAGAATACAGATCTGTTTTTAAATTTTCCTCAGTAATGCCCAGATTTTTAAGGGCATTATGCTGATGGTCACCTCCAATGGAAATATTTGGAATGGGCGAATACCGAAGGCTTGATGTGATGGTTTGTTTCTTTCCGTTGTAAAAGCCTCCCCATTCATATTTGAAATTGAAAGATATTTTTTTAGACTGGTCAGAAATATACTGTGCGACGTGTTCTGTATAAAAATAATTGTCTTTACCTATTTGAATTCCTAAGGGTGCAAATTCAAAATTAATGTTTTGAGTTAGTCATTTAATTTCCGTATCTTGTTATCAATAAAAATAGGGTTTATGGAAGTATTTAAAGGGCAGAATATACTGAGTTTTGTAAAAGAATTACCTGATGATGATGCTTGTAAAGCATATC
>Ga0209702_10002854_pt1 | contig 28800 bp, 28 predicted proteins | sample FRY01_FD_187210 | JGI IMG/M metagenome (GOLD analysis project Ga0209702, IMG submission 187210) | Freshwater microbial communities from Lake Fryxell liftoff mats and glacier meltwater in Antarctica - FRY-01 (SPAdes) (version 2) | ecosystem: Environmental > Aquatic > Freshwater > Ice > Glacier... | reverse complement strand
GACTTATAAGGATGTCGCGCCGCATCAAGCGCAGCCAGATCAGCATCCCGCGCAGCCAGCGCAGACCATGCTGCAGAACGCGCAGCCAGAGCAGCATCGAGCGCAGTCCTCGCAGCCGACCTCGCAGCCAGAGCATCCTCCGAATACACTGCCCAAGCAGCATCCCACAACGACGCAGCATCACGCGCATCATCAGCCGCATCAGCAGCAGCCCGCGCCGCCGCCCAGCAGCCAGAATTACCGGTCTCTTCAATAATGTACTTGTCGATTAGTTTCATTTTTGTTCTCCTCCCGGCTTTGCCGGGCGTCAGTGACAATTAACTAATATGAACATGCAATCGGCATAGGCAAGTAAGAACTTTAATAATTTAAATAATTCCCATGCACGCGCTGCATCATCATCCCGCGCCCGCGCCCGCGCCCGCGCCCGCGCTGCATCATCACGCGAGGGGTGCCGGCATGGGGTGTCCGCCTACGCCCTCCTGCTGGTGTGACGGCCTTCATAAATAAATGCACCCGTCCGTTCCCTTTCCCCCCAAAACGAAACCGATTGTTTTCTACTTTCGTTTTCGATTTTATATTATGAATTTTTTTATTGTATTTTTAATGAGCATGTTTTCATCTGCGCCTCTCTTGCCATTCGTTCCGAGACTTCCGGGATATCTCCGTCTTCGACTGGATCCACTCCGCTGTTGCTCCCGACATAGTAACTCCAGGGTATATCTGTTTTCTCGACCTGCCCGATGACCCATGCCGCTGTGTGTAGCAGTTTTCCTTTTCGATTGATCGCTTCATTGTGAAGACGCACTCCGACGAGCTTTCGAGGTTCATCTGTATCACGCGGTTCTAGTGCGACGATGATCGGCCGTCCGAGGTGTTTCCATAGTTGATCATTCAGCTGTGAATTCGTCGACTGATCGAGAATGACTCTCTTGTCGTCCTGTACTGACACCTTCGCCCTGCTCCACTTCCACATGGTGTTCTTGCGATCTTTCGATGTCTTCTTACGTCGTGTCTTGATTGCCTTCGGTTTCAACGTGAAGTCGAATCTTCCGAGTACGAAGACTTTCATGGGGAATTCGATGATGCGGCGCTGCACGGCGCGGTCCGGGATGTTGTCGGCGATGAAGTCGATCAGTTCAGCGCGTGTTTTGACGATTGTTTTCATTGCTTCCAATTTCCTTCAATTGCGCGAATTACATTGAGAGTTTGTTTCAATCGTCGCTGGTGCTCGATCGCCTCTAGTCTTCGCTTCGGCGTCAGCAGCGGCTTGAGGCAAATGTCAGGATCTCGATGTCCGGCGATGAATTCGATGAGATCATCGGTTTCACGCTCAAGGCGGACGGTGTATGGATCAGTCTTGCTCATCTTTGATAGACTCAATATACGATTTGAGGCATACATAGAAGCCAATTTTCGCCAAATTTATCAATACCGATAGAGGTGCTTCATCAAGGTCTCTGATTTGCTCAAAATCATCTGACGACAACTTGTTCCTAAATTTCAATGTGGCGAGTCGCCCACCTTTAGAGGACATCTGCTTCGCGAACCAGTCGCGGCCTGTTGCGATTCCTAAGTCAGAGGCCGATGTGCTGCTCATTAGTGCTTCGTATAACTTCTTATTCATGTTCCGTTCTCCTCTCGCATCTTCGTCAGCTCTGCAGTCTGATTGAACGTCAGCATGTTGTTGCAGTTCGAGCAGGTGCAGGTGATGAACGCTGTCTTGTAAGTAATGAAATCAGAATCATTGGCGTGGTTTACGCTCAGGATCCCGTACGTTGCCGGGGCGACGACGGCTTCTTCACCGTCGATCTCTTCGGTTTCTCCGCGTAGCACCGAGCCGCAGACCGGGCAGGCGATGTTGCTGATGAAATCGCGCGTCTTCGTAATGAGTTGTTTTGCTTCGTGTTCGGTGATCATGGTGACTCCTCAAATAGCGGTGAATCAACAACCTTCGTTTCGTCGCGGTATGTGCCGGGACGCAATCCGCCTTCAATTCTCCGCCGCGCCATCGCCACGTAGTCCGGGTTCAATTCAATGCCGACCGAATCGCGCCCAAGCTGAGACGCGGCCAGCAGGGTCGTTGCCACTCCGCAGAATGGTTCAATCACACGGCAAGGGACTATTCCAGCTTCGCATTTGCACGATGCTTCCCAGCCGACCGTGCGGACTTCAACGCCCTCGACGGTTTGGTTTATGAACGAGCCGGTTCCTGATGCTCCGTTGCGCTTTAAAAAGTCGTTCGGACGTTCACGCTTCAACTGCTCGCGTTCGGTGATGCGAATGTACGGTGCGCCGCAATCTGCGCAGCATCCTTTTTCCGATGTACCGGCTTTGATGCAGCGAGTCGGTAGCTCTAGTGGAAAAGTAGCATAATGCTCGCCCGAAAATCCGCCGTCGCCAGGTATGCGCCATACGTTGCGGGGGGACGGCCACTTAATATCGTCTTGATATTCCGTCGTGATGCCGAGTTCCTTTATCGCCTCCATATCGAAATAGTATCTCGCCTTCTTCGTCAACTGGAAGATGAACTCGTAGGAACTTGTGCAGCGGTCACTCTGAGAACTCGGCATCGGCGAGGGCTTGTGCCACACGATTGCATCGCGGAGATACCAACCGGCTGCCTGCAACGCGAGCGCGACGCGCCACGGGATGCCAATCAAATCCTTTGGCTTGCATCCACCAAAGTACCCCACGCCGTTTTTATTGCTAACCACCTGATTTTTTTCTTCGTTGCCGGGACGCCACCCCGGGAGATTATGCCCGGCGTAGCTATCCCCAAGATTCAAAAACAGCGTCCCATCATCGCGCAGCACGCGCCACAACTGTTCACCGACTTCCAGCATCGCGGAAATGAAATCGTCCGGCGTTGGTTCAAGGCCGATCTGCCCGGGTACGCAGTAATCTCTGAGGCCGATTAGAAGTATGGCGGACTGGTCACACAGCAATGGAAGTGACCAGATGCCATACTTTTTAGCACCTCTCTGCAATCGCCAGAAATAATATCGTAAACACCATGTTTCACGGCACCATCCGATCCGTCGAGTGCATCCAGTAAGCAGACGGCCAAAGCGAATCGAAGCAGCGCGTCTCATTCTCGCGGATGCACGACAGCATCCCCGCCGTGTCATGCGTCATCGTCACGCGCACCCAGCCGCTACCAATGTCGTTGACCTCGATCAGCCAGCCAAAACCCTCAAGATGTTGTTTTTTCTCATCGTCACTCATGTCGCCCTCGCTTTGATTTGTTTCATAACAATGCCGAGTTCATTGAATCGCAGGTCGTTGCCCGCAAAATTAAACGCAACGCTCAGGCCCGCGCCACGCGAATTGCTCGCCTTCAGTATCGACAGCACCCTATCGGTCTGCATAATTTCTGTCTTGCCGCCGAACAAACTGTCCACACGCACATGCGCATCGATTGCCGGTGAAAAGTGTTTTAGCCACATCACGCATTGCGTCGCGCGGCTGTATGCAGCGCCGTTGGCAATGTCTTCCATGAAAGAGCTACCCTTGGTGCCCTTTCGAGGATGCGTCGAAAAGAGGATCGATATCTCAAACTTCTCGGCAATATCTTTGACGGTGGTAACAAACTTCTGATCTTCATCGGCCCAATTGCGCGTCGTATGCGGCACGAGCGTCACTGGATCAACGATGATGACACGGCACCCGGCCATCGCACGTTGCTCGACCCATTCTGCGACCGACTCAAGGTTCATTCGGTTTCGCTGAATCGCGTGAATGCACGGCCCGAATTCATCTTGAAAGTCTGAATACTTCTCCTGAATCAGCGTTGCTTCCTCTGGATTTTCCTCAATCCATTCCGTTTCAAGCATGGAAACCACGCCGCTCTTGATCGCCAGCGCTCGCATCATGTGCCACTCACGACGATGCTCGATCATCAGGCAGGCGCACTTGATTCCCTGATCGTGCCAATGCACAAGGCATTGCATCAGCCAGAAACTCTTGCCAGCGCCGGGATCAGCGCAAATAACGCTGATTGTCTGCGGCAACAGTGCTTTCGTGAGCTTGCCGGTGATTTTGAAGGGGAGAGGGACCGCCTTGTAACGGCCCGCAACTATCTCCAAGACGTGCGACTTCAATTCGCAGGACACCCCGAGCGGTTCTGCATCGCGCAGAACTTTTTCTACGTCGCGCCCGGACTGAATGTATTCAACTGCATCGCCCTTGGGCGGCAAATCGAGCGTGTCGGGATCGATGTAGTACATTTGCGGAAGAGGGTCCAGCTTCTCAAGCTGTGCTCGCACGTCGCGCATGTGAGCAATTCCGGTTCGAAAACCCTTGTCGTTCGGCGCGTCATTATCGGGCCAGAGATAGACCTTCTTCCCCGCCAATGGAGACCAGTCGGCATGATCGGCATTCCCTGCCCCGGCCGGACTTGTCGTCGCGATCCACCCCGCCTTGTTCAGCGCGTGTACGGACTTTTCCCCCTCAACGATAATGACGACCTTCTGATTCACGAGTCTGGCGCGGTTGTAAATTGGCCATGGCTTCGCTGGAGCCCGCAGCTGAAAACCGCCACCGAGAACCGAGCGTGCCTGCATGAAGCGTTTACCGCCATCGGGTGCGCGGAGTCGAATCACCGCAAGATCGATGCGGCCGGAATCAGGATCGGTGTATTTGTAAACGTCGGTGACGTTGTGAAACGTCGAAACCAGCTCGTCGAGAGATTCGAAAATCTGCGGCTCTTTTTCCTTCGGATCGTGATGCCCGTTGTGCTGCGGGTCGATCACGGCTTCAATGAGATCTGAGCGGCTGCGGCCAGTCACTCTAGCGCGAATGTCGAATAGGTCTCCCGAGGCATCGCACCCATGGCATTTATAACGCCACACGCCGTCTTTATGATAGACGCCGGCCGATGGATTCTTGTCATCGTGAAATACGCATCGGATCTTGTTTGGTGACTTAACGTCGCAGCCGGCTTCGCGCAACTCGGCCAGGAGCGCACCTTGATCAGTTCGCAACGTATTAAATTCTGAGATCATTGATCCTCTTCCGGCCCGAAGGCGTCTTGAATGCGTGGATCGTCTTCATCCACATCAGGGATTTCGAGGTCGCGACGCTCGTTCTCGCCATCGTTCCGGCCACCGCGACGATCATCACGCAGCCAGGACGCTCTTAGCCCTTGCCATCCGTTTGAGATGCCAATTTGCATCAGTTCAATCGATTTGCTCGGGCCGAGATTCTTGAATTGATTCAACATCATCTTTGCCGACGTCGGTGTCACCGCCGCATGCCGCTCGTTGCCACGCCAAGACAGGTAGGTTTTATACATTTCGACGAATTCGTCGGTCTGAAGCTCTTGGGGGATCGGGGGATTGCTGGCTGTTGCTCTGGGCTTCTTCGATTTCGAACCGGAAGCGCGATCCTCGGCCGGCTGGCCCTGCGGTGCATTCTTCTTTCGCAGCAGTCGAACAGTTCTGCACCCAGACGTCATCATTCCCTCACTGCAGGAAATGAATCCCGAATACGAAAGTGCATCGAGATAGCCCTGAAGGCATTTCTTCGAACATCCAACAGTCGCGGCGGCGTGCTCAAGGTTGATCAACGAAGTCCACTCGCAATCAGCACCATTGGCACAGACGATCAGCGTGAGTTTCTGGCCTGGCGGTCTGATTTCCTGTTCAATTGCCCACGCAAACGCCTGAATGCTCATCGAAAAACCTCCACCTAGACGGCGAGAAGCATCATCGACACACGGCTTAAAAAAAACCCAGAATTGAACGCATGTGCGCAGACTCTCCACAATATGGCCGTCACGTGTCATCGTCGAATTCGTCATCGAACTCTGCGTCGGCCTCATCCAGCTCGACCTCGCGGTGCTCTTCTGCGTCCATTTCGGCGGTACGAGAGAGCCACGAGTCGGCGTGAATAATCTGCCTGCGCAGTTCCTCGCGAATCGCCATGCACTCGACTTCGCTCTCATAATGAATGTCAAAAATGTAGTCGCCGCTCGGGGTCGTGCCGATCAGGAGGAACGAGTGGCAATGCTCGCGAACGACGGCGGCCACGTTTGATGGAAGCGAGCAGTCTTTTTTATCGAATGGATAAGATCTTTTGGCCATCGTTCGACACTGCCTCCATGCACTGACAAAACATTTTTGAATCCGAGAAGGCGATGATACACTCGGCCGCAACTCGACAAGGACAAAGAGCATGGCAACAAAAAAGTCGTCCACAAAAACCGCTGACATCACAACGGTTCCACCCGTCTTTAGCGCGGGAGAAGCTGTCATCGTCAATCAGGGGCAGCACAAGGGGCGGCGAGGGACGACGAAAGAATTGTCTAGGACGCCTCAGTTTCGCTTGCCTGATCAGGTGATGCCGGTGCCGGAGATCGCCGAGCAGCGCGGCCTTTCCTGGTTCGGATGGCTTTGGTGGGTGCGTCTTGACGGCGACGAGCACGAGTCGCGATTGTTCTGGGAGAGCGAATTGGATCCCAGCAGGAGTGATTTACATGACGATGCACGATTTTCCAAGCGGACATCGCGACAAACACATTTTGAGCGGTGAAAATTGCCCGTGTGATCCTGACGTGTTATACATCGACGAAGAGACCGGACTTCCGTACGATGATGCACCGATAATTGTTCATCGGGCACCGGAGGGATGGACGGGGGAGCGGTCGCGAGTCGATGAGTATTTCTTGCAGAATCAAAAGGATAAATAATCATGCCATTGACCAACCAACGAATCATAAATGGCAGCTTCACCGCAACGACCACAAGCGGCGTGGAAGTATTCGTCGATCCCGCATACGTCGTCGGCTTCGAGGCCGACCCGTCACGCGACGATCAACGTGTTCTTGCCTACATCGAGTTCTCAAAGATCAAGCCGCAGACCGAACTAACCTACGAACAGGCGGTTCAGAAGCTCATCGACGACGAAGCAAGCGCAAGGATTCGCAAGCGGCTGTGGAATGTGCGCGTTGGACTTGGATTCCGACATCAGGCGAATGCGTCGGCACAGCAGGTTCTTGGGTGGGTGCGACAGGCAATCGTTGATAACTATGAAGGCGAGCGACAAACGATCGTCACGCCGATGGGCGGCAGCATGATTCGCCAGCGGTATTTGGCTTCCAACAACTTCCGCGAAGCGTTCTACCGTCAGAACTTCGACATCATTCGCCACGAACACAAGCGGACTAAAATGGAAACACCGGGCAGCTGTTGGGACATCGCGGTATCCGAAATGCAGGACGCAGACTGGGTGTGATATGATACATTTCCTCGCATCCATCATCATCGCAAGCACAACTGCGCTCGGCCCATTCCCCGCCAACGCACCCACCGAGCTATTCAACGAACCGCTCAACGCCGAACCATCGATCGACGTAAACAACCCCGTCTTCGTCAAATGCGAAGTCGATGGCACGTTCCTCTACTGGACGGCACTTGGCATGGCTGGCGGGACTGGAGCCGTTGGTTATCGGTTCGATGGTTGGTCGTTATTCCTATGCGGTTCCGGTGTGAAAGTTACGAATCCGCACACTCAATTTGAAGTGATATCGTTCCCGCAGTTCGGGTTCATCACGATATTGCATTGGCGGCACAGCGGTACAATTGGAATCTATTCTCAATCGCGCATTCAGAATCTTCACGACGGCACCGAGGTAATGAATTACATTTTTCTCAACCCCGAATCCGAGTTCAAAGAATACAACGCAACCGCGACATTCATCGGCGGGCAGATTGACGTGACGATTACGGTTGGCAACTGACGCGAGCGGAATTTTCGGATCGCCATGGATGGCGGTATGCCCGGTAACGACGTCACGGAAGGCGCGATATGGCAGAATTTATCTATGAGTCTTTGACGGGAAATGACGACGGCGACATTACCTTCAACGTCATTTCTATACCTTTCGATTTCAACGGTACGTCGCTCGCAGTGGGGCGTCTCCCAAACGGTAACGACCTGTTTGCGGGCTCGATGCTGCGACCTTCTGGCGGTGCCGGAACGGGTTGCGAAAAGAACTCAATAATTATCTCGGCGTTCCTGCGATGCTTTGTTGTGCAGCGACTCAATACTCCGCTCTTGCAGGGTGCGCTCGATGATGATGTTAATCCTAGCGATTGGGGCAACCTCGGCGATCCCGTCGGTACGAACCACCCATTCGCCCCTTATTTCATTCCGGCTTCGGGCGATTATACCAACGCGCCTTCAGTTCCTGCGCCGAATAATTCATTTGACATTAATGTCACGCCAGACGCGCAGATATTGGTCAACAATGCGTCGTGGAATACAAGCTCGCACACTAGATGCGCGCTGCGACCGCAGCCCGCACTTGGCAATGGAAACTTTTGCTCCCTGAGCGCGTTTGAGGCCGGAGCCGGCGTTCACATTCGCCTGATTATCACGACCGCTGAAGGTGGCGGGACACCCAACCTCGTCGTCCGTGACTCCCTCGGCAATGTCCGCTCCAGCGGCGACACGATTGCAATGGGCACAACGCCAGATGGTGTTGAGGACACCGAGCAGATTACGGTCCAGAACACCGGAGATGCGATTCTCGCGATTAATAGCGTTGTCCCAACCGGCGGCGCAGACTTCGATACAACAGAGGATTTGGCTGCGACGATTGCGGCTGGCGGTGGTTCAGATCAGATGACCGTGCGACGACTGGCGGACGTGGTTGGCGCGCAGACCCGCACCATCACGATCAATTCCGATGACCCGACGACTCCGGAATTTATTATCAATTTCTCCAGCACGGTCCTGCAACGCTATATCGAGGTGCAATCCCCGACCGGCGAGATCATCAACCCGCCGAACCCAAATACCACGCGGTTCAGCATCGGCACAATCGAGGTGACCGAAACGGCATCCAAGCGGTTGAAAGTGTTCGGTCGTCTAGGCGACGTTGAGACGGACGGCTCCACCGTGCCGTACATTGATGCGAATATCTACAACACCCTGACGAGCGAATGGTTCACAAAGAGCAACAGTCTGCTGGACCAACGTGGCGGAAATGATCTTGTAGAGGCCGGAACGTTGGTCTATACGCTCGAAACGGTGGGGTCGAACGGCACCTTCTATTCCGCGACGTTTGACGGATCGGCCGACTGGGCGAAGGTCGATGACATCGATGTCTCGCCAGACCCCTGCCCTTCCGGCGTGCCCTTCTATTGGCATGTATGGTTCAATACAGCAGTAATCACCAACTCCGTGCTCATGGCCAAATGGAACACCTTGGACGTCGCCAAGAAAGAATGCCGACTGATGTTTTTTACGGCGGGCGCGCAGCTTCAATTTCAATATCGCGGGACCAACGGAACCGAATACGCAGCCATCGCAACGGCATCGCCGTCAACCAGCTCATGGCAGCACGCGCTATGCGGCGTTGACAGCTCAGGAAACATCCACATATATCTCAACGGCGCCAACGGAGCGACGACGGCCGTTGCGGCTGCGATCGTGGCCGGCGATGCGCCGTTCACCATCGGCTCGAATGACAGTGGTAATAGTAAGTATGCCGGAAAAATGATCGCCCCGCGAGTCGTCGTCGGCGTCGCGCCGTCGGCTGCACTTGCGACCGCGCTCTACAACTCCGGCACGCCGCTCGATCTGGACGACCCGTTCTCCATCACCGAGAACATCCCGACCGGCACAACGCTAAACGGCACCGAAGACAATCTGACCGTCGAGTTCACGCCAGTCGCAGAACAAACCTACGACGCAACGATTGTCATTCCGTCTGACTCGCTGGATTCACCGAACCAAACACTCATTCGCGGCATCGGTTCCGCAGCGGCGGGCACGATCACCGTTGAAGACGAAACACCGACAGTTATTCCGAACAGCGGCACGCTCGATCTGGACAACCCGGATGTCAACGTCGGCGAAGATGAACAACTGACCATCACGGCGATTGACGACGATGTTGAAATTGCGTCGATCCGCATGAACGATCCGACCGGCAGCGCGCAGGATTATTCACTATTCCCGCTGATGGCGACCCGCAACCGTCAAGCGTTCGTCGATGCGTATGCTGGCGCGGCAACCGGCATCTTCCGCGAGGTCTATTCGGGAGCATCGGATGAAGCGTACCCCGCGCAGAACTCGGGCCTGCGAAAGACGCTGTGGGGCCACTACGAAACGTGGCGATGGAACCAAGATAAGTACAGCGTGATGCTGCCGACCGCGCCGCCATTCCGATTACAAACCGCCAAATACGGCGAAGGAAGCAATGATTCATGCGCCGAACTTATCACCGGGTGCTGGACGTTCACAACACCCGGTACATCTACCAGTCAGTCATTACTCGACAATTGGGGCGACTTCGACATCGACCCAACCACGATCTTCGGCTTCAATACGCGACCGAAGAAGCTGAGCAAGACCGCTAAGCTGACCGTCCAGTGGTGCGCAGACGGCTCGAACATGGACGGTGGGTTCGAGACATGGATCAACGGTTACGACGGAACGAATATTGGCAACGGTGTCGCTAAGTTCTTTGATGACTCGGCTGGAGCGATCATCAAACTTATTATTCCGACCAACAGCGGCGGAGCATACGGTAAAATAGATTACGAAGTCACTTGGACAACTTCTCCGGCCCTCACCGCCACCCGCACCGTGCTTGCCAGCGGCACGCTCACTGAGGGAACCCACTTCGATGCGCGTCGCGGCGTGGCTGGCATTGCAGCCGATGAATACCACATCCTGCACGAACTCGGAACATTCGACTTTCGCGCCGCTGGTGGCGTTTATCTTCAACTGACGTTGTGGGCAAACACCGACAACACAGACGATTGCGGCATTACAACCGGCTGGCCGGAAACAGCTAACGCCGCATCGCAGAAGGGACGCACGCGCATCTCACTCAGTCGCTCCGGCTCTGACTTCCTGCAAATGCTCTCAAACTACGCGAACGGCGGCTCGATGCTGGCGTTGTTCGCACCAGATCTGATCGAAGTCGGCGGATTCGGAAACTACGCTCGTCGCACGCCAACCAAATCCGCCGCCGACCTTATTGACGACCTGCAAAACTACATTGACTTCCTTCGTGGAATCGTCGCGGGTGTTCCGATCATCGTGGACGGCGGCTGGAATCTTTACGACGGCAGCGATGATACCAATCCGCCCGCTGGACTCCCACTCGATACCGACAAGCAGCTGTTGGTCGATACATTCTCATCCATCGCCTACTCCATTGACCGAGACACCGTTGCGCTGATGAACTATCGGCGTTATCTGGAAGCGGTCGGTTGGGACAATACTGACATTCCCGCCGATGAAGATGATCACGACGGAACGACCATCGATGGAACAGACCCGGCATGGGAAGGCGCAAAGAGAATCTGCGAGGGCCAGTACGCCTGCCACGAAGAACTCATCATGTTGCAGTTCACCGAGGAAATCGCTGACGCAACGACGATCCTGCAAGACGCGACCGATACATTCACGATCGACAACACGGCGATCATCACGGGCGCATACGCATCACACATCGGCCCGACGCTGACCAACATAGTTATCACGCATGATCAGCTTGGCTCACCACATATCATTAATGTGACGGGAACGGTTGGCGCGGTTGCGATCATTCAACTTGAGAACGAGACGCAGGTAATACCTCCGTACTCATTGGGGGAAGACTACTACACTGATTTTGGGACCGTTGGCAGAGACGTCCCATCAAGTGTTACATTCACAATAACGAACATTGGAACAATCTCGCTAGGAATTCAGAGCGTTACGAACGCCGGTGCATCACCTGATTTCGTTATCGTTCAGGACGTGCCGCTGTTCACGGTTCTTGATCCGGGCGAGTCAACAACCTTCGTTGTCCGAATGAGATCGTCTCTTCTTGGTGAGAAGTTTTCTAATGTTCTCATTGCCCATGACGGCGTTGACACAGACGACGAAACAGACTTCTTCCGAATATTGTTCACTGGCCACGTGGCTGACGGCGGAGCAGGTTCCGGCGGCATCCTGAACAAGAAAATCAAATTTCCTCGTTATCCGAGGACCGATTTATGACGTAATATGAATTGTCGGCCATGGATGGCCACAACCAACTACCGCGCAGGATGCACGACAATGACAATCACCACCCCGCAATCACAGGGTTCAGGAACGCTAATCTCAGGCCGTCAGGACGGATGGAACGACTGCTGGCCAGGCACGCCGATCACCTACAACGGCGGAATCACGTCCGCCGCAAATCGCGGCCCGATCGGCGTATCGTGGGCCGAAGATGCCTATCCGTCGAACGATGCTGCCAATGGCCGCGTTTTCGTACGCATACCGGCAGATAAAACAATCGAGCTGGCGTTCATGGGAAAAGGTGCCGCTGGCACGATCAACTTCGGCGTTTGGGCGTTCAACAGCAACAACGCCGGCAATCGAAAGACAAGTAATATCCTCTGGCTCCCACAGCAGTATCTCGTCGGCGTTGCCGTGCTCGGCGCGATGACTGGAGTTGCTGATACAGCGCGTGATACAAACTGGCTGCTGGCTGATGACATACAACTGTCGCTGGATCGAACACCGGTGCCGTTCACTGAAGTCGAAAACCCCGGCGATGCAATGGCATGGATGAGACTGCGCAGCGCGACGCCGCAGTGCATCGAGATTCAGCTTTCGCTCGGAACTGCGACGGCGGCGAATGTGATCTGGCGCACAAGCTAAATGTATGTCGAAGACGATCGAAAAAAACCAGTTGCTCAAAGATGCGGGCGTCCGTCAGGACGGTGCAATCGCTCGTCGTCATTCGAATATGCCTGCGGCGAAGCGTGCTGTGGAAATCATGGATGCGCTCGTAGAGCACTTCGCTGGCGATCACGAAGAGATGGACACCATGCTCAGGGACTTCATCCTGGGGCAAGGGGACTACGTGACGGATGGCGGCAAAGCACTGCTGAAAACGAATCCGACGGCGTGGCTCAAGGCGTGGGAGAAGTTCAAGGATCGTCATCTCGGCAAGCCGAGGGTCGCTTTGGAGCACAAGGATGAGCGTTCGACCACAGACCCTTTCCGCGAAGGTCTCGACCGCGACGCGCAAGCGGGAGTCTTCGACATCCTCGAAGAAGTCACAATTACCCGTCGCCGTGCCGCCCGTCATGCCGGACCATCTGGAGGACCAGGACCTGATCGACGAGAGGACGGGCAAGCCAGTATTGCTGCCGTTCAATATACAGGACAACATGAGAGCCCGGCACGCGATGGCGGTGAGAGCGGAGAAGGACCGCGCGTACCAATCGACGTTGATTCACTTGTGCAGGAAATCGATCACATTCTGGCTCACCATGTTTGTGTGGACGTATCGTCAGATGCAGGTGGCCGAGGGGGGGAAGACCGAACAGCTTGCCGGAAGAGCGTCGAAGCAACCGTTAATCCTCCGACCGAAGCAGATTGAAGTCGTCAAGGCGATTCAGGAAGCGATTCGCGATGGGCACAATTTGCTGATCGATAAGAGCCGCGAAGAAGGTGGATCACTGCTGCCGGCGATGGTGTTTATGCACGAGTGGCAGTTCGGGGAGAACACGAACTTCCTGATGCTCTCGAATAAAGAGGAAAACGTCGATTCTCGCGACCCTAGAAGTCTGTTCTGGAAACAAATGTTCGCGCTGGAAAACCAGCCGTCATGGCTGAAACCGCATTACGAAAAGACGTTCAAGCATCTTCGCAACCTGGACGCCGACACGATCATCTCCGGTGAAGCGACTGGAAAATCATCGGGACTTGCTGCCCGTGGGCGCGCCGTGCTCATGGACGAATTCGCCGAGTGCGCCAACGGATACACCATTCACGCCAACATGCCCAGCGTGTCACGCTGCTGCATTTACGTTTCCACGCCACGCGGTCCCGGAACATGCTTCACCTGGCTTCGCAATGAGGCACTGCGAACAGGTGAGCCCAAGCGTGTTGAGTTGCCGTGGTGGGAGAATCCCGAAAAGGCACAGGATCTTGAGTGGATACGAGACGAAAAAGGTCGCGTTGTGCGAACGAGCCCGTGGTACAAGGCCGAATGCCTTCGCATGAAGGACCCGATCTGGATCGCCAGAAACCTCAACATGAGCCACGAAGAGTCGGGATCGATGTTCTTCGACATGATGGACATTCAGCGGCAGATCGATACATACGCCCGGCCGAGCATTCCCGACATCAAACAGGGCAAGATCATCTTCCCGCACGCCGACAACATCGTCGCCGAGATCAACAAGGGCATTCGCAGCAAGGACGTGCGTGGGCTGGAATTCATCGAGACAGACGAGGGGTTCTGGCGCTTGTGGTGCGCGATCGGCGAAGACGGCCGGCCGAATCAGTTCACCAGATATGCGCTGGCGGCGGACATCTCGACTGGCAACGGAAGCTCGAACACGGTCATTTCTGTCGGTGATTGCGATACCGGACGCAAGGTCGCTGAATTCGCCTATTCACTGGCACGACCGTATGAGGCCGCGCGGCTGATGCTGGCGGCCGCACTTTGGTTCGGCGGGGCTGATGCGCTTCCACTGCTGGTGTGGGAAGCAAATGGGCCGGGCGGTGAGTTCGGCGACGAGATTTGGAACAGCAGCTATCCGCGCATTTGGTTCCTGAAAGACTCGGGAAAGAGCGACAACGAACGCACGTCGTTGTACGGATGGCACTCGAATCGGAACAGAAAAGAGAAGGTCGCCGGTTCGTTTCGCAAGGCACTAACCACAGACGAATTCATCAATCCGAGCACTGAGGCACTGCAGGAAGCCGCTGAATATGTTTTCTTCGATGGCGGTGCACTCGGGCCAGCGCGACTGAAGGATGAGCCGGAGCAGGGACGCGCTTTGCACGGCGATCGCGTTATTGCGGATATGCTGTTGCACATGGCGATGAAAGAAGAACCGAAATTCAGTGAGAATTCGCGAGCGGTGGAGCCGGGAACGTATGCCTGGCTGCAGGCGCAAGCAAAGGCCAAGACTGCACGAAAGCGCAGCGAGAATGATTTATGGGGACGAGAATGATGACACAGAACGAAACGCCCGAAGTCGGCTCGAAAGAGTATTACGTCAAGCTGTTTTCGCTTGAGAAGCGATACAAGATGGCCGACGATTTATACGACGTCGATCGCGTCTTCACAGACGATGACCTCAAGCGCATCATCCTCGAACTTCGCCTCATGCCACAAGAAATCACCCGCCTCGCCGCAGAACAGGTCTTGATGGACCGCTGGGCAGCGTCAACAACATCTACGGAGTCGCGCAATGGCAAGGATGCCGAAGCAGACCACAATAACCTCGCAGAAGAGCCGCAAACCGTTCAGTGAGAAGCTGCACGATCAGGTTTTGCTTGGATATAAAAAATTCGAATGGGCGCGGAAGATGCGCATGAACGTCCTGCAACGCATCGCCGGGCCGCATTACGGCGGATCGCGTCGGCAAATGAGACCGATCAACTTGCTCTATAAAACCTATTCGACGTACGCCCCGCGCATCGTCGCGGGCAAGACGCGGTGCAAGATCGGCAGCGACACGATGGGGCTCTATCCCAGCGCGAAGCTGCTGGAGATGGCCTGCAACCATCTGCTCGAAAAGAATCGGTTCGTCAATACATCGAGAACCTGCGTTCAAGACGCGCTTGTCGGAATCGCCTGCGCGAAAACAGCACTGCTTCCGAGCGATTTTCCGTACGGGACATTCGGACCGTTCATGTATCCCGGCCAGCCGTATGTGAAGCGAATCAGTTTCGACGACCTGCTGATCGATCCTGATTCAGCCGACATAAACGAGTATTACTACATCGGAAACCGCTATCACATCGCACTGGAAATCCTCAAGAATGGCGATTACGACAAGCGGGCGATTGAACAGTTGGAACGCGCGGATGAGGCGTTTAATCGTCCTGATCAACGCACCGAAGACATCAGCCGCGGCGACGAAGCTCCAAAGTCAGAAACCTACGATTTCCTCGAATTAGTCGAGGTCTATGACAATTACTGCCCGACACACAACGTCGTCATAACGATGGGCTGGTCGGAAGGCGCGACACGCCCGCTTGCGGTTCGGCCATGGGAAGGCCCTGAAGGCGGTCCCTACGACTTCATGTATTTCACGCCGCTGGCAGACAACTTCATGCCGATCCCGCCGCTGTGGATCATGTACGACATGGACGATGCCGCAAACGAGTGGATGCGAAAGCTCATTCGCCGCATGAAGAACAGCAAGCACAATCTCGCCTACGAATCTCGCGCGGCTGACGATGCTGAAAACATCCTCGGCGCCGAAGACCTAGAGGCGGTGCGTGTGGATAACGTGAGCGGCCTGAAGGAATTAGACTTCAACGGACCCAAGACCGAAGACTTCATTGGTCTCAACTTCCTCACCGGCCAGGCGAACGACATCGCGGGCAATCCCGACCTTCTCGGCGGCACAAGCGCCGACTCAGGCACACTCGGGCAGGAGCAGATGCTTCTTGCCGGCGCGAATGTTCGAGTCACTGATGCTCGCGATCAAATGAATCAGTTCGGCGCGAATATCGCGCGAAAGTTCGCGTGGTATCTCATGCACGTTCCGGGCTTCAAGATTCCGCTCACTCGTCGGCCGGTTCCGGGAGTTGAGATCAATACCGAATACTCGCGCGAAATGATCGAAGGCGACTTCCTCGATTTTCATTACAACTTCACGAGCTATTCACGGCTTGAGATGGATCCCGTACAGCGATATCAGAAACTTGCTCAATTCACTGGCGAGATCGTGCCGATGCAGATTCAGCTTCAGATGCAGACGCAAGGCGCGTGGCCGGCACAGAAGGTGATCCGCATGATGGCTGATTATCTTGACATCGAAGGTTGGGACGAAATCGAGATGGACGAGATGGCGTTCCAGCGGACGATGGCGCGGATGGAAGCGTATCAATTCCCCGGCCAGGGTCAGTCGATGATGCCGGGTCAGGCAAGTGGACAAGGTGCGCAAAGTCGATCACCGCGCTTGGGTGGTAAAAATATGGGGATGAACGGACAGAATGCGTACGGTGCGCGTTCATCGAGTGAGATGACCAACGGAAGCAATTCGGGACGGCCGCAGAATGGTATGCTGACACCCTCGGGAGGTTGATACCTTGATCACCAGAGAACTCATCAAGCAGGAACTCGCACGCAGGCGTTTTATGAATCAGGGAGCGCCGAAGCACAAACGTCTGACTGTCAACCCAAAGAAAGTGCGTCGTATGATGCAGCGATGCGAACGTTAACGACCCGAAGCAAACAAAGAGAATAAGACATCTTGAACTGCGCATCGCCATGCGCGATTCTGAGATTCTTGCACTGAAGATGACGGCGAAAAAGGTCTGATAGTAATGCCCACCTATTTACACTATTGCGAACCCTGTGATCAGCGCCTCGAAGACACGCGAACGATCGCTCATGCGCTGAAGAACCACAAGTGCCCCGGCTGCGGCAAGCCCATGCCGCGCGACTTCAAGGCCGAGCACACGCACACGACCGCGCCCTCTCAGTTCAAGGAAGTCAGGTCCATTTCGCTCGGGGTGAATCCAAAGGACATCAGGGCCGAAGAAGCGAAAATGCGTCGTGAGGGGATTCCAGGCCGATTCGACAAGAAAAATGGGGATATGTTGTTTGAAAACGTCAAAGACCGCGATAAAGCTGCGAGGAAATTAGGATTCCATGTAACGTGATCGACGGTTACAATGATCGAGAACACAATCTTTCCCCTCCTCCACTGAACTGCTCCGATCGCCTCGAACACGGTCGGAGCAATTCTTAGAAAGACACTCTGCTGGTGTTGCTCATCGACACCACGCTCCTTTGAGACGCCGGCCGCTCCACCGCGGTCGGCGTTTTTCTTTTTCGTTTCGATGAACGATGCGAGCGTGATTGGTATGATTAAATCATGTCGCATCCTGCGAAGCCAATCATCATCACGGATGAGATGCAATCGCTCATCGACGATCACATCGCCGTTGCGTTTAAGACCGCACGTCGATACGCGAAGAAGCACCCGAGGTTGAATTCGGAAGAGTTCGTTGGTTACGCCTATTCCGGGCTTGTCGATGCAGCCAAGACCTTCGATCACGATCGAGGCGCGTCATTCGTAACACACGCATCATCACGATGCTGGTACGCGATCATTGATCACTTGCGCTTGCTGCGAGGACGATTCGGACAGAGAGCGTTTAATGAGGGAGTCGGGTGGGCCGGCGTCGATGAGAAGCAAGCGAGTCGCAACCCATTACTCCGCGCCTCTGTTGCAGCGGAGCTTCCTGACGACTCTGAAGATATCTGGTGGATGCGCCGCTTGAATCCGCAGTATCGCGTCATCCTGAAAATGTACGCCGACGGATACAAGATGCACGAAATAGGTAAACACCTTGCTTGCTCTGAGTCTCTGATATCGATGAAAATTGCAAAAATCAAAGGCGTTGTTAAACATCACATTCAAATTGGAAGACCAAAAATGCTAACACCGTCAATAAATACGAACGGACATCACGTCGAAGAACAGCAGCCACGACAACTCGTCAAGGTATCAGAGATGACGCCGGAACAGCGGCGTGCCATGTCAGAAAAAGTATCTACAAACGGCTCGATTCAAGATCATCGTGAAGCGCCGAAGACGCTTGTACGAAAAGACTCGTCAAAGGCGACGTGCCCATGTTGTAATGAGATGCAGGTACAGCGCGGTTCTGTGTTCTGCACGCAATGCAATCAAAGCAGTAAGGCGAAAGCGTCTGCCGGTGGTATGAAAAGTACATTCAAAGAATCCAGCGGCGGGCTTGACTGGTCATACGCGACGGATGAACAGCGAAGCGAAACATACAAATCACTCCGCGCGAAAATCGTTGATCGTCGCTCGTCGTGGATACGAAATAAGAAGGTCGAGCAACCTGAACCGCCGACGTCACCATCGTTGAGAATTGACGCAAGGCCCGTCGAGTCGATTCGTCAGGAGACAACGAGCCAGAAGATCGCATCTGTGACGATTCACCGCGACTTCACCGAGGTCCTGCGGAAGCTGGAAGAGCGGCAAAAGTGCGAAATCGACGCGCTGAATCAGAAATACGAGCGTGATCGTGACGCGATTGTGCGAGCGTACGAGATCATGCAGACCATTGGAAGGTGATTTGATCTGCGCAAACAACAAGCCCCGGTGCTCCGTGTAAACTCACAACACCGGGGCTTGCGTTGCTTTTCGCGTATTGCTATGCTCAAAGCTCAACAACCCATCGCACCGGCCATTGTAGAGCGGTGCAATCGCACGCACAAGGAGTTCGAGCGCGTTCTTCCTAAGATCAAATGAACGAGCGTAAATACCAATGGCCCGCCGCAGAATGACAACAGCGACACAAAATCTAATCCCCGGTGCTCCGTGTAAACTCACGACATCGGGCCGAGACGCAATGTGGGCTGCGGCTAACTCGATTCGAGAGAATTGAGCCAATCCCTGAAGAGCGCCTGCCGACGAAGGCGTGAAGGGTCGTTTGCGAATGTCGATTCCGCGCTGTCCGTGGACAGCTTAAATGTGAAGCCGAGTCGCAAACCGTGTGTGTGGAAAACTGACGACCTCTCAGTATCGAGGTCTCGGTAGGAAAAGCGGTCGTACGCGCGCATCACGCTAAAAACTTGACTTTCGACCGAATTTCTGTTTATGATTTGATCAACACCGCGCGAAAACGGCGATCAAGGATGATCGTGCTGCCGCGAAAACCACGGTGAGTACGGGCATGGAGGCCCGTGTCACATGACGACAACCGCAAATGCTGGCGATGCCCAGATCGGTTCCACCGTTCGACCTGGCTTGACGGAAGAAGGCCGCTCGGCGATTGCCGAAGCGGTCGATGCCGCCCGCCAGCAGTCCGAACGCGAACCAATCTTGGAAACTACCGCCGACGTTGAGGAATCAGCTCCAACAATCGATTCGGAGTCATCTGAAACGACTGGCGAAGAGTCAGGCGAGACCAAAGCACCGGAAACCACGGAACCGAAGGCATCTGAGAAGGCGCCATCCAAGACCGGGCCGGGACGCATGCCGCGCCGACAAACGAACGAAGCCGAAACTGAAACAGCCACGCCCGAGCTTTCGAAGCTCGAAAAGCAGGCGTTGGGTGCCATCAAGGATTTGAGTGCCGACGAAATCGCCGCTCTCCCTTTCGAGACGCAGCAGAAGATCGCTCGTGCTCGCATCCTTGACCGCCGCAACGTCGGCAAGAAATTCAGTGAAATCGGTCAGTTCATCGCGCAGCAGCGTGGTAATCAGCCCACACAGCAAGGGCAAGCGAATCAGACGTCTCCGCAACCCCAAAGTGTTGCTCCCGTCACGCCGTTGGCACAGGGCCAGCAGGCGCAAGCGGCGAGCGAGGAAACAATCCTCAAGGACTTTGGACTTCCGACGCGAAAAGACGCTGAAGATAAATTCAACGAAGAAGCAATGACGGGTCTTTACGACCCGCTCGTCAAATTGGCCTCGATCGTCCACGAGATGCGAAATCCGCCTCGACAACAGGCGGGGCAGCAGAACCAGCCAGGGCCTTATCAGCCCATCGGTACTGAAAACGGTGTCTCGTACAACGGTCAGCAGCAAAACGGACAGCAAGCACCCCCGGATTCCGCCCATCTTGAACGTGAGGTCATCGGATTTTTCGATGGCCTGGCGAAGAACGGCTGGGATGTAGAATACGGCGCGCCTGATACATGGCGTGCAAGTGCTCAGCACAATCAGCAGCGCAGCGTCGTTCTCGGCGAGGCGCTGGACATGATGGACGTTTCTGCGCAGATGGGCCGTCCCATGGAAATCGGCGAGGCGTTAGAAATCGCGCACTTTCGGAACAACTCCAACGAACTTGAGGCGAAAGCAATTGAAAAAGGCCGTCAGCAGGAGAAGGCCCAGAACAATCGCCTCAAAAACATGTCCGCCAACCCGCCCGGTCGCTTTACGCGCCCAGCGGAGCCGAAGCCGAAAAACAAGCGTGAAGAGGGTCGTGTCGCTGCAAAGGGCGCGCTCTCGGAAATCTTTGAAACGCGCGGCATCAAGCGGAACCATGAAACTGATGGAGTGATTTACTGAGCTGGAACCTCTGATTTGGCCGCTTGACGGAGATTAGTCAGATGCCTAACGGAGTTTCACGCGATGCGTTGTACGACATGATTGCGACAACGCTGGACAATTACGCGCCTTCCGGCGCATTCGAAATGATTCAAGAGTTCCCGCGGTACGAAGTGGTCAACCGCTGGATGAGCAAGGATCGCACGACCTTCACTGGTGGCAAGAGCATCACGCGGCACGTTGTTCTCGATGAGAACGGCACGGCCGAGATGGTGTCGCCGTACCAGAAGTTCGAAGGTGCTCAGGTCGATCTCATGCAAACGGTGACGGCGCCGCTGACCATGTGCAAGAGCGAGTATCACATTTCCCGCGAGGAAATGCTCGCAAACATGTCAGAAGAGCGAATCGTCAATCTCATCGAGGCCAAGCGCAAGCCGGCCATGATGAGCAAGTGCAACAAGCTGGAACGACAGGGCTTCGGCGTTCCGCAAAGCTCAGGTGATGCGCTCAACGCTTACGGCCTGCCGTATTGGATCTCACTCGGTCCCAACGGTTCTTACGCTGCAGATTTCGTCGGTCAGACGATTCGCTTCGGCGATGACTCGACCGGCACGATCAAGGGCGGTTTGGACGGTTCTACCGCAGGGAATTCGATGTTCCGCAACTATGCAGGGCTTTACACGGGGTTCAACAGCAATCTCGTGAATCAAATGCAACTGCTTTGGCTGAACCTCGACTTTCGTATGCCTCGGAACGTCAAGGAAACCGGGGAGCGCCCGTTCACCGACTATCGCATTTACATGTCTCTGGCGAACACCAGCAATTACATGTCGATGGCGACCAGCGGCAACGACAACCTCGGCCCGGACGTCAGCCCGTACGAAGGCGATTCGCTCGTCTTCAAGCGCACGCCGATCATCCCGATCAAGCTGCTCGACAGCTTCTCGGTCGCAGATGGTGGCGGCACCGCTTTCAATCCCGAACCGATTTACTTCGTCAACCACAGCCGTTTCCGCACGTTCTGCCAGCAGGGCGAGTTCTTCCGTGAAGACGGGCCGTACAACGACAGGTCTCAGCCGCTCGTTTACACGACCTACTTCTTCACGATGTTCCAGTTCCTCTGCGACAACGTGCGCGAGGGTGGCGCGGTACTTCACAAGCAGATCCCGAGTTCGTAATTCAAAGCTGATTACGCAAGTGCGGCCCTAATTGTGGGGCCGCACAGCGGGCGTAATCGCTATTTCAAACATAGGAGTCTCATTCAATGGCAGTTGCCTACAACAACGACAATATCGATATTCGTCCGGTATTTTTCACCGGCGATGTTGCTTTGAAAAAGGGCTATGCCCTTTGTTATGACCACGATGCGACAGCCGTGGCGAATCGTTCTTACCATGTCGAAAAGCCGTCATTCTCAAATCTGAATGCCTTTGCCGGCATTGTGGCCGCTGCATACCCGGCCAAGACCAATGGCCAGCACATCAAGATCGTTCGCCCGCAGCGCGGAACTCGCGGTATTACTGCGTGGACCGATCAAAACGTCGCTGCAAGCAGCGCACTCGGCCTTCTGCCCGATCAATTTGCGCTCGGCCGCTGGATGTTCGGCAATCAGCCGGTTGCACTTTCGATGGAAGCAAGTGACCGCAGCGCCACCGCCGGCGAAGTCGTGTGTCAGCTCGGCGACCTGAATGTTGGTCCGAGCAATGAATTCACGCATCGCCTGAGTCACTTCAATAACTTCCTCGGCGACACCGCAATTCTCGCCGAAGGCGCGACTAGCGCCGAAGTTGCAGCGGCCGGCTACACATTGGTTGGCACTAACGCGACGGCGATCTACGGATCGGCTGGTGTCGGTGAATTGGTCCTGACCCCCGCCACCACCACCATCGCCCAACTGGTTTGCGGCGGTGGCATGGCTTCTGTTGCTGCCAGTCTTCCGTTCCTGCTCTCGACGGGACGAACGGCGTGGTTCCGATCGCGCTATAAGTCGGCGGCTATCGACAACGACACCTTCTGTGGACTGGCGATCGACGGTTCCACCATCTCGGACGGCTCTCTTGTCGGCGCGCTGGACGACTATTTCGGATTCATCAGCAACGGTGATACCGATGGATCGCTTCACTTCGCGTACAACAAGGACAATGGCACCGACCGAATTTCGGCCATGAGCGTTTCGCTTGTCGCCGATACATACGTCGATCTCGGCTTCCTTGTCATTAATCGCAACAGCGGCACGACCGTGTCGAGCGGTGCGAAGGTAATTCGCACATACAACTGCGCCACAGGTGCTCTTGTGGCTTCGATTGATGCCAGCGACCTGTTCAACAATGACGAGGGAATGCACATGGCGATCGCCGGTATCGGCGGTGCCGCAGCCACGGCCATCACCATCGACCGCTGGGAAGCGGTTATGTCGATCTGATCTGATCTCATTCTCGCCTGAAGCCCCCAGCCCGGTGTATTCCGGGCTGGGGCTGGCCTTGATAGAAATCCATGCCCAAAGCCCGAAACATGACGCTGCCTCGATCCTCGCTTCGGTTCCGCCACCTGATCATCAGGACGGCCGAACAGCTTGGCTGCGCGTATTACGGAGACGACAACGAGGGCATTGCTCAACTGCCGGTCAACGCTCACGACCTCGATCGCTGCAAACGCATCGTCAATGATGCTTATGCGGGATTTGCGTCTTCAATCGTGGATCCAATCACGGGCAAGGTTCACATCTGGAGCTTCACGCGCCAGCACTATGAACTAACGTTTCGGACGACGGCTGTGGAAGGCGTCAACACTGAACTTGAGACACACCGGTACATCATGCCATGGTATTTCTCGGGCGAGGTTTATCGGGATTGGGCTTATGCGTCCGATCAATCGACGTCGGCATACGTCCGTGTCGTGTCGGTCGCGCGAATCGAAGAAATGTGGACCGGCCAGAGCGGCACGACGGGCACTCCGTCGTATTGCGGGTTCCGAGCATTGCCGATGGAGAGCAATGAAGCGGCATCCGGCAGACGATTCGAGGCCGTCTTCTACCCGGCACCATCGCAGGCATTGACGCTCAATATCACGCTGCGAGCAACGCCAGAGGCCCTTTGGGACCTCGATGACATTCACTTTGCTGGTCGCGATCACGATGAAACGGTCAGACGAGCATGTATTGCGCAGGCGGAACTCGATCAGCTTGGCATGGAAGGCGATCTGACGCGGGCGTATTACAAAAAACTTCACGACTCTATCGAGCTGGACCTGCGCGTTTCCGCGCCGAGGTCACTCGGTTTCAACCTCGATCGTGCGAATTACGACGACGATCTCACCACACCGCCCTATAAGGGCACAGTTGACAGTTACAATGGGTCGGCACTTTCCGGCCCGTAAGGAGTTACGGATATGACTACGCCTAGAAATCTTGGGCGATGGGACACGCGCATTAAGCGAGAAATTGTTCCGATCGGAGTCGGGACCGCGTCCGGAACGAGTGCTGCGACACTGACGGGCGGTCGTGGATATAACTTCGACGCATCTGCCGAGGACGTGCTTTTTACGTTCCTCATCCCCACGGATTACGACGAAGAAGATGATTACTGCGTCTTCGTCGCCCCAATCTCGCCAACCACCGCCGATGGAAGCAATTATGTGAACTTCTCGGTTACGGAAGTGCGACGATTCAGTGTCGCCGCTGCGGTGGAAGAAGCTGACGCGACGTTGACCAATATCGCGTCCATTGACGTGCAGGCATTGACCAAGCGTTTTATTGAATTCGATCTCAGTGGCCGTGGCCTGCGTGGCGGCGACAATATCTCGATCAATCTTGAGGCAACGGTTACGGGAACGGCTGGGGTCGCTGTGTATCTGCCATCGGTGAAGATCAACAGCACGATTGCTCCCTACGACCAAGAAGACCGTTGATCGTGAACCTGCGTCATGCCAACCGCCGCGCCGAAAACGCGCTCCATCCCGATCCTGCTGCCGTTCGGCGGCGTCGTCGAGAACGCTGGTCTCTCTGAGCAGCCGCCTGGGACGTCGCCGCAGGCACAGAACACCCGCAGCTATGAGCCGGGAACGGATCGACACCGCCTCAGCCAGCGGCAGGGCATATCTCGGTTCGTCAATGATCGCGTGAACGGCGATTTCCCGATTCAGCGCATCCACAGCGTCTCGCAAGTCCTCGATCCGCGCAGAGTCGTAGAAGACGTCCTGCTGATGGAGGACCTGTTCGACGGCGACAATGGCACAAATATCACGAACCCGAACACAGGCCGTGGTCTTGATCATGGGTACGTCGAGTTTGAAGATGAGGATACGGTCGCGGCCGGCGATGTGCCGGGTGCGCTGACAACGAATACTGGAACGGTTGACCCGGTTCCCGGCGACGATCGCATCATCACGATTCAGTCGAATCAGATGTCGATCGACACGTCGGCATGGGCGCAGGACACGAATTATGCCCGCGCCGTGCGTCTTGTGGGTCCAGACAACCTCAATGAACTGGACTTCACGCGCAAATACGTCATCGAAGTCGATATCACGACCATTGTGGCGAGCGGCGACGATCAGGCAGATGACGCGCAATACTGGATGGGCGTGTGGCTTCGCGGCCGTCCTGATACCACTAAACAGTACCTTTTTCTCGGCATTGTCCGCGAGGCCGGGACGTCGCAGATGCAGGTGCATCTTTCAGAGTTTGACGACATGCTGAATCCGGTTCGGCAGTCGATCGACATCGCGCCGATGGATGCGGGCGTCCACAAGCTCCAAATATATGTGAACCGGAACTATCTGGAGTGCTGGTTAGACGGGACGCAGTACGTTCGAACCGATATAAGCGGTCTGACGGCGTACAGCGATGAGGTGGGCGATCACCATTGGGGCCTCTGCTTCATCCGTCACAGAACCGCCGGCGCGTGGACGACAACTGCTCACACGCCGCTTTTCAACAACCTCCGACTGTATTCCGGGACTGAGCCGGCCTCTCGACGACAGCACAAGGTCGTTGTGGTCAGTGATGGCGACGTCAAGGTGCTGGACAATTTTCGACGGACGTGGGGTGATCCGGGCGGGACGATGCCCGCGTTCGATTCGAATATCCGCAAGGTTCAGTGCGTCGAGCTGTTCCAGAAGATTTATTGGGCCAGCGGGGACGATTACAAGGTCTATAACGCGAATACGAACAACGTGGCGGACTGGAACGGAACAGGGACCAGCGACACGCGGCCGACGTTGGCCGATCCACCCGAATCCGGCGAACTGCCGGGCGGGGATGGCAAATACGGGCTCAACGGCGCTCGTGACTTCGACGGATACGCGCGGTGCCCATTGATCAACAAGTTTCGCGGCGCGATCTACCTTGCGGGCAAGGCGGACGAGCCGTTCAACGTCTTCAAATGCGTAAACGGCGATCCTGAAGATTGGGTGTACGGCGGTCCCGACCCTGGCGATGCCGTTGCGTTCAACAATTCACCTGTCGGCGAGATCGGCGATGCGGTGCGGTGCCTGCTCCCGCTGCACGAGAGCCGCATGGGTTTCCTGTGCGACAAATCGTTTTACGCGCTGACTGGCGATCCCGCGACGGACGGCGAGCTGGTGAAGATTTCCGGCGAAGTCGGCGGTGTCGGTCCTGATTGCGCCTGCATCGGCGAGGGCCGCAACGTGTTCTGGATGAGCAAGATCGGCCTGCATGTTATGTCGCCGAACGCTTTCAATATCGATCGGACCAACCGCGTGTCCGAGAACAGACTGGACAAAACGCTTCGTGAACTCGATCACAACCTTAATGATGTCGAGCTGCAGTGGGATGAATTCCGTCGAGGCGTGAGCATTTTCGTTCAGCCGAGAAACGGCGATCCTGTTTTCGGCTGGTTCTGGGACGTGCGTGACAACGCCTTTCATCCCGACTTCTTCCCCGAGAACATCGGGCCGATGACGAGTTACGTCTTCAATAGCGACAATCTTGCGGATCGTGTCATGTTGCTCGGCGGCGAGGATGGCCGCGTTCGCATGTGGGACGACTCGGCGATGTGGGATGATGGTGAGCCGATCGATTCTTTCATTGACGTTCCGCTTGTGACGGGAAGCACGCAGGGGTTCGATATTCGAACGACTCGGCTGGATCTTCTGCTCGGCGAACAGACAACGAGTGTGAAGATCGATGTTTCGGGCCATCGCGATCCCGTCAAGCTGCTCAATGGCGCCGGACGCATGTTCACGGTGACACTGGCTGGCCCTGGCGGTCACACGATCAGCCGAAGGTCGATTGGGTCGGCATTGTGGATGCGGATTCGCAGCAACCAGACGAACGATGTTCCGAAGCAGCGATGGTCATTGGAATCAGCGAAGATGGACCTGCTGCCCGGCGGAACGGTGAAGGGGAAATCATGGTGATGGACCCGACACTGCTGGCGCGTCGCCTGTGGAAGCTCGGGAAGGATATCGAGGCGGGATTGACCGCGCTGAACGCCAGCAATCTCTCCAGCGGATTTGTTCCCAACGACCGACTCGGCAAACCCCTGTTCAAAGTGACGGGCATCGACGGCAAAGTTGTCGCCGCGACATTAGTTGCAACCACCGCGACCGGCAGAGGAAGATTCGTCGTCAGCAACATCGATTTGATCGCCACGGCACTCGACACACTGACGGGCGCGCCGACAGTATCGGTCGGAGCGAACGGAACGGATTACGATGATGTGGTGCCGGCAACGGAATTGGTTGAAATATCTGCAAACGGTGTCGATCATCTCTCGACAATCGCGGGCCACCAAGCAACGGTCGCCGAGAACACCGGCATCTATCTGAACAACACCACCGGAGCCACGGCGACGACGCTGACGCTTACAGTCGTGATCAATGGTTATTATGTTGGGTAGCGCAAGGAGGCGCGAACGCTGTGCAGGAAGCAATAGTGATCGAAAAACCCGATCAGGACCTTGAGACAGCCCCGCCGCTGATCAGTGTCATCAATGACATTGAGGCGATGGTAACGGCAGTCGCGAAGGTCATACCCTACGAGCCGCCCGTCACGCACCGTTTCGCAAATGGTATTTATTCCAGAGAAGCGGTGAATCACCAGGGCAAAGTCATCGTTTATGACGAAAAGAACGGCACTCGTCGGCTTGACGCGCCATGCACGTTCGTTTCCGAGCCAGGTACACAGCGCGAACCCGCTTCTTGCTTCGGAACTGGATGAAGGGCGCGATGCGTGGCTGAAAGAAGTTATTGGGATAGATACAAAGGAGATTGAAAAATGAGTGCTTTACCTGCTGCGATCCCGGCCATTGCTGCTGCGCTCCCGTCCATTGCTAGTGCTGCGCTCCCGGGCATTCTTGGCGGCTTGTTCGGCGGCGGAGGTGATGCCGGTAAAACGACGTCGAGCGGCGTTCCGTTTGATTATTGGAAGACGCGCATCGATCGATACCGTCGCAATTTCGGTCGCGACATTCTGCCGCTGTTCCAAGAGAACCTGCGCGAGGCAGATGCGTTTGTCAATTCACAGAATCAGGAGATCGGCGACTGGAAGCGTGGGCAGACGAAAACGGCGCGTGAGCAGTTGGCGCGTTCTGGGTTGTTCAACTCAACGACGATCGGATCGATGACTCGTCAGGCGGGCGAACGCGCACAGCGAATGCGAACGGATGTCGAAGCGCGTGGCTCCCAAGCTCGAATTGGTGCACGCCAGCAGCTTGCCGGCGCGTACAGCGAACGGCTCAACGCCATTGACGAAATGTTGCGCGAACACATCTCATATCGCTACGGCAACTCGGCATATCGCCAGGGTGGCGGTGGTGGTGGAGGCGGTGCTGGCATA
>Ga0209702_10002852_pt1 | contig 28825 bp, 27 predicted proteins | sample FRY01_FD_187210 | JGI IMG/M metagenome (GOLD analysis project Ga0209702, IMG submission 187210) | Freshwater microbial communities from Lake Fryxell liftoff mats and glacier meltwater in Antarctica - FRY-01 (SPAdes) (version 2) | ecosystem: Environmental > Aquatic > Freshwater > Ice > Glacier... | reverse complement strand
ATCTGCGGTATACCAGCCTGCGCCAGCGGCCGGGCCGAGACCCTGCTGACGATAAAGCTCCGCGATGTGTGCCTGGGTGCCGTAGGAAATACCGGCTGTGTGGGTGAGCAGATCTCTTAAAGTAATCCCTCTTTTGGCTGGAACTATCTTCATGCCAGCGTCGCTCATTTCGGCGACGGTGGTGGATTTGTATTCTGGAATGAATCTGCTGACCGGGTCGCTCAGATTGAGCCTGCCTTCTTCCATCAGAGTCAGGATGACCACACTGGTCAAGGCTTTGGTCTGCGAGGCAATTCTGAACATGCTGTCCGTGCGCATTTCCTTGCCGGCTTCCCGGTCGCTCCAGCCGACTGCACGCTCATACACGATTTCGCCATTCTGCAGCACAAGTGCCACGGCGCCGGCGAGTTGTTGCTGGTCCACATAGTCCTGCAGGACCTGGTCGAGCCGCGCCAGCTTTGACTCGTCGATGCGAAGTTCAGGCTGAGCGTTAAGCGACAGCGCTGATAGCGTTAGTGTAAACAGCAGAACAAGACGGGCGATTGCAGGTGCAGAGGACATAACAGGCTCCGAGTTATTTTTGTTTTGTGAGTGAGTATACTGCTGTTTTTCAATCGGGTGTAAGCGGATTATCTGGCGCGGATGGCAACTTAAATCCGGCGCCTTCGATTGGTTCTGAGTTTTAAAGATTGAATCGCTGCCGCAAAAAATGGGCAATTCCGTCGGCATTGTGATGGCCAATCACCTCGGTTGCAGCGGCTTTGATCGCTTCATTGGCATTGGCGGGTGCATAGCTTTCATCCGCCGTCGCAAACATGCTCAGATCGTTATCGCTGTCGCCGAAACAGACAACCTTGCTGACTCCCAGCTGCTTTCGCAGCAGTTCCACGGCGCCGCCTTTGCTGGCACGGCTGTGATGAACATCCATCCACTTGAGCGTTTTATTTTCCATGGCGGGCCCTGAGTAAGCCACCAGATGTGGCTCTGCGCTGATGCTGACTTGAATAGCATCAATGTCCGAGGCCCGACCAAGCATGCTGATATTGGTGATTTCAGCATCAGGCGGCATTTGTGCAGCAGGGAGAACAATTGCGCCAGGCCGCGCAATGAAGTTGGCAAGTACACGCTCTTCAATCGGATTCCGTACCGGGGTATGGAAGATAAAGTGGCGGTTTTTGGAGTCAATACTGGAAATAAACGGGGTGATTCCGCGCGCCATCGTTGCTTCCAGAATATGACCCGCTTCAGTGAGGGTGAGGAAGTTATCCAGAGACAGGGTTTCAACCCGCGGGTCCCAGATAATGACGCCATTGGTGTAGATATGCGGCAGTTGAAAGCCATGCCCTACTATGATGTCCTGGGCAGAATGCAGTGCGCGCCCGGTGGCCACGGTGTAGGCAATGTTTTTCTTAGCCAGTAGCGTCAGCGTCTCGCGCGTGAACGACGATATCTTGGAGGCATCATTTAATAGTGTGCCATCTAAATCAAAAACGATGAGTTCCATAGAACAGCGTTATCTCCAATCTCCGAGCCTTACAATGAACTAAGTATGTACCTGATTGACCATTGTTTATTACATCTCACCAGTTCCAGTTGTCAGGTATATAAAAAACGGATAAAAAACAGTAGCTTATAGGATGGCATGGTAGGTGCATGCACTGATGTCTATACAGAAGATTCAGGAGTTGTGATCATGCACTTTTCAAAACCTAAATTTCGTCCTATGCCTCTGGCTTATAAAATCCTGAGCATCGTGTTAATAGTCTGCTTTTTATTTATTGGTCTGGTGGGTCTGATACTGCCGATTATCCCCGGCATCCTGTTTCTAGTGTTGGCGGTCTACCTGTTGACCCGTGTGTCGCGGCGAATCTCGGCAATTGTACACAAACATCCCTGGTTTAACCGCAATATGCGCAAGCTGGATGCCGCCAGCACGCTCACCATTGGCGAGAAAACCAGACTCACTCTGCTGCTGGCGGCAAGAACTCTGATAGCGGGTGCAGAGTCTGCAATGTCCTTATTCAAAAAAAGGAGTGGGGATCAGTCCTGATCGGCTTGCCGACCTGTCAGTAATGTGTCTAAAGAGACGGAAAGCCCATCCGGCCGCGAGTATTCTGCACTGACATCCAGTCAAAAGGCCTACGTCGGTGAACAGCCGTTTCGTCGCTTATTTCGTAGCAGTGACAGCAAGCCTATTTGTTGTACTGATAGGGTACGTGCTCGTTCCATCGTATGGTGCCGACACGGCACAGCTTATTGTCTTCATGGCCCCCGTCATCGCCTCTCTGTATGGTACAAAACCTGGGCTCCTGGCCACTGCATTGTGCCTGTCAGGTTCCGCATATTTTCTGATAGAACCGCTTTACACTCTCCAGGTCGGGGACACTGAAATCATTTTACGGCTTGTCGTGTTCGGGCTGCTTGGTATAAAGATCAGTTTAATAGGGGGGTATTGGCGCAAGAGCAAACTGGCATTACAGGCTTCCGTGCAACGCCAACAGATAGCGCTGAACGCGGCAAAACTGGGTTTATTTGAGTGGGATATGCAAGCGGATATTACCATCTGGGAAAATGATCAGATGTATGAAATATTCGGACATACACGTGCAGATGGCCCTGTGAATCTAAAGCAACTTCTCGAGCACTACATTTACAAGGAAGACGTAGCCGAATTTGAAAAATTCCTGAACAGCGCGCTGCGTTCAGGTGGCAGGGTTAATTCAAGCTGTCGAATCATCCGGAAATCTGACCAGGAGGTTCGCTTGATCGAATTTAGTAGCAGGTTCCAATACTCTCCTGACAATACCCCGACAAAGATTGTCGGGGTGGCCAAAGATATTACTGAACAACGAATTATGGAAAGTACAATAGAACGTACCCGTAATCATCTGCAGTCGATTCTGGATACCGTTCCCGCCTGTATTTATCAGGTGGATATCAACGGTAACTATGAGTTTGTCAATCGTGCTTACGGTGATCTTGTTGGCCACGAGGTGAGCAGCCTGATTGGTCGAAATGTAACAGATGTATTTGAAGCTGGAGATGCCGGGGTTTTTAATGAGCATAGCAATTTCGTATTCAACAGTCATGAAACCAAAGAATTCGAAGAGAAGGTCACCATGAAGGATGGGGTACATATTTACGATTCGATCAAGACGCCGATTTTTGGAAATGACGGCATCCCATCAAGCGTGCTGTGCGTCTGTACCGATATGACTGAACGGATTCGCCTGGTAAATGAGTTAAGAGATTCCGATGCCCGCAAAGACGAATTTCTGGCAATTCTTGGTCACGAGTTGCGAAATCCTCTTGCGCCCTTATGCGCGGGTATCGAATTACTGAGCCAGGTCAAAAACAACCCGAAAATGATTGAAGACATACAGGCAATGATGCATCGACAGGCATCGCACTTGCTGCGTCTGGTTGACGATCTGCTTAATATGTCACGCATAAGTCGTGGCTTGATAGAGCTGCACCGCAACTCTTTGGATGTGAATTCCATTATCCCGCAAGCCTTGGAGCAGGTGGAAACGATCTACAACAAACGTCTTATTAAGGTGATCACCAAATGCTCCGATGAGGGTCTTTTGGTAGACGGTGATCTTGATCGCCTGACTCAGGTTGTCGTTAATCTTTTAACCAATGCGGCAAAATTCATGGATGGAAATGGAACGGTGACAATATCGACCTATGCTGAGGATGGACAGGCGGTGCTCAAGGTAGGTGATACAGGGTACGGGATTCCCGCTGAGCACCTTGAGTCGATTTTTCAGATGTTCAGCCAGGTGCCCGAGCACAAAGTTTCCACAGGTGGGGGCGGCCTGGGAATCGGGCTGGCCCTGTCTCACAAACTGATTGAGATGCACGGCGGTTCGATTTGCGTGAGTAGCGAAGGGTCAGGCCTTGGATCTGAATTCACCGTAAAAATCCCCTTGATTCGCTCGTGAATTGTCACCCGATCCTTTTAGCTGCCCGCTGATACGCCCGAAACAGTTTCAAAATCTGCTCAGTTTTTTGCAGAGACAACAAGACTTTCCCACACTATACTGTCGCCTTACTGGTTTTGCTGGTGGAAAGGGAATTTTGAATGAGATTGTCTGGCCGCTGGAAAATAAGTCTGGGTGTTATCGTTGCATTATTTGTCGCAGGCTGGTTGTCGCTGGATCGCTTAATCCTCTATGTCCCCGGAATATTGCTTGATATGCGGACGCCTACTGGCCCGAATCAGCCGGTAAACTGGCAGGCAGGGCCCAGCACTGCAGATAATTCTGAACGCCCCAATATCGTACTGATCGTTGCCGATGATCTGGGTTGGAACGATATCAGTTTCTACGGTGGCGGGGTTGCCGGCGGCACCGTGCCTACCCCTAACATCGACAGCATAGCCAGGCAGGGCGTTGACCTGCGCTCAGGCATGTCGGCCAGTGCAATCTGCGCACCTTCACGCGCATCCATTATGACGGGTCGCTACGCCACTCGTTTCGGTTTTGAATTCACCCCGCTTCCCAATGGCATGGCAAATATTACCACCCGGCTGGATGCACAAATGCCCACCGAGAACCGCCGCGCGCTGATCAGTCATCTGGATCAACAGGCTGAAGTCAACAACTTCAACGACATGGGTATGCCGACCAGCGAAATTACGATTGCGGAGTTATTGCGCCCGCAGGGCTACAAAACGCTGCATCTCGGCAAATGGCATCTGGGTGACACGAACGGATCATCGGCCGTTGATCAGGGCTTCGATGAGAGCCTTAATCTTGCGGGCCTGTTGTATCTGCCAGTCAAACATCCGGATGTTGTCAATGTCAGACAGGACTTTGACCCCATCGATAAATTTTTCTGGTCTATCGGGCGCTACTCAGTGAACTACAATTCCGGGGAACGTTTTGAGCCAGAAGGGTATTTAACGGATTATCTTACCGACCAGGCGGTCAAGGCTATTGAGGCGAATAAGAACCATCCATTCTTTATGTACCTGGCGCACTGGGCTCCCCATTCACCCTTGCAGGCTACCCGCGCAGACTATGATGCGCTGGTTCATATTGAGGATCATCGTTTGCGCGTGTATGCCGCGATGATCCGTGCGTTGGATAGAGGTGTCGGGGAAGTTCTGGATGCATTGCGTGTTAACGGTCTGGAAGATAATACCATCGTAATTTTTACTTCGGATAATGGTGGCGCTCAGTACCTGGGTCTACCGGATATTAATCAACCTTATCGCGGCTGGAAGACCACCTTTTTCGGCGGTGGTATCCGGGTACCTTATTTTATGAAATGGCCCGCAAAAATAGCAGCAGGAAGCGAACTTCCGCAGTTCACCCATCATAATGATCTGCTGCCCACACTGGCCGCGGCAGCAGGTGCCACAATACCTCAGGACAGAGTTATTGATGGTGTAAACTTGCTGCCCTTTATCAGCGGAGAGCAGACAGGTCAGCCCCATGATGTGTTCTTCTGGCGCAGCGGACATTATCAGGTGGTAATGGCTGAGGGCTGGAAGTTGCAAAAAACTGATCGACCAGATCGCATCTGGTTGTTTGACCTGAACACCGATCCGACTGAGCAGCAGGATCTTTCTGAACAGTACCCGCACAAGATTACAGAATTGCTGGCGCTGCTTGAGGCGCACAACAGTGAGCTGCCAGAGCCAATGTGGCCCTCAGTGGTGGAGATGCCGGTGAGTATTGATAAGCCGTTAGGGCAAGCTGAGTATCCGCAGGACGAGCATATTTACTGGCCAAATTAGCGAAGCAGAGGGCTCGGATTTTGGTTAATCGAAGAAGATTGTTGTTATTAATTGCACTGGTGAGTCTCAATATGAATGCTGAAGAAATCGCCTCTGGCGTCTACAGAACGCCTGACCATGTTTTTGCCAATCTTCCGGATTATCCATTCACACCTAATTATCTGATGGTAGATGGTCTGCGTCTGCATTATGTTGACGAGGGGCCCCGTGATGGGCAGATTGTGTTGTTACTGCACGGTGAGCCCTCCTGGAGTTATCTGTACCGGCATATGATTCCTATTCTGGCTGCTGCTGGCCATCGCGTAATAGCGCCTGACCTGATTGGTTTTGGACGTTCAGATAAACCGGCGAAAATAAGCGATCACAGCTATCAGGGTCATGTGAACCAGATAAGACAAATGGTCGAGCAGCTGGATCTGCGGGGTATCACTCTGTTCATTCAGGATTGGGGCGGTCTGATTGGTTTGCGAGTGCTGGCTGAACAGCCCGATCGTTTCGCCCGCATAATGGTTGCCAATACAGGTTTGCCATCGGCTGAAGGGATCAAAGGCTGGATTGGCTATCCGCTGTTTCGTCTGGCTTTGTGGCGCGCGGGTACGGTCACCTGGGACGAGTTGCAGGCCAACACGAATTTTCTGCGCTGGGTCGCCTATTCCCAGACGGCTGAAGATATGCCAGTAGGACAGATTGTGGTGGGCGACCTGGTACAACGTGGTGTAATAGATGCGGCCGTGCTAAACGCTTACGATGCACCGTTTCCAGATGCCCGCTACAAAGCAGGACCACGCGCTATGCCAATGCTGGTGCCTTCTGAGCTGCGCAAAAACGCAAGCGCGTGGAAAGTTCTGGAGCAATGGCAAAAGCCGGTAATGACCGCGTTCAGCGATGGTGACCCGATTACCCGCGGGGGTGAGGTTGAGTTTCAGCGGCGTATGCCAGGTGCAAAAAAAAGCGCTCATGTGACCATTAAAGGCGCGGGTCATTTCCTGCAGGAGACCCACGGCCCTGAGCTGGCGGCGCTGATGCTGCGCTTTATGGCATCCACGAATGAACAGCGATAATCTACATAAAACCAAGTACCGATAGAATGATCAGTACAACAACAATGAGTCCGACAATATAAAATAATCTATTCATCTTTTTTCTCCCGGATCAATTATCCGATGACAAGTCGTTCCATGCGTAGCATCCTCTTCAGCGCATGAGGCGATATCCCCGCCCGACTGTTCCCTTGTCAGACTCTCATTTAACATAGTCTTTAAAAGATGAAGTATCAGTGCTGTAACGTACTTTGATTCGCATATCGGGTAATGCCTGCTTTCCGTGTGCCGCTGCTTGCCACTAACGTTGCACCCAGCCGCCGCAGACAGGAAATACCTGCCCGACAAAGCAGTTCGCCGCCTCGCTGCACAGATAGGCTGCAAACTCTGCATCTTCGCGCGCGGCGACCAGCCGACCAAGTGGCACTTCGCGTCGCAGGCGCTCCTGAAAGCGCGGATTTTCCTGAAGCTCGGTGGGGAAATAGGTCGGATTATCAACAAAATTCTGCGCGATCAGATTCACCTGAATATTATGCTCAGCCATCTCCACACCGACAGATTGCACATAGGCCAGTTGCGCTCCCCGTGCTGCACTGTAAGTGGATGCGCGCTTCATTCCCCGCAATGCTGACGCACTGCCCATCACCAGAATCTTACCGGCCTTGCGTGCCATCATTGCTGGCAGAACGGCGCGAAAAAGCCGCGGCAATGGATCGACCAGATCAGCGAAAATGTCCTGCCATTCCTGATCGGAAACCTCGGTAACCCGGGTAGAAGGTGCCGGTACAGCCAGATTGACAAGCAGGATATCGATAAGACCCGCACTGGCGATTGCCGACGCGCAGATCCCGGGATCACGCAAGGGTCCGGTGCTGGGCGTCACAACGGCGCCATGTTCCGCGAATACATGACACAGCACCGGTCCCATAAAAACATCAGCCTGCGTTATTAATACCCGTTTTCCTTGCAAATTATTATTTGACATGCGGATTCAGAGGCTCCCTGGGGTTCAAAGTGATTCAATCAAGCATGATGATTGGTTCAACGGGAGAGAACCACCAGTGAATACCGTTATTGGCGAATATCTGATAGCGCTCGCCAGGTTTGGGTCTCACTAATTGCTGAGAAAACTCAGTTAAGGGCACAGCAAAGGCTCGATCGACAAATAAAACACCATTGTGAGGAGTGTCCTCAGCTTGCAGGCTCCACGTAAGAATGCCGTTTTCATAAGTGGGAGTAATGTTAATTTTAATATTGGCATCTGCTGCAATACACGAAGCTTCCAGCGCGCTTCTGGGGATTTCACGGCCAGACACATCAAAAGCGGTCAATTCAGCTTCGCTTACCGCCAGTGCGCTCAGACAATTCTGGGTGATTGCAAAGGGCGGTCTTCCAAGTCTGGCATTAACGCGCATTAAATCCCCTTGAATGAAGTTTAAGGGTACAAAAAACGTTGGAGATTCTGAATTGGGCTGGTCGATATTTTGAAGAATGAAACGGGTGATCCGGTAATCAGCGGATGCCTGGGTTTCAGCGCGGTATGCCGCGTTGTTCAACGTATGGATAACGATTACTAATGCCAGGAAGAGCAACAGTGGCACTGGCCGAAGCAGTCTGTTAAATGTATCGGATTGATGAACAGCAACAATACCGGTCAATGCCAGAGCGCTGTCGAATGCAAAGAATATTCTGTCGCCATGCATCTGGTAGTCAACAATGCCATGCGATACAGCAAGTGACGGTGCCGCAAACATCAGCGCAGCAGGAAGAAGCTTCAGCAGGGGCACAGGATTCAGCAACAAAGCAGCGCCGATAATGATCAAAATGAACACTCTGGTTTTTGCATACCAGACGAAAAAGCTTAACCAGGCGCTTCCACTTATATTCCAGAACCCCGCAAAGTAACTGCTTTCAGCCCCTATATCTGCAGACATCCCCAACACGTATGTGCGAAGTGTCAGATAACACAGTAAAGAGAAAATGGTCGCGAAAGCGAGGCTGGAATCGCGTTTCCACACTGCGTAAGCAATCACGAGTGGGGGTAGTACGATATAGACTTCCTTGGACAGCAGGGCCAGGAAGATGCACAGGCAGGCAAGCCATGGCAGTCTGGAATTGCTGCCTCTGTCGAAAAGAAGGACCATAGCAGTCAGTGCAAAGATGCCGCCAATAATGTAATGCATTGTGTAGAAGCGAGTGATCAGAGTGATCATCGACACATTGGAAAGTATCAATAGCATTGCAGCCAGAGCGGCAAGCCGGCTCTTTGTCAGCCGCTCTATAAACAGGCCGGCAATGGCCGTGAACAGACTGATAATGCCAATCATAAACAGCAAAAAGCTGCTGGTATTGAAGGAAAACAGGGAGACTAATGCTTTGTAGATGGTTAACGGGATAGGGGTGTAGTTCGCAGCAGAAAGTTGTCGATAAACATCTGCAACGAAATAATGTTCCAGCCATCCATAATCCATGGCGACTCTCATTAAATGAGAGTCATCTTCGGAAAAAATGGTCCAGGAAAGCAGGGGGAATATGGCGCTATAAACGACCAGACTGATCAGCAGGAAAAAGTGCAATGAGCTGATAGATTTTATTTTGCTCAGGTTCAGCAGTGTGGTATCCAGATTTGTGGGCCTGTCATGGGCAAATTTAGTACCGAGCCATGCTATTCGATCACGTACGGCTGTGCAAGATGGAGTGCATGTTATTGAGGCGCGGCATCAGTCGAATGGAAAACTCAGCGAATCGAGTACTCCGGTGTTGAACAGATCAGTGTCCGGTGAGGGGGCGATTTAGGCATCAGCGTACAAACACGATCGCCCTCTCGGCAACCATGCTTGCGTAAAGCATGGGCAAGTTGGGTCGACCAGGAGTCCAGTTCGCCGTAATGCAAGGTTTCATCATTCAATTGGATTGCAATTTCGCCGGGGCGATGCCTGGCTTGGTCAGTCACGAGATTCTGCAGATATCTGGTCATGCATTTACCTTGGGAGCCTCTGAATAACTCTATGGTCACTCTGGCCTTCAGCCGGGCGTCTGCGCCACTTCTGCCGCGTTGTCGTGCTTGCCAGGGGCTACGGCCATTGCCGGCGCACGACGCCTTGCAGCAGCGGGCGCAGTCACCCGCAGAGTAGTCATAGAGTTATTCAGAGGCTCCCCAGGCCTTTTAATTCTGCAAATGCGCTGAACCAGAACGGTGAGATACCTTCGTGCAGCGGCGTGTTCGAAACTACAACGAATCGCTACGAGGATGTGGTTCAGGTGGGTGAGGAAACCCTGCGGGTGGAGTTTGAATTGATAAATGCAGAAAACCTGGTTTTACAACTCAGAGAAATTGAAGGGCTTTAGTTTCTGTTTAAAGGGCGTCAGTTGCAAGGGATGACGGTGCCTGGAGCACAGTTGACTGGGTGATGGGAATTCATGGGTAAAATTCAGATACCCCTGCAGCGCTTTCCAGTCAACGAAGCTCAATGGAGCATGAAGTATGCAGATCGCATCTTAATGCCTGCGACGGATATTTCTTTGTGCACCGTATAGGCTTGCGATAGACAATCGCTTTAAACAAGCAATCAATGACGGAGTAATACTATGCGAAACAAGATTCGTTTTATTTCCCTTTCTACCCTGAGTCTGATGGTCAGTCTGGCGGTGCAGGCGCAGCAACAGCCAGCGGCGACCGATGAGGCGCAAGCACCTGCAGGGCGTGGAGCTGAGCAGCACATGCAGCGTTTTGCCGAGTTGGACAGTAATACGGACGGCAACGTAAGCTATGAGGAATTTCGTGCTGCACCGATGGCAGCATTCGAACAATCGGACAATGCTGGTGACACAAACACCAGTCGCGAAGAGGCGCTGGAGCGACGATTTATCCAGCTGGATTCCGATGCAAATGGTCTGCTGACGGCCGCTGAAATGAATAAACGCCTGCCAGGGGCCCTGGGCCAGCGCAGTCAGGGAGATCGCCCTGAAAGGGGGCAGGCACAAGGCCAGCGACAAGGTGCTCAAGGTCAACAACAAGGTGCTCAACGTGCGCCGGGGCTGAGAAACATTCCACCCGAACAGCGCGAACAGATGCGCGAAAGGATGCAACAGATGACACCCGAGCAACGCGAGCGGATGCGTGATCAGATGCAGGATCGGCGACGAGAGCGGCAAACACAGGGCGATCAGAGCGGCGACCTCTGACCATGGATGATGGGCACTAAGTCAGCCTCACGTTGCTGTGGATTCACTGGATACTGAATGCCCGACGAAGGAAATGTGATGCTGACAGATGAGCAGTTGATGGCGGCTATCGTGAACGGTGATCGTCATGCTTATGCTGAGGTGGTGCGCAGACACGCCAGACCGCTGGCTGCTTTTGCCTGGCGCATGCTGGGCAATGAGAGTGAAGCTCAGGACATTGTCCAGGAAACCTTCCTGCGTCTATGGATGCAGGCGCAGCGTTGGGATTCGCAAAAATCGGCATTGAGCACATGGCTCCATCGTATTGCTCATAATCTGTGTATTGATAGCCTGCGCAAGCTTCGCGCAAGCAGTGATGACGACATCGCCGAGCTGCTGGATGACCGTGAATCTGCCGAACAGGAAGTAAGCCGTGAGTCTCGGCAGGTTCAGCTCCATGCAGCAATCGCGGCATTGCCGGAGCGTCAGCGTAGTGCGCTGATTCTGACTCATTTCCAGAGTCTTTCGAACAAAGAAGTTGCTGAGATTCTGGATATATCCGTCAATGCGCTGGAGTCCTTGCTGTCCAGAGCCCGACGAACATTGAAGCATCGCTTGACGACAACTGAACTGGCATCAGCGCAAACCGACCCCCGGAGTCTACGACTATGACACCTGAACGATTTACCCAGCTGGTTGACAGCTACGGTGGCGAACTGCTGCGCTGGCCTGAGTCCTTGCAGAGTGAGGCCCGCGATTGTCTGGCAGAAAGCCCGCAGCTGGGAACAGTTCTGCAACAGGGTGCTCAGCTCGACCAGGCACTTGAATACTGGACTGTACCGGCTTTCGCCGGGCTGGAAGCGCGGCTGTTACAACAGAATCTGCCGGACCGCCAGAAAGGATTGATTGATCGGATGGCAGTCTGGTTGATCCCCTTAAGCGGAACCCCGGTCTCCTGGTGGCGGCCGGCAGCTCTGGCGTGTCTGCCATTGCTGATGGGTCTGCTTATTGGTGGACAATTTGAACTGATTGACACGGAGCAGGGGCTTTCATTTGAACCCTCATTTGAACAGTCGCTTGAACTGTCGCTGGAAGAAGAGCTGTACTTCATATCACTGAGCGATTACGCGGAGAGTTTGTAATGACAATCATTCGCAGAAATGCGCTGCTAATAGTGATGTTTACCTCGATAGCGGTGAATCTGTTTCTAGTTGGAGCTTTTGCTGCCAACGCCATGAACCGTCCTGGATCTGTTGCGGCTGCGCCTGCAGGGTTAGGCTGGATGGTGCAGGATCTGGAGCCGGAATTGCGGCAGACCCTGCAGCCGCAGTTGCAATCTTTTGGTGAGGATATTCGCCCGCTGCGCGGACAGATGTTTCGTGCGCAACGTGAGGTCAATCGGTTGCTTGCAGAGGATCAGCTGGATCGTGAGGCAGTACTGACGGCATTTGAAGAGCTGCGTCAGACTAATATGCATTATCAGCGCCAGTCTCATGAGCAAATAGTCATACTGCTGGCGCAACTTGATCCGGTCCAGCGCAAGCGCGCGCTGCGCTTTATGTCCGGGCGCCGCAATCCGATGGAAGGTCGGCCGGAAGGGCGCAGACCTGGTATGATTGATGGGCCTGGTACTGCGCCGGTTCGGCAGCCTGGCGTATAGCGCAATCAGATTATGTGCTGTCATATTAAACGGCAGCACATTGAATTCAATATCCGAATTTAATATCCGAATTCAATATCCAACCGCAGCTCCGTCACCCGCACGCGAATCGGCCGCACCTTGGAACAAGCCTGTCTCGCGGTCATAATAAATACCCATCGCCGAGCCCTGATTATTACCGACACGGGTGGTGTGTCCCTTGGCTTCGTAAAGGCGAATGGTGTCAACTGAGAAGGCATTGCCTTCCAGACTGGTGACATCGGGCAGCCACTGATGGTGAATCCGACCGGCCTCAACGGCCTGAGCAATATTCATCCCGTGATCAATCACATTCAGAATCACCTGCAGAGTGGTGTTAATGATTGTCCGCCCACCTGGACTGCCAATCGCCATCAACGGTTGTCCGTCTTTGGCAACGATGGCCGGTGACATACTGGAGAGCATTCGCTTCTGCGGCGCCAGCAGATTAGGCGGGGTGCCGATCTGTCCCTGCCTGTTGGTGACACCGGGCACGGCATTAAAATCACCCATTTCATTGTTGAGCAGATATCCACTACCCCCAGCAACAATGCGGGAACCGTAGCTGTTTTCAAGGGTATAGGTGAGCGAGACCATATTGCCGCTGCTGTCGACCACAGAAAAATGCGTGGTTTCATCACTTTCGTAAATATTGCCGAACTCACGCTCGTCACTGACAGAGGCGCGATCCATGTCGATGGTGGTCCGCAAGCTGGCCGCATAGTCTTTGTCCATCAGGCGGTTCAGTGGCATATCAGGATTAAAATCCGGATCTCCCAGGAACTGCGCCCGGTCGGCGTAGGTGCGACGCATGGCTTCGGTCAGCAGATGCAGGTACTGCGCCGAGTTGTGGCCGGTTGCGGCCAGATCAAATCCTTCCAGAATGTTCAGCATCTGGATAATGCCTGCTCCGCCGGAACTCGGTGGTGCCATGCTGACAATGTCGTAGCCGCGGTAAGTTCCTCGTACCGGTTCACGCTCGATGGCCGCATACAGAGCCAGATCTTCCTCGGTAATCAGACCGCCGCCATCTTGCATAAAGTCGGCCAGCAGACGGGCATTCTCGCCTTTATAGAAACCATCGCGTCCTTCATTCTGGATCCGCTCCAGGGTCACCGCCAGATCCGGCTGATGCCATGTGTCTCCAAGCTGATACTGGGAACCATCGGCTTTGAGGAAGACTTCGGCTGATGAGGGATACGATTGCCAGAACGATAGATTCCGCCCAAAACCATCAAAAAGCGCGTAGCTGATCGGAATACCATCGCTCGCGAGTTTAACCGAAGGTGCTACCAGATCCGCCCAGGGCAGACTGCCCAGCCGTTGATGAGCAAGATACAGTCCGGCCACAGTGCCAGGTACACCCACCGAAAGCAGACCGCGATGATTTGAATTATCGATGACCTTGCCATCCTCACCCAGGTACATGGTTTCGGAAGCGGCCAGCGGTGCCTTTTCACGGAAATCGAAGGTGGTGGCGTAACCGTCTTCGCCATGGAAAACCAGAAAGCCGCCGCCACCGATGTTACCAGCGGTCGGCCAGGTTACTGCCAGCGCAAACGCGGTTGCTATAGCCGCGTCTACGGCGTTGCCGCCTTGTTTCAGAACCTCTACACCGACCTCGGACGCCAGTCGGGAGGCACTGGTAACGATGCCGTTCTCTGCTCGCAGCGGGGTGCGGCCACCGTCCGCAAACAGCGGAAAAGACAGCAGCGCGATTAGTAAACAACTGATTGTTCGGGTAAACAGGCTGGACCGGTAAGGGCTGGCAGGGAGGCGGTTATAAGGCATTATGTATTCTCGCTATGACTCGCTAAGGTTCTCACAGGCTAAGGTTCTCACAGACTAAGGTCATGGAAATGATTGCCTCCGCTACTGGCCTCTTTCAAGGTAAAGCCCACCAGATCAGCAGCAGGCCAGCAGGCAAGCCGAGGAAAAATAATCCCCACAGCGTCCCTACATTGGTTTCGTCCCCGTACTTATCGGAAATTTTAAGGGCGCGGGCAAAAAGTGCATATCCGGAAATTCCGCCCAGCAAAAGCAGACCCCCACCAACGATCAATATAACTATATCGAATGCTGACATTTACAGGCACCTACTCAATATCAATTTCACGAACACCTTTTCTGGTGCGGTTTGCCTCAACATGGGTGCGGAAGATTTCACGCAATTCTTCACCGTTTGGAATAGCTCGGATCACCACCTGCGGGTGGGATTTGTCAGAAGTGTCGAGGATAAGATTGCCCAGCGAGAAAATTCTTAAAAAGAAAGGCTGCTCCAGCCGATAGTCTCGAACTCTGTACAATTCAAGTTCATCAGTTTCCTTATTCAAAACTCCGTATCGGGTTCTGAGCCTTTCCGTGGTCAGCTCGTATTTTGTGTTCTTGATGACCAGCCATTTCCAAAGAATGACCAGCAGTGGAATTACCAGCCAAAAAAACAAGCCCATAATTATAAATGTTCCAAGATTTACAACCTGGGATGGCGTGCCACGCCATACCTCTTTTTCTTCTGACATTTTTATCTCCTGGTGGTTGCGCATCTGCACTTGATCAGCCGATTGGTTCAAAGCCTGACACACAGTGCAATGGTAAGGTCAGCGGGTGCGTGAATCCACACTAAATCGTATTTTTATTTTTGCCTGGCCAGAATTCTGGCCAGAGCCATCTTGCGTCCGTCCGGGTCTTCCTCAAGTCCTTCCCAAGACACTTCAATCGACATAGCCGAAGCGGCTGCCTTCAATTCTCCCGCCTCAGCACGAAAACGCGTACCCTCTGGGCCTCCCACCTCTGCATCACTGCGCATATGCACCTCGCTGAGCAGGAATCCTTCCGGGTTCAAATGGCTTGAGACTGATCTCAATAAAGGCAGATTCAGATAGCGAATCATTACGATGAGATCATAGTTGCCGCAGGTAGCGGGCAAGCCCAGTTCAAGATCATGCTCTATCCAGGTGATGCCGGAAAGTTCTGCGTTCCGGGCAGAGGCTTTAGCTCTGTCCAGCGCCTCCGAGGAGATATCCACGGCATCCACCTGGCAGCCTTGTCGAGCCAGGAAAAGGGAATTTCTGCCCGCGCCGCAGGCAATATCCAGTGCCCGCAAAGCAGGCCTGTGCTGTTGAGCTTTCTGGATCTGTGGCAGGCAATCTTCCAGGAAAACGCTCGGATGCGTTCTATCCTGATAAGCCCCTTCGCGGTAGCGCTGCTGCCATTTTGTCTTGTCTGAGTTACTCATACAGGTGCTCTGTTGCGGCCATGCGGCCCAATCAAATGATTGGCCTATGGCCCCCGACTGCGGTGTGTTTGACCTTACTGCAGCTTAGTCCTGTGGGATAGCTAAAAACCACCCTTTTGTAGACGGTAATCAACGAACGGCATTTGTTTACAGTGCTCTGTTTTTGGAGTTCCGAAGCTGGACAACGCGCCTCTGCAGAGATACCTTTCATTCCGTCCTACACATAACATCCGGCATACTCCCCACCAGAGGTATTACATTGTGATGAAATTACGCATGACCTTGCTTGGAGTTTTGAGCTGCAGCTGGATGACTTCAGTTTACGGCCAGGTTCCCTGTGAACCCGCCGACCTGGTGTTGCATAACACCACTATCTACACGGCCAATGATGCCCAGTGGACAGCCGAGGCCGTTGCCATACTTGGCGACCGCATTATTTTTGTCGGCAGTAACGACGATGCTGCCCGTTATAGGTGCGGCACTGCCAACACGATTGATATGGCCGGCAAAACGGTATTTGCCGGCTTCACGGACAGTCATCAGCATCTGGAAGGCGTGGGCCGACGCACGAAGACCCTGAGCTTGTTCGGCATCCCCACGCTTGCGCAGACGGTGCAGACTATTGCTGACTGGGCTGCGACTATCCCCGCGGGTGAGTGGGTGCAAGGGCGCGGCTGGATAGAACGGGAATGGACTGACGAGCAGCGCTTTCTGAACAAGCACGATGTCGATCCCTTTACGGCCGACAAGCCCCTGTTCATGCCACGCGCCGATGGGGTTTCAGCCCTGGTCAATTCTAAGGCGATGGAGCTGGCCGGAGTGACTCGCGACACGCCCGATCCCGAAGGCGGTCGCTTCGAGCGCGATCTGGACGGCACCCCTAACGGTTATGTGCTGGCCAATGCAATGAACGCATTCAGGGCGATTCTTCCCCCAGAAACCGATGCTTATCTGAAGGACAATCTTGAACGTGGCCTGCAATCCAATGCGGCGCTGGGCTGGACCCAGACTCAGGATGCCGGCATGTCTTACCGGTTGGTCGAACTGATGAAGCAGATTCATCGTGAAGGCAATATGGCACATCGTGTCTATGCCGCAGTGCCGGTAGATGAGGCATGGACCATGATCGCGCGCGGGCGTGAGCGCACGTCTGATGACATGTTCGATGTGCGCGCCATCAAGGTGTTCATCGATGGCACGCTGGGTTCGCGCGGTGCGGCATTGATCGACAACTACTCCGATGCCGATCACAACGGATTCATGAATCGCACCACCAGGGAAGAGCTGGTCCCGATACTGCATGAGGCACTGCGCAAGGGCATTCAGATTGAAACCCATGTGATCGGTGACCGGGCGGTGCGCACACTGCTGGACTGGTACGCCGAAGCTTACGCCGCTGTACCGAGAACTGAATGGGCCAGCACCGATCTGCGCTGGCGGATGGAACACGCTCAGATCATTCCTCCGGTTGATCAGCAGCGCTTCGTCGAGCTGGGCGTGTTGCCATCGATGCAACCAAGCCACGGCATCGGAGACCTGAATTTCGCGCCTGACCGACTGGGTACAGATCGCCTTGCCTATGCCTACCCCTGGCAGCAACTCATTGATCGTGGGCTGATGATACTGGCGGGCTCTGATGCGCCAGTGGAAGAGGGCGATCCCCGCATAGAATTCTACGCGGCTGTGGCGCGTAAACGACTTGATGGCACTTCGGGTCCCGGCTGGCATCCGGAGCTGGCGGTGTCCCGGCAGAGCGCACTGAAGATGCTGACTATCTGGCCTGCCTACGGCGCCTTCCAGGAAAGCCTGCGCGGCTCGATCGAAGTCGGCAAGTACGCAGACTTCACCGTGTTCGACAGTGACCTGATGACGATTCCGGAAGCGGAAATTCTGAACAGCGAAAACGTCATGACCATCGTGGGCGGACGTATCACTTATCAGTCGGAACCGTGATTTGCCTGTGAGCAGGCGATTAACGTATGTGCCACTGCACGGTGGTTATTTTGCAGCTGCCGATGATTGCACAGAGAGTATTTAGCAGTTTCAGGCAGCTACTGACGCATTAGCAGAGGCAAGCGGAAATGAATTCAGCAGGTATATTTCGGATGGGATCGGTGTTGGTGCTGGCCGTGCTGATAGCGGCCTGCGGTGGCTCTTCCAATGACATCACGGCTGGAGCTGACGCAGATGAAATGCCGGAAGCTTTCAGCTCCATTGCCGAGCTCGACAGCAGCATCGAGCTGGATATTCGTTATTACGGTGCAAACAATTTTCTGGGTCGGCCGGTGACCGGTTATGAGGCCCCCGCCTGCATTCTTAGCACACCGGCCGCCAGGGCCTTGTTGGATGTGCAGCGTAATGCTCTGGCATCAGGTCTGTCTCTGAAGATTTATGATTGCTACAGACCTCAGCGTGCAGTTAATGATTTTGTCCGCTGGGCAGCAGATCCTGCGGATGAGCTGATGAAAGCATCCATGTATCCTGATGTGGGCAAAGATGAGCTGTTCTCACGTGGCTATATCGCCGAACGCTCCGGGCACAGCAGGGGCAGCACCATTGATCTGACACTGGTGCCATCGGGCACCCGCCAACCCGAGTTGGACCCGTTTGCACCCTGGGACTGCCGCGGTGACGAACCCGCACGTTTCCCCGATAACAGCATCGACATGGGTAGCAGTTACGATTGTTTCGACGAGCTGTCACACACTGAAAATCCACGGATCAGTCCGGAAGCCATGAGCAACCGCTTTTTGCTGCGCAATTTGATGGAGGCAGCCGGGTTTCAGAACTATATCAATGAGTGGTGGCACTATACTTTGCGCGATGAACCCTATACCGATCAGTTTTTCGATTTTCCAGTCCGATAGGGCGGTACAGATACCCGCAATCCATCGTTTCAGCAAGTTCACCGTTGGATAATGTCATCGGTATGGTGACTATTCTCGATCCAATTGATGCACTGCGCTACGAATAGCAGGCCTCAGCTCGCAATTTGAGCACGAGTTGGACAACACTCCTTTTCTTATATACCTTTTGTTCTACTTTTATGCTTGTCCTGCGATACACCATTTACCAGGGGCGCATCACGAACCAGGCCTGGACTATTGAGGGTTTGTCGTCTATTTTTTTGCGCTTATCTTTCCCTGCTCAGGAGCGTGATATTTGAATGCTAAAGACCTCTACTATCGTCGCGCTGGCGCCGCGCTTCGTAATCTTTTTGTGGCTGATGCGCTGGCGATGCCGGTTCATTGGTATTACAAAATCAGCGACATTGAAAAGGCTTTCCCCGGTGGTATTCGACAGCTCGAGGCGGCACCGGACTTCCATCCATCGTCCATCATGTCGCTGCACTCCACCACAGGCGGCGGGCGCCGCTTCAGCAATCTCACCAGGCCCGGGCAGGAGATTGTGGGTGATGTGATATTAAAGGGCAGGCGGCACTATTGGGGACAGGCAAACGTTCACTACCATCAGGGAATGAAAGCCGGCGAAAACACGCTGAATGCCCACTGCGCACGAGTGCTGATGAGATGCCTGATAGCGAGTCGCGGTGACTATGAGCCCTCTGCTTTTTTGACCGAATACATCCGCTTTATGACGTCTGACACCCCATTCCATAATGACAGCTATGCCGAGTCTTACCACCGTGGCTTCTTCGCCAATCTGCAACAAGGTCTGCCGCCAGAGAAATGCGCAGCAATCACCCACGACACACCGTCTATCGGCGGACTGGTGAGTATTGCAGCTCTGGTATTGTCAGGAAGACTCCAGGACATACCCCTGCAAACTGTCAAAGTTGATGCCCGGACCCACCTTGGATTAACCCATCCCGATGCCTTCCTTGCGCGCATCTGTGACGAATACGTGCAGTTAATTGACAAGCTTCTGTTTTGTGAAGACAACACGGCAGTCATGGCGATTATTGCCGATGCCGCCAAAAGCAGTACAGGACTTGATCTGCCAGCATTGATTCGCAAAAAACGCGATGATCGTGAGGTGATCGGCCAGCTGTTTTCCCCTGCCTGCTATATTGATGGGGCCTGGCCGGGTATTTTGTATCTGCTCTACAAGTACTGGGATCAGCCTGAGACCGCACTGCTGGCGAACACAAATCTTGGCGGCGACAATGTTCATCGCGGGGCAGTGCTGGGTGTCTTGCTTGGTCTGGTTCACGCTCAGACCATAGAACCCTGGTTCAGCGCACTGGTTGATCGGGAGCAGATTGAGCAGGAAATTCAACTGGTTCTGGATTATCAGCCAGGGCGTCCCGTCAATAAGCTGGAGCATTCATAACAGGCGCCTTTCAAGTACTCGTGGCAGCGCGAGTCGTTCCTCAACAGAAACAAACCTGCGGTGGTTGGCATATCAGCAGTATCCAGGGAGCCTCTGAGGACGACTGGAATCCCATGCATGGGTGATCTACGACCTTTTTCGAGGCGCTCAGCATTCAGGGCTCGAGCCTGTGCCATCGCATTCGGATTCAGTAGCAGCACCGCGTTAATTGCAGGCTCTTTTTTGTCGTAAGCATTTATCCTGTCTAAATACAGCTCTACCAATTTTTCTGAGTTCAGAGTGCCGGCATCGAAAGCAGCATTGATTTCAAGGATGGTAGCTGATGTTAAGTCGATTTCCGGATAATTGTCCCTGACCCCAATTCCCACCAATTCCCCCAATTCCCCAACGACTAAACTATCTTCCGGTTTAACCAGGAGACGATGACCCGATTTACCTCTTCTGGCTGCTCCTGCTGAGTCCAATGGCCGCTGTCCATTACCGTGTATTTTTCAAGGTCAGTAATAAAATCTTCCATACCGTTAGAGCTTGAAGGTGGCAAAATCACATCATTCTCAGCACCAATGTACAAACAGGGCACTTCTATGCGAGGGGCTGCTGCGGCCATAATTGGCCCCATCCTGCCGACTGCTCTGTACCAGTTTAACCCTCCGGTAAAACCAGTAGCCGTGTATGTTTCGGTAAAGTAGCTCATCACAGCCTCGGACATGAATGGCTCACCGGGCGGGTCTTCGCGTTGCAGCATAGTGAGCAAATCCATCTGCCGCTCTGCACTGGTTTCGGGTAGTTGAGCAAAAGACTCGCGATCCCAGATGCCACCGCGGCTCAAAATAAAATCAAAGGTCTTTCTGACATCCGCCTCCAGCACAGCTTCGGCGCGACCGGGCTGTTGAAAAGTAGCCACATAATAGTTGGGCCCCAGAACAAGAAGTGACGGTTCAGAATTTTCTACCGGTGGTAAACCGGTCGGTCGGCTGGCGCTGGTATTTAAACCAATAATGCCAGAACACCGATCAGGGTAAAGTCTGGCCATCGCCCAGACTACCGCGCCGCCCCAGTCATGACCTACAAATGTCGCCTTCTCGATACCCTTCGCATCAAGCATGCCGATTAAATCATCACAAAAAATCTGCATGTCATATTGCAAAGGGTCTGCAGGTCCGCCAGTGAGACCAAACCCTCGCTGATCGGGTGCCAGTCCATGAAATCCCGCCGCAGCAACAGCATCCAACTGACTGCGCCAACTGAACGCCAGCTCAGGCCAGCCATGACAAAACACCACAGCAGGCCCCTGTCCTTTTTCGTAGACTGCCATGTTGATGCCATTGCTTGCGACAAAGTTCGGCGCCGGCATCATTGGTGCAGGCTTCACCCCTGGCGTCTGTGCGAAGCTGAATGGTGCGAATGATCCGGCGAGTACTGAGGCAACCCCAAGTGTTGCCGTTTGACCTATGAATTTTCTGCGGCTGAATACCATACAAGATCCACTCTCTTTGCTTTAATCCGAAGACTCAGGCTAATAGACTAATCCACTTAGAGCAAGGCTTAAAGGGCCATTTGATTGATTGACGGCACGGTACCCGCCAAGGTGGAATTGGTGAACGGTTCGGGCTAAGATTCCGATTGCGTGAATTTGTGCAAAACACCATATAACTGCGCGCAACAATAACAATGTAATGGGACGCCGCCATGTTGACTATCAAAGCCGAGCAAGCCACCAAAGACTACGACGTCATTATTGTGGGTTCCGGCGCCGGAGGTGGGCAGATGGCGTTCACGCTCACGCTGGCTGGCATCAAGTGCCTGATGCTGGAGGCGGGTCGCGCCTATGATCCGGTTGCTGAAACGCCGATGTTCCAGCGCAAGGATCAAGCTCCTTTACTTGGTACTTCCACCCCGGACAAACAATTTTTCGGCTTCCACGATGCCACCATCGACGGCGGTTGGGAGATGGAGGCTGAGCCGTACACGCAGGCAAGCGACAAGCCGGAGGAACAGTTCTGGTGGTGGCGAGCGCGCATGCTAGGCGGCCGCACCAACCACTGGGGGCGTATCTCGCTACGCAATGGACCCTACGATTTCAAACCAAAGTCACGCGACGGCTTCGGTCTCGATTGGCCGATCGATTACGATGAGATTGAAGCGTATTACACCAAGGTGGAGCAACTCATCGGTGTATACGGGTCCAACGAAGGCCTGGAAAATACACCAAACTCACCCGATGGCGTCTTGCAGCCGCCACCCAAAGGTCGCGCCGGTGAACTGTTGGCGCAGAAACACGGCAAGACGCTGGGCATCCCCATCATTCCCATACACCGGGCTGTGCTGACGCAGAAACTCGATGCTGACAGACTCCCGGCAAAACTTTTTCCCGGCAACACCTGGGCACAGAAGATTGTGGGTGACGCGATGCGCGCTCGAGCTGCCTGTTTCTGGGCGACGCCTTGCGGTCGCGGTTGTTCCACCGGGGCTAACTACCAGAGCACAACGGTACACCTGCCACCCGCGTTGGCGACCGGTAACCTTGATATTGTTGCCAACGCGCATGTGCGTGAAGTATTGCTGGGGCCGGATGGCAAAGCCAGCGGCGTGCTGTTTATTGATAAAACTACTGGTAAGGATGTGCAGGTGAATGCCAGGGCGGTCGTGCTGGCTGCCAGCAGCGGTGAAACCGTGCGCATCATGCTCAACTCCAAAAGCACTTTGTTTCCCGACGGTATTGCCAATGGCTCCGGCCTGGTGGGCAAGTACATCATGGATACGGTTGGCACCAGCCTGCAGGGCCAGATTCCGGCGCTGGAGAATCTGCCCCCTTATAACGAAGACGGGGCAGGTGGCTCACATTTTTACGCCCCCTGGTGGCTGTACAAGGAAGCGGGAAAACTGGGCTTCCCGCGTGGTTACCACATCGAGATGGGTGCCACCCGTGGCATGCCTGGTGGTGGTAATCCATTACCAGACGATCTCGGGGCCGGTGCCTATGGTGCCAGGTATAAACAGGAAGCGCGGCGCTACTATGGCTCGTTCATGGGTTTTGCCTGCCGCGGCGAGATGATTCCCAACGACAATTGTTTCGCTGAACTCGATGACACAGTGAAGGACAAATGGGGCGTACCCGTGCTGAAGTGGCACTGGAAATGGGCAGAACACGAACAGCGCATGTGCGACCACGCCGAACAGACTTTCAAACAACTTATTGAAACCATGGGCGGCACGGTTCGCACAGTGACCACCGGTCGCAACCACATCGACCCGGGTGGCAAAATTATCCATGAGGTGGGCGGCGCAATCATGGGCAGCCACAGAAACACATCGGTGTGCAACGGATACAATCAGACCTGGGACGTGAAGAATCTGTTTCTGGTGGATGGCACGCCGTTCCCATCGAACGCAGACAAGAATCCGACACTCACCATCATGGCGTTGGCGTGGCGCGCTGGTGATTATCTGGTCGACCAATCGAAGAAAGGGCTACTGTAATGTCGCATCACTTTCAAGAACCAGAATCTCTCAGTGCAATTCCCCTCATCGTTAGCGAGGCTCCACGTTTGCCGCGCCGCACCGTGTTCAAATGGTTCGTCGCTGTTGCCGCCACGCTGCAATTGGGCGATGCCCTGGTGTTCGGCGCTGAACCGGTGCCAGGTGTCCCGCCAGTGTCAGCCACAGGCTATGGCAGCGATCCACTGCTCAACCATACCTACAAGCCGGGTGACAACTGGTCATTAACCCTGAGCCGAACACAGCGTGCTGCCGCCATCGCACTGGCAGACGTTATCCTCCCTGCGGACAATCTTGGTCCCGCCGCCAGCGAGCTGCGCGTTATCGACTTCGTTGATGAATGGGTTAGCGCGCCATATCCCGCACAGTTGCTTGATCGCGATATCGTGCTGCCCGGACTCGATTGGTTGGACGCGGAAGCTTCCAGGCGATTTGGTCGCGTGTTCGCGGCACTGGCGCTGGAACAGCAGCGGGCTATCTGCGATGACATCTGTTTCGCGCAACGTGCCACAGACGCATTCAGATCTGGCGCAAGGTTCTTCAGCAGGTTTCGCTCACTCACCGCGGCCGCCTACTACGCAACGCCGGAAGGTTGGGAGGCAATCGGCTACGTGGGGAACCAGCCGTCATTAAATTATGAGGGGCCGCCCGAAGAGGTATTGACCAGATTGGGGGTGGAGCAGACGGTCAGGTGATAGGAAATTTTGTGGATGGGAATAGTTAACTTGTCCCTCAAACCCGCCTGTACACAAAAAAGGCGACAACCTGAATTGCTGGTTGTCGCCTTTCTTTATTTCAGCATAATCCTCTCGGCAGCACCGCTAGCGGAAGGTCTGCTATCGAGATGATTGGTTCGACTCAGCGATTGTCCGGATCACTTTGTGGCCGATCGGAGGTTGTCTGATTCTGGCGCGCTCCCCGATCACTGGCAGGGGCTTGCGGATCCGCAGGACTGCGGTCCTGCCCGGGCTGTGCGCCAGCGCGTCCAGCACCTGCAGCCTCCTGCTGACCTGGTCTGCCTGACTGAGCGGCGGCAACATCAGAGAAACTCGCAGCCGCAGGAGCCATTGATTCAAAAGCCAGACTCTTCATGATTTCAGGAGTATTGCCTGCCATCATCTGTTGGACCGCTTGTGCATACTCCTGTCTCGCCTGCTCGACACTCTTGTCATTCATGATGATGTCATGCGCCAGGTTCAGCGCCAGGATGTTGGCGCCCTCCTTGTCGCAGCGTGCCGCCAATCGCCCCTCGGTGCGATAGACAATGATACTTCCATCGAACGCCGCCAGTTCATCCATTTTGTCAGCGGGGACGTTGTGGTAGACCGCCTGCTCCAGGTAGTCTTTATGAGCCACGGGGAAATCATGATCAACCTTGTTCCGGAAGATGATGATCTCTTCGAACTCACCCTCAGGATTAGTCCAGACAATGCGGCTATCGGTTTCACCGTCCGGTTCTCCATACTTGGTGGTCATTTCCTGGATGAGCGTTTTCTGGGCGTCGTCCCAGTCCGTTGCGGTGTTCTGAGCCGTGGCGAATGTAATCGGCATAAACAACAGCGCGCAAAACAATGCTTCTTTTTTCATGGGGATCTACTCCTGGTTGAGAATAATGATTCTTGAAAATACGGCACCGTCTTGTTCTTTTATGTTCGCTCTCCAACTGAATACCCGAATCGTTACATAAAACGTCAGGGTGCTTTGCGCGGTTGCGGCATCTCACTGAGTTTGAGCAACGCGGCATCTCACTGGATTGGCGTAATGCGCCAGACCGTGTTGGAGAGATCGTCGGCGACAATGAGCGCTCCGCGCGGATCCACCGTCACTCCGACCGGGCGACCTCGAGTCATGCCATCTTCTCCGCGGAAGCCGGAGACAAAGTCAACAGGCTCTCCTGCGGGTCGACCATTGCGGAATGGCACAAAGACCACTCTGTAGCCGACGGGCTCCGGGCGATTCCAGCTGCCATGCTCACCGACAAACATGCCATCGGCAAATTCAGTCCCCATTGCGGGCGTGGAAAAATCAATGCCCAGCGCCCCAACATGAGATCCGAGCGCGTAGTCCGGCATGATGGCCGCTGCGACTTTTTGCGGATTCTGCGGTTTTACACGCGTGTCCACATTCTGCCCCCAGTAACTCCAGGGCCAACCGTAAAACGCGCCATCTTGAACGGCCGTAATATAATCAGGAACAAGATTCGGGCCGATCTCGTCACGCTCGTTAACGACCACCCATAATTGATCCGTTCCCGGCTGGATGGTGAGCGCAGTGGGATTGCGCAAACCAGTGGCGTAAGGGCGATGCGCCCCTGTTTCTGCATCGATCTCCCACACCATCGCCCGGTCAACTTCGGCTATCATTCCCCGCTCGGTAATGTTGCTGTTGGAGCCGATGCCAACATACAGAAAGCGCCCATCAGCGCTGGCCGTCAGCGCCTTGGTCCAGTGGTGATTGATGTCCGAAGGCAGGTCCGTGATCTTGACGGGTGGGCCGCTGGTCTGAGATTGGCCGTCACTGTAATCGAAACGCACCAGGGAGTCCTGATTGGCGACGTAGAGCGAGTTATCCACCAGCGCGAGCCCGTAAGGGGCATTGAGGTTGTCGGCGAAGATAGTCTGCATTTCATAGCGGCCATCACCGTCGGCATCGCGCAACAAGGTCACACGGTCGCCGCTCTCCACCGAGCTTGTACCTTTGGATTTGATATAGCCAGCAATGACATCCTTTGGTTTCAGGGTGGGCGCGTTGCCCCCCTTTCCTTCGGCCACCAGGATGTCGCCATTGGGCAGAACCAGCGTCTGACGCGGGATCTGGAGGTCGATCGCTATGGCCGCAATTGTGTAGCCTTGAGGCACTGTTGGCTTCTGATCGCCCCAGGGTGCCGGTTCCGCAATCGTCATATTCGGCAGTAAGCCGCGTCTGGGTTCCGGAAGTAGCGGATCGGGACCATATTGTGAAGAGATCGGCATGTTGTCGCCGCACGCAGTCAATAGCAGCGTCAGAGCACTCATTGCGAGAACGTTCGGGTGTCTCATCTAACACCTCCCTGGCGATAGCCCTGAAAACCGAACCCGTAGCCAGCAGGGCCAGGACGGCAATGATCACAGAGAGGATGAGCGCGGCGGGCATTATGGCCCAGGCGTCTTTGGCATGGACGAGCGCATTGATAAAACCCAGTACCCAGGTTGCCAGAAGTAGAAGAGTATAAATAAAGGAACGCCGTTCACGATGATCGGAGCGAAACAAACCGATAATGGCAAACAGCAGCGCGAAGCCGGCAAAAATAAGACCGCCGACAATCAACCAGGAAGCAAAGCTGCTCCACTGAATCTCGTAGCTTGACCAGTAAGCGATGTCGCTCAATAGCGCCCCCAGGAACAAGGGAATGGTACCGGCCAACAATACCGCGTGAATCGGGTGCAGTCTGTTTTGATACATTGGGTCGCCAGTGACAGCCATGGACACTTCCTCCTGGGCGCGAATAGTTACCTTTCACAGTTGCTACAGTCTTCATCAACAATACACGGTATCTGTCGTGCGTCAGTGCGGCGAACCACTTCCGGAGGCAGGTGAGGGCGGGCGAACGTGAGAAATGTTCGTAGCTTATTCAGAGGCTCCCTGGTTTTCAAAGCTCAGTAAGAGTTTCATCATTTCCTCTGCAGAGATCACAGACAGCTGATTGATCGTTGTGCGCGGTGTTTCATCGCCATATTCAAATGTGATGGCTGGCACGCCGAAGACTTTACTGATCCAGTTTTTTGCTACGCTTGATTTGGCATTATAGCCAGGCACGACCTCTACTTCGTAATTCGGATAGGACTCCCGCATGCGTTCCTGTACCTGTTTAAGCCAGAGGTCGGTGAAGTCCGGCATAACTTGCGTCATTTCTCGTGTCTGGGTATAAAACACATCGCGATTGGTGGAGTGAAAATCCAGAAAGAGGCTAAGTTGAGGTATCCCTGGTTGAAGGAACCGGTTCAGTTGGTCACGCATCAGTTGCGTTTCAGGTTGCGTAAACGGGCCCCAGTCGCGGTTTAAATCGACACCGCCCATATTGTGCCGCCAAAAGCCATACTCAACCCCGTCAGGGCTCATGTTGGGAACCATAAGAACGCCATATTTTTCTCGAAAGGCATTGGCTAAAGGCTCGTCACGGACGATCCGCTCTATAAAATATTTCATGCCGAGCGCGCCGCTTATCTCCGGGGGGTGTTGCCTGCCAATCAATACTATATAGCGGTCTGCCGAGGTAGTTGTTTCCACCATGTAGATCGGGCGCCCGCCTGCACTCAATCCCAGTACCTGACGTTCAAGAAAATCAAGATCAGCCAGTTCACGGGTGTAATTATCGTAGAACTCGTTATCAATGATTTCCTGGGCGGCTACCCAAAGTGCCTCGGGTCCGACGCGGAGGCGCAATTTGACGGCTTTGCCATCGAACAGGAGTTCTATATTGTCCTGATCAATGGGTTGCCAGGTGCGGCCGTCGTTGCTGATTTTAGGCAGATAGCGGTGGCTATATAAGGGGTAATGCAAGTAGAGGGTGATGTTCTGCGTGCTTTCCGAGTACACCTTAAAGGCATACCAGGGGCTTGGATTTATGGGTACGTTTTCAGGTGCGGTAGAAACGCTGAAAACGCGCTTGTCCGTTTGTTTGCAGCTGTTAAGACGAGCGCTTGAAAAAGACACGTCAATCACCACGTCACCAAAGTCGCAACTGAGCAGTGGTTGATTGATTTCGGGAGTTGCTGCCGTGCCGGTTGCAGTGGCTGCCACCAGTAATATTGCCAGCCACACACGCAGTAATCGCTGAGTTACCGGTCCATGGGTTTGTATCTTATTTGTATTTGCACTGGCCATACTGTTTTTCTAAACCTCGCTTGGGTCCAATTAATAACTGATTTAAGTGCAACCCGCTCCCATCTAACATTCGCCTTTTTCCGTACAATATCGAAGACCTGGCGCCTGTGCCCCGTTAGATTATTCAGAATCAGTCAGTCCGGTTTTTAAGGATATTTTCCTGGCTGTTAGTTTTTAAGGGGCTTCACCGCTTGTAGTGGGTCACCCTATAAATCCAGTGTTTTCGGATAAAGATTCAAACCACCGCAGTGGAAGTAAATCGCGTTACGAAATCGTTCTCTGCTACGAAAGCCGCACGCACGTCG
>Ga0209702_10002850_pt1 | contig 28852 bp, 26 predicted proteins | sample FRY01_FD_187210 | JGI IMG/M metagenome (GOLD analysis project Ga0209702, IMG submission 187210) | Freshwater microbial communities from Lake Fryxell liftoff mats and glacier meltwater in Antarctica - FRY-01 (SPAdes) (version 2) | ecosystem: Environmental > Aquatic > Freshwater > Ice > Glacier... | reverse complement strand
GAGATGCTCTAGCCAACTGAGCTAAGCGCCCGACGTACTTGATTACCTTATCTAAAAGCAAGGAAAGTTTGAAATCGTCGATGGGGGTCTGGAAGCGAAAAGTACCAGGGCCGGTGACCTCGGGGCTATATTGCTAGGTGACTAGCACTGGACATGTTGCTAGGTGACTAGCACTGGACATGTTGCTAGGTGACTAGCACTGGAAATGTTGCTAGGTGACTAGCACTGGAAATGTTGCTAGGTGACTAGCACTGGAAATGTTGCTAGGTGACTAGCACTGGAAATGTTGCTAGGTGACTAGCACTGGAAATGTTGCTAGGTGACTAGCAATGACCCAGGAAGCGAAAAGTACCAGGGCCGGTGAGTCTCGGGTCTACACCGGCCATGGCCTTCCTATTTCACACCGCAGCGGACAAGTCCGCATCTTTTAGAAAATAGCCAGATTTTTCTTTGAATTAAAGGGCCGCTAAAGCCTTCTTATAATCATCAGTATTACGAGCATCGCCTGGTCCATTAACTACGGACCATTTCAAAATCCCTGCTTTATCAATAATGAAAGTTCCGCGAGTTGAAAAGCCGCGTGGCTCAAACCAAGAGCCGTAAAGTTTCGAGACTTCGCCATGTGGCCAGAAATCTGAAAGTAATGGGTAATCAAATCCTTCTTGCTCAGCAAACACCTTTAGTGATGCATCGGTATCGCAGGAAATTCCTAAGATCTGCACGTCGTCAGTAACAAAGTCATTACCGCGATCACGAATCTCGCAAAGCTCGCCTGTGCAAATTCCAGTGAATGCCATTGGAAAGAAAACTAGAACCACATTTTTCTTGCCCCGGTAATCAGAAAGCTTTACTGGCTCACCAAACTGATTGGACAAAGTGAAATCTGGCGCTTCAGATCCAATTTCTACTGACATCGTGGCTCATTTCCTATTAGGTGAATTTAACTGAACTTGCGAAAGTTTATCTCAGCGCCGAGATTTAGGAGCAACAAGTCGAGTGCCTTGCCAGTCCTTTGCTGCGCTGATGTTACTTGTTGATTGCAGCCCAGATGTTGGCGCAGCATCTGCGATGTCTTCTGGCTCAACGTGACCTGAGCGACCAGGTTTTGGAGTCATTAACCAAATAACTCCGCTGTCAGCTAACGGTCCAAGTGCATCAACCAGTGCGTCAACTAAATCGCCATCATCTTCGCGCCACCATAGGAGCACTGCGTCAACTACATCGCCATAAGTTTCATCGACCAACTCTGCAACAGATGCAATCGCATCAGAAACAGACTTATCGCAATCGCTATCGAAGCCAAGCTCTTGGACTACTAGTCCTTCACCTAACGCAAACTTGCCAGCCAACCCCTGAAGGGTGCCTTCTTGTGAACTCACAGTCATAGTCCACCCGAGTAACGCGAAAAAGGCAACTGCAAACGACATATTGCCCGATTTTTAAATTCACCCTAAGTTGGACGCGATTACCGAAAGCGATACCCAGTCAGACACAATAGGAGGTGTAATTACTGATCAACCCCATAGTTCTATTACGGTCTAATCCAAGGCAGGTACCAAAAAGTGACCACCAATCCAGATCGCGATTCGCTACTGGCAGGCGGACTTCCTACTCAATATGTGGACGTCAACCCCGAGGAAACCCGGGAGTGGATCGAATCTCTGGATGCCTTAATAGCAACACATGGCGAGCAGCGCGCTCGACACATTATGTTGTCACTTCTTCGTCATTCTTCGGAAAAAAACGTAGGTGTGCCAAGCCTTCGTAGCACTGACTATATAAATACGATTTCCCCCGACCGGGAACCTGATTTCCCTGGTGATGAATATATTGAACGTCGAATTCGCGCCTACATTCGCTGGAACGCAGCAATGTTGGTCCACCGCGCACAGCGACCGGGTATTGGCGTTGGTGGACACATATCTACCTACGCATCGAGTGCCTCTTTATATGAAGTTGGGTTCAATCACTTTTTCCGCGGTCCAGAACATCCAGGCGGTGGCGATCAAGTCTTTTTCCAAGGGCACGCCTCTCCCGGAATGTATGCTCGCGCTTTCCTAGAAGGACGCTTAAGCGAAGATCGCCTTGATGGTTTCCGCCAGGAGTTATCAGCTGCGCCAAATGGTTTACCAAGTTACCCGCACCCTCGTTTGATGCCTGACTTCTGGCAGTTCCCCACAGTATCTATGGGCCTTGGTCCGATGAACGCAATTTACCAGGCACGCTTCAATCGCTACTTGCATCATCGCGGAATTAAAGACACTTCACAGCAACGCGTTTGGGCCTACTTGGGTGATGGCGAAATGGATGAGCCAGAATCACTTGGCACAATTGGAATTGCTGCTCGCGAAGAACTTGATAATTTAACTTTCGTTATCAACTGCAACCTGCAAAGACTAGATGGTCCGGTTCGTGGAAACGGAAAAATCATTCAAGAACTAGAATCTCATTTCCGCGGTGCAGGTTGGAACGTAATTAAAGTAATTTGGGGCCGTGAGTGGGATGAACTGCTTGCCAAGGACAACGACGGCGCGCTTGTTAATTTAATGAATCGCACACCAGATGGCGATTACCAAACTTACAAGACCGAAAACGGCGGCTTTGTTCGCGATAATTTCTTTGGCCGCGACCCTCGCACAAAAGCCATGGTTGAAGACTGGACAGATGACAAAGTCTGGAACTTAAAGCGCGGCGGACACGATTACAAAAAGATGTACGCAGCTTATGCAGCTGCGGAAGCTCACACCGGACAGCCAACTGTGATCCTGGCAAAGACCATCAAGGGCTGGACGCTTGGTTCGCACTTCGAAGGTCGAAATGCCACGCACCAAATGAAAAAACTAAATCATGAAGATCTTGCGGAATTCCGCGATCGCTTACTAATTCCACTTACTGATGCCCAACTTGACGACAAGTTGCCGCCTTACTTCCATCCCGGAGAAAATCACGAACATATTGAATACCTTCATGAACGTCGTCGCGCCTTAGGTGGCTACGTACCTTCACGTCGCACAAAAACCAAAGTATTAACGCTTCCTGGCGCTGAGACATACAAAGACATGAGTGCTGGTTCTGGAAACCAACCAGTTGCAACCACCATGGCATTTGTTCGACTGCTTCGAGAATTAGTGCGCGACAAGAACATTGGCAGTCGAATAGTTCCGATCATTCCGGATGAAGCGCGCACCTTTGGAATGGATAGCTTCTTCCCAACATTGAAGATTTATTCACCACACGGTCAGCAGTATTTATCAGTTGACCGCGAGTTAATGCTTTCGTATAAAGAATCAGAATCTGGACAGATTTTGCACGAAGGAATCAACGAAGCTGGATCGGTCGCTTCTTGGACTGCAGTTGCAACTTCATATGCAACTCACGATGAACCAATGATTCCGATTTATGTTTTCTATTCGATGTTTGGATTCCAGCGCACTGGTGATTCATTCTGGCTTGCGGGAGATCAAATGTCTCGCGGCTTTGTCATTGGCGCAACTGCCGGACGTACGACGCTTAATGGCGAAGGTCTGCAGCATGAAGATGGTCACTCACATCTACTCGCTGCAACTAACCCAGCGGTTGTTAGTTACGATCCTGCGTTTGGTTTTGAGATTGGGCACATAGTTCGCGATGGACTCGAGCGCATGTATGGCGAAAATCCAGAAGACATTTACTACTACTTAACGGTTTACAACGAACCATATGTTCAGCCGCCAGAGCCTGCCGGTGTTGATGTTGCAGGCATATTGCGCGGTATGTATTTACTCTCCCCCGAAACTCAAACCAAAGGCCCGCGTGCGCAGCTACTTGCTTCTGGTGTTTCCGTTCCGTGGGCGCTTGAAGCACAGAAACTTTTGCGCGAAGACTGGGGCGTTAGCGCTGATGTTTGGTCGGTTACTTCTTGGAATGAACTTCGTCGCGATGGGCTAAAAGTTGATCGCCACAATTTCTTGAATCCATCGGCTACGCCAGGCACTAGTTGGGTTACTGAAAAGCTAACTGGAACTGATGGTCCAGTAATCGCAGTTTCAGATTTCATGCGAGCAGTGCAGGATCAAATTCGGGACTGGGTTCCTAATGATTTCGTCTCACTAGGAACAGATGGTTGGGGTATGTCTGATACCCGAGGAGCACTTCGCCGCCACTTCTTAGTTGATGCACAAAGCATCGCGGTGCAAACTTTGGCCATGCTGGTAAAGCGTGGTGAAATACCAGCTGAGCGAGTACAAGAAGCAATCGATCGCTACGACCTAACTAATCCAAAAGCTGCATCCGCCGGAAACACCGAAGGTGGTGGCTGATGCGCGTTGCACTAGGCAAAACTGATCTGCAAGTTCATCCTCTTTGCCTAGGTGGAAACGTATTTGGCTGGAGCGCAAATACTGAGCAGTCCAATTTGGTGCTGGATGCGTATTCAAATGCTGGTGGAAACTTCATCGATTCTGCTGATATGTATTCCGAATGGCACAACGGAAATGTTGGCGGCGAGAGCGAGACCATAATTGGCGAATGGATGAAGCGCCGTGGTAATCGGGCACAGATTATTGTGGCAACTAAAGTTGCAAAACTATCGACTCGTCCAGGACTTGCGGCTGCAAACATTGCTAGCGCGGCCGAAGATTCATTGCGTCGACTCGGAACTGACTACATCGATATTTATTATGCGCATCATGACGATGAGTCAGTGCCGCTTGAAGAATCACTGACGGCATTTCACAAATTAATCACCGATGGCAAAGTGCGTTACATCGCCGCATCAAACTATTCGGCTGATCGCTTGGCTGAGGCATTAAAAGTGTCACGCGATTTGGGAATTAGTGAATACGTACTACTTCAGCCGCACTACAACGCGATTGTTCGAAATGTTTATGAAGGTGACCTGATCGCGCTAGCGGTTAAGGAAGAAATTCCAGTGCTGCCTTACTTCGCCCTCGCTGCAGGATTCCTAACTGGTAAATACCAGCCAGGTGTGAGCGTGGACAGCGTGCGCGCAGAAGACATGCCTGAATATATGAACGAACGTGGTTGGGCGATCTTGCACGCACTAACCGACATAGCGGCAACTCACAATGCACCAATCGCAGCAACCGCAATGGGCTGGCTGCGCGCCCAACCTGGCATCGCTGCGCCAATCGCCAGTGCTCGTACGCCCGAGCAGTTAGCGCAGATTCTGCCAATTGTTGAGTTATCGCGAGAACAGATAGCGCAAGTTAACGCACTTTAGCTAACTGGCACACTTTAAGACATGACACGTTCTATTCGCGCTACGGAATCCACTCCCGAGCGCATTGCTGCCGAGCACGCAGTTTTAGCCCGGCGCGTGCAACGTATGACTGGTGAATTAACCACGGCTGCAACAACTCAGATGGAAGCATTGCTCCCCTGGTTTTCTGCGCTTCCTGCCAACGAGCGAGCGTCCGTGAGCATAGTCGCGCAAAGTGGAATTTCTAATTTCGTGGAATGGTTTTCTGCTGGCTTGGAATCTAAGGATCATGTGGGTGATATTTTTTCCAGTGCGCCCAGGGAGTTAGCCCGCGCCCTCACCCTTCAGCAAACCGTTGAACTTGTTCGTACCTCTATGGCAGTGGTTGAAGAATTAGTAGAACACATTGCGGGTAGCAATCAATATCGTCAGTCTTATCTGCGAGAATCACTGCTTCGCTATTCCAGTGAGATTGCTTTTGCTGCCGCCGAGTTTTATGCGCGAGCAGCGGAAAATCGTGGTGCTTGGGATGCACGGCTACAGGATCTAGTTTTGGATGCGATTTTAGCTGGCAGTTCTGATGATGCTTTGCTCGCTCGCGCCGCTGCCGCAGGATGGGATGTTAACAAACACGTAGTTGCACTTGTTGGTCCAGTTCCTTCGACGCAGGTTGCAGTTGAAATTCACATGGAGCAAATTCGTCGCACTGCAAAATCTGCAAAGTTAGAAGTCATGGTTGGTGTGCACAACGATCGAATGATCACAATTGTTGGCGGCATCGATGCAACTGATGACCCTGCAGTTGTGGCGCGACCATTCGCTGGGCATTTTGGCGCTGGGACAGTTGTTGCTGGATCAATCGTTTCCACTTTGCAAGAAGCGCATGCCTCAGCACAAGAAGCTCTCTCTGGTTATCGCGCCCTTGGTTACTTGGCAGGCAGTCCTCGAGTTTTACGTGCTGCTGAATTAATTGCCGCCCGAGTAATTTCCGGTGACACTTCTGCGATTGAACCTTTAGTGGCGCAGCTGCGCTCAAGCTTGCGCGAGGATGTGCGCCAGACCTTGGCTTGCTATCTAGAGTCCGCGCCAACTATTGAGGGCTGTGCTCGAGCGCTATTTGTTCACGTAAATACCGTTCGATACCGCCTAAAGCGGGTTATGGAAGTAACTGGTTTAGACCCATTTGAGCCTGCAGATGCGCTAACCCTTCGAATTGCCCTAATGATCGAGCGAAATAGCCCTGATTTGTAGGTTACCTACAATAAATAGCCCTAGAATTTAGTGGATCGCGGTTAGTTTTAGCGGTTGCCTATACGAGAGACTAGAGCGTGCTTGCAGTAGTTGCCCCAGGTCAAGGTTCCCAAGTTCCCGGCTTTCTAACCCCTTGGTTGGAACTGCCTAATTTTGAAGATCGCCTCCGATGGCTAGGTACCGTTGCGGGCGTTGACCTCGTTGCCCATGGCACCACAAGCGATGAAGACACTATTCGCAACACGGCAATTGCCCAACCCTTGATCGTTGGGGTCGGACTAGTTTCCCTCCTTTCGTTATTTCCAAACCCTGGTGAAGCTTTTGCCAAGGTTGCCGTTGGAGCTGGGCATAGTGTTGGCGAAATTACTGCCGCTGTGGCAGCCCACGTAATTTCTGGCGAGCAAGCCATGGTCTTTGTTCGCGAGCGCGGCATTGCAATGGCTGCAGCGTCAGCGGTCACGCCAACTGGAATGTCCGCAGTACTTGGCGGGGAACGCGATGAAGTCATTGCCAAACTTGCCCAACATGGTTTAACTGCTGCAAATGAAAATGGCGCTGGTCAAATTGTTGCCGCTGGAACTTTCGAACAACTTACCGCCCTTGAAGCCGATCCACCTGCTGGCGCTCGAGTTCGGGCGCTTTCAGTTGCTGGCGCATTTCACACTAAGCACATGGCTCCAGCAGTTGGACTACTTGCGCAACATGCAAAAGCAATCTCGACTCACGATCCCAGAATTCCAGTACTTTCAAATACAGATGGAACTGTGGTGCAAGATGGCCGCGAATTTTTAAAGCGCTTGGTTACCCAAGTAAGTAACCCCGTTCGCTGGGACCTTTGCATGCAAACCATGCTTGACCTCGGGGTAACCGGCTTAATTGAATTGCCGCCAGCTGGAACATTAGTTGGCTTAGCAAAACGCGCAATGCCAGGTGTAGAAACAGTTTCCTTAAAGACGCCAGATGACTTGCCAGCAGCACTTGATTTAGTTGCGCGTCATGGCACCGAAACTGCTGTGACTGATTCCCCTACTTGGCGTTTAGTTGTTGCGCCGTTTAAGGGAACTATCGAATTTAATGTAAGTGAAGACCTAGGTACGGAACTTTCAGCCCGCACTAAAGTTGCAACAATTCGCACGCTGCGCGATGAGTATCCAGTTGAAGCTCCGCATGGTGGAACGATTGTGGAATGGCTCGTAACTGATGGTGATCCAGTTAATCCTGGACAACCACTTCTTCGCTTGCACCCAAAGGCCGGCTCGTGATTTCCCTTGTCACCCCTGCGCCAGTTGCGCACGCTGGACTACTGGGCCTTGGTGTCTTTCGCCCCGAGCGCATAGTTACCAATGACGAAATCTGTTTGCGAGTTGATTCAAATGATGAATGGATTCAAGAACGCTCAGGAATTATTGAACGTCGACATGCTGGACCAGATGAAACCGTAGTCACCATGGCAACGGCCGCAGCACTTAAGGCACTTGACGACGCGGGAATTTCAGCAGAGCAATTAGACATGGTCATGATTGCAACCGTTACTCACCGATACCAAACTCCTTCAGCTGCAGTTGAGGTTGCTGCCGCGATTGGCGCTGTGAATGCTGCTGCGCTAGACACCTCAGCTGCTTGCGCCGGTTTTTGTTATAGCCTTGGAATTGCAGATGGCATGATCCGTTCTGGAGTTGCTAAATACATTTTGCTAATTGGCGCCGAGAAGCTTTCAGAAATTTTAAACTTTGAAGATCGTGGCACTGCGTTCTTATTTGCTGATGGCGCTGGCGCGGTAATCGTGGGTGAAACCAAGGCGCAAGGTATTGGTCCAACAATTTGGGGAGCTGATGGCACGCAGCGAGATGCAATCATCATGGATCCAGATATCTTTACTGCTGAGCGAACCGGTACGCCTTCAGTATTAACCATGCAAGGTCAGCAAGTTTTTCGTTGGGCAGTTAGCCAAATGGGCGATGCCTGCACGCGAGCTATGACTGCCGCCGGTGTGACTGTTGAAGACTTAGCTGCCTTTGTTCCGCATCAAGCGAACAACCGCATTACTGATGCGTTGGTCAAGCAACTTGAGATGCCAGAATGCGTTGCAATCGCGCGCGACATTGCGTTTTCAGGAAACACATCAGCCGCTTCAGTGCCATTAGCCTTGGCTCGACTTCGCGAAAACGGCGAAGTTAAAAGTGGGGATTTGGTTTTGATGGTTGGCTTCGGTGCTGGCCTAGTTCACGCTGCGCAAGTAGCACTCGTCCCATAAGTTTCGAGAATCGAAAGATTTTCGAATAACGACCCGCACACTGCGGGAAGTCCATTACTAAAGGAGATAACTATGTCGCAGGAAATCCTCGCGGGCCTAGCCGAGATCGTAAATGAAGTTGCTGGTATCCCAGCAGAGTCAGTAAAGATGGAAAAGTCGTTCGTTGATGACTTAGATGTTGACTCATTGTCAATGGTTGAAGTTGTTATGGCATGTGAAGACAAGTTTGGCGTAACCATTCCAGACACTGAAGTTAAGAACCTAAACACTGTTGCCGATGCAGTTAACTACATCGCAGCCAACAAGGCATAACCAGTTTTGATGTGGCGGGTGATTTCGAAATTACTCGCCACATAAAAACTAAATCAAGACCTATTAGATTTTTATTCATCTTGTTAAACACGAAAGGTCGACAACAATGAACCGTACGGTTGTCGTTACAGGGCTTGGCGCTACTACCCCACTGGGTGGAGACGTTGCCACAACTTGGGATGCACTTCTTGCTGCGCGCTCTGGAACTCATTTACTTGAGGGTCCAAGATTTGCGGAGCTGCCAGTTCGGATCGCAGGAACTGCAAAAGTTGATCCCGAAAGTATTCTTGAGCCATACGAAGTGCGGCGCATGGATCGCTCGCAACAGCTAGCGCTTATTGCTGCTCGTGAAGCTTGGGCGGATGCCGGATCACCAGAGATTGAACAAGGTCGACTTGGTGTCGTTGTTGGTTCTGGCGTTGGTGGGGCAATTTCGCTGATGGAACAATATGACATTTTGCGTGAACGTGGGGCCTCCCGGGTTTCGCCAATGACGGTTCCAATGTTGATGCCAAACGGTCCGGCCGCAGTAATTGGTCTAGAGCTTGGTGCAATGGCTGGTGTTCACACCCCAGTTTCAGCTTGTGCCTCCGGCGCCGAAGCAATTGGTTACGGCGCCGAAATGATTCGTACCGGTCGCGCTGATGTCGTTGTCTGTGGTGGCACTGAAGGCTGCATCCATCCGCTGACTATTGCGGCATTTGCTGCAATGCGCGCACTTTCAACTTTGCATGAAAATGCTGCTGGGGCTTCTCGCCCATTTGATCGGGACCGTGACGGTTTCGTAATGGCTGAAGGCGCAGCAATAATTGTTTTGGAATCTGAAGAGTTTGCAAAGGCGCGTGGCGCAAAAGTATATGCAACTTATGGTGGTCAAGGTATCGCAGCTGATGCACATCACATTGCGCAACCTGAACCTGAAGGTCGCGGAATTATCTTGGCAATGAATCGCGCACTTGCTGACGCGAATCTGACACCTAAAGATATTTTCCACGTGAGCGCACATGCCACAAGCACACCTGCTGGCGATGTTGCCGAAGCGAAAGCAATTCGCAAAGTACTTGGCGCAGATGCTGACCATGCACCTGTAACTGCAGTGAAGGGCGTAGCTGGTCACTTACTCGGCGGCGCTGGCTCACTTGCTGCAATTGGCGCGATCTTGTCTATCAAGAATCGTGTGGTACCGCCAGTAGGCAACTTAGAGAATCTGGCTGACGGCGTAGACGTTGACGTTGTGATGTCAAAGCCGCGCGAATTACCTGAGGGCGATATCGCTGCACTGAGTAATTCATTTGGCTTCGGTGGCCACGACATTGTGTTGGCATTCCGGAACTACTCATGAGCGCTGTAATCGATAAGAAGTTACTAGCGCCACTGCGCCTTACTTCACTTTTCGATGAGGGCACTTTGGAATATGTTGCAGGCCAAGTTGATGGCATCGGCGCAGTTTCCGCCACAGGAAAAATCAATGGTCGCCCAGTTGTGGCATTCGCAAATGATCCTTCGTTTCAAGGTGGTGCACTAGGCGCTGCTGAGGGCGCAGTAATTGTTGATGCTTACGCCATTGCTATGGCGCAACAATGTCCAATCGTTGGAATCTGGCACTCTGGTGGCGCTCGCCTTCAAGAAGGTATCGGTGCCCTAAAACCCTTCGGTGACATTTTTCGCGTAATGACTCACGCCTCGGGCAAGATTCCACAAGTATCTGTTGTTCTTGGACCTGCTGCTGGTGGCGGCGCTTACGGTCCCGCACTTACTGACATCGTGATCTTGGGACCAGAAGGAAGAATCTTTGTTACAGGTCCTGATGTAGTTCGATCTGTAACAGGCGAAGATGTGGACATGCTGCGCTTGGGTGGTCCAGAACCTCATGGCCGGCGAAGCGGCGTAGTGCACGTTGTTAGTTTGACCGAAGAACAAGCTATGGCTGATACCCGAAACATCACTGACTTACTTGGTAATCAAGGAATGCTCGACACTTCCAAGATTTCAGATGTAGACATGGGCGCACTCTTACCAGAACAAAATAACCGTGCGTACGACGCGCATCCAATTGTTGATTCTGTTGTTGATGCTGGCACTGGAATTGAACTTCATCCGCGTTGGGCACCAAATATCATCACTACTCTGGGTCGCTTTGGTGGACGCACTGTCGGAGTAATTGCCAACAACCCACTTCGCTTAGGTGGTTGCTTGGATGCGACATCGGCAGAGAAAAGTGCGCGCTTTGTTCGCATGTGCGACGCACTTGGCGTCCCAATGATCGTGATGGTTGACGTTCCAGGTTACTTGCCTGGAGTTGGCCAAGAATGGGACGGCGTAGTTCGTCGCGGCGCTAAATTGCTGCACGCATTTGCCGAATGTGTCGTGCCGCGCATAACTTGTGTAACTCGTAAGTCATATGGCGGCGCATACATCGCAATGAATTCCAAGGCTCTTGGTGCTACCCGCGTAATGGCTTGGGAAGGCGCGGAAGTTGCTGTCATGGGTCCCCTTGCTGCGATTCGAATTTTGCATCGCCGCCGCCTAGCTGAAGTTCCACCAGATCAAAAAGATGCTGTTGAAGCAGAGCTTGCGGAAGAACACAAAATTACAGCTGGCGGCCTGCCAAAGTGCATTGAAATTGGCGCAGTGGATGAAATTGTAGAACCAACAAAAACTCGAACTGCAATTGCTGCTGCGTTAAAAGCTGCAGCCAATCCGGATGGTTCATTTCCACGTGGCAATCACGGCAACATTCCGCTTTAGTTGTAAAAAACTTTTTTACTAGTTAGCCAACTTGATGTAGCCAGCGAACTGGAATACCTTCGCCTGCATATCTAAATGGTTCAAGTTCACGATCCCACGGACCGCCAATAACTTCATCTACTGCGTCAACTAGAGAAGCCCCTTGCGCAGTCGCGTTGACTATTGCCGTGCGAAGTTTTTCCTCCGATATAAAACTCTCACCAAAGACACCCATTGGGCTTCGCCAAATTCCATGTGAAGGTGTTGATACGAAACGCTGTCCATCAAAGCCAGGACTTGGTTCTTCAGTAATTTCAAATCTTAAGTTTGGAAAACCGCGAAGTGCTACTGCGATTTTTGCTGACAAATCTGGCGCCCCGACCCAGGAAATTTCGCTGCGAACTGTGCCTGCAGCAACTGGCTGCGATACCCATTCCAAATTCACTGGCGTGCCCAATAGGCCACCTAAAGCCCATTCAATATGTGGGCTTAATGCTCGCGGGCTGCTATGAATGAACACAACGCCACGCGTGGTTGTCGAACTCGACATTTCGCTTCCTCCTGACTTCCTACAAACTGCCTTCCCCGACACGTTGTAGGACTCCAAGGAGTACTTAGGAAGAGAATAACCCCATGCGTCACATAAATACCACCTGACCCAGTGATTAACTTAATTTATTAATGAAATCCAGATGTTTAATGGGTTTTAGTCCTTGTTTTGCTCGACATTTTGCGAGATTCGCTGCGCCTGCTTTCCCAGAACCGGGACCCAAATTCAACGGCCAAGGCGTAACCTAAGCCTAGAATCGCATCAATTATGTAGTGCTCGCCACCAAAAACCAGGGCAAATGTCATCAAACTGACATAAAAAACAAAAAACGTTCGCAGCTTTAAGCCAGCTCGCGCCCAAAAGAATAAGGAAATCGTAACTGCCATGCCAGCGTGTAACGAGGGTATGGCTGCCACTTGGTTAACAACGCCCTGCCCAAGAGAAATAATCTGACCGGCAATTGGCAACCCAATTATTTCCCAGCCCCTAGTTGCGATTCGAGCAACTGGCTCCCCTATGCCTTCCTTGGCTGCATACCAAGGCGGGGCTGCTGGAACTAAAAGGTATGTAACTAGTGAGGCAAAAGAAATGGTGATAACCCGTCTTGCAAACATTGCCCAGAGCGCACGATTTTTTATGTACAGGATTCCAACTAGCGCCCAAGGTACAAAAAAGTGGGAAACATAAACGAGCGCAACTAAGGACTCCCACCAAGCAACTTGGTTTGGTTTATAAAGATTTTGCTGCAACCAAACAGTAGGAATCTGGCCATTAAATAACCAGCCAAACCAGGAAAGCTCGATGTTGTAAATTTCTTCAACACGCACTTTAAAGCCAAACGTATCCGCTGCTCCGCGCGAATAGTCATAACCATAGAGCAATAGAAAAAACGGTACCCAATCAGCAAATACTCGAGCTGCCCTCGTTGTCGTGCCGATTGCGAAAGCCAGTGACGCTGTCACAATCATCAACAGTTGAGTAGCTCGATCAAATGGAATGCCCTGCCAAATCACGTAACCCCCGGCTAACGTCACCCAAATCGCGACGGCAAACTTTCGCTCAATAGGCCAGGACCGCATATGAATTGCACATCTTTCTTTTCAGGGTTGAACCTAGCCTAATAGGTGCTTTCGGGCACAATAGGTTCATGTCCGCGCTACGCATCTCGCAAGTCTCGAGCATTGCTGAGATGGAAGACGTCAGCAACTTTTTTTGCCGAGTCTGGGCTGGTGGCCCCGAAGTTGTTCCCTTTGATTTGGGTTTAGCAGTTTTACATGTTGGTGCTTACTGCAGCGCTGCTTACCATGACGAGGAAATGGTTGCTGCTTCCTTTGGTTTTCGTGGAGTTTTTCAAGGTAAACAAATTTTGCACTCACATGTAACGGGATCATTTAAGCCAGGCGCTGGTTTTGAACTTAAGCAACATCAATTCAATTGGGCTAAAGAACAAGGAATCAGCGGAATAACTTGGTCCTTTGACCCACTGGTTCGTAAAAATTGCGTATTTAATTTCGTCAAACTAGGCGCAACGGCAGTTGAATACTTGCCTAATTTTTATGGCACCATGACTGATGAAATAAACGCTGGCGATGACTCAGATCGGCTATTTGTCTATTGGGATTTAGCAGCAAAACATTCAAACCAAAATAATCCCAGCAAGTCAGTGAGTGTTGAAATACCCGAGGACATAGCGCAGCTTCGGAAAACTGATTTGGTAAGTGCGCAAAACTGGCGCAAGCAAACGCGCGCGTTAATCGAACCACTCCTTGCTAAGGGATGGACTATTTCAGGTATGAAAGATCGAACGCACTTATTAATAGCCCCACCTAACTAGCGCGATAATCAGTAAAGGATTGTTATGAAGCTTGAAGCAGTAGAACTCATTCGCTTAAATGTTCCACTAAAGTCAGCATTTCGAACTTCGGAAGGCTCAGTCACTGTGCATGAAGTCGTTTGGGTGCACGCAATCACGGACGTCGGCGAAGGCTGGGCAGAGTGCGCAGCAAATGCCTTGCCTGATTATTCAAGTGAATATCACACTGGCGCTGGCGCAGTCTTGCAAGAATTTTTTATTCCCGAGCTTATGAAACTTGGAAACGATCTAACAGCTGAGAAAGTTGCACCTGCTTTGCATTGGGCAAAAGGGCATCGCATGGCTAAAGCAGCACTTGAAACAGCAGTACTTGATGCTCAGCTGCGCGCTGCTAATACTTCATTCGCAACTTATTTAGGCGCAGTTAAAACCAAAGTTCCAGCCGGAGTTTCTGTCGGCATCATGGATTCCCTTCCGGAGTTAATGGGGTTTGTTGAGGGCTACCTAGCCGATGGTTATTTGCGAATAAAACTAAAGATCGAACCAGGCTGGGATTATGAACCAGTGAAACTTGTGCGCGAAACTTTTGGATCAGAATTATTGCTGCAAGTAGATGCAAACACTGCCTATACGCGTAATGATTTTGACTTGCTTAAGCGACTTGATGAATTCAATTTATTACTGATTGAACAACCAATTGAAGAAGAAGACATCTTGGGCCACAAGAAACTTGCTGACTACATCCAGACACCAGTTTGCCTAGATGAATCAATTGTTTCTGCTGGTGTGGCTCGCGATGCCATTGAACTTGGCGCCACTGAAATCATTAACATAAAACCAGCTCGAGTTGGTGGGTACCTTGAGGCCGTGAAGATTCACGATATCGCCCAAGCGGCTGGAATTCCAGTTTGGTGTGGTGGCATGTTGGAGACCGGAATCGGTCGAGCTGCGAACTTGGCGTTAGCGGCATTACCTAACTTCACTTTGCCTGGCGACACATCGGCTTCAGCTCGCTACTTTGAAACGGACACCACGGCGCCATTTGTATTAGTAGATGGACATATTGATGTGCCAACGGGTCCTGGAATTGGCGTTGATCCGATTAGCGAAGTGGTGCAGCGCTATACCGTGTCCAATACGTGGGTTAAATAATTACTTCGTTGAACTAAGCTTTGGAAAAAGCGCTGGCACTTTTGCTTTGTATGCTGCGTAACCCTTGTACTTTGCGCTAAGAAGTATTTCTTCCCAGCGAATCTTGTAAACCAAAAGTCCAAGTAAGCCAAACCAAACTATTAACTGGGCCCAGACCCCGCTGGAAACAACCAGTCCCATGGTTAGCACTAATAGTCCGGTATAAATCGGATGACGCAGCCGAGCATAAATTCCAGTTGTAACCAATGCGCCAGAATCAACGGGAACTGGGTTTGCCGTTAATGACTTGCCAAGTCCACGAAAACCAGCAAATAGCAGGATCAAACCTAGGAAAAGAAGCACCGTTCCAGCCACATTTGCTTGCGGATTGACGTTTTGGCTATCTGGGAAAAGCGCAAGAATAAGAATCAAACCAAATTGCGCAAAAACTAAGAGCCGACCTTTTTGTGAATCATCCATGTGAAAAATTCTACCTAATAATCTTTGGCACTAACCTCTAGTTATGGGCAAAAACGTAATCGCGGGTGCACTCGCTGTGTTATTGCTTACCGGCTGTGGCGTCGCAATTCCAACTGGTTACCGTCCTCCGCAAAATACAACGCCAGCCACAAGTGTCACCATTCTGGATGTTGCGCAACGCCAGTCCCCAATAGAAATCTCAGGTACCACTCTTTCGGGCAAAGATTTTTCAACGTCAGAATTTGATGGCATTGTCATAGTTAATGCTTGGGCATCTTGGTGTGCGCCGTGTCGCGAAGAATGGCCCACTTTCATAGAGATTGAGTCCGCGTATCCACAAATTAACTTGCTCGGATTAAACCAAGCCGATGATCTAAGTGCTGCTAAAGATTTTGTCCAAGATGCTGGTGGCAGCTGGACGCACTTACAAGACGTCGATCAGTTACTTGCCTTGGAAAGTGAAACCATCTCTGGCAATTTCTTACCTGGCACAATCGTGTTAGATAAACAGCATCGAATCGCCGCCAAGTTTGTCGGAAAAGTTACTGAGCCAGAATTAACCCAAATTATTGAGCAACTTCTAGCTGAGTAACCTAACCAATTGCTTCACCAGCGGCTTCTTGCTGCGCCGCATGCTGTTGCGCGCCAGTACGAAGTGGTACCTCACGCAGAAATAGTGCCAAAACAAATCCAATTGCCGTTAGTGGCGCTGCCGCCAAGAACACAACGTGGAAAGACTGCACAAACGCATGGTAAATAACCGCCTGAAGGTCCGGGCTGAATTCAGTTATTACCGAAGTGTTGTTCTTAAGCTGCTCAAATTTTTCTGGCGTGGCTCCAATTAGCGCAAGCGGATTTGTCACAGCTAGTTGCTTTACGCCCTCTGGAATGTTTATCGTCAATCGACTTGCGTAAAGCGAACCAAACAATGCCACTCCAACGGTTCCACCAACAGAGCGAAAGAAAGTATTAGCACTTGTTGCAATTCCAAGATCCTTCATCTCAACTGAGTTCTGTAGGGCAATGACAATAGTTTGCATTGATAGTCCAAGGCCAGCACCGATAAGCAAAGCGTAAATAGCTAATTGCCAAAATGGTGTTGTTTCATTCAAAGTAGAAAGTGCCAAAATGCCAACGGTCATTATGGCCAGACCCATGACGGGATAACGCTTGTAGTGACCATGCTTACTAATTAGCTTGCCGCTGAGAATAGACATTGAAACAATTCCCATCATGAAAGGAATCAGTTTCAGCCCAGCAGCTGTAGCCGAGTCGCCCTGCACAACTTGCAAAAAGAGCGGCAACATGATGATCGCGCCAAACATTCCAGCGCCAATAATAAAGCCAAGTGCAGAAGTTAACGAGAAAGTGTGATTCTTAAATAACTCCAAAGGCAAGATTGGTTCCTTGGCTCGCTTTTCCTGAAGTAGGAACAAGATCGTCAAAAGTAATGCGAAACCAATGGTGCTCAGTGTCTTTCCGCTGGTCCAGCCAGACTCTGGTCCAAAAACCGAAACACCAAATAGCAGTGCAGTAACTGCAGACACCATAAGAATTGCGCCCGCGTAATCAATGCTGTGCTTGCGGCGAAGAGTTGAGGCGCGAAGTGAGGAAGAAGTTAAAATGAGAGCCAGAATTCCAAAAGGAAGATTGATGTAAAAAATCCAGCGCCAGCCGGCAATACCAAATACTGTCGCACTGTCTGAAAAGAAGCCACCGAGTAGTGGACCTGCGACTGCGGAAAGTCCCCACACTGCGCCAAAGTATCCCTGGTAACGACCGCGCTCACGCGGTGAAACTAGGTCACCAATAATGACGAAAGTCAGCGCCATCAAGCCACCAGCACCAAGACCTTGAATTGCGCGGAAAGCAATGAGTTCGAACATGTTTTGTGCAGCACCCGCCAAGAACGAGCCAATTAGAAAGGTTACGATCGCAAATTGGAATACTGGTCGCCGTCCATAAAGGTCAGAGATTTTTCCATACAGCGGAGTTGACGCTGTGGATGTAAGTAAATAAGCAGTCACAACCCAGGTGTAATGCGATAAGCCATTGAAGTCTTCGACAATGCTCTTTAAGGCAGTGGCAACAATAGTCTGATCCAGCGCGGCTAACAGCATGCCGACCATAAGGCCGCTTAAAACAACCATGATTTCTTTATGAGTTGCTGGAGCCACAGGTGACTGGCTGATGGAATTTTGGGCCTGGCTGGACATATTTATCCTCAGAAAAGGTGCTTAGGGATAATGGCACTCGGCAAATTTAGTTCAAATTTCAATCTCTTGCACAGCGTAGCACTCGGTTAATGGTTGAATTGAGCCATGGCTACTCCAGAAAAAGAAACCGACCCAACTAAAGCAGCGTTTTTGGCTGCCTTGGAAAAAAAGAAATCTGGTGGAGCAAAGTCAGCAGGTTCAGCAAGCACTTCAGAGGCCTCAAAAGCTAAGTCATCTGGTCCAGCAGCTCGCCGGATGTCGCGCCGACGTAGCGGTAGTTCTTAAACTTTTCTTAAATCCGAATTCGAGACCCAGTTGGATCAAAAACTGCGTCCGACATAACTTGTGCGTCAACTACTCGCCCACCACAAGATACTTGCACAACGTCGCCTTCAATACTTTCAATGGGCAGCCAACCAAGTGCAATTGGAAATCCAAGTGACCAGCCAAATTCTGCGCTGGTGATGTAACCAGCATTCTTGCCAACAATAAAGATCGGTTGTCCAACTGTCGGCACGACGTCAACCTCTCGCAATTGCAAAGTGCGTAATCTTCGACCAGTAAGGCGACTTGCTGCCTTAAGTCCGATGTGGTCACCATCGCTTCGCACTGCAAATTCCAGACCCGCTGAAGTCGGCGTATCTTCGCGACTCATGTCACTTCCCCAGGCTCGATAACCCTTTTCAAGTCGCAAACTAGTTAACGCACCTCGACCTACAGGTATTGCGCCAACGTTGTTGGCCTGCTGCATGATCGCTTTCCAAAGTCGCAGACCCCCAGAGGAATCACTGGATAGTTCCCAGCCCAACTCGCCAACGTAAGACACTCGCACCGCAGTTACTGCAACACCAGACACAGCCGTTTCTTTCGCCGTGAAATACTTGAACTGATTATTTGTTAGATCAGTGTCAATGATTGGCGCAAGGATCTCGCGCGCTGCTGGTCCCCAGACTGCAACACAACACGTGCCATTTGTGACGTCTTCAATATGTACGTTAAACCCTGCTGCAACGGACTTGAGCCAGTACGCATCGCGCGGACTATTTCCACCAACTAGGAATCGATCCACTGCTAACCGACTGATGGTCACATCGGAAACTATTCCGCCAGTGTGATCCAGTAGCAAAGTGTAAGTAACCGAACCAATTTCGCGATCAACACTGCGCGCTGCAGCAAAACTTAAAAAGGCAGCAGCATCTGGGCCCATGACATTTATTCGACGCAGTGAAGTCATGTCAAAAATTCCTGCAACTTCGCGAGTCTTTAAATGTTCGGCGCCAGACATTGGTGACCAAAATCGACTTGACCATTCATCGCGCTTAGGAACTTGCAATCCCTTGAGCAGCGCAGCGTTGGACTCATACCAACGCGGGCGTTCCCAACCCGAGGTATCAAAGAAGGCAGCACCAAGTTTTTCTTGTTCGCTATAGAACGGCGACATCCGAACGCCTCGCGGACTATTTGAAGGTTCAGCTGGATGATGAATCGCGTAAGTATCAACGTAGGCATTGTCACAACGTTGCTCGAAATCAACTCGCGTTAACTCGGCGTTATCAAATCTTGTTAAATCTCCGGGGGCAAAATCTATGTCCGGCGCAATTCCGCAAATAGCCTGGGCCAATGAGCGTGCAGCGCCAACTGAATGCGTTGCCCAAACACATTCCAAAACCCACAACCCATCAACTGTTGGTGCTTGACCCATAAGTGGCAAGCCATCAGAGGAGTAGGGAAATACCCCGTTGTAAGCAGTTTCGAGTTTGCGGTCCTTAAGCACTGGAGCAATTAAAAAAGTTTCGGCCCAGCCTGGATCCCAATCAACTTGAGTGAATGGCAATTTAGATGGATCAGCTAAGTTTTGCGAGTTACGGACCATGTCAGCATCAGATACTGGAAGTGCTCGGTGATTAAAAGAGCCAATTCCAGCGCATTGACCTTCATCGCGTATATATATGCCGCCCTCCCAATGGCGAATAATCGGCAAGCTGGCATCTACTGCTTTATACGGCGCCAAAACTTCAAGTGGTTCAGTTATTGCATACAGATGTTCCATGGCAACCAGCGGAAGCACTACGCCTGTGCTGGCTGCAATTGAATTGCCCCAACCACCGGCAGTAATCACAACTAAGTCGGCGGCAATGACACCATTCGGGGTGCGCACTCCAGAAACTTTTGATTCCTTCGTTTCGATGGAAAGTACTTTTGTGTCACCAATAAATTTCGCGCCATTTGATTGTGCGCGTTCACCCTGAGCTTGGGCGCTTCGAAGTGCCTTACCAATTCCTTCTCGAGTTGTAACGTAGCCACCAATAAACGATGTGGGATCCAGCAGTGGATTTAAATCAGCACATCGCTGGGGATCTAAAAGTTCACCAGAAAATCCCCAAGACTGTGCGAACTCACTTCGCCGCTCTAAGTAGTTCAGGCGTTCCTGGGATTGTGCAATTTCAATGGCGCCAACTGGATAAAAGCATGGCTCACCAGCAACGTCCATTGTCATAAGTTTTTCAATTGTGTAATCGGCAAACAAATGCATCATTTTAGATGCGCTCGTGCGGGTCATGAGTCCTGGTGCATGTGAGGTGGCCCCACCCGTTTTCCAAATTGGACCTTGGTCAATCACGGTCACATCAAGTTGCCCTAATTGGGTGAGTTCATCAGCAAGCGCTGTTCCAGCAATTCCAGCACCCACTATCACTATTTTTTTAGCGGCCACAAAAATCTCCAGAGAGTCTAGGAATTAACCAAGATTATCGAAAATCACTAGAAACTTCCTAGTGATAGTCAAGGAAACGTGGCTGAGAATGGAACTAACTTAGCTCACTCAAATCAGGTGGGACATCCACGCTATGCGCCATTAGATCTTGCGCATTTATGTATTCCAACGCTGATTCATTCGTTGCAGCTAACACAACACCGCACGCTGCGCCATCTTCGAGGGCTTGCTGCCACCTTGGTGCGCAGACTGCCCAGCGGTCTCCTGGCTTTAAGCCAGCAAATCCAAATTGTGGAGCGGGTGTGGATAAGTCATTACCAACTGACTTTTGATGCGCAAGAAATTCAGCGGATACCACAGCGCAAACAGTATGACTTCCAAAATCGCTTTCATCAGTAGTGGTGTATCCATCACGAAAATAACCAGTGACTGGGTCTAATCCACACATCTCTAATGGATGACCAAAAATATTGTTCTGCATGTCTCTAGGTTCTCACATAGCACTATCTTCGGCACGTCAGTAGAAACTATTAACAGGCAAATTCCAGCGTGCATCTGAAGTCATGAACAGCGGGCTATTTCGCCATTTCCCGGTTAAATAATGTTAATTCTGCTCGAAGTCACATCTATTAGCTCAACTGAGTCCTACTGTTAGATATGAATGGATTGCAACGTACCGATGAGCTTTCAATCCTTGTTATCGAAGATGATCCGTTCACCCGCACGACTATCGCTGGCGCTCTAACTAATGCTGGGCTAAGGGTCGTTGCCGCAACAGGTGGTGCCAGAAGTGCTATCTACGCGTTCACCATTCAAAATCCTGACGTCATTGTTGCAGATTTAGATTTAGGTTTTGGGCCAACCGGTATTGATCTTGCGCGCAGCTTTAGGTTGCGTAACCCTAAATTAGGTATCGTTGTCTTAACCAGTTACACCGATCCGCGACTACTCCGAAACAACATTCCAACAATGCCTCCGGGATGTGAGTACCTGGTGAAAAATCAAATCTCAGAAATTCAGTCACTGAAAGCCTCGGTCACTCAAGCATTCGCCAATGTAAATTCAGAAGTCTTGGTATCCACTGGCTCGCGCATACCTGAATGGAATCACGATTTAACCCAAGTACAGATCGAAACTCTTCGAATGGTTGCTCAAGGACTAAGTAACGTAGAAATAGCACATCAGCGTTTTGTATCTGAAAAGGCAGTCGAGCAAACCATCTCCAAAATAGCCAAAGCTTTAGGCATACCAGCTGCAACAAATCAAAATCAGCGTGTTCACATTGCTAGAATCTATTTTCGGCTTGCTGGTCAATCGCACTAAGTTGCTAAGAGAGCAGCCCCCCCCCGCACCAACAGTTATTGAAACTGAATCAATAGGAAAAATATTGATGTAACTGTTTAAGACCCCACCACCAGAACCACTGACTCCTGAAATTCCGCCGTCACCACCGCCGACTAAAAGTGCCTTTCCGAAGACTGAATCAGAGGGGGCAATCCAGGTGCACGATCCGACTTCCGTAAAGTCATAAATTCTGTTCAGGGTCGTGCCATCAAAAACAATGCGAGAAGTTGGATTGCATGCGGGTGGTACACCTGGTGCAGCGTTCGCCGTTGGCGACAGTTCAATTGGCTGTATTTACTAAAGATTGGGGCTAGCCCTACTACCTAACTAGGGCTAGCCCTATCTAGGTACGAAATGTCCGATTAACTTTTTCTGAGCGCAGAAGAAGTCCATTTCTCAAGACATACTTATTTATATGCAGCTACCGCGAATACTTGTTGTCGAGGACGACGCGTTTACTCGCGCTTCAATCACGGGTGCGTTATCCGGAAACTCAGTTGAAGTGATTGGATCCTGCGGAACATCAGCTGAGGCCATCACTGCATTTGAATCTTTAAATCCGGACGCCGTCCTGTTGGACCTCGACTTAGGTTATGGTCCAACAGGGCTTGACCTTGCGCGAGCTTTTCGTATTCGAAAGCCAAACGTAGGACTTGTCATGCTGACAACGTATGAGGACCCAAGATTGCTGCGCGCCAATTTACCTGACATTCCTGCTGGTGCTGAGTACTTGGTGAAAAGCAATGTGGATGAAATTAAAACCGTTGTCCTTGCCATTAAAAAATCGATCGCAAATGTTGCCCCAGGCAAACGTGTAAATAGAAATACCCGTCGTGACTTGCCAAGTGACTTACTTGCTATGACAGATGCGCAAATAGAGACGTTGCGCATGGTTGCCCAAGGGCATACCAATAGTGAGATAGCCCGACTTCGTGTTGTTAGTGAAAAAGCAGTCGAGCAAACAATTTCGAAAATCTCCAAAGCACTAGAAATTCCAGCAGCCACTAATCAAAATCAGCGCGTCCACATCGCGCGGGTTTATTTTCGATTGACGGGTCAAGGGCATATTTAATGATCTCGCCATCTACTCGTGAGGCGCTAACGGGTCGCTGGGCCATATCAGCCGCTCCTTACTTGCTATTAGCGCCGGCCATTATCATATCTGTAGTTCTATTGGAAGCCACAAGTTTCAAATTGACTGAACTTATGGGCTGGCTAATTGCCTCTGCGAGTGGCTATGTGTTCTTTTGTCTCTTCGTTTATCTCGCGCATAAAACATTATTTCGAAACAGGGTAACAAAACCTGTGCCTATCTGGTGGATCTTTGCACTTGGTTTAGTTGGTGGCGGCCTGAAGGGTGTTGCCACTGCGGTTATGAGTGTTGGACTAGGTTTGGATTCTCCACTTCGAGAAGCGATCATGAGTCGAATATCTGTTGCCACGTTTTTAGGACTGTGTGGAGTGCCAGCGATGGCGCTCATAATGAATTCACTTGCTAACTTTCGCCAACAACGACGTGAGCTTATTGCTGAGAGAATTCTCGTTGAATCAAGGCAGATGCAAAGTCAAGAAATGTCAATCGCTATGGGCGCCAATCTGCGGTTAACGATCGAGAGTGAACTTGACCTGATGCTGCACGATTTACGAACCAGTCTTGAGTCCAAGACGTCGCTGAACTCATCGTGGGAAACAATTTCTGAAGATCTTCGAACAGCAGCTAACGAAACTGTCCGGGGTATGAGTCATCGGCTTTGGGAACACAATAACCAAGACATATCTGAATTAACCTTTATCGATCTTGGGAAAGCAATGATTACCACCAGTGCATTTCCCCAGAGATTCATACCGCCCATTCTCTTTGTCTCCGCGCTCCCCTACACGAATAAGATCTTTGCTTTTCAGGAGTCACTGCTGCGGGTAATCGTTATGGTTGCCTTTACCTCAATCGTGTTTCATTTAAGTACGTTGGCGATAACACGCTGGCCTGCTAAAAAATACCTTACTTATTTCATTGGAATCGCAATAGTTTCTATCACGCCCATTCCTATCGGAAACTTGATGTTTGGTAGCAGCGTCTCAAGTTCTTGGGTTGGAGTAGCTGCGACTCTTGCAATTTGGATTCCGCTACTAACTATCACCGCTGGCTTAATTGATACCGCCCTCAAGCAGCGCAAAGAAATCCTGGATGAACTGCAAACCCAAGTTGCCCAAAGTCAAATTCGCGCTATTTCAGAATCTAATGAAACCACCAGGCTTAATAAGGACATGGCAAAGTATTTGCACGGAAAATTACAAACGCGTTTGATGGCTTCGGCTTTTGCTATCGAGCTGGCCGGCCGCGCAGATGACTCGACATCATTGACCGCCGAAATTGAAAAAGCACGTCGAAGTGTCACCACACCATTTGATGAATTCTGGGTGGAGAGTTTTAGCTCACTAGAAGTCGCACTGCAAAAACTAGTCGATGTATGGATGGGTATTTTGAGTCCAACTCTCTCGATAGTTGGAATAGATAACGAAGGTGACCCAACCAGGAATCGGAACATGGTCCATGTAATAGAAGAAGCATTTTCAAATAGCTTGCGGCATGGTCTAGCAACTCGGGCGCACGTAATTGTGGTTCAGGTAGAAAACGGCACAAGTGTGACAGTTATAGATGATGGCATTGGACCGCGAACTGGTACTCCTGGGCTTGGATCAGCGCTATTCAACTCGGTTGCTGGAAAAAGTTGGTCGTTAACCCGAGGCCCAGACGGCATAGGCACGCAATTAAATCTGCTGATTTTAGACATCTAAGAAATACCTAGTTCCGACCTACCAAGACCGTCTAAAAAATTAACTTACCTGACCCAATAGACTGTAGTTTCTGGGGGCGGTAGCTCAGTTGGTCAGAGCATCGGACTCATAAATCTTGGCTGCCCCAGATTATTCAGTTATCTGACTCCCATTATCCACTAAGAGACTGACATTTCCTATCCTGAGCTATCTAGATTGATCAATCAATTAATACCCAAATGTATACACACCTACGAATTACGAAGTAGTGAATCGTGTCGGGTTTCCTGGAGACTAAATCATTTCTAAAACGGCCAGATTTTCTGGTCGTTGGAATCAGAGATAGTTAACAACCAATGGAAACTACATTCCCGCCGTGCTCAGATCCCCCAACGCCGGAAGAAGTGCTAACCTAATTAAACCTTGGGGAGCTCGCGGGATCAGCGGGCTGAGAGGGCAGTTGCCACTGCTTACCCACAAAACCTGATCTGGGTAATTCCAGCGCGAGGGAGTGGAAATGTTTCGTTATATATCTGTAGTTTTGGCGGGCGCGATCGCCCTGAGCGCATGTTCGAGTTCTAATGAATCGGCGCCCATTGAGACTGGCGAGGTGAAGTTGCAAACGGTGCGCATGATCACCCACGAGTCATTTGTGCTCTCACCTTCTTTCGTTTCTGACCTTCTTGATCAAGGGATAGACCTGCAGATCACCTCAACCAGTGACGCGGGAACATTGACCGCGAGCGCAATTTTGGCTGCGGGTAAGCCGACTGCTGACCTGCTTTTTGGTATTGATGACACTTTGGCCATACGCGCCACTGGCAAAGACGTTTTTGATTCTTACATCTCGCCAGAACTTACGAATGCCTTACCGCAGTTCACTGAAGACACTCAGGGTGGCTTTCTAACACCCATTAGTTTTGGCGACGTCTGCATTAACAGCGATGACAAATGGTTTGCGCAAAATGGAGTTTTGGCCCCCACAACTCTTGAGCAATTGCCCGAAGTTGCGAACCTGCTAGTCGTTTCAGACCCCGCAACTTCCTCACCTGGACTTGCTTTCCTATTAGCAACGGTGGCGCGATTTGGTGACAATTGGCCGGCGTACTGGGAGTCATTACGCGATGGTGGCGTGGCCGTGGCCGGCTCATGGACTGACGCTTACTATTCTCAATTCACGACATCCGGGGGGGATCGTCCTTTGGTAGTTTCTTATGCGACAAGCCCAGCTGCTGAGATCGTGTTCTCCGAAGACGCAACCGTAACTGTGCCTTCAACTTCGTCGCTGGCAGACACCTGCTACCGGCAAGTGGAATACGCAGGGGTATTAGCTGGCGCCGAAAATCCCACGGGTGCACAAAAAGTCATTGACGCTATGTTGTCTCAAAAGGTGCAAGAAGATATTCCCTTGAACATGTTCGTTTACCCAGTTCGCGCAGATGCAAAATTGCCTGCAGTTTTCGCCGAATTCACACCAGTGAATGTGGGCAGTGCTTCGTTGCCACCAGCGCAAGTTAGTGAACAGCTTGCCTCACTACTTGAAACCTGGGGAAGGGTGATGAATCGCTGAGCAGCACGCTGGCTCAACATTTACCACGAAGCCTAAAGTGGCTATGGGTTCTACCTGCACTTTTATTACTCGCGTTTTTGGTCTATCCACTTATTCGATTGGCGTTCACGCTCTGGAGCGTTGAGACACTTATTGCCTTGACGAGTTCAAGCCTGTTGCAAGTAGCTCTGCTGGCAAGTGGTCAGGCGCTCTTGAGTGTGAGCCTGTCGCTACTAATAGGAATACCCATAGCGCAGGTTCTATTTGTCTATCAATTCCCTGGCCGCGGGTTGATGCTTGCCTTGGTAACGGTGCCCTTTGTACTTCCAACCGTCGTTGTCGCCTTAGGCTTTAGATCCTTGTTTGGTAATGCAATTCCTAATGGCTTGTTGCTAGTAGTACTCGCCCACGCGTACATCAACATAGCGGTTGTAATACGCCTCGTTGGGGCCCAATGGTCCACACTTGATCAACGAATGGAAGTTACTGCTTCAACTTTGGGCGCCAGCCCACTTCGCGTTTTCGTCTCAGTTACGCTGCCTGCATTGCGCAACTCCATCGTGCTAGCAGCAAGCGTTGTGTTTATTTTCTGTTTTAGTTCACTCGGAATTGTTGTCGTTTTGGGTGATGGCTCTGGCACCCGGACCCTCGAACAAGTCTTATTACGATCAACCTCGGTACTTCTTGATTTTCCAACGGCGCTGGCTGCGGCCCTCCTGCAATTGACAATAGTTAGCCTAGTTTTCGTGATTTCTGCTCGAATTAGCCGCAATGAACCTCGGGCAAAAGTTGTTTTTGAACGGGTAGTAGTAAGGGGTGCAAAGCCCACATTCATCGTCGCGCTCACTTGTCTCGTCGCCACTATTTTCGTACTTGGCCCCGCAGCCAGCATCTTCTGGGCATCAATTTCGAGTACGAGTGGCCCTACTTTGCAATGGTGGGTTGATCTAGTCAGTGTCGAGAACACGCGAATTGGTTCGCCGCTTGCAGCGCTCGGTCGCTCGCTAGGTTTGGCATCGGTAACAGCCGTAATTGCCGCAATTCTTGGTGGAGCAATAGCTATTGCTGTGATGAGCAAGAAAGCAATAATTTCGACCCTCGCAATAATTCCACTTGGTGTATCGGCTGTGACATTAGGCCTCGGGATCTTGCTTGCGTTCTCGCGTGGGACATTTGATTTGCGCGCAACAGGTGCGCTGATTCCGATCACACATGCACTAATCGCCATTCCGATTGTTGTTGCGGTGGCTACTCCTAGTCTGCGCAATGTTGACCCGCGTCAGTATTTTGTTGCTTTAAGTTTGGGCGCTGCTCCATTGCGTGCTTGGTGGACAGCCTTTGGAGCCGTGTTCAGTGGTGTGATGGCAGCCGCCGGCGGCTTAGCTGCTGCGGTCTCGCTTGGTGAGTTTGGCGCTGCAACGTTGTTGTCCCGAGCCGACTCTCCAACAGTGCCAGTACAGATCGAGCGGCTGCTGAGCAAACCTGGAGAGTCAGCATTTGCCACGGCTGGCGTGCTCAGCGTGATTCTAATTGTGCTCACCATGTCACTGCTGCTAATTGTGGATCGAATCGCGTCGCGGAAGGTGTTTACATGAGTAATTCGGATCCAATTAAAACTGGCTTACGTGTGCACAACTTAGTTATCGGTTACCAACAGCCGCTGACGTCGGCTTTAAATTTTTCAGTTGGTCCTGGTGAAATCTTGGTGATCGTTGGCCAAAGTGGATGCGGGAAGTCAACCTTGTTAAGTACTTTGGCTGGCGTGATCCAACCACTTGATGGCGGGATTTTCCTAGATGAACAGAACTTAAGTGGTGTGCCAATTCATAAACGAAGTATTGGATTGGTATTCCAAGACCCACTGCTTTTCCCCCACCTATCTTTGATCGACAACATTGGTTACTCACTTCGAGTCAGCGGTCAGTCAAAGGATGCAAGCCGCGCCCGGGCTACAGAGTTACTCGAATGGGTAGGACTGAGTGAAATTGCGGGTCAGAAAACCTGGCAACTTTCTGGTGGGCAAGCGGGTCGAGTAGCCTTGGCTCGCGCTATTGCAGCGCAACCGGCTGTGTTGCTACTTGACGAACCGTATAGCGCACTTGATTCACCAACTCGGTTGCGCCTATTAGCTGATGTAAAAGATTTGGTGACCCGTGAAGGAATTCCAACCATTCATGTGACACATGACCACAGCGAGGCAGAGATGTTGGCCACCAGCATCGTGACTTTGTGAGCTATGAGATTCCTTGCGCTTTTCTACGTATGCGCGTGCAACAGGTGCTCTGATTGGAATCCGAGACCCGCAGTCCAGTATTCTCTAGCGAGTAGGGGCGGTAGCTCAGTTGGTCAGAGCATCGGACTCATAATCCGTGGGTCGTCGGTTCGAGCCCGACCCGCCCCACTCAAGAAGTGTATTACTTCGGGTGATGGTTGACATTTTGTATTCGCCTGATCCTTTACTTGTATTCGCCTGATCCTTGACAGTGGATCCGGGTGATGCTTGACACTTAATTCATGATTGTGGAGTTGAGTGTTGT
>Ga0209702_10002848_pt1 | contig 28871 bp, 22 predicted proteins | sample FRY01_FD_187210 | JGI IMG/M metagenome (GOLD analysis project Ga0209702, IMG submission 187210) | Freshwater microbial communities from Lake Fryxell liftoff mats and glacier meltwater in Antarctica - FRY-01 (SPAdes) (version 2) | ecosystem: Environmental > Aquatic > Freshwater > Ice > Glacier... | reverse complement strand
GTAGGTCCTTTCTGCCGGAAAGGACTTCGCGACTCGTCGCGACCTGCGACCAGTCACAATGCCACATCAAAATCACTTCGCCGTAGCACACGGCCCCCACAACCACCCGCGCGCCCGGGGTTCGAGCTCCGCTCGAAAGTCCTCCTCGGCAAGGAGGACCTACTGAATTTCCTCCGTGAACTCCGTGCACTCCGTGGTTCAAACTGCAATTCCCTGCAAAACAAAATTCACACTCGGAGGACTCACGCCCAACCGCTCGCCGTTTTTATTCTCAACCAAGAACCGAGTCATCGAACTCATGTTTCTCGAATCGCCACAACCGCCGAATCTCCTGCAGCTCGTCCATGGTGATCAATTCGATGCTGCGAAATTCTTCCGGCCCGATTTCACGCAACTGAGTCTGCGTCTCCAGCACGCGCCGCAACCAATACTCCCGAGCATCTTTCTTGTACGGCCCGCGAATCACGCTGTCATGAAATAGCTGGACGCGACCATTCATGCGGCTGGTACACCAGCGAAACAGTTTTCGAGGAGCCGGATAACCGCGACCGATCAAATTCACCCAGAACGTATCCTTCACATCTGGCGTCAGTTTATGCGGGGTGATCGGCATCTGCTGTTCTGCAGCGGCCTGGCGCATTCTGGCATGCGACGCATCCACCCAAGTCGCTACGACAGGCTGCTCGACCAAAGTATCCGTGCTGATCACATGCACCGGCTTGGTTCGTTTCTCCGGCGGCAGTTCCTTCAAGGCCAGCCAAACCAGTTGCAGGACGGCACTGGAATCCTTGCCGCCGCTGTATCCAATCACCCACGGCACCTGATCCCATTGGTAAAGGCGGCGGATTTCCTCACAGACGGCTTTTACGGTCTGAGCCATTCCATGAGATTTGAATGCAGAATGCTGCATTGGGACCTCGCGAGCTGTTTCGAAAAGAGTTGTCTGCCTTTCCCGTTGGAAGTTAAATATAACTTCCCTACAGCGAGATGCAAACCCAGATTTGTTGTGCGCGGATCTCCGACCCCGTTCTCGCCCCGACCGCAGGTCTCCATCCCCGCGCAGCACGACTTCTCGAATCGGCCCCACCACGGCTTCACGCCGGGTGAGCCAGGGTTTACGAACTAAAAACGAAACCAACACGTTGCGTCGGCCCCATCCGGCTTCACGCCGGTGGACCGCAGGTTTGGGAACCAGTGAATCAAACCGAGGCTCCATCGGCGTGAAGCCGAAGGGGGGCCATGTTGTCCATTGGGTGCTTTTGTTAGTTCCAAACCACGGCTCGCCCGGCACAGGGCCGGGCGGGGCCAAATCGCAGCGAGACCCATCGTCAGTAGGTCCTTTCTGCCGGAAAGGACTTTCGCCGCAAGGCGAACCATGTGTGCAACCGGCTCAGGATCGGCGCTGGCATCGTTGTGCCACGTGCACACAAGGTCGCGGCAAGCCGCGAAGTCCTCCTCGGCAAGGAGGACCTACCTAACAGCCCGCCCCTTCCATGCCGCGCAAGCCGACAATTTCACCCGCTCGCCTGGGCTCTTCCGCACTCGTATTGTAAGATGCAGCGCTCCAGGTGATTTCGACAAGCACTGGGACTGGCTCTGCGTTCAATTTCCCAACCACCCCGATTTGGAATAGCGGCAAGTATGTTTGCAAAGACGCCTGGCGGAAAAATTCAGGCGTTTGCCGGGGTACAATTCGGCCACCCGGTTTTTCTGGTAAGCCTGTTTGTTGCCGAGTTGCGGAAATGGACATTCAGCGACATGCAACAGGGCATGCGCAAAATCAGCGGCGGGGCGTTCGTCCCCGGTTCTGAACCGGATGCCAGCACGTCCCGGCCGATCACAATCCCCGCGATAGTCCTGGGAACCAGCCAAAGTTTACGTGCCAGGAGATTCAAGACCGGCGAATATCTCGTTTACCTGCAGCTTCACGAGGAGATTGAGTACACCGTCCTCTCCGGACACGACACGATCGCAGCACTCGCCGGAGACACTCACGGTGTGAGTTACATCACTGTTGAAATCCACGCGCAGTGCGATGCCGCCCGACTTCATCAGGCTCAACAGCCGCATGAACGTTCGCCGTCCCATCAGAATCGCACACAGCGATCGATCCTCGACGACCGAGGCGATTGGATGGCAATCACTCGGCAGACAATTGACGAGGTCGGGGTCTTCACCGGGCGAGTCGAGATGACGAAGACCGCATTATCCAACCGTTCCCGCAACCTGTTCACATTCAGTGCAATTCATCAGGCCAACATCCAACTGCTTGGCGATCGGAAGCAACTGTCAGTCGAAGAACGTGGGGGAACTGCCGTCCAGTTTTGGAACACCGTTGCAGCGAACATGCCCGACTGGCAAGCGGCATGTGCCGAAAAGATTCCGCCCGCCGATTACCGCGCCGAGTTCGTATGCGCTCACGGCATCGCCTTAGCGGGACTCGCTCGCCTTGGCAGATCATTGCTCGCCGAATTCCCGAAGACGTGGCCAGCGAAACTCAAAAAGCTCCGCACCATCAACTGGCGCCGCAGCAACACATCCACGTGGGAAGGCCGCGCGATGATCGCCGGCCGACTTTCGAAATCCAGCACCTGTGTTGTGCTGACAGGGAACCTGCTGAAGAATGCAATCGGTGTGACATTGACCGAGCATGAACACGACGTTGAAACCTCATGGAGAAAGCCGGCGAACTGACGACCATTCACCGTTTTGCGCATCGCACACATCCGGCATTGGACCGCTAAAAACGATGCAGCTTGCGATGTGCCACCAGATTCGCTGTCAATGGCGAGTAGTTTGGATTGCGTGGCAATCGGATTTTTCGACCGACCATCTGTTTCAACGGGGTCTGATCCGGCGAGTCTTCGTCGAACACATCAGCGGCAACAAGGACGCAATAATCGTCGTCCAGTGACCACAATCCGACGTCGAATGCCCAGTGGGCGTTCTTGCAGAGAGCGAGACCATTGCGGACATCATCGTTCTTGGAACTTCGGAATGGATCAATATGAGCCGCGTCTACAATCGCACCCCGCTCCACCGTCGTGATTCGGTAGCCGGTCAGTGCACATGTGAAGTTGTACGCAGGCACAACATCCAATCGAAACCGGGTGCTGCGACCTTGAGACGCCGCAACTTGTTCCGGCGTTGGCTGCTGTGTTGGATCAATCTCCATCTCATCCGTTAGCCCGAGGATTTCACGCAATGCGATTTGTTCCATGGGTTCGAAGTACGTTGAGATCAAGAGATGCATGGCCGCCAGCCGAAACTCTGGGTCAAGGCACGCCGCGTGGAAATCGAGGTTGAACACCACGTGAGTTGTAACAGAGCGGCTACGAGATTCCTCATCATACTTGTCGAGAGGTGTCCAAACACCTGAAGTATTCAGGTGGTGAAACGGCATTCGAATATCCAGCTTCTGACTTCGCCGGTGGGCGACGATATACTCAAACTGTTTGAACTCGTACACCAACTCTGGCGACAGTCGCAATACTTCTGCCAACGTCCCATCTCGTACCACTGCTTTCAGGATCGTCAACAACAGCAGCGGCTTGTGCGGTGCCTGCTTGTCAGGTTTTAGAGCCTGCAACTTCTCAATCCATTGTTCAAACGCCATTGCAGGGCCACGCTTTCACGATTCATCAAGGACACAAACGAACTCGCCGATCACCCGCAGATCGATAGCATCTTCAGCTGTTAGTTTGATGCTAGTGAACTTTGGATTCAACGGTTGCAGCTCAACCAGTTCGTTCACAAGTCCATCGTCGCTCGCCTGCTTCCGGGATGTGTACCGTTTGATCGTGTAACGGCCGCCGTCTTCAGGATCGAGACTTGTCTGCACTTGAATCAAAAGCAACCGACCATTCCTGGTCCCGGCCGGACATTTACGGAATACACACCAGGAGCCCGACGAAATTCGAGGCTGCATGGAACTTCCTACGACCTGTGTCACAAACATGCCCGCTTCCAATTTCTGCTCAGGAACGGACACCCAGCCAATTTGCGATGGCGATCCATCCGGCCCCCAACCTCCGGCCGCTGCCGTGACGTCGAACACGGGGACATGGGTCGTGAACCGTGCCGTTCGCTCAACTTCATGGAGTATCTTGATTCGGACCGGTTCGTGTTGGTCCGATTCGGCTCGATCAACATCCGTCGTTACGCCCTGAGGCACTGCAAACCATGTATCGTTACGTCGTTCGAAGCGTAACGTGAAACCGGTGCCGGGTAAGCCTGCATTTGGGCCAAACCATTGCTGCAACAGTGTCCCTAACTGATTCGACTTCTGACCTTGAGGCGCAGCAACATTGCAGGCTACCTTCACGAACTTGAATTCCCAGTCGCTACCGTCCGGAAGCCGCACCAGCGTCGGGCCATACGGACGATCCGGGAATTTTGTTTTGTCAGGAACAAACAGGATGGGCTTTCCTGAAGAATGCGAAACCTTTGCTTCAAAGTGTGCTCCGTCGATAGAAGATGGTGATTGCTTCCACTTGCGAGCGTATTGTGCCAAACGCCAATCGACGATTTCTGCAGTCATTGACTCGAAAGGTGCCTGCAAACTTTCTTCGCACGGGACGGCGAAACTGAATTCATCGCGCGCACGCACGAACCATTTTTTCCCCGCCTGTGTATCGGCCCAACGATCAATCGGCCACTTGTTCCACCACTTCGTCCAATTCGGATCTGCTTCAAGGAAATGATCGACGGCGTGACCATCGCCGAGTAGATCCTGTCTCAGCGCTTCATGGTTTTGAAGAAATCGACGACACGACTTCGCAAACTCGTTGAGATCCACGCCCGCGAAGATACGGCCTTCGTCGAGAAGGACTCGCAGGACAACCATCTTGTACGATTTGGTCAGGCTTGTGGTTTCCAGCATTTTGAACCAGTCAGCAAACTGTTCGAGGACTTGCCGCTCTTCGTTGCTCAAGTCGCCTTCCGAATCCGCAAAAGCGAACCAGCTACCTTGCACCGCAGAGATCGAACGCGGCAGAAAGCCTTGCCCGAAAACCTCCAGCACGCTCGGTCGACGCCCTAACTCGTCGCGAAGTGCGCGGTAACCTTCGATGGCTTCTTTCGGGCCCGTCGGTAGAAACTGGCGAATCAGGTCCTTGGCTTCCACTTCGACATCAAGGAGGCATCCGTCTGGCAAGTCCGGCGATTCACCCTGCAGCCACTTCTTGAGCGTCGACCAGTTTGCGGCAGCTTTATGCAGCGACAAAATGTGAATCAATCGTTGCGCAAAGATTCGATGATTGCCGACAAAGTCAATGACCAACAGTCGAGACTTTCCGTCGCAGGCACGAAGTCCGCGTCCAAGCTGCTGCAGAAAGATCACTTTCGATTCTGTCGGGCGCAACATGATCACGCGATCGACGGCCGGGATATCCAGACCCTCGTTGAACATATCGACGACGCACAGAGCCTGCAATTCGCCGGACCGCAGCTTATGCAAGGATTCACCATAACTGTCTCCTCCTCCACCGGAGAACACAGCCGATGAGGAAACGTCCTTCCCACGCAGCCAGTCGCGGGTGAACAGTGCATGTCGGCGAGAGCAACAGAACACAATCGTTCGTTCGGCGGGATGCTGCTGCATGGCCATCCAGAGCCGACTCATGCGCTCACTGCGAAGGACGCGATCCTCAAGTTCTGCCGGATCAAATCGTCCGTTCCTCCACGGAATCTGGCCGAAATCGACCGTGTCTTTTATTCCGATGTAATGAAATGGAACCAGCGACTCTTCAGCAATGCCATCGCCGATCGACGCGTGATAGGCAAGGTTGTCATCAAAGATCGACGCAACGTCGATGCCATCCGTCCGTTCAGGGGTGGCAGTCAACCCGAGCACAAAATCACTCCGCAGGCGAGCAAGTACACGTCGATAGCTCGGAGCATGAGCGTGATGCACTTCGTCCATGACGACGTAGTCGAAATGCTCGGTGGCGATCTTATCGAGTCCCTCCGGACGTGAAAGCTTCTGAATGGACGCAATTACCAGATCCCCGTCTAACACGCTGCGGTTGCCCAAATACCACGCCGTCGTCCCTTCGCCAAATTCCGTGTCGAGTACCAAGGAGATTGCTGCCTCGGCCTGAGCCAGAATATGGGCTCGATGAGCAATGACGAGCACCCGCGGTCGGCGATTCAGGTGCCGTCCAAGTTGTCGAGCGTCAAACGCTGCGAGCCAGGTCTTTCCCATGCCAGTTGCCACGGCAACAAGAGCACGGGTGTAGCCGGCCTCACGAATTTTTTGGAGAGCAGCTAGAGCCTCCACTTGCCACGGCCGCGGCGCAAAGTTGAACTCACGCAAGTCCACCGCTTCCGGCTCAAAATTCGTGGCGCGGAACTTCTTGGCGTTTCGAGAGTATGCCTCCACAAGTTCCGGAGTCAATTCCGACGCCACGTCCCACAAGGCCGTGAACTGTTCTGCGACCTGGGCATGTGCATCGGGTGCATCATGCTTCTCGCTCAGTAAGTTCCATTCAATCCCCGTTTGGAGTGCTGGCCGTGAAAGATTGCTGCTGCCGACTGAAATGAAGCCGGTATGTTCGTCTCCAATCTGCCAGGCTTTCGGGTGGAACGATGCTGGCGTTGATGGAATGCGAGCCATCTCAATCAACTTCACGAATAACCGCTGTTCATCAAACTCTTCAAACGAAAGGTCAGCCCATCCCATCAGTCGATGCAGCGCATGGGCGTCAGAGATATACAAATAGTCGCTGACAAGAATTCGAATTCTGGCTTCATTGCGGATTGCGTCGAACAGCCTTTCCTCAATCACGTCCAGTCCGGAAAGTTGCACAAACGAAGCGAGAATATCAATGTACCTTGCTCCGGCGATTCGCCAGGACAAATGTTCCCACAGCGGCGAATTCGGAAACCCGGAGCTGAGCATCAGACCGCTTTTGTCGTGGGGTTCAATTTTTGGTAAAACTGTTGCCTTGAGATAGTTGCCCTTGTCCGGAATGACGTGGCGTACGCCACCGCGTGGATCAACAACATCGCCTCGATACCGAGGAATCACGTGGATGTGGACATGGGGCACCGTTTGTCCCGCAGCATCCCCGCAATTGAAGCCGACGTTGTATCCATCGGGAGTCGGGTCGAGCCGCTGGTCAAGAAAGACTTTGATGTCATTGACCAGCGCCATCAACGCAGCCTGCTCCGACGGAGTCGCCTCGAACCACGTCTGAACCACGCGCCGAGTCACCACCAGCGTATGCCCCGGAGCGACGGGATACCCGTCAAAGATCGCAAACGCTTCAACATTCGAAGCGATCCACTGGGAGGCTGGTATCTTAAGAAAGGGTGATGGCATTCGCTCAGTGTAGATAACTTCGCTTTATGACACACTCAATACACAGGAATGTGCGGCGGGCATCGGAAGCAGTTTGGGCCGTTTTATTACGCATGCTGCGGCATCGATTCTTTTGTTTTAGCGAATCAGGGTTCTTGTTGCTTCGCGAACCCGCATTTCGGCTGCCGTGCCGACTTTTTTGTCCCGGCCCGTGGACGCTTTCCGCTCGCCGTGGATTTAAGCAGAACCGCCGTCCTGCAGAGCTGCTGCCGCAAGGCTGCGATCCAGGAGCGGAGAGACACTGAATTGTCGGACTGGCAGGAAAATGATAAACACGAATGACATGCTCCGGAATTCTCCACCTCCGAAATCGGTTTCACAATCCGAAAGATTGCGGACGTGGCCAACTATCGGTAGACTTGCCTGGGCAGATTCAACGTGTCGGCGTGACATGAACAACTCTGGTCAATTCACAGTTTGCAGTGTCCGAAGATCGGGAGCACAGTCATGGGCAACCTTGATGCGTCGTACGAGGAAGTGGCCGACTGGTGCGAAGTGAACGTCGGCGAAGAACAAGGCCGTGCAATTGGGATGAACATCGCAGCCATCATCCGGGACTACGGCTATCTGAACGCCCTGCCTTCTCTACCTTTTCGACTGTCAGCTCATGAACGAAATGCGCTGCAACAGCAACTCATTTCCAACGCAGCCATATTGAGCCAGCAGTTCAAAAATGAGTTTCGAATGGTCTACGACCAGGGACCAAAAAAGAATTTGACAGTGCAACCATCATCGATGCGCACCAATATGACCTACGACCCCGGCACACGAGCGATTGTTGACTACTCCAGGCGGCACGGGCTTTGAGCTGACGATCCAACATGATCTACGACCCCGGCACACGAACGATTGAGCCACCGATCCAGGCTGCAACAACGGCTGTGCTTCCCGATGAACACTGAGCCGGAGTCGAGTTGCAGAATTGCCCTATTGAATCTGGCGACGGTGCCGCAGGCGTCATGATTCATCGATGATCGAACGATGTGCCAGGTCGGTGATAATCAGATGGTCGAGCAATTTGATTGCGAGGAACTGGACCGAGAAGAGCCACACACTCTGATTGAAGACTTCACCTACAAACGGCCCCACGGCTTCATTCTTCAGGGGCGAGGTACGACCGGCATCACCACGTGGCATCGTCAGCGTGAATGCGGCGAAACAACTCTGATTTTCCGTCACTGCTGAGCCGCCGACAAAGATCACTCGGGGCTTCTTGAGGTTTCTGTCGATCTCCGCGCGGAGTGCCTGCTCAACGGGTGTCTGCACGTAAAGGTACGCTTTGAGTCCCTCTAACTCGGCAGTATTGCTTTCCAGCGTTGTGACCGCAGTGGCAGAACCCTTCGAAAGTGTTTCAATCAGTTCTTCGAAGTTCATGCCAGCCGTTTCGTCTGAGCGGGAAAGGTTGCTCTTCCTGTACGAGTTGCAAAGTTATCCCTACGGATCACCATTTGCCTTTCTTTACGTGGCGGCCAGCTTACTGTTGGATGAGCCGACACTCAATCGACCTCGTCAGAGAATTGGGTGGCGGCGGTCCGAATGTAAAACGCACCTGCCTGCCCAGATACTTTTACCGCTACAATCCTAAGACTTCTCCGAACGACTCATGTCACCGATTTTGCTCGTTCCGCAGCGCTCGATCAAGTGACTGTTTGACTGGCACCATACTCGACATGCAATGCTGAGCGAGGTTGCGATTCACGGAAGACTCAGCATTCGCCACGCGAATGCAAAGCCTGCCCGGTGCCTTCGCAACAGATCGCTCCGGGATTCATCTCGCGGTCGGCTCGCTGGCATTGTAATTCAACCTCGCAAACTCGACCATGCGGCTGCTGAGAAGATCAACCGACTCGACCGGAATTAAATTCGATATCGTCAGAATCACAAAAATGCACTCAAAACCTTATTAACGGTGTTGTTTCAGCAATCCACCACCTCAACCTTCGCAAGTGCGAAAGGGCGGATAACCGAACAAGCCAGTCGAGCCGACGCATCGAAGTTCATAAAACTCGGATACAGTGCGCTACGTTTGAGTACAACGTCCAGCAATGCGGGATGCGACGGGCCTCGCCCTTGATGCCAAAGTCTTCTGGCGTCGTCACAAGGCCCGGCCCGAAAATTTCCGTCCACCAACGATTCACGGTGGTTCGCGCGACGAGCGGATTGGATGGATCGACAAGCCACTTTGCCAGCGTGAGTCGATTCGGTGGGTTAGCAGGCGAGCCCGCTGACAGTGGATGCAGAATCGCCGGAGTGCCAGGCTGCACGTCCACTCCTCGCTGCCGATAGTCGCCGCGTGTGAACACGTAAGCCGGTCGCGGTGGATCCTGCTCGATCATCACCAGCGTTGTCTCCGGCGTCAGTTTTTCCATGTCCTTTTTGACCGCCGCAATTTGCTTCTTGAGTCGCCGTGCATCCGGATCACCCGCGACGACAACTGCGGATTCCCGCATCGCACGCCGCTGATCCAATCTCAGACCAGCTTCCTGTTTCTTTGGTCCGTGACATTCCAGACACGACCGCTGCAAAATGGGAAACACGTCCCGCGCCCAGTTTACAGCAGCACCCTGCCTCTTTGGCTGCAGCGCCACAACATCTGAAGACTGTGCGCAGACGGCTGCTGAAGTAGAGACCATCGCACTTTGCAACGCGACAAGGACGAAAAATTCCGTTCGCAAATTCATATCGAAGACACTCGCTATCTGGCGTGATCAAATCATCGTAGAACTTAATCAAACAAGCGCGAACACTCGATCGAGACCGGGCAGTCTGGCTTAAGACTGAATTCAATTGTCTCGTCAGCGGCGTGTCGGCTGCTTCCTTCGGCGGTGATATGTTCTATCGAGCGATCAATCGGATCAATGATCAGATAATGCGGTACTTTTTGCTCTCTGTAATGCTCCCGTTTCGCGATCAGATCCATACGTCGAGTCGATTCTGACAGAACTTCAACCACCAGAACCGGCGGGCGTTCCAGATGCCGCTCAGGTTGCTGGCCGCAGACAACCATCAGATCTGGACGAACGACCGTGTTCTCATTCATGATCCAGTCGAGAGCCGTGTAGATCTCGCAGGGACATTTTCCGGATCGAGTCGCTGACTGGATTTCAAAAGACAATCGCGAAATAATCCGTTCGTGCGGTCCGAATGGAGAAGGCGACATCGCAATGGCCACACCGTCAATCAACTGCCAGTCGCCCTGCCATAATTGATAATCGGCAACTGTATAATTTGGCAGGTACTTGGGAACGGAACTCATCAGGTTTTCCTCGCACAGATCCGTGTGAACAACTTCGCATATCCCCACATGATAGCAATACAACACAGTCACTCCAGACAATTTCAAAATCCGGGGCAGCCTCTAGCGTAGGCCGATTTCGCCGAAATCGGCATGTAAAATCGTCGAGTTGGAGATACAGCGAGACATCATCTGAAGCATGTTTCAACGCGATCGCAACGTATTTTATGCTGGTTTCGGAGAAACCAGCCTACTGCTTCCCTGGTAACTTCACACAAACAAGTTTTCCTGCGGCGTTGCGTCCATAGACTAAATTATTGACCAGCACCGGCACTGTCCAGCATCGGCCTTCCAAAAACGGAGATCGCGCGAGTTCAACAAATGACTCCGGCGAGGCTTTCGCCAGTACCAATTCGCCACCTTCAGTCAGCACCAGCAGTTTGTCGTCCACGATTAGCAGTGAACCACAGCCCAGACCACGCTGTTGCCACGCCAGTTTTCCCGTTGCAAAATCGATGCAGTTCAGTGTGACAAGTCGCCCGAGGTGTGCGTCGCCGTCAAAACCATACAAGTGCCCGTTGTACAGGATGCTGTTGTTGAAATGATTACGCATGTCCTTGTTCTTGTAGACAAGCTCCAGTGAATCGCCCTGAAGGCGGAACAGACCGCAACCGACTTTGTAACCTGTCGAGACAAAAATCCGATCACCGACAATGATCGGCGTCGTCGCGTTAGTCTGGTAAGGCGATTTCCATTCCGTATAGGCGATTTGCCGTCCATCGGTGGAATCCACAACTCGCAGTCCATCACAATCAAGCGTGGCGATCAGTGTTTTTCCGTCATGTTCGAACACGGCCGCAGAACCATAACCTGCTTCATGCATCTCCGTCTGCCACAATTTGTCGCCAGTCCGTTTATCAAATGAGACGACTCGCCCCGCTTCAAGAATGAGCTGATCGCCCAGAATTCGTGCTGAGCTGCTGAAGCCCCACTCGGGAAGCTTCACGCCGAGTTCCGTCTGTAGCATTTTTGCCCAGACGACTTTTCCGTCGGCAAGGTTCAGGCAGAACAATTGACCTTCTTTGCCAACCGTGTAAACGTAGTCCCCATCGACTGTCGGCGTGGAACATGGACCGCCTTCGTGGAGGTTTGGCAGCAGTTTGCCTGGATATTCGTGCTTCCAAAGAACATCACCGGTTTGAGGATGCAAGCACCAGACAGTTTCGATACCGTCTCCGGTTTTGGCGTCTCCGGTTTTGGTCTGACTATGGTGTCCCATCGTCAACAGACGTTCGCCGACAACCGACATGGAACTAAACCCAGCTCCAATTTCGCGCGTCCATTTCAGCGGCAATCCATCTTTCCGCCACGCGTCGGCGAATCCTGTTTCCAGCGAGATGCCGTCATGGTTCGCACCGTTCCAGTTCGGCCAATCGTGAGCGTGGACGTTTGCGAGAATGAATATCCATAACGACATCGACAATAGTGTTCGTTGGGCCACTTTGCTGCGTAACCGTGGAATCATTTGCCTTAACCTTTTGATACGGTGAGTTGTTCGGTTTTTTGTAGAGTGCGTGAAGCAACGCGCAACGCACCAAATTCTGGCCTGTGATGTTTCAACCCCGGGCTCAACACCGCAACGTCCACCGTTGTGGTGTGTTTCGCTTCGCTGCACACACCCTACCTATTCTGCCTTCGCTCGCGTTGCAATTCAGCGAACACTGCATCGACGTCAATTCCAAGTCCAGCGTCCAATTCGTCGATGCCCTTTTGGATGTCTACTCGTTAAGCTGACGGTTCATCAAAAGTCGTACGCCATATGCTACCACTTCATCGGCGGATTTATACTCGCCGGATGCGACAAGAGCTTCCACGAACTGTTTTGCATCGAATGACAACGTCACGTTGATGTGTGCCTTCCAATTTTTCCCGCCGAATCTTCAAACAACTCAATCATGCCGCACGAATGAATTTCCGGGAAGCCGACGGATCAAACGCCGCATTTCCAGAATCGTCAGAGTCGCCAGCACACGAGATGCTTCCATGTTGCAGCTTCGCAGGATTTCGTCGATTCCAACGGGCTGCGAGGTGACGTGGTTCAGTACCTCCGTTTCCTGTACGTTCAGAACCAATTCGCGCGGTGAATGTATCGTGACGGACGACGATTGTGTGGACGGAACTGGCAGTGGGCCGAGTTCGCTCAGTACATCATCAACGTTGCGCACCAGTGTTACCCCGTCACGGATCAGATCGTGACAACCTGCGCTGGCAAGGCTATCGACCGGTCCCGGCAATGCGAAGACCTCGCGGCCTTGTTCCAGCGCATGGCGCGCGGTGTACAGCGCGCCTGAGTTTTTTGTGGCCTCAATCACAATCACGCCAAGACAGACTCCGCTGATGATGCGATTGCGTTGCGGGAACAGCCCTGGCAGTGGTCTCTGATTGAGCGGCATTTCGCTCAGCAGCGCGCCTTGCTGTGAAATTTCGTTGGCCAGTTCATCGTGCTCAGGTGGATAAATGGTCTTCACACCGCTGGCTAGAATCGCCAATGTGCGACCGCCGGATTTCAACGCGCCGCGATGTGCGGCGGCATCAATGCCACGAGCCAGACCACTCACGATTGTAAAACCTGCTCGCGACAATGCTGCCGCCATGCGTTCCGCCTGCCTGCGACCATAAGCCGTGCAGCGCCGTGAACCAACGATGCCGATCGCCAGTTCGTCCTGTGGGAGCAATACGCCTTTGCGATACAACACCGTCGGTGGATCACAAATTTCCTTCAGTCGCTGCGGATAATCGCCATGCTGCTGATCGAGAACATCGACCTTCAAGTCGTGACACTCAAGCAACAATGCACTGGCTTCATCCAGCAATCCCTTGTCAGTGATCGATGTCGCGGTTTTGGGGCCGATCCCACTAACAGTCAGCAGCACGTCTTTGGGCTGCAACAGGACATCTCGCGCGGTGCCAAAATGTTCCAACAACGCCGATTGAAGTTTCGGGCCAATTCCTGCGGCCAATGACAATGCAACCAGCGCCAACAGTTCGTCGGGAAACTCCGGAGTTGGCGATGAGTTGGGAATCATAAATGGCTCAACAGGCGGGAATGAGTTGTTTGCACTTGTGGTGGATTTCGCCAGAATTCCATACACTCGCTGGATTTCTGGTGATCGCCTAATCGGGCGTTAAACGACTTTCCCATCCTGAATCAGGCAGACCAGTTCAGGAACGTGAATCTTCGTCTGTCGCACGTCGTGCGAGGTTTCAGCGGTCGATTCAAAAACGGCCACCGTCGATGTTGAAACCGCGAGCACTTTGTTAGCCCAACCACAGATCAGACTCGCGATGCCAGGATTGTGGCCGACAACCAACACAGTTGATTCATCGTCAAACATTCGTTCGCAAACGACGGCTTCAAATGCCTTGGCGGGTGCTAAATACAATTCTTCCAGATCCAATCGAGCGACATCGAGCTGCATTTCTTCGGCAACAATATCGGCTGTCTGCCGCGTTCTCACGGCCGACGACGAGATGATGCGGTCGATTTGGAAACCTCGCTCCCTGATTGCGGCGGCGGTCTCCCGAGCCATGCGGATGCCTTCGGTAGTTAAGCATCGATCGAAGTCCGATTCGCCCGGTTCTTCGTTTGCCGCTTTTGCATGTCGCATCAGGAGGATTGTCTTAATGTTTCTACTCCCACTCAATCGTTGCCGGTGGCTTTGAACTGACATCGTACACCACGCGATTGATGCCTCGGACAGAATTGATGATTCGAGTCGAGATCTTTGCCAGAATGTCGTACGGGAATTGATACCAATCTGCAGTCATGAAGTCTTCGGACTGGATCGCTCGAATCGCCGCCACGTTTTCATACGTGCGATCATCCCCCATCACTCCAACGGACTGCACCGGCAGCAAGACTACAAACGCCTGCTGAATGTCACGGTAGATTCCGGCAATGTGCAGTTCTTCGATCAGAATAGCATCGGCTTCCCGAATGATGCTCAAGCGTTCTTCGGTCACTTCACCCAGGCATCGCACTGCCAACCCTGGACCGGGGAACGGATGTCGCCAGACCATCACGTCCGGCAATCCCAGTTCGTGACCCATACGGCGGACTTCGTCTTTGAATAAGTCTCGCAGCGGTTCGATCAGTTCAAATCCCAATTCCGCCGGCAGCCCGCCAACATTGTGGTGCGACTTAATCGTTGCGGCGGGACCGTCTGGATTTGCGCCGGATTCAATGACGTCCGGGTACAACGTTCCCTGAGCCAGATACTTTGCGTTCGGGATCGACTTGGCTTCATCGCGAAACACGTCAATGAAAACTTTGCCAATGATCTTGCGCTTCTTCTGTGGATCTGTGACACCTGCAAGTTCGCCGAGAAAGCGTTCACGAGCATCGACCACATGCAGATCAGTCTTAAAATGTTTCGAAAATTGCTCTTCGACCTGTTGTCGCTCGTCCTTTCGCAACATTCCGTTGTCGACAAAGATACACGACAACTGATCACCGATGGCTGATGAAATCAATGCAGCGACAACGGACGAATCGACGCCGCCTGACAATCCGCAGATCACCTGATCAGTACCGACGATCTTGCGAATACGTTCCTTCTGCTGTTCGATAAGTGAATTGATCCGCCATGTGCCTTTGCAGCCACAAACCTTCAGGACAAAATTCGCCAGCAGATGACCGCCGAATTGCGTATGAGTCACCTCAGGATGAAACTGCAGTCCATAAATCACGCGAGACTTATGTCGCACAGCGGCGTTTGGGCATGTTGATGTTGAAGCGATCGTTTCAAAGTCGCTGGCGAGTGTTTCTACCTGATCGCCATGACTCATCCATGCATTGAAGGTTTTGGGAATATCAGCAAACAACGGATTCGCTGCCGCACCGGTCGCAGACTGCGTACACGGCGCACGGCCAAATTCGCGAGCGTGCGCGGGCAAGATTTTTCCGCCCAGCGTGTGACAGGTGACTTGCATCCCATAGCAAATGCCCAGAATCGGCACGTTCAAATCATAGATCGCAGGATCAATCGTCGGCGCGTTCGAACCGTAGACACTGGCTGGGCCGCCAGACAGGATAATTCCTTTGGGATTGAGTTCCCGAATTCGGTCAGCGACCAAATCGTGGCGCACGACCTGACAGAACACGTTTTGTTCCCGCACGCGGCGAGCGATCAACTGCGAGGTTTGCGAACCAAAGTCCATCACCAGGACCAGCTCTTTTTGAGCCTCCGTGGCGATGCTTGAAGTTACGTCGTGAGCAGCAGGGGCAGACTTCGCGGTATCGGAACCAGCCATGGGGAATCGTCAGTCTCAATAAGAGAAGTGAGATCGGAAAAACGTGACAGCTTAGCAGGCCGGTTCGGGCGTTCAATGCGAAGCGCGTCGGGTGGCGCAATTCCTTGAATCTTTGATGAACTAATTCCCATTTTTCAAGCATTCGTGCCGCTCAGACCGGAGACAGCGGTACGCCAGCTCGCGTTTCTGGATGTTTCCCATGCGAAGAAACCAGCTTCCATTCGTGTTAAAATCGCCCTAGAGTAGTCGATTCGTAACGACTTTCAGAACAATCTTTGACGGACCACGGAATCGGGATTTACAAAAATGCCAATGCACGACTGGTCACAAGTCAGTTCGGGGATCTACCACAATTTTCACCTGCTCTGGATGGCCATGATCACGAATCGGCTGAACGCGGGGCTGTTGCCGCGCGGGATGGTTGCAATGGCCGAACAGATCATCGGTGGCCCTGAACCCGATGTTGTCACACTTCAGCAGAACGACGTTGAGTTCTCACCATCCGATGGCGGAGCGGCAACGATGACAGAGGCACCGCCGAAACCGAAAACTACGTTTGTCGTGCCGGTGGAAGTCGAACGCTATGCAGCGAAGGCGAACCGAGTTGTTGTTCGGCATTCGCTTGGAAAAGTGGTCGCCGTCATCGAACTGGTCTCACCCGGAAACAAAGACAGTCGCCACGCACTTCGATCATTCGTTGAAAAAACAGTGGATCTGCTTTACGACAAAGTCAACCTGTTAATCATCGATCCGTTTCCTCCGGGGCCACGCGATCCGCAAGGCATTCACAAGGCCATTTGGGACGAAATCACCGACGAACCATTTGAATTGCCAGCCGATCGAAATCTGACACTAGTTGCGTATCAGGCTTCACCGATCAAAACGGCTTATGTGGAACCCTATGCTGTTGGTGCAATGATTCCCGACATGCCACTCTTCTTACAAAACGACTTCTATATCAATGTACCGCTTGAGACGACGTACATGGACACATGGAACGTCTTGCCACAATCTCTTCGTGATCTGGTACGATAAGGCAGAAATCCGCTCCCAAATGTTCGTACGGAATTTACTATGAACTCGAACACTGCCGGCACGGGCTGGAGAGTTTCTCCTGCGGACGTCGAACGCATCATTCCGTTCGAGCTGCTGCTGGATCACATCGCGGCCGAACGCAGTGCCGACTGGATCGCCACTCGCCGATACCTGCACACACATCCCGAACCCAGCGGCGACGAAATCAAAACGACGCGCTTTATCGCTGACAGACTTTCGTCCATGGGAATCGCTCCACACATCCCTGAACGCGGCGTTGGCATCATTGCTGACCTGAAGATCGGATCGCCAGCCTCCGACGCACCGATCGTGGCGATCCGCGCCGATATCGACGCGCTGCGAATGCAGGATCGCAAATCCAAAGAATACGCATCCGGCTGTCCCGGAGTTGCGCACGCCTGTGGTCATGACGCGCATACGACCGTTGTTCTGGCGACGGCGGAATTGATGACCACGCTGGCGAATCGTCTGCCGGATTCCGAGGTACCGTCCGCGCACGTGCGTTTTATCTTTCAGGCCGCTGAAGAGACCGCTCAGGGAGCACACTGGATGGTCGAAGACGGCGCTCTCAAAGGCGTGACGTCCATTCTGGGACTGCATGTTGATCCGACAATTCCCGCAGGCAAAGTTGGTATTCGCTATGGAGTCCTCACGGCTCAGGTGGATGAAGTGTTGATCGAAGTTCACGGCAAAGGCGGCCATGCTGCGAGACCACAGCATACCAGCGATCCACTCGGCTGTGCTGCCATGCTCGTCACCGCACTTTATCAAGCGCTGCCTCGACGCGCAGACTCGCTCACACCGACGGTTTTTACAATTGGTTCGATTCACGGCGGCACTGCGTCAAACGTCATTCCGGATCTGGTCGTAATTTCTGGCACGCTGCGATCGACCGATCAAAAGACTCGCGACAGTGTCCTCGACAGCATTCGCCAGATTTGCGGGGGAATCGCTGCGGCGACAGGCAACACTATTGATGTCGCGTATCGCAGTCCTCTGGGCTCCGTCATCAATGATGTGACGATTATGTCGGCCATTGAAGCGGCGGCCATTCAAGTCCTTGGCGGTCAAAACATCGTTATCATCGATCGCCCCAGCATGGGAGGCGAAGATTTTGCCGTCTATATCGATCACGTATGCGGGGCGCAGTTTCGACTGGGTTGTGCCGGGCCGGAAGGCGACTGGCCGTTGCTGCACTCACCGATATTTGATGTTGAAGAATCCGCAATTCCATTGGGAGCAAGAATGCTGGCTCGTTCAGCTCTGCTGCTGGCAATGATCGGGCCTGAGTCAAAAACAGAATCCGAGCCAACTTTCGAATCCGATCCAGCTTTCGAAGCGGAGCAAACTTTCGAACCGGAGCAATCGTGATGTCCATCATGCGATTCACTCCCAACACCAGCCCCACGATCGGCGTTGAAATTGAACTTCAACTGATCGATACCAAAGAACTGGCTCTGACAAGCGCCATCGATCAGATCCTGACCGCCCTACCAGAGGATATGCGTGATTCCGTGAAACCGGAACTCATGCAGTGCTATATCGAAATCAACACCCGCATCTGCCGCAACGTCCGCGAAGTTGGCGAAGACCTGCGGGACAAACTGACTCGGTTAGAATCCATCATTCATCCGATGGGCGTACGACTGTTGTGGTCCGGCACGCATCCGTTTTCGTCATGGCGTCATCAGAAGATCACCAATCACGAACGTTACGCTCGATTAGTGACGCTGATGGAAGATGTTGTTCGGCAACTGGTGACGTTTGGTCTGCATGTTCATATCGGTGTCGATTCTGGCGACAAAGCAGTCATGGTTTGCGACCGCATGTTGCATCACCTTCCGTTGTTGCTGGCGCTCTCTGCAAACTCACCATTCTGGGAAGGTCGCAACACCGGCCTGCATTCCAACCGATCCAAGATTATGGAAGGTTTGCCCACGGCCGGACTGCCGTATCAGATGCGAAACTGGAGCGAGTACGTCTGGCTGGTGAAACATCTGCGGGAAACGGGTTTCATCAATTCTATCCGTGAAATCTGGTGGGACATTCGTCCTCATCATCACTTTGGAACGGTCGAACTGCGTGTCTGCGACGTCCCACCCTGTCTTGATCACGTGCTCGCAATCACAGCGCTGGTGCAGTGCCTTGTGCATACGATTTCGAATGAGATCGATGAAGGTACGTTTCTTTCTGAATACCATCCGATGATGGTGGAACAGAACAAATGGCGTGCAACACGCTATGGTGCAGACGCCTCCCTTGTCAGCTCCACGACCTTTCAGCAGCGTTCTGTACCAGAACTAGTCCAGGAGATGATTGAACGGCTGACCCCAACGGCGATTGAATTGAATTGTCTCGCGGAACTGCAATCCGTCCTCAGTTTACCAGCCGCCAGCGGCGCTCGACACCAGGTTGAAATTTACGAGGCAACTGGCAGCCGTAGAAAAGTCGTTGAGAAACTACTGGAACGCCCAGCGTTTTAGACGAGCAGTTGAAGATAGTCATCCAACAACATTGGCAGACAGCCTTTGTTGACTGCTCGACGCAAAGCAAAAGTTGTTTGGGAGACAAGAAGCATGAACAAATGGATTGCCATTTTTCGAGGGATCAATGTAGGAGGCATATTTTGTCTATGAAAGAGTTCCTGAAACGCATTGTCATAGGGCTGGCGACCGGCTGGATCATTGTTTTTTACGGCGAACTGGTATTCTGGGCAACGCCAGAGCGCGAAGGAATGGGAATCGGTGGCATCGTCGCGGCATGGATTGGCTATTCGGTGATGTCCTACTATTTTCTGTGTGTGGTCAGTTTATTCAAAGTCCGGAGCGCACCGGCAGTTTTTTTAGCGGGTGCGTTTTACGGGTGGTTTGAGGAAGGGCTCGTCGTGCAAACGATGTACGGCTCGCCGGACGGGCCGTTTCCAATGTCCATACCGTTTAGAAGCCCAGCAGGTCGATATTCTACTGGTACATTTTTCCATCTATTCATTTTTGACTACGGCCGTGTTAGTCGTTGCCCATTGGACCTTCAATCGCATGCTTCCGTTCACATTCCGGCCTGGCAAGGTTGAACTGTGGATACTCGGTGTCATTGCACTTCTCTACTATACATTCATCACCGTTCCTGCAGCACCCCGAGCACTTTGGGTGTTGCCGTTGTGCCTGGGGATTACCTTTTGGGCACTCCGCAAGAATCGGATTGCGGAGTCACTGAATGTGGAATCGCGGCCGGATGCGATTTCCGTCTTCGACCAGAAAGTCAGGCCGCTGAACTACGCCATGCTTTTTGCGATCCCGGCAGTAGCGACAGGCATCGACTTCGTTGCACTGGCCGCCGACCTCAGAGTGCCCACGAATCGAGTCGTGTATTACGGCGCAAGCCTGATCGGATCGCTCATGTGGGTTTCGAGTATTGTCATCTTGTTGCGAAATCCCACCCCGACGCACCTGCCGGAATCGATTGTACGATAGGCGAAACCGGATGAACCATTACAATGAGATGTTTGATGCTCCCACGGCATGAGCCATCGACAGCCTGCAAGTGTGGAGGGGTCTCTATTTTGTGGGCAATGATGAGGCTGTCAGACCCCGGCAAGCTACGGTGCCACGCAAGCCGCGGTGCCATGCACTTGTATCGCAGGTGCCTGCAGCTACGGTGCCATGCACTTGTATTGATGTTCCGCTCAGCCGGTTCAGTTGAGCGATGCTCAACGTGAGCACCTGTTTTCTGCCTGCGACAGTGTCACGTCGCTGTGGAACAGTCACGCGACAATCGAGGAACGAAAACAGATCACACGATTGCTGCTGCACCGAGTCGAAGTGCATGTGCTCAACAACAGTGAGCGAGTGAGTGTTCGGCTGCATTGGTCGGGCGGCTTCGAGAGTTGCCATGATCTTGTGCGACCGGTCAGTTCAGTTCAGTCAGTTGGAGTCTTATGAGGATCTCATCGAGCGAACGCTTGCACTGTCATTACAGGGGCACAGCAGTCCCGCGATCGCCGTCATACTTGCACGAGAGAAATATGTTTCTCCGCGATCACTGGAACCGATGTCGCGGTTCATGGTGCAGAAGCTCCTGGAATCGCCACACTGCGTGAAGCAACTCCACGATCCCGAACTGTCAGCCAACCATTGGCGTGCTTCTGATCTGGCGCTGCAAGTCGGCATTCCGGAGAAGCGTCTGAAGGACTGGGTCACTCGCGGCTGGGCGACAGCGGTCCAGCGTCCTCATGGTCGCACATGGGTGATCTACGCGGATGCCGATGAACGGCATCGATTGCAGCAGCTCGCCGCGAGTCAAACCGGCCAGGGATCGCGTCTGCCACCAGAAATCCTGCGGACGCCCGCCACAATTCCCCGACAAAAGCATTAAGCCGCAAGCAAAGCAGGGAAAAACCGGCACTTAAGCTGCCGCACCGGCAAGTATCAATCTCGGCAAACAAAGAACTGGAGTGCATTGTGATGGACGTTTCCAAAAATGGCCAGTCACCGACTCCTCCTTGTTTCCAAACCGTGCGATCGGCTCTGCCAAACACTTCATGAACCACGACACATTCGACATCCGCTTCCGCTTTTCCTACATCCCCGAGGCATCATTGCGAATGTGGTTCAGTTCGACCTCAGTGGGTTCTTCGGGAGACTTGTCCTTCTTGCGTCGTTGAGGAAACAGGTTCCACCACCGCACGGCTACCTCTTCATCGGACCATTCTCTGACGATATCCGGTCGCGTACGCGCCACGACATGAAGGTGATTACTCATGACCGCAAAACCAAGAACTTCCACAGCGAAAATCCCGGCCAACACTTCCAGCCGATCCCGAATCCACTGCTTGCGATGCGAGTAGTCTCGCCCGGTGATTTCATCCAGACCGCATAAATACGTTCTGCGAACGCAGCGATTCACAAGATGAAAGGCCCGAATTTCATCATCCGCAAAAATCTCATTCCGATTGACACGTGGCATGACTATCGCACCTTAAGAACCGAAAACAAATGCTCAAAAATCTGGGGAAACAGATCGCCACTCGACCCCGACCTCCTTGTCAAGTGCCTGGCACCCGTGATCTGGCACCCGTCATCCCCACGTACACACCGCCAAACTGGACGTCGCCCGATCGGCTGGAATTGGCCGTGTGATGAGTCGCGGGCAGTTCGTGTCAGGCTTGCTGACGCATTTTGTGAAATCGTCGTAGGGCGAATTTAATCGCTGGCGAAAGGGCATCGGGTCAGGACGGGACTGGAGTCTCGTCCTACGTTGCAGCACACAGCGTCGCAAGGTCTTCAAAGTATCGCGGATATGTTTTTGCCGTGCAGCCGGGATCCAAGATTTTGATTCCCGGCACTTTGAGTCCCAGCAGCGAAAAGCTCATCGCCATCCGGTGATCATCGTAGGTCTGAATTTCCGCCGGTTGCGGAGTTCCGGGAAAGACCTTCAGACCATCGGCTAATTCTTCTGCATGAATGCCCGCGCGTTGGAGTTCTGTTACCACGGCGGCGATGCGATCCGTTTCTTTGTGCCGCATGTGCCCGACGTTTCGAATCGTTGTCGGCGAATCCGCGAAGACCGCAACGGTCGCCAACGTTTGAGCCGTATCACTGATGGCATTCATATCGATATTGATGCCATGCAGTGGACGACCAGCGACAGTGATCCGATCATGTTGCCACGAAACTTCACAGCCCATTTGTTCCAGTGCTTCAGCAAATCCAACGTCTCCCTGCAATGCGTTTCGCGATAGCCCGGTGACTGTGACTTCACCACCAGTCACCGCTGCCGCGCCGAAAAAGTAGCTGGCTGCCGAGGCGTCTGGTTCGATATCGTAAGTACCGGCCACATACGGCTGCGGCTGAATGAAGAACGATGACAAATCGTCGGGAAACAGCACACTGGCTCCGAATGCCTGCATCATCTGCAGCGTCATCAGAATGTAGGGCTTCGACACCAGATCACCTTCGACGGTCACGTGAACAGGTTCGCTGCACGCTGGTGCGGCCATCAACAGGCTGCTCAGAAACTGACTGCTGATATTTCCGTGAATCAACGTCGCTCCGCCTTTCAATTGCCCCTGAATTCCATCGACGACAATCGGCGGACAATCGCTGTTCGGCTGTTCAAAGCGAAGACTCGCGCCAAGTGGCCGGAGCGCGCTGACAAGATCGCCGATCGGACGCTGCCGCATGCGTTCGACGCCGTCCAGGCGATATGTGCCCTGACCTAATGCACACAGAGACGTCAAAAATCGGATACTTGTGCCGCTGTTTTCCAGCCACAAGTCAGCGGACTCAGCCGGAATTCGGCCGCCCAAACCGTGTACCGTGCAGGAACATTGATCGATATCCTGTTCGACAGTGAAACCCAGTCGCCGCAGACTTTCGACCATGACGCGTGTGTCCTGACTGTCCAGCACCCCCGTCATTTTTAACGGACCGCTTGCCAGCGCAGCCATCACCATCGCACGATTGGTGATACTCTTGGATCCAGGAGGTCGAATCACTCCACAAACAGGGGAAGTGACAGGCTGCATTTCGATAAACGTCATGAGTTTTTCTGCGGGACTGCTGAGGGAAAAATTTGCGATCAAGTGCCGGTTGTTTGGCGACACATCAACAGTTAGTAATTGTCCCGAAATAATATGCAGGTTTGCAAAATCTATGATGGACTTCCAGTCCGTCATTTTTCGGACGGACTGGAAGTCCATCCTACGGCGAATTACAGAAATTATTTCAGGACAAAACCTTAATAGGATTGTTTGGCATTGTAGCGGCGCAACCGTGACGTGTCGTATGACAGGCGAGAGACTCGAGCACGCAAGAGTTCAAGGCGAATCGGCATCGACCGACGCAAAAACATAATTTTGACAAAATGAATTCTGCAGAGGCGGCAAATCACCTGATTTGTCATTCATTTTGAGCTGAATCGGCACCAGGCGAATTTTCGACAACTGCCGCTCAATGTAACATTCATTTCCTGAATCAGAAGGCCGACACATCACGAAGCCAGCCCTGCGAAATTGCTGGAAACAGCATTCCGAACCACCACCCCCATCGGTATTGAATTATGCGAATTTCATATGCATTGCGACTCGTCGTTCGATTCTTTCTTTTACTTGCGGTCCACACAATCGCCAGTCACGCAAACGCTGCCGATCTCAAACTGCTCTTCATGGGCGACAATGGGCATCATCGGCCGGTGGATATGTTCCACGAAATTGCGCCGGCGCTCGAAAAACGCGGCATCGAAATGAAGTATACAGATCGCATGGAAGATCTGACTCCAGAGACTCTGGCGGGCTTCGATGGCTTGGTGCTGTATGCGAACATCGACAGGATTGAGGACGCTCAGGCGAAGGCCGTGCTGGATTATGTCGCAGGCGGCAAGGCATTCATTCCGATCCACTGCGCGACTTATTGCTGGCGGAATAATCCGGAGATCGTGAAGCTCATGGGTGGGCAGTTTCAGAAGCACGGCGCGCAGGTGTTTGGGACTCAGATTGCAGAGCCCACTCATCCCATCATGCAGAGCTTCAGCGGTTTTACAAGCTTCGATGAAACGTACATTCATCATCTGCACAACGAAGAGAATCGCACCGTTCTGGAATATCGCGTTGAAGGTGATCAGGCCGACGGCAACGATCGCGAACCCTGGACGTGGGTTCGAACTCAGGGCAAGGGTCGAGTTTTCTACACAGCATGGGGACATGACACGCGAACATGGTCGAATCCTGGATTCACGAACCTCCTTGAACGTGGCATTCGCTGGGCCTGCGGTGGTGATGTTTCTGTCGTTCCGGCGTTCACGGATCTCGATGCCTTCGCCGCACCAAAGATGACGGAACTGACGAAAGACGTAACGCCTTTTGAGTACGCTGAAGTCGGGCCGAAGATTCCGAATTACACGCCGGGTCGCCAGTGGGGAGTTCAGGGCGCTCCGAAGACCACGATGCAGTTGCCGCTGTCGGTTGAAGAATCGATGAAGCATTATTCCATGCCGAAAGGCATGGCGCTGCGGCTGTACGCGGATGAACGCAACTTCGAATCCAAGCCGATCGCGATGAACTGGGACGAACGAGGCCGCTTGTGGATTTGCGAAACGCTCGATTATCCAAATGAACTGGGCAAAAACCGCGACCGTATCAAGATCTGTGAAGACACCGATGGCGACAACATCGCCGACAAATTCACGATCTTTGCGGAAGGACTTTCGATCCCAACATCGATCATGATTTATCGCGGCGGCGCGGTCGTTCAGAACGCAACAGAAACGCTCTATCTGAAGGACACAAACGGGGACGACAAGGCCGACGTAAAGACAGTTTTGATTTCAGGCTGGGCGGCTGGCGATACGCATGGTGGTGTCAGCAATCTCCGCTATGGGCTTGACAACTGGATCTGGGGAATGCAGGGTTACAACGACAGCACTCCCGAGTTCAACGGACACAAATCTCAATCGTTTCGTCAGGGCTTCTGGCGATTCAAAATGTCTCAGGATGACCCGCCAGTTGTGACCGACCTGGAATTTGTCCGATCGACAAATAACAACACCTGGGGACTTGGGATCAGCGAAGAAGGACTGATCTTTGGATCAACCGCGAATCATAATCCAAGCACGTTTGTGCCGATTCCAAATCGCTACTACGAAAAAGTACGCGGCTGGGCGGCTCCGGACATCGGCACGATCGCCGACACGTATATGTTCAGACCGATCACAGAAAACGTTCGCCAGGTCGATCAGTTTGGTGGTTACACGGCCGGTGCGGGCCATGCGTTGTATACGGCTCGCACGTTCCCACAACAGTGGTGGAATAAGACTGCATTTGTCTGTGGACCAACAGGTCACCTTGTTGGCACATTCGTGCTGAGTCGCGACGGTGCAGGCTACAAGTCCACCAGTCCGACAAATCTCCTGGCCAGCGACGACGAATGGGCCGCGCCGATCATGGCGGAAGTCGGTCCCGATGGCGCCGTCTGGGTAATAGACTGGTACAACTACATTATTCAACACAACCCAACCCCGCAGGGCTTCAAGACAGGCAAAGGCAATGCCTACGAAAGCGATTTGCGTGACAAAAAGCATGGTCGCATTTATCGCGTGCTACCAACTGAAGGAACAAAAGACGTCCTGCATTCGTGGACAAGTCTGGCTAAAGCGACCAATGCAGAGCTTACTGCGACGTTGAAGCATCCATCGTTCAATTGGCGATTGCAGGCTCAGCGTCTGCTGCTCGAGCGGAATGCGACCGATGTCGTCCCGCAGCTTCTGGAACTGATCGCCGATCCGTCGGTTGATGAAATTGGTTTGAACGTTGGAGCGATCCATGCGTTGCAGACGCTCACGGGTCTGGGTGTCATTGATTCAGAAAAGAACGTCGCGTCACTCGACGCACTTGGCATCCTCGGCGACAAGATCGCCATCGCATTATCCGCCGCATTGAAACATCCTTCGCCTGGCGTTCGAAGGAATGCAATTGCCGTCCTGCCACATAATGAACATGGGCTCGCTGCACTTTTAGCGGCGAAAAATGTGTTCACCGACAGCGATATCCAGGTGCGACTCCAGGGAATTCTGAGCCTTGCCGACATGCCGTCATCTGATGATGCAGGTCAGCTCGTGGCAACACTCGCGCGCCGCAATGGCGTGGATCTCTGGGAAAACAATGCCGTGACTGTGGCAGCGGCGACTCATGCCGTCGTATTTCTGAAAGCCTTGGGACAACGCGATGAACAGGACTCAGTGAAACTCAATGACAGTGCGCTGCAAACTTCCGAAATCGTCGCCGAACACATTGCCCGCAGCCGACCGACAGTCGAGACAATGCAAGCATTATTGGCGGGACTCGAAAAAGGCTCACCAGAATTGTCTGCCGTCGTAACCCGAGGCATGATTGCTGGCTGGCCACGTGATTACCGATTGCAATCTACAGATGTGATGGAAGCATCATTGCTGAAATTGCTTGAACAGATTGCCCCATCGTCAAAAGGCAAGCTATTGCAACTCGCGTCACTATGCGGATCAAAGGCACTCGAATCGTATGCGAAAGAGATCGTCGCTTCGCTGCTGAAAGTCGTCGGTGACGTGGATTCGACAACGGCAACGAGGATCAATGCGGCTCAGGAAGCGATCGGCTTTCAGTCGGAGAGCGCGGACGTTTTGACCTCAGTACTTGACACAATCACCCTGCAGACAACGCCAGATGTTGCTGTCGGACTGATCGAAGCGGCGGGACTCAGTACAGCAAACGATGCCGGAAAAATCATCGTCGATCGCACCGAACGAATGACGCCGACAATGAAAGCGGCGGTTATGCGAGTGCTGTTGTCTCGCCCAGCGACAACAACAGCGTTGCTGAATGCCGTGGAAGCAGGTACGTTAGAAATCAGCGATTTGACGCTGGATCAGAAGCAGGCGTTGCGAGTTCACCCGGATAAATCAATCCGCGCGGCGGCAGAAAAACTGATGGTGGCCGGTGGCGGACTTCCTGACGCCGACCGTGAAAAAGTGCTGCAATCGCTGCTGCCGTTGTGCGAAGAAAAAGGCGATGTCAAAGTTGGCAAGGCCATGTTTCTGAAACATTGTTCCAAGTGCCACATGCACGGCACCGAAGGTAAAACCATTGGACCAAATCTGACCGGCATGGCCGTGCATCCGAAGCATGAATTGTTGATGCACATCATCGACCCCAGTCGCAGCGTCGAAGGCAATTTCAGAATCTACACTGTCGTTAAGACAAATGGGCTGGTGATTAATGGCATGATGTCCGGCGAATCACGCACGGCGATCACTCTGCTGGATGCCGAAGCAAAGGAGCACCAGATCGCTCGCGAAGATATTGAGGAACTCGTACGATCACGCAAGTCACTGATGCCGGAAGGATTCGAAAAACAGGTAACGCCTGAAGAACTGGCCAGCCTGCTGGAATTCCTGACAGACAAAGGCAAGTACATGCCAATCTCTCTGGATCGTTATGCGACAGCGATCAGCACAAAGGGGCTCTTCGGTCCAACAGATGATGGCCCGGATCGCATGATTTTCAGTGACTGGACTCCAAAAATCTTCAAGGACGTGCCGTTCATCCTCACTGACCCACGCGGTAAATCTGTTCCGAATATCATTCTTTTGAATGGACCGAACGCACCGCTTCCGGCTGCAATGCCAAAGTCGGTCACACTGCCGTGCAACAGCGAAGCAAAGGCCATTCATCTTCTGAGCGGCGTTGGCGGCTGGAGCTTCCCTTATGACGCAAACAAAACGGTTTCCATGATCGTTCGCCTGCATTACAAGGGTGGAGAAACGGAAGACATCGAACTCCTCAATGGAGTGCATTTTGCGGACTACATTCGTCGCGTCGATGTGCCAGGCTCTGAATTCGCGTATGCCCTGGGCGGGCAGCAGATCCGCAGCGTCACAGTGATACCAAAGAAGCGTGATGTGATTGAAACTATGGAACTCGTCAAAGGCCCGGACCGCACGGCCCCAATCGTGATGGCGGTGACGGTCGAACGGATGTAGTCACTGGATCGGTGTTTCGCACGTAGGCGTTTTCCGAAAACTCGGGCCCGAACGCCGCAGTAGGTGATTTCCCTGGCACTCGCAATTCTCTGCATCTGAATTCCTGCGTTTCGATGTGCAAGAACAACCAAAGTATCGTCTGCGCGCAGCGTGTAGGTTGCCGGCGGATCACGTGTCACTATTCCTTCACCAGAACGGACAGCAATGATCACGAACTGCAGCCCCAGGCCGAAGTGAATATCGGTCAATGCACGGCCAACCAAATCTGCATAGGGTGTGACCGGCATTCCCGGCGGATCATCAGGGGGAGAGTTTTTTGAGATCGAGTGGATAAATTCTGGCTTGTTCCTGTTGAATTCGAAAGGTTTGGAAGGCGTCCCAATCCTCGTTTGTGCGGAT
>Ga0209702_10002846_pt1 | contig 28879 bp, 34 predicted proteins | sample FRY01_FD_187210 | JGI IMG/M metagenome (GOLD analysis project Ga0209702, IMG submission 187210) | Freshwater microbial communities from Lake Fryxell liftoff mats and glacier meltwater in Antarctica - FRY-01 (SPAdes) (version 2) | ecosystem: Environmental > Aquatic > Freshwater > Ice > Glacier... | reverse complement strand
AAGCCCCGCATTCTCGGCCTCCAGCCGTTCACGTTCGACATCCTTGTCACGCTTCGCTCTCATGCCGGTCTTCTACAAAATATCGCTGTTCAACGCATCACCTCTTTTCGCAGAATGGACGGCTACCTTGAGAGCCCGGCCACGCGGGCGAGTCCTATTCGTTTTCGCCCACGTTTGGTCGATAAAGACGAGCTGATCAGGGTTCAACTGCGGCTGCTCCCGTTCTGCGGCGATAAGCACTTTTTTTGATGGTCAGTTTTGATGGTCAGGCGGAGCTTCTGAAACGCAGTACACAGCGTCTGCACCGAAAGGTCAGTCTGCAACTCCGCCTTGAGTTCTCGAAGCGTCAGATCCGGCTTCACTTGGATTAACTCGCGCATCTGATCGGCGAGCACGGCCCATGAAGGGCGTGCGTCGTCGCTTCAAGCAAGGGGCGATCTTGTTGAGTTCTCGACGCTCTTGCTTGATCCGCCGTAACCCACGACTCGCTCACATCAAAGCGAGTCGCAACCTCACGCATGCTGCGGCCCTTGTCACAGGCGGCGAGCACTTGACCACGGAACTCTTTCGAATACGGCACCAGAGACACCTCCTTGGGAGTGTCTCCTTTACCCAGCCTGCGCAGAGGGCGCTAGGCCTCATTCAGACGCGCTCTAGCCACACCATTCGTTTCATAAGACGAGGCTCATCATCCGGAACATACGGCTGTCGTCGCTGTGTATTCCGTGACTGTCCAAGCACGAGGTATGCCCGATGTTCACTCAGTCAATTATCAGCCGATAGCATCTCTTGTATGCTCGACCGCTCGCTGCCGCTTCGCCTGGCTTAGAAGTTGAGCTGCGCCACCGAAGGGCGTCCCTGGACGGCCTCCCGCAGAATAGCCTTGTCGAGTTCGGCGTCAGCGAGGAGTCGCTGACGTCGAGCATTCTCTTTCTCAAGATCCTTGAGCCGCTGGGCCTGATCCATCCTCAAGTCCCCGTACTTCTTTTTCAAAAGAAAACGTCTGCTCCGTCACACCGATCTTCTTAACGGACTCGACAACGGTCTTGCCTCTCCCAACCTCAACCTCCCGGAGCTGGGGATGATCTGCTGAGCCTACTCCTTCTTTCCCCGTGGCATTTGTGTGCCTCCTTTGATTTGCAACACTCCCAGATTCTCTCCTTGGAAGTGGTGCCGTTTAAGAGGGCAGGTCAATCCCCGTGATTCCGTTCGCTGATATCCATACGGCCTCCTGGATGGGAAGTCGCAGCATGCCATCGAAAGATAGATCGCGCCAGATGAGTAAAATAGGCTTGGGCGCACGAGCGTTGACTGGGAGCCGTACGGCATGTGCCTGAAATGTTTTCTTCTCTGTTTTCTTCTTCACCTTCGTTTTCTCCCGGCTTGGGGGATCGGGCACGAGGGAAAGACGACTTCGACAGGTGGCATCGGCTTGTCGTGCCCAACTATTGGCGGTTCGTCGGCCACTTCATTGGCGAATCGGATCAGTTGTGTCAGATTCCAACCCAGCCAATCCGCACTGTCTGAATGAGCCGACAGTGACTCAGCCACTTGGCGAAACAGTCGCCCGGCGCGGCGCGAGTGAGACGCGACTCCAGCGGCGTTGCCTTCGCGTACTTTCACGCCGGCGGCAGCCAGCGCGATGAGGCCCTTAAGGAAATCGGCGATCGGTCCCGTGTGGCCCGCTGCGTGCCAGATGGATTCCCAGACTTCGTGAGATTCCCAGTAGTAGCCGTGGTCGAAGAGTTCGATGCCGCGCAGGTACTCGGCGGAAGCTTGCCAGTTCGCCGGGTCGAGGGGGGCTGCCTGATGCGGTTCCGCGCCAAAGCTGTGTCCGGCAGGATCACTGATCGGGTGCGGGAAGCGGCCGGGGACGAAGGCATACGGCGGGAATGCGGCCGGCTCGGAAATCTCCGCTTCTCGGTCACCGATCTTCATGCTGCATTTCCCTGGCTTAACGATTGCCGCCTTAGCTGGCAGTCAACTCGACCAGCGGAACTCGTTCGCTCTGGATTTGTCGAGCCTGCTCGGCGTACGTGCGTACATCCTGCGAGATCTTCATTGAACAGAAATGGGGACCGCACATCGCGCAAAAATGCGAGGACTTGGCGGCTTCCGCCGGTAGTGTTTCATCATGGAATTCGCGCGCCGTGTCCGGATCGAGACCGAGATTGAACTGGTCTTCCCAACGGAACTCGAAGCGTGACTTGGACAAGGCGTTGTCGCGGATTTGAGCGCCGGGGTGCCCCTTGGCCAAGTCGGCCGCATGGGCCGCAATCTTGTACGTGATGACACCCGTCTTGACATCATCCTTGTTCGGCAGGCCGAGGTGTTCCTTGGGCGTGACATAGCACAGCATGGCGGTGCCGTACCAACCGATCATCGCCGCGCCGATGCCGGAGGTGATGTGGTCATAGCCGGGTGCGATGTCAGTGGTCAGCGGCCCGAGCGTGTAGAACGGTGCTTCGTAGCACTTGTCCAACTGCAATTCCATGTTTTCCTTGATCATGTGCATCGGCACGTGTCCGGGGCCTTCGATCATGACTTGCACGTCGTGCTTCCAGGCGATCTGAGTCAGCTCACCCAGCGTTTTTAACTCGCTGAACTGTGCTTCGTCATTGGCGTCGAAGATCGAACCGGGACGCAGACCATCACCCAGACTAAAGCTGACGTCATAGGCCTTCATGATCTCGCAGATGTCTTCGAAATGGGTGTAGAGGAATGACTCCTGATTATTTGTCATCATCCACTTGGCCATGATCGAGCCGCCGCGTGAAACGATGCCGGTCATGCGCTTGGCACACATCGGCACATAGGCCAGCAACACACCGGCGTGGATGGTGAAGTAGTCAACGCCCTGCTCGGCCTGTTCGATCAGCGTGTCACGGTAGATTTCCCAGGTCAGGTCTTCGGCCTTGCCGTTGACCTTTTCCAGCGCCTGATAAATCGGCACCGTGCCGATCGGCACCGGCGAGTTGCGGATGATCCATTCACGCGTCTCGTGGATATTTTTGCCGGTGGACAGGTCCATCACGTTGTCGGCACCCCAGCGGATCGCCCACGTCAGCTTGTCGACTTCCTCGCAGATGCTGGAGGTGGTGGCCGAGTTGCCAATGTTGGCATTGATTTTCACCAGAAAATTGCGGCCGATGATCATCGGCTCGATTTCCGGATGGTTGATGTTGACCGGGATGATGGCGCGGCCACGGGCAATTTCCGCGCGCACAAACTCGGGCGTGATTTCCGCAGGAATGCTGGCGCCGAACGACTGGCCGGCATGTTGGCGGGCCATCAAATCGGCCAGTTTATTTCCCGACGGACCGGACGCTTTCAATTCTGCGAGATACTCCTTGCGGCGCATGTTTTCGCGGATCGCGACGTACTCCATCTCCGCCGTGATGATGCCTTGTCTGGCGTAGTACATCTGCGACACGTTTTTGCCTGGCAATGCACGACGCGGCTTGCGCGTGAGGTTAAAACGCATTTCCGCCAGTTTCGGGTCATTCATGCGCTCAATGCCGTAGGCTGAACTCGGGCCGGATAACTCCTCGCTGTCGCCACGATCAATAATCCATGGCGTGCGCGGCGTTTGCAGGCCGGAACTGATGTCGATGCTGACATGGGGATCGGTGTACGGTCCGGAGCAGTCATAGACATAAATCGGCGGGTTCTTTTCCACGTCGTAGGGGGCTTCGGTATCCGACTGGCTGATTTCGCGCATCGCGACCTGGATATCGGGGCGCGAGCCTTCGACATGGATTTTGCGGGAATTCGGCAGCGGCAGGATGGCGCGTTCATCCACCGTGGCGGTGGCGGACAGGAATTTCGGTTTGGCGTTCATTGGGTTCCTTTGTGGGTTTTAGTTCAGTTCGGGCTGCGGCGTGATGTGCAGGTAGGGCTTGATGACAGTGTAGCCCTACAGAAATGATAGTGTTCCAGCCTTGGAGTGTCATCGCGGGTAGTTGCGATCGGTGATATTCAGCTTGGACATATTCAGGGCAAAACCTTCCTAAAGTGGAGATGAACATTTGAAACGCTGAGACTTTGCAAACGGGGAAACTTATAATGTATCAGGAACCGATGTCACAAAAGCCGAGGAGTCATTCCACACGATCGGTTCCTAACACCCGTGTTTTCCTTGCTGTTTCACTTCAATGCTGATGTCGATCTCGAATTGACGGGATATCAGCTCCGCGAAAGCGTCTCCGATTTCGCGGGCTGCGACTTCGCTCGACGCCACACGGTGAAAATGCGCGAATTCGGACTCCTGTCCGAGCAACATCAACGAATTCCGTCGTTGCACTCCGATACACCACCCTCCATCCCCTTGCGGATGGAGGCGAAGCGCGAGAGCGGCCTGGTTGGCCACGGCGTCGTGCGTGCTTCCCATCAGACTTTCGACGTACTCTCGCCGACGGATCAAATGCCAGAGGAGGGCGTATGCCTTCGCGGAAGAGTGTTCGTTTTCAGCAATCGGCAGTGAAAAAACAGCCGATTCGACTGGCACCGGTAAGCCTTCGATTCCAAATAGCAAACAAACCGCTGAGTCCGACTGGACATTCAGTTGCCTCGCCTCCACTTCCGCGGCGAGGAACGTCTTCTCGATGTCGGCCGTTCTCTGCTCATAGTATGTCTTTGCGTAATGTTGGATGTCGTGGGCAAAGAGTTCTTGCGGGTGTGCCGTGACATCCTTGCGAAGCACCATGGTGAACGGCGTGTCTGGCCGCAGTTGGTACTTGGCCTTCAAGCTGGCAAGATCGTCGTGAGTCACCTGCTCGACCGGCTTGCCCAAACGCGATGTCTCGATGCGAAACGGAACTGTTGTGATCAGAGTTCCACTTTCAAACGGAACTGCTTCTTGATCGGCAAACCGCAGCAAGTGACCAACGAAGGCTGCGGTGCAACTTGGTGAATCCTCTTGGTCCTCGTAAACCATGAGCACGTTGCCGTGCAGGACTTCGTCTCCGGGTTCCATATTGAGGATGGCAACATCGGTGTTGTGTGTTGGCATGGTCATTGTTTCGCCTTACCGCTAAATGCATGGGCATCCGCTAACGCAGATCGCAACGTGCTTCGTCAGACGCCTTCCGACCGCGCAGCCTGTCTCCCCAGGACCGCAACTCGTCCGGAGGCACGTGGCATTGGAGGTAAGGAAATAGGACACGTTCCTCCCAACGAATATGTGCACGGAGCGTCGCTGCCAGAACTGCCAGATCGTCGAGCGCTAAGGGTCCGCCGGAGTCGAGCCTGTCGTTCAGAGAACACAGCAGTAAACGCAACAGGTCGTGTTCGTCCAGCAGTCGGGATCGCATCACACCGCTCAACGCGTCCAGGAGAACGTGTTCTTCGTCGGCCATGTGGCTGGCAAACCGTGGGCTCCAATACTGTTGCAGCGCGGCAGCAGCCGTTCGCAAACCGGCACTCTGCGGGCTGCCTAGTTGCTGGTCAAGTTCTCTCCAGTAAAGAAGCGCCCGATGATGCTCGCGTGACAGCGGCTGCAGGCTGGGATGTCGCTTCATCATTCAACCCTTTCGGTGTATGGCTCTTGGAACCCTTGGTATTCTCTTCGGCTGGCAGGCCGCGAAACGCCACCCGTAATCAACCTGGCTCCGCGTTGGTACGTGAAGTACGACCAAGCCCAGTTGAACAGCACGACGAGGCGGTTGCGGAAGCCGATCAGAAAATAAATGTGTACGACCAACCAGATGACCCAAGCCGCAAAGCCACTGAACTTCCAACGGCCAAACTGAAGAATGGCCGCCTTGCGCCCGATCGTGGCCATCGTTCCTTTGTCGACATAACGGAACGGTTCACGCGGCTGGCCTCGCAAGTCGTGTTCGATGTTGCGGGCGACGTGGCGTCCCATTTGCATCGCGATCGGGCTGATTCCAGGCAGCGGCTGGCCGTCCTGATCAGAAAAGTGCGTCATGTCGCCGATGGCAAAAACGTGAGCGTGGCCGGGCAGGCTGAGATCGGGTTCGACAAGAATTCGGCCGGCGCGGTCGAGCGGCACTCCGAGCCGTTCCGTGAACGGTGTGGCTCGCACGCCGGCGCCCCAGATGACCGTCGTCGAAGCGACGAGTTCGTCCCCCAGCCACACGCCCTGCTCGTCGATTTGAGTGACCTGCGCGTGTACGCGAGTCGTCACTCCCAGCTTGGCGAGCTGTCGCGTGGCGCTCGCGGACAAGTCCGCAGCCAACATCGGCAGGATGCGTGGTCCCCCTTCCAGCAACAGAATCTCGGCTGACTGTGGGTTGATCGATCGAAAGTCGCGGGCGAGCACATGCCGGGCGAGTTCGGCGATGGCTCCCGTCAGTTCGACGCCGGTGGGGCCTCCGCCGACAACCACGAACCGCAGCCGTTCGCGTTGTCGCGTCGTGTCCCCTTCGCGCTCGGCCGCCTCGAATGCCAACAGCACGCGGCAGCGGATCTCGATCGCATCGTCCAGGCTCTTGAGTCCAGGTGCAAACTTCGACCATTCGTCGTGTCCGAAGTAGCTGGTTCGCCCGCCAGTCGCGAGAAGGAGGTCATCGAACGGCAGTTCGCCATCGCGAAGTCGCAAGGTTCGTCGTTCGAAGTCGATCCAGGTCGCTTCACCCAGCAGCACGGTGACGTTGCGCTGAGTGTTAAGAATCGACCGGATCGGCGCGGCGATGTCCGCGGGCGACAGGCCGGCCATCGCGACTTGGTACAACAGCGGTTGAAACAGGTGGTGGTTCATGCGATCGACGAGTGTGACAAGGACGGGGGCCTGACGCAGCGCTTTCGCTGCCGCCAAGCCACCGAATCCGCCGCCAACGATGACAACCTGCGGCGGCGAAGTCGGTCTCGTTTCCAGTTTTGGTTCTGCCACGTTCGGCCTCCGTGTCTTCGCCCATGTCAGTCAGCATCACGAGCCTGCGAGCGGCGTACTCGACTCGACCTGGTGACACGACCTTGAGGTCAGTGAATCGTTGCGGGAAACACCAAGGTGTCAGGGTCCGTGTCAGGAACAATTACTGACACCTTTTTCTCCTTTGGGCAGATCATACGCCGCGAGACTCGGATGAGCCTGAGAGGCGTTCTTTCATCCAGTTGATCAATCCCCCGCGGAGCAAGAACTGCACTTGCCGCGGTGACATGAAGTGACGCACCTGGAACTTTCGCTGGCGAGTGACGTTCTCGACCACCAACTCACCCCCCTCGGCGAGCACGCGCCGCGCGCCAGCTAGGCGCAGCACGTCGCCGGCCTGGATGGCATCGTAGTCGGCGGGATCGACGAAGGTCAGCGGCAGCACGCCGAAGTTGATCAGGTTTTGCGAGTGAATCCGCGCGAAGCCCTTGGCCAGGACCGCGCGCAGCCCGAGGTACTGCGGGCCCAGCGCGGCGTGCTCGCGGCTCGAGCCTTGGCCGTAGTTGCTCCCGCCCACCACGACGTGGCCTTTCACCTGCTTGGCCCGCGCGGCGTAGGTGGGATCGAGCATGTCGAAGGAGAACTCGGCGATCCTAGGAATGTTGCTCCGGAACGGCAGCACCCGCAAGCCGGCCGGCATGATCTCGTCGGTAGAAACGTCGTCCGCCACCTTCAGCAGAACGGGCACTTCGATCTCATCCGGCAGCGGCTCGAACGTCGGCAGCGAAGCGATGTTCGGGCCCTTCACGAGGTCCACTTGCAGCGACGCCTCCAGCGGCAACGGCGACACGAACATCTCGCGGTTGATGATCGGGTCATCGGGGTCGGCGATGCGCGGGTAGGGGATGCCGAGCGTGCGCGGGTCGGTGATCACGCCGGTGAGCGCCGACGCCGTGGCGGTCTCCGGGCTGACCAGACACACCTTGTCCTCGCGCGTGCCGGAGCGGCCAGGGAAGTTGCGAGGCACCGTGCGCAGAGAGAGTTCCTGCGTGGCGGGTGCCTGACCCATGCCGATGCAGCCGTTGCAGCCGGCCTGATGCAGCCGCGCACCGGCGTGCAGCAGGTGGGCGATGTGCCCGTCGCGCACCAAAGTTTCGAGCTGCGCCCGGGACGTGGGGTTAATGTCGAACGACACGCGGTCGTGTACTCGCCGGTCCTGCACCATCACCGCTGGAACGGCGAAGTCGCGGTAGCCGGGATTGGCCGACGAGCCGATGTACGCCTGGTAGATCCGCTCGCCCGCGACTTCACGGACCGGACGCACGTTCCCCGGGCTGGACGGCATGGCGATCAGCGGCTCGAGGCTCGCCAGATCGATCTCGTCGTGCATGTCGTAGGTCGCGCCGGGATCCGCGGCCAGTTCCACCCAATCCTCTTCTCGCTGCCATGCGCGCAGGAAGCGGCGCACCTCCTGGTCGGAAGGGAAGACGGTGGTGGTCGCGCCCAGTTCGGCGCCCATGTTGGCGATCACGTGCCGATCCATCGCGCTCAGCGTGGCCAGCCCAGGTCCGTAGTACTCGACGATCCGGCCCAGTCCGCCCTCCACGCCGTGGCGGCGCAGCATCTCGAGGATCACGTCCTTGGCGCTCACCCACTCCGGCAGTCGGCCGGTGAGCTTCACACCCCAGATCTGCGGCATGAGCGTGAAGAACGGCTCACCCGTCATGGCCAGCGCCACTTCCAGCCCACCGGCGCCGATGGCCAGCATGCCGATCGCGCCGCCCGCCGGCGTGTGGCTGTCGGAGCCAAGGAGCGTCTTGCCAGGCTGGCCGAAGTTTTCCTGGTGGCACGGATGGCTCACCCCGTTTCCCGGCCGCGAGTACCACACGCCGAATCGCTGGCAGGCGCTGCGCAGGAAGAGGTGGTCGTCGGGGTTCTTGTAGTCTTCCTGGATGATGTTGTGGTCGACGTACTGGACGCTTAGCTCGGTCTTCACCCGGTCCAGGCCCATCGCCTCCAGCTCCAGCATCACCAGCGTGCCGGTGGCGTCCTGAGTGAGCGTCTGGTCGATCCGGATCCCGATCTCCTCGCCGGGCTTCATGTCGCCATGCACCAGATGCGACTGGATCAGCTTCTGCGTGACGTTCAGGCTCATAGTCATTCTTCCAAGTGAAGACGCGGCGCCTACTTCTTGGGAGGAAGGGGGCTGATTGCGAGCATACGCTCCACCGCTCGCCGTGCCGCGGGGATGATGTTCTCATCCACTTCCACTTGCGGCGAAAGAGTTTCCAGTGCGGCGAGTATCTTCGGCAGCGTGATGCGCTGCATGTGCGGACACAGCACGCACGGGCGCACGAAGTCGACGCCGGGGTTTTCCGCCGCGACGTTATCCGCCATGGAACACTCCGTCACCATCACCACCTTCGCGGCGCCAGAGGTCTGCACGTCGCGAATCATGCCGGAGGTGGAGCCGGTGAAATCGGCCTCAGCGCACACTTCGGGCGGGCATTCCGGATGCGCGAGCACACGCACGCCGGGAAATTGCTCGCGCAATGCGCGAATGAGTTCGGGAGTGAAGCGATCGTGCACCATACAGGTGCCGTGCCAGGCGATGATCTCGACAGAGGTTTCTTTGGCCACGTTAGCGGCGAGATAGCGGTCGGGCAAAAAGAGCACGCGCGGACTGCCACATTCCCTAGCCGCCGCTTCGACCACGCGCACGGCGTTGCTGGAGGTACAGCAGTAGTCCGACTCCGCTTTTACTTCGGCGGAGGTGTTTACATAGCTCACCACCGGCGCGCCTGGATAGTGCTGCTTGAGCAGGCGCACGTCGGCACCGGTGATGGATTCGGCGAGCGAACAGCCCGCCGCAACGTCTGGGATCAGCACGGTGCGTTCGGGCGACAGCACCTTCACCGTTTCAGCCATGAAGTGCACACCGCACATCACGACTATCGGTGCTTCATCTTTATCAAGTGTGGCGGCATATTGCGCGAGTTGCAGCGAGTCACCCACCAAGTCCGCCACGCCGTAGGCGATTTCCGGCAACTGGTAATTGTGCGCGAGGATGAGCGCGCGCTTTTCTTGTTTGAGTTGATTGATGCGGTGGATGAGCGGCGCCTTGAGCAGCCAGTCGACATCGGCGAGGAGGCCGTGCAGTCGCTCCCACACCGGCTGCGTGACGCGCGCGACCTCGTCGGTGAACTGATGGTCGCGGTACGTCAGCAGCGGCGCAGTGCCGCGCGCGCCGGACGTCACACGCGTGGGGATTTCGTCGTTCATTGTGTGCTGTAAACTTGTTCTGTGCGCCATTGTCCGCTTTCTCCGAATGAGGTGACTCTCCATATTTCGTATTCGTTTAAATCAGGGTACACGCGTCAGTGGCAGCGATTCCGGCGACTCGGCATACCCTAACGACGCACGGCTAAAATCCCTTCCATAGCGCGGGCCAGCTTTGAAGCAAGCTGGTTCCACTACCTTGTTCGACATCAGCTATGTTCAACTGCGACAACCTGCGCGACGGCGTGGATGGTTGCGGCAATCCGTCCGACGTCGTGCAACTGTTACGACGACATGCCTTCTTTTTGAAGCAGGTCGAAATGCGACTTCACGCACAAATGGCATTTGCCCACGACCGACGCGGCCAGCGCATACATTTCAAAGCGCCGCTTATCGACCCCGCCGTTGTTTGCATAGGCATTCATCCGAAGCTAGGCGGCCTGGCTTTTAAGGTCCGCATCGTCCGCCATTTCTACATAAGGATACCACGCATTGGTCATGCCCATCAATGCGGCTGCGCTGAGCGCAGCCTGAATCTCTTCGGCTGAAAGGGCGCCACCGGCCTTGATCAGCTCGATGATCTTTTTGCTGCCTGCGGCAAAAGCGGCAGCCAGCGCGACGTCTACCGCATTGCCTTGCAGGCTGAAGTGGGCGATTGTGCCGTCGAGATTCAAACGTAGGTCGCTAGCATACTCTGGGATCAAATCTTTGATTGGATTCAGGAATTCCATGGATAAAGTTGGATAAAGTTTCTGTGTTAGCGTGCTTAGGCATTGCACGACAATAACTCACGCCACATGGTATTGGCCTTCAGGGGCGACATCTGCGATGAGTCGAGGCATGAAAGACGCCGAACTGATTGAGACGATCCATCGCAAGTACTCCGCGATCCTCATGGACCTCGACGAGTGGGGAACCCGTCGTTGGGCGGCCGCTGAGGCCATGTCGCTTGGGTGGGGAGGGATCACCGCCGTGGCCCAGGCGACCGGCCTCGCTCGTTCTACCATCCAGATTGGTATCGCGGAACTGAAGTCTCCGCAGGTTCTTGCGTCTGACCGTCAGCGATGGCCGGGTGGTGGCAGGAAGTCTCGCGAGCATGAGCAATCGGATCTCTGCCAAGCTCTTGAGCGGCTGATTGAATCAGGCACGCGGGGTGACCCGATGTCGCCGTTGCGCTCACCGATCAAGAGCACTCGGGTTCTGGCACGAGAGCTCAGGCTGCAGAAGTTCCACGTCGGTAGCACAAAAGTTGGCGAAGTGCTGAAGGCTATGGGCTCCGCAACAAGTTCCATGGCGAATGGAACTATGAAATCCGACTCTACTTATAAACGTCGGCTTTGACCGATCTATTGACGCGAGAGTCCTTAGGCAATGTGCAACTGCCTTTTTGGCAGGCGCGAAGATTTTTTAGATGAGCGTGCGCTTGTATCGCTTGCGACGTCGTACTGTCTCGAGACGGACGCCGCCCAAGATCATGGCCAACTGTGTCGAGTCGATTCGCACTCGCTCTTGTCCAGGACGGGACGGTAGCGTTTTGAACGTGCCCTGCTCGAAGTCGCTTGTACCAGAGCACGAAGCCGTCGCCATCCCACCGGAGCGCCTTGATCCGGTCCCGCCGCTTGTTGACGAACAGGAACAGACTACCGTCGGCAGGGTCAACACGATCTTCCGGGATCTCCATCACCGCGCCTGCTGCGAAGCGGATCGTCACGCCCCGGTGGCTTAGCAGTTCGACGGGCGAGAAGGCCGAAGCTGACATCGGGGCGGCTGGTTCAGGCGACGCCCGTGAACACTTTTGCCGCCAGTATTGAAACGTTGCGACTGATACCCACTCCCGACTGCACAACCGGGCCACGCTCAAGCCCGATGTCGCATGCCGCTCCAGCCGTCACTGCCATGCTGGGAATTTTAGATGATCTGTTTGTCGTGGCATGAATTGCCTCCTTCGATACGGGGTGAACAACGCCAACCCCCGAGGCTAGCACGGCGGTCAAGTGTGGTTGTGGTGAACGCTCACCGCAAAACCCTAACTTAAAAACTGGCAATATTCATGGGGGCAGGTCATAATCATCAATCAATCAACGAGGGAGCCGTCCGCCATCTTTCCCACCGCACTAACAATTGTCGAAGAAAACAAGCTGCTCATTGAATGGAGCAACGGCCTCAAGTTCGTCTATTCGTTCGGCGAGTTACGCGACCAGTGCCCGTGCGCCATGTGTCGCGTGAAGCGCGAGAAGCAGGACGACCGGCAACCGGCGACGTTGTTCCCCGTGTTGTCCGTGTTGACGGCCGCCGAGGTACGGCCGTTGCGTATCGATGGAATGAAACCCATTGGCAACTATTCTTACAAGATCGCCTTCAGCGATGGCCATAACACCGGCATCTATTCCCTCGAGTTCCTGCGCACTCTGGGAACACGGATTCTCTGACCGGGACTTATGTTTAGCAGCTTGCCGGAGCCCATTGACCAGTAACCGTGACGGCAAAACCCTTCGGCAACCACTCCGCATCAGGCAGCACTTTGCACATCTTTTGCCGGTTGTCGTAGAGATCGGAGTGATGGGGCGGAATGCCGGTGAAAATCGCGGCGAGTGACGGATTGCACGACGGCGCGGCGCAGGAGGCGTTGGTGAAGAGCATTCTCTACTTTGCCAGGCGGTCGAAGTGCGGCGTGCGTGCCTGCGGATGACCGCCGAGCGGGCTGATCCAGTCGTTGAGGGCCATGAACAAGACGTTCGACGGCACCGCCGAGGCCTGAGCGCAGAGCAACAGGGCAAGCCGTTTCATGCGACGACCTCCACGACGATTTTGCCGAGCACTTCCATCTTTGGCGAGATGCCGAGACCTGGGGCGTCGCTGGCTCGCATGAAACCATTCTCGCGCTGCGGTGCGCCATCCGCAGTGCTGACTGTGACGTAGCTGTTAAAGTCGGTGCTGGTGAAGCGAAATTCCTCCGGCGTGCTGTGCGCGAGGTGAGCAATGGCCGCAGTCGTGATGTCGCCGCCCCAACTGTCTTCCAGCGTCATCGCCATGCCCATGCTGACGCAGAGATCGCGGACTTGTTTGGTTTTAGTAAGACCGCCGAGCTTGCTGATCTTCAAATTGACCACGTCCATGGCGAGATCGGCCTTGGCTCGCAGAAGCATGTCCAAGCCATCCACGTTTTCATCCAGCACGAAGGGATGATCGGTGTGACGGCGCACCGCGAGGCATTCCTCGTAGCTCAGGCAGGGCTGCTCGATGTAAACGTCCACGTCGCGCACCGCGCGAACGACGCGCATCGCCTCGTGTTGTGTCCAGCCGGTGTTCGCGTCGGCCACGAGTCGATTACTCGGCTTGAGCATCGCGCGCACGGCGCGGATGCGCTCGATGTCCGTGTCCGGATCACCGCCGACTTTGAGCTGGAAACGCGTGTAGCCTTCGGCGCAATAACCCGCGACTTTTTTCGCCATGATCTCGGGCTCTTCCTGTGAGATGGCGCGATAGAGCCGCACGCTTTCGCCGAAGCGCCCGCCCATCAGCAAGCACACCGGCAGGCCGGTCGCCTGCCCGAGAATGTCCCAGCACGCGATGTCGATGCCGCTCTTCACATACGGATGCCCCTTGAGCGCGGCGTCCATGCGGTGATTGAGTTTCGCCAGTTCGCGTGGGTCATAGCCGATGAGATGCGGGCCGAGTTCGCGAAGCCCGGTGCGCACGCCCTCGGCATACGCTGGCAGATAGAACGGCCCGAGCGGGCAGACCTCGCCGAAGCCGATGAGTCCGGTGTCTGTCTCGACACCGACGATGGTGCTGTCGAAAACGCTGATGGACTTGCCGCCGGACCATTTGTAGGTGCCTTCATGCAGCGGCAGCTCGACGCGATGAGCAAAGATGCGGGTGATTTTCATGGGGTTGGAAAAAAGAGATTCAGCTCAGGGATTGGGGATTTCGTTCAGCGTGCAGTATACGCGGTCGTGAAGAAGCATTTCGCAATCACGCGACTTCAATGAAAGTCGTGCACATGACCCTGCACGAGCCCTGCACGAGCAATCATTTAAGGCGCTAGGTATGGCGACTCCTGTGGATCAGGCATTTTCCGCTCCATATGAAAATACGGGACCAATGTGGTCAGCCGGTCATCATCCACGGGGCCGCCGACGGTAAAGTGATAGAGGCACTGAAAGGCATCGCTTTGAATGCCGAGGATGTCGTGAAAGACGTCGTCGAAGTAGCAGCCAATACCGGTAGAACGGATACCGGCTGCCTCCGCTTCCAGGTAAAGCACCTGACCCAGCACCCCGGACTCCCAGAAAAGTCGCCGGTACCACCACGGGCCCCGCTGACGGATTGTGTCGCCGAACACGGCCAGCATGCCGAGGCTGAAAGCGCCGTCTGAGGCGATCTCCTGGTGGCAGCTCACCATCCGGGAAGCATCTCGCAGGTCCGACTCGGCCAGGCACCAAAGCCGCAAGTGCTCGGGGCAGTTGGCCGGCCGTTTCCACAGGAACACATCTCGAAGTGCGGGCCGCAGTTTTTCATGCACTGCCGCATCCCGTTCCAGCAGATACAAACCCGGCGTCAGCCCGCGGACCCGATGCACGAATAGGCCGAGGTGAAGAAGTGGTGCCCACGGCAGCGTATCCCAGGGCGGTACTCCGGGGCGCGGCAGCAGACTGTCCAGCATCCGATAGAAGGTCTCGGCGGAGATCGAAGTCGTCCCGTCCAGAGCGAGGCAACTGCGGCGCTGGCGGATCAGCGTGGCCGCAGCCGCTTGGCTCGACAGTATCAAGGGCGGCAACGCAGCGGGTTCCACGGTCTCCATCGGCTCCGTTGCCGGCTTCCACGTTGCCTGGGCCACCTCGTCGATGATCGGCCAATCGACATGCTGCGGACTCAGCGGATTGGCCCGGCCCTGCCAGGAGGGCAAAAAAGGGGACAGGTCCAATTTATGCGAAGCACCCTCCGGGCCATTCCGGCAAATTGGACCTGTCCCCTTTTTGCTCACCAAAAGAAGTACGTCGGGATGCTCGCGGTCTGCGGCGGCCACGTCGGCAAAGTCGGCATCGCGGTCGAGTCCGAGCAAGGCCGTCACGTCCACGTCACCAGGCGCGTCGAGCAGTCGGGCGGACCAGCCTAGCGCCGCCGCCGCGAAGCGGACTGAGGCGATGGCGTGCCCCACGTCGTGCTGGCAATACCGAAAGGCCCGCTCGCCGTACTTCCAGGCCTCTCGCCAGTGGATCGAAGACAAGCCGACCAGGAAACGATTGGGGGAAAGGACTGCGGTCAGACGATCATGCGCCATGGGACTTAGCAAACAACGGCGTTCGAGGCAATGGTCGCGGCTGACATAGTGGTATACGCCTTCCGTCAGACCAGGCAGTTCCGGAACGATCAGGTAGCCCTCCGTCGGATGCAGATTGCCGCTCGACGGATTGCACCGCAGCGCCCAGCGAGACCCTTGGTACTGCTTCCAGGCGGAAAGGCCGAGTGACAGCTCGAAGAGTATCCCGATCGTTTCGACACCGATGGGCTGCGGCGGAATGACCCCCGTGCGAAAAAGATCGCCGTAGGACGAGGTAACTTGATCGGCGCGGAGGTCTAGCTCGATCCGCGGCGCCCCGACGTAAGTGCGGAAAGGATCCGGCTGCGTCGCCCAGTCGAGATAGCCAGGCGATCGGGCGTACCGCTGCAGGTGGTGCTTGGTCTGCTGGTGATAGGCCAGCGTCCGCTCAATCGTCGAGTCGAGATTCACCGGACTTGAATCCTCCAAAAACAACTGATAATCGCCCGGCATTCCTATGGACACGTTTCATCCTAGCGTTTCATCCCAGATTGAGCACATTCTGCGGATCTCAACCAGTCTTTAGCACGACCGGCAGTTGGTTGATCTTGGCCGCCATGATGAAGTCGCTCTCGGAAAGGCCGCCAATCGCGTGCGTCCAGAGTTCAATGGCGACGTTGCGGTAGCCGACCAGGTGCAGGTCGGGATGATGGCCTTCCTCCTCCGCAAGCTGAGCGACGCGGTCAAAGAAGTCGATGGCGGCCATGAAGTTTTTCACGACCCACTCGCAGCGAATTCGAAGACCATCGTCGGTGATCTGCCAGCCGGGTAGCTTCGCAACGAGTTGCTCGGCCTCTTGCCGTGGTACTGGCGGCACGCCGCCGTGGCACGGCTGGCACTTCTTCAAAGTCAACTCTTCTGCGCTAACGATACTCATTGCTAGTTCCCTTCTCAATAAGACTTGATGGATGACCAGTTTTCATGCAGCCGCTGGCCGACCGCAGAACGGGCAAAGCGTGGATCCCTCGTCGCATCGACTTCGCTTTGATCGGAGCGAAATGCTTCCGTCACGCGATGACCGCAGTCGGAGCAGAAATGCTCCCACGAGTGGATCGTGAGCGTGTCTTTCACAAACAGATTGTGCGAGCAGTTCACGGTTCCTCGGCTGCAGCCTGGACAGGAGCCGATCGTTTGCCGGTCGCGAGCCATTGCCTGATCCTCCTCATGCGTGAGCGGTTGCCGGTTCATTGAGGCTTTTATACTCGGCGTCGAAGCGGAGCAGTTCCGCGACGCCCGCAAACAGCGCGCAGTCTGGGTGGGCAGTGCCATGGAACTTCAATAGGTCCGCGTTGTCCGAGCTGACATTGGGCGTGTCGCGTGCGAGTTCCTCAGCAATCGTGCCGTGCAGCAACCGGCTGTTCTCCGTGACGATTTCCAGCTTCGCCTTTTTCGTTTCTTCAACCATGTCAATCCACCTCGACAAATACGTCATTCCCTTCGACCTTGAAAAAAAGGTGCCATGAACGAAGGGCACAAAAACAGCGGAGTCATTCTACACTATCGGTTCCTGACACATTTGTTTTCCCTTCGTAGGTTTTGGGGCCAGCCAACGCGCATCATTCCACCATCAATCCCTCAAACGTCGCCTTGAAATCCGCTTCCGTCAGCGCCGTATCGAACAGTCCCACGTCCATGCCCTTGTGCCGGCTCACACCCATGTAGCGCAAGCTCGCGTCCTCATACCGGCGGAACTTCCAAACGGCGTCGTTCATGAGCGCGCTGTTGAACACGCCCAAGCTCACCAGCCGCTCGAAGTCCGCTGTCGTCAGCCCCGTGACGCGCTTAAACAGCTTCGACTCCAGCTTGGTGATGACATCCTTCAGCCGCTGCTCGCGGAAGTCGGTTAGGTACATGAAGACGGGGATCCGCGCCGCGAACTTGATGAGCTTCTCCTGCACTTGTTTGCGGAGGCTTTTGCGCTCCTTTTCCGCTTCGGTCAACTCCTTCTTTTCCCGCGCGCTCGGTTCCTCTCCTTCGCCGGCCCGGCGTTTGGCGTCCTTGATCTGTTCCGAACGGTTGATGATCGTCTCTAGGTCGGCGTTCAAGTTGCGGAACCCTTCGATGTTCCTCAGCGCCTGCATGGCCGCGTCGTCCTTCATCAGCCGCGTGAGCGTGCTGTCGTCTACGTTCACCAGCAGGACGCTTTCCCACCGCTTGGCCAGGAGCGTCGCGCTCGTACCGCTGGTGGCGATGTCCAAGATCGCCTCCGCGTCGAGCTGGCGCATCGAGCTGCCGTCGTACGCCAGTACCGGCAGAAAGCCCACCAACTCCGCGACGCGCTGCTCGGGCGTGGTGTCGTCGGTCGCCAGGCGCGAACCATAGTCGGCGATCTGCCGCAGCGCGCGGTTGGGCGCGAAGTCGAAGACGTAACACTCCGGCTTGACGACAATCTCCCCGCCGTTTTCGTCCGCCACCGTCCAAGGCGACTGCACACGAAAGGCGCTCTGAAAATACGTCTCCGGGCTGCTGCACTTGCGGAGCATCAGCATCCCCGCCCACGGGCGCACGGTCACGCCCGTCGTCAGCTTCCCGCACGAAAGCGTGATGCTCTTGCTCGATAGCGGTTCGTCCATCGCCTCCAGCACTGGCGGCAGCGCCGCCGCGCCGATGCCCGCGCGTGATCCCGCCGCGATCACCACGTTGTAATCGTGGTAGAACGTGTTGTTCTTCGCCTTCAGTAGCTTTGCCATCGCATAACACGATGCCACGCTCGGCAGGAACCAGAACGAATGTTGCAGCACGCCCAGCAGCCGGGCGTCGGAGAACGGCAACGGCGGCCGGTCCCTCCCCAACTTTAAGTCATCCACCGTCGTCCCACGGTACGCGCCGCGGATCAGGTCCAGCCACTTCTGCACCTCGTCCGCGTGCTCAAACTTCGCTTCCTCGCCTTCGCCCTCGGCCAGAAAGAACTCGTTCAGGTCGAACTCGTTGAACTCGCCTTCTTCCGCCACCTGCCGGATGTCGTCCGGCAGTGTGTAGGTCATCAACACCAACCGGGGCAGCGCCGCATACGGATTCGCACCCGGCCCCGCCCAATCACGTTTCGCCCGTTGCTCGTCGCTGTAGGTCCAGTTGTAAATCTGCTCTTCGATGAACTCGCCCGATGCCAGCGCCCGGAACGGCGTGCCTGAGAGATACAGGTAATGCCCCGTCGTGATCAGCAGGATCGACTCATCGAACGCCTGCTCGTCCTTGGTCACTTCGCCCGACACTTCGCCGGTGTCTTCCTCATCCGCGCCGAACAACCCCTTGGCGTTCTCACGCCACGCGCCGTAGTGGTACTCGTCCAGAATCACGCAGTCCCACTCGGTTTTGTGGACCCACTCGTTGCGTGGCTTGATCGCACCACTCGCCGTGCGCTGGAGAAAGTCCTGAAAGCTGCCGAAGCAGACGATCGGTTTCTGCTTGTCAGCCTGCTGGTAGGTCAATTCTCCATCGCGCGTGATGAACTGCCAACCCTCAAAGTCCTTGTGGCGCAACAAATCTTCCGACCACGCATGCACCACCACCGGCTTGAACGTCAGCACGAGTACCTTTTCCCAGCCCATCGTCTTTGCCAGTTGATACGCGGCAAAGGTCTTACCGAAGCGCATCTTCGCGTTCCACAGAAAGTGCGGCGTGTGCCCCGGCTGCTCGGCCCCGGCATTGCGGAAGTAGTTGGCCGTCATCTCCACCGCCTCGCGCTGCTCGGGGCGCATGCCGAAGCTCAGGGTGCGGTCTTCGACATTGGCGTTCCGCTCGCGCACGGCAACGACCGCCGCCCGCACCTGCGCCACGGTGCATTTGAACCATTCGTGCGACGGGTTCCTGATCCCCTTGGCCCGCAAATGCCGGTGGACATCGTGGTCCGTGAACGCCGACCCGTCCGAGCGCATGGCCGGTTCGATCAATTCGATGCGGTAGGCCTTCAAGCCGGATGGGAACTGCTCGGCGATCCGGTCGGCTGCAATCCGCTCGGTGTAGCCAACCTTCAGCAACCCCGCGTGGTCTTGGTGCGTGCTGGCAAAGGCGTAGATCGTCGGCGTCGCGGGGGGACGCGGGGGGAAAAAGTCGCTCGTGGTCACGTTTCTTGCTTCCTTGGTTGACAAAAGTCAGTCTGCTGGCCGATAATTAACAGACCCTGTTCGGACCTAAGCCTTTCGCCCCGCGTGGAGGATTGATGTAGCTCCGGCCGGGTTTTTGCGCCGGCATGAAGACCCATGGTGGCATGGTCATAAAGGTTAGCATACTCGACATGAACAACTATACCGCCATCATCCAGGAAGACGGCGAGTGGTGGGTCGGCTGGGTCGAAGAAATCCCCGGCGTCAACTGCCAGGAACGGACCCGCGCCGAGCTGCTCGATTCCATCCACGAGGCCTTGAGCGACGTGCTAGAGCTCAACCGCGAGGCCGCCGCCGCCGACGCCGCCGACACCAGCGAACGCGTGAAAGTCACGGCATGAAATGGCGCGACCTCCTGCGCCACCTCAGCGACCACGGTTGTCGCCTGCTGCGCGAAGGGGGCAGGCATTCCTACTGGTGCAACAGCAACAACACCCGCCGGTCTGCCATCCCGCGACACAAAGAGATCAAGGAAACGACGGCGCGCGCGATCTGCAAAGACCTGGGCGTAACGCTGCCGGGCAGAGCTTGATCGCGATCCAAAAACGCTCCGCAGAAGTCGCCGCTCGGTGTAGCCGACCTTCAGCAACCCCGCATGATCCGGGTGCGTGCTGGCGAAGGCATAGATCGTCGGCGCGGCTGGCGGGCGTGGTGGGAAGAAGTCCTTCATCGGCATGTCTGGTCGTTCCTATTCCGGATCGGGCATGGAATCGATCATGGCCTGCAGCAGCGGGATCAGCGGCGGGATAATGTTTGTCACCGTGTCGTACACCAGGTCCAACTCCACGCGGTCGTATCCGTGGATCAGCCGGTCGCGCATCCCCGCCATCTTCTGCCAAGGCACCTCCGTATGCTGATCTCGGATTGCCGCCGTCAGCCGCTTGGTCGCCTCGCCGATGATCTCCAGTCTTCGATGCACCGCATCCATGGCCTGAGCGTCCGCGACAAACGCCTCAAACGTCGCATCGCCCATGTGCCGCACGGCCAGCCGCATCGAATCGGCGATATCGATGAGGTAAGCCTTATCCTTGTTCATAAATCCGCCTTGCGTGCTTGAGGATGTGCCCGCGTCGCACCGGATTGGTACTCTCTTCGATCCCACGCCAACCGACCACATCCACCTTCCGCTCCAGAAGGGCCTCCAACTCCTCGCGCATGTCCATGTACTTGCAACCCCAATCGCCAGCGTCGTTGTCGATGAACCGCACGAGGAAATCGATGTCGCTCCGCGCCGGGTCGAAGTCGTCGCGCAGCACGGAGCCGAACACGGCCAGTTCGCTCACGCCATGCTTCTGGCACACGCGAGCGATCGCCTCCAGCGGCAGGTCAATGCGAAGTTGTTCCGGTCGCGTCAAGATCATGTTCACATCCTCAGCTTGTGGCCTGTCGCGACCGCGCGTCTTCGCACGCTAGCCGCCCCCAGCAACCCCGCATGGGTCGGGGGCGTGCTGGCGATTGCGTAGATCGTTGGGGTTGCTGTGGGGCGCTTGGGGAAAAAATCGTCGATTGCCATGAATCTCATCCGTTACTCATCTTCATCGACGTCGGAGATGACCTCGTCAGTGGCACCGCCAGTGAAGTCCATCGGGCGCACGATCTTCTCGATGAACGCGATCTCGCTTTCGGAGAGGCCATACTTCGCGTAGAGGTCACTGTCCGTCCATTGCTTGGTCCATGCCTGGGTCGGCACGAAGGCGTAGACCTTTCGCGTCGTGTGTTGAGATGGCTTGTGCAGAAGAATCAGGAGGCGAGTCAGTCGGCAAGAGACGTAGGAAAGGGCGCTCTCGGCCTGACTCTTGGAGTCGAAGGGGCCAATGCAGAGGTAGGTCTCTGACGAGATGGTGCCCGGCTCTCCGATGAACGGTGTGCTGATAATCCGGTGCGGGTAGGTGTCTTTGTTGCCGGTGCCCGGGGCGGCGTATCCCATGAATAGCTTCCACTTGTCAATGAGGTGGGTGCCCGTCGATATTGAGTTTCTAGGGACGTAGCCCGTGCCGCCATTCTGATAGATCAGGACGTCACCGGCACGCTTAACTGCCTTTCCCTTAAACGTTGTCTCTAGCCCGAATGGTTTTCTTGAACTCACCAGTCGGTCGAAACGCTGACTGTCGGGCAGGGACAGCGACAGCGATTTCCCGCTCTCGACAGAAGCGACCTTCTTGAGGATCGAAACCCCTTCGTTGAACCGGATGAAAACGTCCACCCCCTCTTCGAGAAGCGGACGACTGGCTGTCACTACGGGCCAGTCTTTGAAATGTGTGGCGACACGGCAGGTTCCGGGGTTGTCTCGGTCCCATAAGAAGTAACAAACGCCACCCTTGAGGCCGATCCCCGCGAAGACGTCCGATGCGCTGAGATAGTCGTCGATTGATCGCAGGCGGTTGTCAGTGAGCATCGACTCTCTGAACTCATCCAGCCCCTTGCCACCAGCGAACCAACGGGACGGAATGACCATCGTGAGGTATCGCGGTTCGAGCTTCTTCGCCTGTTGCACGAACTGATGGTAAATCGGCGAGGCGCTGCGTCCGAAGCCCCCGTCGCTCAACTGATACGGCGGGTTTCCAACAATCACGTCAAACTTCACGTTAAATACCTCCGTCGGGTCGATGCCGTGGATGAACGGGTAGGCGTAGGCTTCGAGGGTTTCGTCGCGGTCGTATTCGCCTTGGTTCGCGCCGCATGATTCGCACTTGCCGCTGGCGTTCCAAGTATGTGCGGTCTTGGGCAGGCGGATGTTGCCGTCCGGCTTGGTGAACGCGGTGGCGATGCTGTATTTGCCGTCCGCCTTCTTGGAGCAATAGACGCTCCGCCGACTCAGCAAGGCGGTCAGCTCGCTGGTTGCCAGCCCGAAGACTTGCTTGGTGAGGATGTGGTTGATGCGCGCCTGCTGATCAGGCATTTGGTCTTTCAACCCGTTGTTGAGTCGTCGGCCGATCTCGCGCAGGAAGACGCCGGACTTGCAGAAGGGATCGAGAAACGTCGTGTCGGGCCGGCGGAACAACTCCTGCGGCAGGATGTCGAGCATGGCCGCCGCGAGTTTCGGCGGGGTAAAGACCTCGTCGGCGGACAGGTTCGCCAGGCAGGTGAGGATGTCGGGGTTATGGCCGTTCATGCACGGCCTCCGCGTCGGGCAACTTCAAATAATGGCACGGGGAAAATTCGCCAACGGCGGTGGGAACGAAGACTTTTTCCCCCATGTCGCTAAAGAGCGGCAAGCTGGCAACGCGGCTATCCTCGAGCAAATGCTCATAAGTAAAGTCGCGACGTTTCAGGAGCATTCCATTCAGGGGCGACCACTCGCTCAGCACAATCGGTTTATCAGCGGCCGTGCGAAACGTCAGAGCGTCACCCTGCACAATGTTCTTGACGAGGATAAACGCGACGGCGCGACGGACCGCGTCGGGCAAGGTAGTTTTGTGACACGCGCCGTAAGTTTCGGCAACGATAGCGAGTAAACGATCTTGGCACGCGGCGATGTTGTCCACCAGGAGGTCGATGCCGTACAGGCTGCACACGGCCAGGATCGCATCGCGCTGCCATTTCTCGCGGCTTTTGGCGTGCTTCATGTCGACGGTCAGCAGTTTGCGCCGCAGCACTTCGGCCAGAAAGTTGCCGTCGCCGCAGGCCGGTTCGAGGAAGCGGGAATCAATGCGTTCGCATTCATGCGCGACGAGGTCGAGCATGTCGTTGACCAGTCCAGGCGGGGTGAAGACTTCGCCGTGGTCGATGATGCGCTGACGGGAGTTCGTCACGGATGGAGCCATCAGCATCCAGCCATCCTTTCTGCAAGGGCGGTGAAATTAAACGTGTCAAGAACATTTAGCTCGCTGTTCGAGATTCTCTTTTGTCAACGGAAAATGTTCCTGACACACCTTAGCCTTAGAATAGTGCTAGCCATCCATCTTATTAGCTTGCCTTCGAGTTGGCTACATGCGGGGAATTGTTTCCCGCGCTAGCCTTTCGTCCGCCATTGGGCACCTTCTTTCGCAGGTAAGGCCAGTTGTTTGTTTTGAGCCATCACCAATTCCTATTGAAACTCCAACGTCGGCAACCCTGGGAGTTCACTCTGCTTCGCTTCCACTGAGGCCTTCACCGCGCTGGCGAGCGTCAAGTAGGCCTGAGCGATGGGCGAATCCGGGTGGCTGTGAACAATCGGTTCGCCGAGATCGCCTTGAAGGGCCACTGTTGGGTCGAGCGGAATGGCACCGAGGAACGGGACACCGAGTTCCTCGGCGCAGCGTTCACCTCCCCCGTGGCGGAAGATTTCATGCCTTTCGCCGCAACGGTGGCAGATGAAGTAGCTCATGTTTTCCACGATTCCCAGGACCGGTACTCGGACCTGCCGGAACATCATTAACCCCTTGCGGGCATCGATCAGGCTGACATCCTGCGGTGTGGTGACCACGACGGCCCCGCTCAGTGGGGCGGTCTGCGTCAGCGTGAGCTGTGCGTCGCCAGTACCGGGAGGCATGTCGATGACCAGGTAAATCAAGCTCTCCCCAGGGAATGCCTGTGAGAAACTGCGTGATCGCCTTGTGGACCATCGGGCCACGCCAAATCGTGGCTTGGTCGGGACCGACAACGAAGCCCATCGACACGAGCTTGAGACCGTACTTTTCCATGGGGAATTGGGTCGTTTTCTGGTCGATCATCCCCAGACCCATCATGATGGGCACGCTCGGCCCATAGATGTCGGCATCCATCAGCCCAACCTGATGCCCCTGCATGCGTAACGCCAATGCCAGGTTCGCGGCGACGGTCGATTTACCGACGCCTCCCTTGCCACTGGCCACAGCGATCGTTTGTTTTACGCCGGGCAGAACAATTCTCTGCGCACTGCCGCCCGGCGGACTGGACATGCTCATGAATGAATCCTCTTGTTTAATTCTGCGTGTGCTGCAACAGAAGATACGAACTGTCTCGTCGGCAGTCCAAGCCGCGCCCGTTTAGGTAGCGGCGTTGCGTTATCCTCCCATTTGGGGCAATACGTTCTAGCACACAGAACCGCCAAGGCAAGCGTGGCCTTCACTTGCTCGCTCACTCGGGACATGTTCCATGCCTTGGACATGATCTCGGGGGGTTGTCGAGGGATTCAACGGCAAGGCGAAACTGATCACCAGAAAACAGATTCTGCTGAGGAGACTACTTTTTCAGAAGCGGTAATTGATTCAGAAGGTTATCACAATAATCCCATTGATCCAATGTTGCCTTCCACTCCTTTGGGATGGCATTGATCCCTTGATACGCTCCCAGCACCATTCCAATCGCGATACCGCGTGACGCATTATCTCCACCTACCATGGCATTGGCTGCAATCGCTTTTTTTAAACCATCTTCCTGGCCGGCATATTTTAGAATGAAGTAGACAGCCCCTGGGAGTGTCCCCTCTGTCGGACTTGCTTTGCCGACTTTAATGGGCTCGGATCGACCGACATCCCATAGCCGTGCCATCGATGTCAGTGCTAAATCATCCGCAAAAGGCTCACGCGACAGCGGTTCATCAGGATTGGTTGCTTCCTTGAATTTTGCAGTGGCTTGAGCGACTTTCGTCGCAAAAAACCCGCCCATCAATACGGCGACAGATTCTATCGCGTCTTGAGGTGTCGCACCATTGATCACACGATGGGTCACGCGAGCAAAAAATTCCCCTCCTCCAAGCGCATGCGCATCCCTATGAGTAAACATTGATTTTCGTGCAACATCGACTAGCTCCTCTTCGGTTTCATAGTAGGCATGTGCAGCGACATGACGAATCGCCATCGCATTGGATATACCGCCTAATTGTTCAATCGGGAATCCATTCTTGACTTGCGAATAAGTCTCTTTGGTCATAGTGCATATCCATGAGCCCCAGCCGTTTTCCAAACGATTCATCCAATGAGGAATCATCGCCGCAACACTAAACGCTCTGGGAGGATTAGCAATTGCTGCCAAGTGTTCCAAAACAACGATATTGTAATCACCGTAGTCGGTGGTTCCCCCTGCTTTTTTACCGGGATGATAGTTTCTCTCGCCCCATCCAATCCCATGAGTTTGGCCTCCCATCATTTCACCCGGCGACATCAATTTTTCAATCGGCTTATTCCCATAGGCATTATGGATTTTGGCCGCATCATATTCGTAATGACTTCCCAAGCACAGTGCATCTGCAACGATTGCACCCATGAAAGCACCTTTGATTGATTCTTCTTTTGATATCTCTCTCATACTATTCACCTTTTTCGGTTCTTCCGGAAATTTCGTGGCACGCCGTGGTCGTTTCTGTGCGGCCGATGGAGTAGATTGCTGGATGGAAATACTCTCTGCGCATTATGCCCGTTTGCTTAGTATCGATCAATCCTGCCTGGTGGAGGCTACAAATGTTTGCGATTCATATGACTGCGAGGGTCTTCCAACTTTTCCAACCGAGGACACAGCCACGGATGATGTTGCTGAATTCGTATTTCCCCGTGATCCGAAAGATTCTATGTTCTTGACTGCCGCAAATGCGACCGACGCGGAATTTCTCCTCACCGGCGACAAGGACTTCCAGGATGCCCGCCGATTGAGCGCCACTCGCATCGTGACGGTTGCTGATTTCGCCAAGTTGTTTAAAATCCCGTGACCGTTCCGCCGGATTGTATTTCAGAAAGCCGATTGTATGGCATTCCCGCCGCTCAGCATAAGAGTCCGCCGGCAAGCGGGCGTCGTTGAACTGCAATGGGCGCATGGCACGTACTGTCTGCCATTCCGCTTCCTGCGTGGCCGTTGCCCGTGCGCGTGCTGCGTCAACGAAGTCAGTGGCGTCCGAGTCGTCGATGTCGAAGACGTGCCGATCGCGATTGCTCCGACGAACATCCAGTTCTCCGGCAACTACGCGATCAAGATTACTTGGAGCGACCGCCACGACACCGGCCTCTTCACCTGGGAATACCTTGAACTGCTCAGCAGAGATTCCGCGACAGAGGAGGCCAGTCACACGTAGCCACACTCGCCAAAAGTGACCTGTCCCCATGAATGACGGGTCTTCCGGTATTTTAGTGGCACACCCTGGTCGTTTTGGGGCCGTCAATGGGCTAGATTACCGGGATTCTCTGTCCAAGAGATCGTGGAGATCTACTCGCTGCGGTGGCAGGTTGAGTTGTTCTTCAAGGAGCTAGAGTCGTCGCTGAGATTCCACCAGTACCGCTTCAAGCGATTCGCCGCCGTGGAGGGGTGGGTGTCGCTGGCCATGTCGACATTCCTGTACCTCGAGTGGTACAGGGCACGACAGTTGGCTGGCGCGAAGCTGTCCGCTGCGGACAAGGCGTGGACGAGGCTCATCATCCGGAACATACGGCTGGCGTTGCTGCGTGTTTCGGGACTGTCCAAGCACGAGGCATGCCCAACGTTCGCTCAGTCGAGTTCGGCGTCAGCGAGGAGTCGCTGACACCGTGCGTTCTCCTTCTCAAGATCCTTGAGCCGCTTGGCCTGATCCATCCTCAAGTCCCCGAACTTCTTCGTCCAAGGGAGTAGGTCTGCTCCGTCACCCCGATCTTTTTGACGGACTCGACAACGGTCTGGCCTCTCCCAACCTCAACCTCGACCTTCCGGAGCTTGGGGATGATCTGCTTAGCCTGCTCCTTCTTTCCGCGTGGCATTTGTTTGCCTCCTTTGGTTTCTAACACTCCCAGATTCTCTCATTGGAAGTGGTGCCGTTTAAGGGGGGCAGGTCGCGTTACGCGCACTTCAAAGGAATCAAACAGCCTGCGGTTCGAAAAGCCCAATTGCTCGCGGTGCACGACACCCAGCACGACAGCCGCCGCAGCCGATCTCCACATCATCGGGATGGGCGCCAACAGCAATCACATCAAGCGGTGCGTCCACGGTCATTCCGGCTTTGTGGCTGCGATCAGAAACATCGGGTTGAGCGATTCAAAGCGAATGCGATCCATCTGTTCGATGCCCCGGGCGATCGTCACGAGCCAGTAAGCCACATCGCCGGCATGGGCGCGGAGCAGCGAGTGTACGGCGGCGAGATTTTCAATGCTGTTGCAGGCCGTCACCAACCGTCCACCAACCTTCAGCCGGCCCCACGCCTGATCCACCAGCATCGCCACATCGCGGCCGCTGCCGCCAACATAAATCGCATCGGGGTCAGGCAGGTTGGCCCATGCCTGCGGCGCACGGCCCAGCACAGCCTGCAAATTTTTGATCCCAAAGCGTTCGGCATTGGCCAAAATCAATCGGTGATCGTCGGGGTCCATTTCGATCGCATGCACGTGGCCATCGCGGGCAATCTGCGCCGCCTCAAGGCCAACCGATCCGCTTCCCGCGCCAACATCCCAGACGATGCTGCTGGCATGCAGTCCCATCTCGGCAAGAGCCAGCGACCGCACCTCAGCCGGAGTGAGCAAACCTCGCTTCGGACGAGACTGTAAAAAGGACTCGTCGGGATTGCCAAAAAGTCGCCTGCCCACCTGCCCAGGCGCGTCGGTCATGCGGGCCTTGCGCACCAGAATCATCACATTGAGTGGCCCAAAAGAATCGGCGGCGATGTCGGCCAAACTGCCTTGCGTCACCCGCTCGTCGGGCGATCCGAGATTTTCACAGACATACGCTTGGAACGAGCCGATCCCCTCCTCTAATAATGTTTTGGCCACTGCCGACGGGGGCCACTGCTCGCTTGTAAAGAGGCCGACTGTTTCGCTGGAGCGAATTTTATCGATCACGCGTTCGATCGACTGGCCGGAGAGGTTGGCCAAAAAAGCCTCCTCCCAGCTCTCCTTCACGCGGGCAAATGCCAACTGCATGCTGCTCACATGGGGCACGACCTCAAACCGATCCTTGCCCAACTTCGCACAGACATACCGAGCTGTGCCGTAGAAGAGCGGATCGCCCGAGGCGAGAACGACGATTCGCTTTGATCCGGCCCCTTCGATCCGTTCAACCAGTTCATCGAGGCTCAAGGATGGCTGCAACCGCGCAGCAATCGCCGCCGGCAGCAGCGATGCGCACGACTCTGGGCCAAGCAACAAATCTGCCGCCTCAAGCAACCGTCGTGCCTGTGCAGTCATTCCGTCAACGCCGTCATCGCCGATGCCGACGATATGCACCTTGCCCGCAGCCACCGAGCCTCCCTGCTACAAACAGCCGTCAGGCCTGAAAAGAACTACCGCAACCGCAGCTCTTCTTGGCCTGGGGATTGATAAAAGTAAAGCCGCGCTTATCGATGGCGTCGTGAAAATCAAGCGTTGTGCCGTCGAGAAAAAGATCGCTCTTTTTATCGACAACGATTGCCACGCCGTGCTGATCGCATTTGGAATCGCTCTTGGGATCCCACGCGGTCTCAAATCCGAGCGAGTAGCTGAATCCGCTGCAGCC